>Ga0136618_10000595_pt1 | contig 12662 bp, 16 predicted proteins | sample AntDrymUQ3302106_2_FD_104805 | JGI IMG/M metagenome (GOLD analysis project Ga0136618, IMG submission 104805) | Polar desert sand microbial communities from Dry Valleys, Antarctica - metaG UQ330 (21.06) | ecosystem: Environmental > Terrestrial > Soil > Desert | place: Antarctica: Dry Valley... | reverse complement strand
TGTGTCTAGCCATTCCAGGCCAGATCGTCGAGATCGTGGATGTCGAGCGCAGCCTGGCGCGGGTCGAGGTGGCCGGGGTGCGACGGAACGTCAACGTCGGCCTGTTGCCCGGTGACGGGGTTCGCGCCGGTGAGTGGGTGCTGATCCACGTCGGCTTCGCCCTCTCCCGCGTGGACGAGGAGGAGGCGTACGCAACGCTCCAACTGCTGCAACAGCTCGGAGCCGCGTACGAGGAGGAACTCGAGGAGCTGAAGGCGAGCGTGATCGATTGAGCTCGCCACGTAGCCTCGACGGCGCCGAGCCGGAATGCGAGCCCGGCCACTGCGTCACGTGCGCGGACGAGGCGATCGAGATGCTCGTCCTCGCGACAGACGGCAGCGGCCTCGCTTCGTGCGTCGATCCCGAGGGCGTTCCGGTCGAGGTGATGACGGAGCTTGTGGGCGAGGTGGTTCCCGGCGACGCGGTCCTCGTGCACGCGGGTGCCGCGATCGCGAGGGCCGCATGAAGTTCCTCACCTTCTCAATGAGCGAAAGGGGGCAGGGGACGTGAGGTTCGTCGACGAGTTTCGCGATGCCGAGCTCGGACGCATCCTCGCCAGCGAGATCGTGGCGACCGTCGAGCCAGGACGCCATTACAAGGTGATGGAGGTCTGCGGCGGCCACACCCACACGATCTACAAGTACGGGGTCGACGACCTGCTGCCGGAGAACGTCGAGCTCGTCCACGGCCCCGGCTGCCCGGTCTGCGTGATCCCGATGGGTCGCGTGGACGACGGAATCGCGATTGCGGCGCGCGACGAGGTGATCCTCACCTGCTTCGGCGACATGATGCGCATTCCGGGTGGGAGCGGCTGCTTTCTCGAGGCGAAGGCCGCGGGTGCGGACATCCGCATGGTCTACTCACCGCTCGACGCGCTGCGGATCGCACGGGAGAACCCCGACCGCGAGATCGTCTTCTACGCCGTCGGCTTCGAGACGACCGCTCCCTCGACAGCTCTGACGCTCAAGCGCGCGAAGGGGGACGGGATCGCCAACTTCACGGTCTTCTCGAACCACGTCACGATCGTGCCGCCGCTGCGCGCCCTCCTCGAGTCTCCCGACCTGCGCCTGGACGGCTTCATCGGGCCGGGGCACGTGTCGACCGTCGTCGGCGCCCGCCCCTTCGAGTTCATTCCCGCCGACTACGGCAAGCCGATCGTCGTGTCGGGCTTCGAGCCCCTCGATCTGCTCCAGTCCGTCCACATGGTGCTGAAGCAACTCGCAGAGGGTCGCTGCGAGGTCGAGAACCAGTACCGGCGCGTGGTTCCCTATGACGGCAATCCCGCCGCCCTCTCCGTCCTCGCCGAGGTGTTCGAGCTGCGGCCGCACTTCGAGTGGCGCGGTCTCGGCTTCATCTCGCACAGCGGCCTGAAGCTCAGCCGAGACTACGCCGACTTCGATGCCGAGGTGCGCTTCGACGTCCCCGGCGTACGGGTCGCCGACCCCAAGGCATGCCAGTGCGGCGAGGTGCTGAAAGGCGTGATCAAGCCGTGGGAGTGCAAGGTGTTCGGCACCGCCTGCACGCCCGAGCGTCCGATCGGCACCTGCATGGTCTCGTCGGAGGGCGCGTGCGCCGCGTACTACAACTACGGCCGCTTCGCCCGAGAGCGCGAGGTCGTGTGATGCCGCACGAGGCAGATCAGCTGGCGTTGATCGAGCGCGTCCGGGCGAAGCCGCTGCGGTTCCGCGACGAGCGGATCACGATGGCCCACGGGGCCGGCGGCAAGGCGACGCTGACGCTGATCGAGGGTCTACTCGCGCCGCTGCTCGGCGTGCGCGAGCTCGACGATGCCGCCCGACTCGATGGCTTCGCCATGACGACCGACAGCTTCGTCGTCAAGCCGATCCGCTTCCCCGGCGGCTCGATCGGAGAGCTCGCGGTGAACGGCACCGTCAACGATCTGGCGATGGCTGGAGCGCGTCCGCTCGCGCTGACGCTCTCCCTCGTGCTCGAGGAAGGTCTTCCGGCCGACGAGCTGCGCGCGGAGGTGGAGGCGATCGGTGCCGCAGCGAGGGCTGCCGGCATCGAGATCGTCGGGGGCGACACGAAGGTCGTGGAGCGTGGTCATTGCGACTCGATGTACGTCACGACGACCGGCATCGGCACGATCGACGAGCGGGCGTCGCTCTCCCCAAGCTCGCTGCGGCCCGGCGACCGGATCATCGTCTCCGGCGCCGTTGGCGACCACGGCACCGCAGTCATGCTCGCTCGCGGCGAGTTCGAGCTGGACGCGGCGGTCGAGTCGGATACGCGGTCACTGTGGCCCGCCGTCGACACCCTGCTCGGCGCCGCCGGCCCTTCGCTGCGCTGTTTGCGCGATGCCACCCGTGGCGGGGTCGCATCCGTGCTGAACGAGCTCGCGCGCGCCTCCGGCACCGCCATGGTCGTTCGCGAGGGCGAGGTGCCGGTGCGGCCGGCTGTCGCCGGTGCGTGCGAGATCCTCGGGATCGACCCGATGTACGTCGCGAACGAAGGCGTGTTCGTGGCGTTCGTGGCGCCGGACGGAGCCGAAGACGCTCTGGCGGCGCTGCGTTCGGTGCCCGGCTGCGAAGAGGCGGCCGAGATCGGCGAGGTAAAGACCGAGCCGCCGGGCCTCGTGCTCGTCGAGACGGCGTTCGGCGGCAGGCGCGTCATGGACATGCTCGTCGGCGACCCTTTGCCGAGGATTTGCTGATGCCCCTTCCGGAAATGCCCATGCCGCAGCACCGGAAGGGGCACTGATGCACGAGCTGGCGCTCGCCGATGGCATCGTTCGCGTCGCTTGCGAGGCGGCTGCCGGCCGCCGCGTCGAGCGCGTCGAAGTGAAGGTCGGCCACCTGCGGCAGGTCGTTCCGTCGGCACTCGAGTTCGCGTTCGCACTCGTGGCCGAAGGAACCGCCGTCGATGGTGCCGAGCTCGCGATCGAGGCGGTGCCGGCGCGCGTTTCCTGCCGGGATTGCAGCCTGGAGACCGTAAGGAACGACTTCCCGCTCGTTTGCGTGCCGTGCGGGAGCTTCCACGTCGACGTTGTCGCCGGTGAGGAGCTGCTCGTAGACGCGCTCGTGGTTTCAGACGATAACCAGCTGGTTGCTGGAAGGAGGTAGAGGCGTGGCAACAACAGAAGCCGCTCCGGATCGGGAGGCTCAGGGCGTGGAAGAGGTTCACATCCTCTGGATCTCAGAAGGGATGAGCTGCGACGGTGACAGCGTTTCGATCACTGCTGCGATGCAGCCGACGATCGAGGACGTTCTCCTCGGAAACATCCCGGGCCTGCCGAAGGTGCACTTGCACAACAAGGTGCTCTCGCCGACCCTCGGCGGAGACGAGTTCCTGCAGCCGTTCTTCGATGCCGTGAACGGCACGCTCGACGCACCGTTCGTCTTCGTGCTCGAGGGCTCGGTGCCCAACGAGAACATCAACGGCGACGGGTACTGGACGTCGTTCGGCAACGATCCCGCCACCGGTGAGCCGCTGACGCTCTCCTGGTGGCTCGACCGGCTACCGCAGAAGGCCTGGGCGGTCGTCGCCTGCGGTACGTGCGCGACCTACGGTGGCATTCACGCGATGGCAGGAAATCCGACCGGCTGCATGGGCCTAGCCGACTATCTCGGGTGGGACTTCCGCTCGGCCGGTGGTCTGCCGATCGTGAACGTCCCCGGCTGCCCGGTTCAGCCCGATAACTTCATGGAGACGCTCACCTGGGTGCTTTACCAGGCGGCCGGTCTCGCGCCGACGATCCCGCTCGATGATCTGCTCCGGCCGCAGTGGCTCTTCGGCAAGACGGTGCACGAGGGATGTGACCGTGCCGGCTACTACGAGCAGGGCGATTTCGCGCACGACTACAACTCGCCGAAGTGCCAGGTGAAGATCGGCTGTTGGGGGCCGGTCGTGCAATGCAACGTGACGAAGCGCGGCTGGATGAACGGGATCGGCGGCTGCCCGAACGTCGGCGGCATCTGCATCGGCTGCACGATGCCGGGCTTCCCGGACAAGTTCATGCCGTTCATGGACGAGCCACCCGGCGCAACCGTCTCCGGAGCCCTCGTCGCGCCCTACGGCAAGTTCATTCGCAAGATGCGCGCGATCACGAACAACACCGTGAACAAGGAACCGAAGTGGCGGCACAACCGCCCGGCCCTGACCACCGGCTACGAGCCCCGCTGGGGAAATAGGAAGGAGGGCTGATGGCTACCACGAGAGAACGCATCCAGCCGGAGCAGCGCAACCTCGTCGAGATGTCGTGGGATCCGATCACGCGGATCATCGGGAACCTCGGCATCTACACGAAGATCGACTTCGACAACCGCGAGGTCGTCGAGTGCAAGAGCACCTCCTCGATGTTCCGGGGCTACAGCGTCTTCATGAAGGGCAAGGATCCTCGGGACGCCGGCTTCATCACGAGCCGCATCTGCGGCATCTGCGGCGACAACCACACCGTGTGCTCGATCTACGCACAGAACATGGCGTACGGGATCCGGATGACGCCGCTCGCCGAGTGCATGTTCAACCTCGGTGAGGCCGCGGAGTACATCTTCGACCACGCGATCTTCCAGGACAATCTCGTCTTCGGCGACTACTGCGAGCAGATGGTCAAGTCGACGAACCCGACGATGCTCGCGAAGGCGGAGACGACGAAGGCGCCGAACTCCGAGATCCACGGCCTGCGCACGATCGCCGACATCATGCGGGCCTTCAACCCGTTCGAAGGGGCGCTCTACCGCCAGGGGCTCGTCCAGAGCCGGGTCGCCCGCGAGATGTTCTGCCTGATGGAAGGTCGGCACGTCCATCCCTCGACGATGTATCCCGGGGGCACCGGCACGGTGGCGACGCCACAGGTGTTCACCGACTACCTGTCGCGCCTCACGCGCGTGACGGACTTCGTCAAGAAGGCCGTCCCCCTGAACGACGACCTGTTCGATTTCTTCTACGACGCTCTGCCTGGGTATGAGGAAGTCGGCCGCCGGCGCGTGCTGCTCGGCTGTTGGGGTGCCTTCCAGGATCCGATCGAGGCCACCTATCGCTATGACGAGATGACCCATTGGGGCCGGGCGATGAAGGTCACGCCCGGGGTCATCGTCGACGGCGAGCTCGTCACGACCGACCTCGTCGACATCAACCTCGGCATCCGCATCCTGCTCGGGAGCTCGTATTACGACGACTGGCAGAACGAGGAGATGTTCGTCACGAAGGATCCGCTGGGGAACCCCGTCGACCGGCGGCACCCGTGGAACCAGACGACGCTGCCGAAGCCGCAGAAGCGCGATCTGAAAGACGGGAACTACAGCTGGGTGATGAGCCCGCGCTGGCACGACAAGCGCACCGGCGACGACCTCGCCCTCGACACGGGCGGCGGTGCGTTTGCACGGTTGTACTCGACGGCGCTCGCGGGCATCGTCGACACGCCGTACGTGAAGGCCCCCGGCGACGGGTCGGTGCAGATCCACCTGCCGAAGACGGCGAGCTCGGGCGAGGTCACCCTGACCTGGCGCATCCCGCAGTGGTCGAATGCGATCGAGCGCAACCGAGCCAGGGCGTACTTCATTGCCTACTCGGCCGCGATGGCGTACGGCTTCGTCGAGGAGGGCCTCGGGTACGTGCGCAAGGGCCAGACGAAGACGTTCAACTCCTTCGAGGTGCCCGACGAGGCGATCGGCTGCGGGTTCCACGAGGCCGTGCGCGGCCTCCTCTCGCATCACCTCGTGATCCGCGATGGGAAGATCGCCAACTACCATCCCTACCCGCCGACGCCGTGGAACGGCAGTCCGACCGACTCGAACGGCGTGCCCGGTCCTTACGAGGATGCGGTCAACAACATGCCGATCTTCGAGGAGAACGACCAGGAGAACTTCCGCGGCGTCGACATCATGCGCGCCGTGCGGAGCTTCGATCCGTGCCTCCCATGCGGCGTGCACATGTACCTCGGTAACGGGAAGACGCTGAAGCGGATGCACTCGCCCATGTTCGGGAGTAACAGCCACTGATGCGCGACCCCGAGGTACAGGAGCGGATCGAGCACGTCGAGGGGCTCCTCGGCGGGATCGACGACGATCCGGCTGCACTCGCCGCCGTGCAGGGCCTGGTGGAGCTCTACGGCGAGGCGCTCCGGCGCGTCGTCGTGCTCGGTGGGGTCACACAGGAGCTCGTCGCCGACGAGCTCCTGTCACACCTCCTACTGCTTCACGACCTGCATCCCGTCGACGTCGAGACCCGCGTCGCGCGGGCGCTCGAGGAGGTGAGGCCCTTCCTCGGCTCACACGGCGGCGACGTCGAGCTGATCGGGGTCGAGGATGGGCTCGCCAAGGTTCGTCTGAACGGCACCTGCGACGGCTGCGCGTCCTCGGCCGTGACGCTCAAGCACTCGATCGAGGGCGCCATCCTCCGCGCGGCGCCCGAGCTCAGCGGTGTCGAAGCGGAGGGCCTCGAAGCAGAGGCCATCGTCCCGCAGACGCAGCTCTTGCAGATCGGCTCGCTGAACGCGGCGCCCGGGCCGTGCCTGCCGGGAGTCGCGTGAGCGCCACCGAGTCGAGGCTCCGTCGGCTGGCGGTGCCGCGCCGCCAGGAACTCGTGGCGGAGGAGCCCGTGCTGCAACTCGAGCACTGTGACCTCTGCGGCGAGCAGGTCGCACCCGAGCACCGTCACGTGGTCGACCTCCATGCGCGCTCGCTTCTTTGCGCGTGCCGTGCCTGCACGATCCTCTTCGATCGACGGGAGGCCGGCGGTGGTCACTACCGGCTCGTGCCTGAACGGCGGATCGAGCTCGGGGACTTCCGGCTCGACGAAGCGCAGTGGTCTGCGTTTCGCATCCCGGTGGAGCTCGCGTTCTTCTTCCGCTCGAGCGGTGTGGGCCGGGTGGCAGCGGTGTATCCGAGCCCGGCCGGCGCGACCGAGTCGCTGCTCGAGCTCGAGGCGTGGCAGGAGCTCGAGCGGGCAAATCCGATCCTCCTCGAGCTCGAGGACGATGTCGAAGCGCTGCTCGTGAACCGTGCCGGCGGGCGGCTCGACCACTTTCTCGCTCCGATCGACGACTGCTACGCGCTCGCGGGTGTCATGCGGACGCACTGGAAAGGGTTCGCCGGCGGGTCGGAGGTGTGGCGCGAGATCGAGGGGTTCTTCGACCGTTTGCGCGCGCGGGCAGGAGGAGCGCGTTGACGTGGGCTCGGCCGAGGAGAGGCCCTTCAGGGGTCTTGCCCGCTGAGCACCTGCTCAGCTTGCGCCAACTATGGCGCGAGATCGACCTGTTCTTCGACGGCTCGCGCAAGCGGGCCCGGTAGGGAGGAAGACGATGGCGAAGATCAAGATTGGCAAGCCTGACGTGAAGCATGACCAACCGTCGCACACCCCCGGTGTCAAGCAGGGTAACACGCCGGGCAACTACGAGAAGTCGGGCGCTCATCTGCCGGACGGCACCTCGACGGCGGAGCGCTCGACCGGCATCAACCCCGACACGCACGGTCCAATCGATCCTTCGATGCCGAACCTGTCCCCGCCGTGAGACCGGCCTCCGTGAAGTCAGTCGGCGTGAGGTCAGTCAGAGCGTGACGCCGGCCCGAGCATGACAGTGGCCGAGGTGGTGCCGGCGCCGGAGCTCGCGCTGGCGGTCGAGGACATCAGCGCGGTCGAGCACGCCATCGTGCCCACGCTCCGTTTTCGGGTGCGTGTCGACGCAGGAGGACGCGAGGTGCGGTCGCTCGCCCTGAACGTGCAGTTGCGCATCGATGCAACGCGGCGGTCGTACGAGCCGGGGGACGAGAAGCGGCTGCTCGAGCTCTTCGGCCCGCGCGAGCGCTGGGGTCAGACCCTCCGCAACCTCCTCTGGACGCAGGCGGCGATCACGGTGCCGTTCTTCGCGGGCGGGACGCACATCGAGCTGCTCGTGCCGGCGACGTACGACTTCGAGGTCGTTGCGGCGAAGTACCTGAATGCGCTCGAGGGCGGCGAGGTTCCGCTCGAGCTCCTCTTCAGCGGCACGCTCTTCTTCTCGGGCCCGGACGGGAGACTTCAGGCGGCGCCGATCTCGTGGGAGCTGGAGGCCCGCGCGTCCCTGCCCGTCTCGGTCTGGCGGCAGGCGATCGACGTCGCGTTTCCGGGCAGCGCGTGGCTGCGCCTCCCGCGCGATGCCTTCGACCGCCTGTGGTCGTACCGAGCTGCGCGCGCGCTTCCGAGCTGGGAGTCGACCTTCGACGAGCTCCTGGACGGGCGCGAATGACGGATCCGGTCCGGGAGATCGCCGACGCCGTCCTGTACGAGGGCCACGTCCTGTGGCCCTACCGGCGCTCGTCGATCAAGAACCAGCAGCGCTGGACGTTCGGCGGCGTCTATCCGGAGGCGTACGCACGCGAGCACTCGGATCGCTCGATCGTGCAGGCCGAGTGCCTACTTCAGGGCGACGACGTGTCGATCGACGTGGATATCCGGTTTCTCCATGTCGTGCATCGTCAGGCGACTCGCGGCGAGGCGACCGCGGTCGACGAGCTCGCGGGGTTCCTGACCTGGGACGAGACGACCGAGCGGACCGTCGAGCTGCACGACGTTCGGGGCGAGGCTCGCCAGCCGATCGCGGTCGCGGCAGGCCGGGGGGTGGAACCCGTAGAGGGTGGGGCGCTCGTGCGCACGTGGCAGCAGCTCGAGGGGCATGTCGAAGCGCGCGTCGAGCCGCTCGGTGAGGGACTGCAGCGGGCGCGCGTGGCAATCCGCAACGAAAGTCTTTGGCCGGAGAAGACCCGTGACGGCGCAGTGCGGCGTACGTTCCTTTCCGCACACGTCGTCCTGCGCGCCCACGCCGGCGAGTTCGTTTCGGCGACCGACCCGCCCGAGCAGCTCCAGGCAGCAACGGCGGACTTGCGGCAGGACGGGCTCTGGCCAGTGCTCGTCGGTGAGGAGGGGCAGCGGGACATCGTCCTCGCGGCGCCGATCATCCTGTCCGACTACCCCCAGATTGCACCCGAGAGCCCAGGGGACTTCTTCGACGGCGGCGAGATCGACGGGCTGCTCGTGCTGAACATCCTCGGGATGACGGATGAGGAAAAGCGCGAGATGCGGGCCGGTGACCCGCGTGCGCGTGAGCTCCTCGAGCGCACCGAGGCGATGACGCCCGAGGAGATGGGGCGCCTGCAGGGCGCGATTCGTGAACTCCGGCCGGTCGGCGGGCCCTGACCGTGGACGTCTGGCACGAGCTCGAGCGGCCTGGGCCCGAATGCGTGACGGTGGGGGGCGTCGAGGTGCGCCGCGGGTCGCGGGTGCGTCTGCACCCGGCCGACCTGCGCGACATCCTCTCCGCAGCCCTCGACGGTCGTACCGCGGTCGTCGAGAGCATCGAGGAGCTGATGGAAGGGGGCATCCGGATCGCCGTCTCGCCGGACGACGATCCTGGGCGTGATCTCGGCCCGGCTCGGCCCGGCCACCGCTTCTTCTTCACGCCTGATGAGATCGAGCCTTTGGCCCGAGTGCTCGTTGCCGGAATAGGCAACATGTTCCTCGGGGACGATGGCTTCGGCTGCGAAGTCGTCCGCCGCCTGCTCGATGGGCCGATGCCGGATGGCGTGGACGTCGTCGACTATGGCATCCGAGGGTTCGACCTGGCCTACGCACTCGCGAGCGGCTACGAGGCGGCAGTGCTGATCGACGCCGCGCCGCTCGGGGAGCCGCCGGGTACGCTGGCGCTGATTGAGCCCTCGCCCGACGAGAACGAGGTGGAGATCGACACGCACGGCATGGATCCCGTCCGGGTGCTTAGGCTCGCGCGTGAGCTCGGCGGCACACCCGCGCGGACACTCGTACTGGCCTGCGAGCCGGAACGAATCGTCGATCCCGAGACGGAGCCGGACAACGTGGTGACAGAGTTGAGCGCGCCGGTGCGCGCGGCGGTCGTCGAGGCGCTGCCGGCGGTGCGGCAACTCGTCGAGGACCTGTTGGCAAACAACGAGGGAGGTTGACGACAATGAACGGACGCTTGGTACTCGCGGCATTCGGAATCGCGATCGTGGGTGCGCTGATCCAGCAGCGCGGCCCGACGATGCGCTATCTCAAGATCACGAGGATGTAGGGGCATGCACCGGACGAAGGTCAGAGTCGTACGGGACGCGCTCGACGCGAACGACACCATTGCGCGGGCGAATCGCGCCGACTTCGACCGTGCGGGAGTGACGGTCGTCAATCTGATGAGCTCTCCCGGCGCCGGCAAGACGACGCTGCTCGAGCGGGCGCTGCGTGATCTCGACGGCGTCCGTGCCGGCGTGCTCGAAGGTGACGTTCGAGGCAGCCTGGACGCCGATCGGATCGCCGCGCTGCACATCCCCGTTGCGCAGATCGAGACCGACGAGGGCTTCGGCGGCGAGTGTCACCTGGACGCGAACATGGTGCGCTCGGCGCTTCCCTCGGTACCGCTCGACGAGCTCGACCTGCTGGTGATCGAGAACGTCGGCAACCTCGTCTGTCCGGCGGAGTTCCGTGTCGGCGAGGACCACCGCATCATGATCGCCTCGGTGACCGAGGGTGAGGACAAGCCGCTCAAGTACCCGCTCATGTTCCGGGCCTGCGATCTCGTGATCGTGAACAAGATCGATCTGCTCCCGCACCTCGAGTTCGACGTCGACAAGCTTCTCTACCACGTCGAGGCTGTGCATCCCGGTGTCGAGCGGCTTCTGGTCAGCGCCCGCACGGGCGAGGGGATGGACGAGGTGCGTGACTGGCTGGTTCGAGCGACCACGAGGCAGCCAGTGCCGGCATGAGGCGGGCGTGACCGCAACGCTCGAGCTGCTCGACCAGCTGCTCGAGCGTCGGGCCGCGGCGAGCGAGCGCTACTTCGGGAGCGAGGCCGGCCGGCTGGCGGAGCTGTGTCGGTTGCTGGCAGAGCGTTTTGAGCGCGGCGGGCGACTGCTCGCCGTCGGTGGCTCCGGCCAGGCGTGGTCCGATGCGCACCACGTCGCCGTGGAGTTCGTGCACCCGGTGATCGTCGGCAAGCGCGCACTCCCCGCGCTCGCAGTGGCGACCGAGGCGCACTCGCTCCTCCTCGGGGACGACGACATGACGATCTCGTTCGAGCCACTCACGGTCGTGGCGGGCGGGACCTGGGAGCTCGAGCCAGTGGACGACGACCCGTTCGTCCGCCAGGAGCTTGCCGAGACCGCCTACCACGTGCTCTGGGAGCTGGTGCACGTCTTCTTCGAGCACCTCGGCGAATCGTCGGCGGGCGCGGGCGCCTCGGCGTTCCTCTATCCGTTTCTCGAAGCGCGGACGGGTGGCAGTCTCGACGCTGTGGTGGAGGATGTTCGGCGCTCGGTGCTGCTCAAGGCAGCCGAAGTCTCCGAGCTTCGGGAGCGAACCGTGGAAGAGAGCCGCGTCGAGCTCGTCGAAGCGGCGCTGGTCGTGCGGCGCGCGCTCGACGCGGGTGGAACACTACTCGCATTCGGGAACGGCGGCTCGGCCACGGATGCGATGGACGTGGTGGCCGACTTCCGTTCGGCGCCGCAAGGGTGGCCGGAGCGGCGGGCGCTCGATCTGGCCGATCCCGCGATCCTGTCGGCAGTCGCGAACGACATCGGCGCGGAGGCGCTCTACCAGCGGCAGCTGATCGCGTATGGCCGTCGCGGGGACGTGGCGCTTGCGCTCAGCACGAGCGGCAACTCGGCGAATGTCATCGCCGGCCTCGCCGAGGCGCGGCGCCGCGGTCTCGGCACGATTGCCTTTGTCGGCTACGACGGAGGAAGGATCGCGGAGGAGAGGCTTGCCGACCATGTCGTCGTGACACCGTCGGAGAACATCCCGCGGATTCAGGAGGCGCAGGCGACGGCATATCACCTGCTGCGGGAGCTGGTTGAGCAGACTGACGAAAGGGAGGGAGCGTGACGACGCGAGACGGTGAAGTCAGCCGGGGAGCTGTCCGAGGCGTAATCGGGGCGATGGCGATGACCGGGATGCGCCGTGTGACGACGGGTCTCGGCCTGCTCGAGGAGACGCCGCCCACGACGATGGCCAAGGACGCGCCGCTCTTCTCGCGCCTGGTTCGGCACGTCCGCCCCCAGCGCCGCGCCGAGCTGGCCGAGGTGATGCACTGGGCCTACGGCGGTGTGGGTGGCGCGATCTTCGGCCGCTTCGTGCGGCTGCGCCGGCCCTGGGTCGGGCCTGTGTATGGGCTCGCTCTCTGGGGGTTGTACGAGACCGGAGTCGTTCCCGTACTCGGACTCGAGCACGCACGCGAGCGAACGATCGTCTCGCGCGTCTTCGTTGCGCTCGATCATGTTCTCTACGGCCTCGTCGTCGCAGGCGAGCGGCAGCCGTCGCGGGCCGGCGGCCCTCACCCCAGCGGTCCCGGGCTCAGCGCAGCTCTGTGAGCGCGCGCTTGCTCTCGTGCTCTCGCCGCGGCTGATCGCGTCGCCGTATCACGACGGCCTCGAGGGCTCGGACCGGGGACGGGGGCCCGGTCGTCTGCTGGAGGCCGCAGGGATGCCCTGGGAGACGGTGGATCCCGTCGATCCGGCTGCTCCGGAGGCCGCTCGGATCTTCGAGCTCGCCCGGGGCCTGTCCCGGCGCGTGCGGGCTGCACTCACCGAGGGTGCGTTCCCGCTCGTCCTTGCGGGTGACTGCAACAGCTGCCTCGGGACGGTGGCCGGCTGCGGCGCTCAGGATCTCGGAGTCGCGTGGTTCGA
>Ga0136618_10000594_pt1 | contig 12665 bp, 10 predicted proteins | sample AntDrymUQ3302106_2_FD_104805 | JGI IMG/M metagenome (GOLD analysis project Ga0136618, IMG submission 104805) | Polar desert sand microbial communities from Dry Valleys, Antarctica - metaG UQ330 (21.06) | ecosystem: Environmental > Terrestrial > Soil > Desert | place: Antarctica: Dry Valley... | reverse complement strand
TGCGCATCGACGACGCTGCTCGACGCCGGACCAGCGAGCACGCCGACGCTCATCAAGCAACTCGCGGCCAAAGTCCGCACGCATCGTCGGACTCCTGAACGGACATCCCTCACCTGATCTCCTTTGATCGCATCGCCGCACGCTACCGGACTGCCGCAACCAGAAGTAGTTCGGTGCGGTGGGCATGATTATGGGCTGGTCGCCCATAATCATCGTTATGTAATATTCAACGGAACTCGCCTAAGGGGGGTTCCACTCGTAGCGCTCCCCGATCGGTGCTTTGACGTGGGGCTTCGTGGCACCCTGCGTCAGGTCACCGTCCGGCTTGTCCGAAGGCGCCTTGAGTGCGCCCGCTGAACTGACGATGCACTACTCGTGACCCAATCTGGTGATGATCCTCGGCAGCCCGCGCCCGATCGGGCGCGGCGCCTGCGCAAGCAAACTTTCGTCATGACGTTTGGAGTGGCACTGTCGGTGATGGCGGGGAACACGATCTGCAACGTCGTCGCGCCGGCAGTCGCCGAGGCCAAGGCCAACCCGATCGTGGGGCTCCGCCTCGGATCTCGTGGCGAGCCGGTACGCCTCGTGCAGAAGGCGCTGATGGCCAAGGGCGCTTACGTGCGTGGTGGCGTCGACGGGGTCTATGGCCCGGCCACGGTCTCGGCCGTGAAGTCGTTCCAACAGGTGAATGGCCTTCAACGCACAGGGAGCATCGACGCCGCGACGGCCCGCATGCTCGACGTCTCGTCGGTCAGGGTTCCTTCCGCCTGGAACTATCAGGGTGGGTTCGTCGGGTTGCGGATGGGCGCAGGGCACGACGATGTGAAGGCGGTGCAGCGGGCGCTCATGAACGCCGGGATGTCGCTCGTCGGTGGAGCAGATGGCTCGTTCGGCACCGTCACCCACAACGCGCTCGTGACGTTCCAGCGCCGCCAGGGACTCGGCGATACCGGCGTCATCGACCAGGCGACGGCGCGCTCGCTCGGCCTCATCGGCGGCGGATCCCCTGCTTCACCGGCTTCATCGGCTCCGTCGGGGAACGCTCTGCGCCAGGGCGCAACGGGCGACCTAGTGCGCGCCGTGCAGCAGGCCATCGTCCGTGCGGGCGGCTACCTGCTCGGAGGCGTCGACGGCGTGTTCGGGCCAGGGACCGCATCTGCGGTGCGTGCCTACCAGATCGTCAACGACCTGCCGGTGACAGGCATCGTCGATACTGCGACCGCTCGGGTGATGGGCGTTTCACTGTCCGGCGGCGGCTCGCCACGACCCGGCAACCCCGGCGGCAGCCTCCAGCTCGGCTGGCGCGGTGACGCTGTGCGCAACCTGCAGCGAGCGCTCATCAACGCTGGCGTCCATGTGCTCGGCGGCGCCGACGGCGTATTCGGTCCTGCCACAAAATCGGCCGTGAAGTCCTTCCAGCAGCGCAACGGTCTCCCAGCTACCGGTGTCGCCGACGGCGCCACGCTGCAGGCGCTCAAGGCATCGAATGGCGGCAGTCCGGCCCCGTCCAACCCGACCAATGGATACGTCGGCCTCAAGCAGGGCTCGACTGGTGCTGCGGTACGCGCCGTGCAGCAGGCCATCATGCGCACCGGGTTGACGCTGCTCGGCGGCGCCGACGGCATGTTCGGTCCTGCCACGACGTCGGCACTGAAGCTGTACCAGAGGACGAACGGCCTCGGCGTCACGGGTGTCGTCGATGCTGCCACGGCCCGAGTGATGGGCCTGGCAGGAAGCACCCCGCGCCCAGGCGACGGCCACACGCCTGTCGGCTATCCCGTCTACGGCGAGCGAGGTGTCCGCGTCCTGGCGCTGCAGACGGCCTTGATCAGCAACCGGTACTCGTTTGCCGGCGGCGCGGACGGCAGCTTCGGATCGGCAACGACGGGCGCCATCATCCGCTTCCAGCAGGCCCGAGCCATCAATCCCACCGGCCGCGTGGATGAGACCACGGCTCGTGCTCTCGGTCTGTCGCCGATGGCCGCTCCGGCACCGCCTGACACGAGCAGCATCAAGCTGTCGAGCTTTCCCGTAGAAGGACCGTGCTGGTTCGGCGACTCGTGGCACGCCCCTCGGGGCGGAGGACGTGTGCACCTGGGTGTCGACATCATCGCCGATCACGGCAAGCGCATCTACGCCCCGGTGTCGGGGAAGATCATCTCGGTGGTGCACGACCGCCCAGGCTCGCTTTCTGGCAACGCCGTCAAGCTCGCAATGGCGGACGGCACGTACTTCTTCTACGCCCACCTCAGCTCGTTCGAGAACGGCATCGAGGTTGGCACGAGGGTCAAGGCAGGTGCTGTGCTCGGACGGGTCGGCTCGACGGGCAACTCCGCAGGACCGCACCTGCACCTCGAGGTGCACCCACGCGGCGGCGTGGCCGTCAACCCGTACCCGCTGGTCAAGGCGATCGACGGCTGCTGACCAGCGACACTCCGTTGCCGGCGGCCACGGTCGCCTAGCTGCTTCCGCCGTAGCCTGGGCGACCATGCCGCTGCCCGACTCCGGCCGCGAGGCGGACGACATCCTCACCGAGCTCGATGAGTACAAGCGCGGTGACGTGGCATGGAAACAGGGCAAGGCGTTCAGCCTCGCCTACTTCGCAGGGCCGGAGGCGTTGCGGGTGGCCGACTGCGCCTACGCCAAGTTCTCGTCGGACAACGCGCTCAACGTCGGTGCCTTCCCCAGCTTGGCCCGCATCCAATCCGAGGTCGTCGACATCGTGCGGCATTGGACGTCTGGCGACGACGATGCCGCGGGGTTCATGACCACCGGTGGCACCGAGAGCTTGCTGCTGACGGTGAAGGCCGCTCGCGAACGGGGCCGGGCCGAGCGCGGCATCACCACGCCGAACGCCGTCATGCCGACCACTGCGCACGCCGCCTTGGAGAAGGGCTGCGCCTACTTCGGGGTCGAGAGCCGCAGGATCCCTGTCGACGCCGCCTGGCGAGCCGATCCCCAGCGGATGGCCGACGCCATCGACGACGAAACGGTGCTGCTGGTGGGCTCGACACCGCAGTACCCGCAAGGCGTCATCGATCCGATCCCCGAGATCGCCGCCCTGGCCGCGGAGCGCGACATCAACTGCCATGTCGACGCCTGCATGGGAGGCGTGACGCTCCCCCACCTGGTTCTGCTCGGTGAGTTCGTACCGCCATGGAACTTCGACATCGACGGCGTCACCAGCATCTCGGTCGACCTCCACAAGTACGCGTACACCACGAAGGGCGCCGGCGTGCTGATCCATCGCACCAAGCGCCTGCGCCAGTACCAGACGTACATCACCGACAACTGGCTGGGAGGGGTCTACGGCTCGTCGGGCGTCCTCGGCACCAAAGGCGGCGGAGCCATGGCCGCCGCCTGGGCCGTGATGCAACACCTGGGTCGCGACGGTTACCTGGATCTCACGCGCCGCGCCCGGCGGGCGGCGCTGGCGCTTGGCGCGGCCGTCGACGCCCATCCGGAACTGGTGCTGCGGGCGCCGCCGGACACCACGCTGCTGGCGTTCGGCGCCGTGGACGAAGGCCGCCTCGACGTGTTCGCCGTGGCGGACGAGCTGTGGGCCAAAGGATGGTACGTCGACCGCCAGTCCCCTCCCCCATCGCTGCACTGCACGGTCATGGCCGGCCATGACGATGTCTTGGGCAGCTTCATCGATGATCTCGGCCGGGCCGTCGACATCGCCATCGCGCGAAAGGCTCGTGGTGACGTCGGCACGTACGGCACCATCGAGTGATCATCAGCACCCCGCCCTGAGCTCATCGGCCGGCGGCGGGTGTCCCTCCTCAGCCAGGCTGAAGGAGGGCCAAGACTGCCAACACGCGCCGGTGATCGTCGGGCTCTGGGAGTAGCCCGAGTTTGGTGAAGATGCTGCGGACGTGGGACTCGACTGTCTTCGCGTTCAGGTGGAGCCGGTGCCCAATCGCCTGGTTCGACCGACCCTCGGCGATCAGGCCCAGCACTTCCCGCTCGCGAGGGGACAGGCTGGCGAGGGGATCGTGCCTGCGTTTGCGATCGAGGAGGAGTCGTGCCACCTGCGGGTCGACAGCCGAACCACCCGAACCCACCCGGCGCACGGCGTCGATGAGCTCGGCCAGATCACCGACCCGTTCCTTGAGCAAGTACCCGACGCCCTGCCGGCCCTCGCCGAGCAGCTTCATCACGTACCGCGACTCGAGGTGCTGCGACAGCACCAGCACGCCGACAGAGGGGTGACGGCGTTTGATCTCCAGCGCCGCCTCCAACCCCTCGGTGGTGTAGGTGGGCGGCATGCGGATATCGACGATCACGACATCGGGCGAGTAGGTCTCGACACACGACAGCACTCCGACGGCGTCGCCGAGTTGTGCCACGACCTCGAATCCGGCGTCCTCGAGGAGGCGAGTGACACCCTGGCGCACCAGGATGGCGTCGTCGGCGACGATCAACCGCATGGGATCTCCGCAGTCACTCGTGTCCCGTTTCCGGGCCGGCTGTCGACCTTCAGCAGACCGTCGAGCGCCGCCACTCGATCGGCCAGGCCCTCGAGACCGGACCCTGGCCGCGCGACGGCGCCTCCCACCCCGTCATCGCTCACCTCGACTCGCAGCCCCCGCTCGCACCGGCCGATCTTGACGGTCGCAAACGAAGCGTTCGCGTACTTGGCCACATTGGCCAGGGCCTCGGACACCACGTAGTACGCCGCCGCCTCGACTGACGGGGGCAGTGGGGCGTCGGCATGCGTGGAGACCTCGACGGGCACGGGTGACCGCTCGGCCAGGGAGTCGAGCGCCGCGCACAAGCCCTCCTCCATGAGGATGGCTGGATGGATGCCACGCGCCAGCTCCCGTAGCTCCTGCAGCGCCAGGACGAGCTCCTCGGCTGCCTCCGTCAGCAACTCGTCGACGTCCGTGCGCCGAGACCTCGCCTCTGACCGGTCCGTCTCGGACGCCAATCGGTTGCGAGCCATGGTTAGAGCGAGTGACAGGGTTACCAAGCGCTGCTGCGCGCCGTCATGAAGGTTGCGCTCGACCCGGCGGCGTTCGGCATCGGCAGCGTCGACGATGCGTGAGCGCGACGCTGTCACCTCCTCCAGCCGCGCCAGGACCTCAGCGTGGAGTCGCTCGTTCTCGATCGCCAAACCGGCGGCAGCGCACACCGCGTCGAGCAGAGCCGGTTCCTCCCTGAGGGCCGCATCATGGATCAACGCACCGAGCACCTCATCCGCCCGCTTGATGACCGTCACCGCCCGTCCCGAATCGCTTCCCGGTAGCTCGACAGGACGACCGCCGTCGTCCGTGTAACGATCCGCGTCCCGCATCCAGTACGCGACTTCTACGCTGGGGTCACCGAGGGCACGTGATATGGCGGCACGAGAGTCCCCTCCCGGTCCCTTCTCCCCCAGCTCGACTACCAGCTCGCCGACCCCGTATCGGGCCAGGTGGCTGCGGAGCAGGCCGCACAGGAAGGCCACCGGGACGGCCGCAATGGCGACGTCCTCCACCCACAGCCACGCTGGACCGAGGCCGATCGGAGCACCTAGCTCGGCGAGCACGTTGGCGCCCGACACGGCCCCGTACAGCAAGGCGGTGGGCACCACGGGCGCCAGGACGCGACGGGTCGTTCGAGTTCCTCGCCGCCAGCGATCCACCAGCACGGCGCTGAAGGCGGCGATCGTCACGAGCGTGGACAGCAGCACGGTGACGCGCAAGAAACGCCCGATCCCCTCCTGCGCTTCGACACCCAGGAGGTTGCGCGGGCATTCGGCGCAGCGCGACAGCTCCAGGAAGCCGACGCCAGAGATGATCACGATGTAGGCGCTCACAACGACCGAACGCTCGAACCTCGAGGCGAGGCGGCCGCTCGGGAAGGCGACGGCAAGGTGGGCCAGGAAGGCGATCGGTAGCAGCACGAGTATTAGCCCGATGGTGAAGACGACAGCGTTGGGCCAAGCCCACACCAGAACTCGGGCAAGCAGCCACACGACGCCGGCGATCGTGAGCAATCGCCCGATGGCGCTGGCCGGGCGCCGGGCCCATCCCAGCAGCCCGCTCACCACGAACAGCACGCCGACTCCGAGCTCGCGGAAGGCTTCCAGGGTGAGCGGATTGCCGCGGACGATCGGAGGAAGGATGGCGGCGGCCAGACTCGCCAGCGTCAGCGCCAGCACCGCCACCTGGACCCGTCTCGTCATCAGGCAACCCCGAGCAGTCCCGCGACCGCCGGCCCCGAGAGCTCGGCCTTGGCGATGAAACCGATTGCAGCGGTGCGGGTCAGCCGGGCGCCGTAGTCAGAGGCACTGCGACTGGAGGTGAGGATGACGGCCGTGCTCGTGCCGGACTCGGCCAGACGCTGTGCCACCACGAAACCATCGAGGTCGGGGAGTTGAATATCGAGCAGCACAACCTCGGGCCCGAGGACGGCGACGCTCGACAGCGCGGTCTCGCCGTCAACTGCCTCCCCCACGACGTCGAAGCCGGCATCTTCCAACATGCGTCGAGCCATCCTCCGGAAGCCGGCGTGGTCGTCGACGATGACGACGGTCGTTGCCATGCGGTGATGCTCGCGCCATCGTGCCGGCTTGGCTACAGGGGCAGCCCGGAATCAGGGATAGCCCCGATGACCGGCGGACACCGGGTCCTTAGCGTCATGACCATGAAGAGACCAACAGCCATGCGGCGAGATCCAGCCCCTTCCGGAAGCACCGAGATCGCACAGACTACGCAACGGAGGTGGGAGCGCTTCGCCCCAGCGGGGGCTCTCGCATTCCTGCTCATGGTCGTGATAGGCGCTGTGGCCGTCGGTGCCTCGTCGCCTCAGAGCGACGGCCCGGCTGAAGAGATCGCAGCGTATTTCGCCGACCGCCAGGGCGGGCATCTCGCCAATGCCTTCCTCGTCGTTCTCGGCGCATCCGTGTTCTACCCCTGGTTCCTCGCCAGCCTCTGGCGGGCGATGCGTCGAATCGAGGGCGATGACGGCATCTGCGCTCCGGCAGCTCTGGTCGGCGGTATCACCCTGCTGGGCCCGCTCCTGTTGCAAGCCACAGCGTGGGGGGCTGCCGCCCTTCAGGCCGGCGAGCACCGCGACCCGTCCGTTGCCGCGGGCCTCTTCGACTTGGGAAACATGGCCTTCATCCTCTTCCCACTTCCAGCTGCCCTCCTGGTCGTGGGCACGACGTTGGCCGGTCGCCCAGGCACGTTGTTGCCTCGCTGGCTGGCCAGAACGGGGCTGCCTGCGGCCGTCGCTCTGGTCGCAGGGACCTGGTTCGGTCTGGCGCCAGTGTGCTTCGCACTGTTCGGCCTCTGGCTTGCCGTCGTCGCCGTCGTCCTGATCCGCCATGGCGGTCGGCCGGCAACGTTAGGATGAGCGCTGCCGTCGACACCGGTCGGGAGAGCTGTCGTCAACGTCGACGCCAGCGCCGAAGGAGCAACCACCCCGGAATCTCTCAGGCCAATGGACCGTCCGGAAGAGGCAACGCTGGAAAGCAGCCGGGTTCGCCCGGCTCGCCGAAGGGGAAGGCCCGCTGCGACGGGCGAAAGCTCTCAGGCGCCCGAGACAGCGGGGGACGAACCGATCCACAGGAGCGTCCATGTCCCCCAGCCGTCCCGCCCGTACGCCCGATGAGGTCATCGGCGCCGACTTCGACTCACTGACGCCCGATGCCGATTTCGTGGGCCGCCACGTCGGCCCCGATGACGACGAGCTGGCCGCCATGCTGTCGATCCTCGGCGTCGCCGACCTCGACGCCCTGATCGACGAGACCGTGCCCAAGTCGATCCGCCAGACCGAGCCCCTCGCTCTTGGACCCTCTCGGAGTGAGATCGATGTGCTCGATGAGTTGCGTGGCCATGCCTCGCGCATCACGTTGCGCAAGAGCCTCATCGGAACCGGCTACACGCCGACCGTCACGCCGCCCGTCGTTCTGCGCAACGTGCTGGAGAACCCAGCCTGGTACACGGCCTACACGCCCTATCAGCCCGAGATCAGCCAGGGCCGCCTCGAGGCGCTGCTGAACTTCCAAACCGTGATCGAGGAGCTCACCGGGCTCGAGATCGCCAACGCTTCCCTGCTCGACGAGAGCACGGCCGCCGCCGAAGCGATGACGATGTGCCGTCGCCTGGCAACCACCGGTTCCCACCGCTTCTTCATCCATCGTGACACGCACCCCCAGACGATCGCTGTGCTGACAACGCGAGCCGAGCCGGTCGGCATCGAGTTGACCGTCGGCGACGCAGCTGACGTCGACGACCTCGACGACTGCTTCGGCGCCCTGTTCAGCCTGCCGACGTCAACGGGTGCCGTGACCGACTGGTCGGCGCAGATCCAACGCGTCCACACCCTGGGCGGGATCGCCGTGGTCGCCACCGATCCCCTGGCCTGTGTGCTGCTGGCTCCGCCAGGTGAGCTGGGTGCCGACATCGCCATCGGCTCGGCCCAGCGGTTCGGCGTCCCGATGGGCTTCGGCGGTCCGCATGCCGGGTTCATCGCCTGTCGTCGCCATGCCGCACGCGCCTTGCCCGGCCGGCTCGTCGGTGTCAGCAAGGACACCGACGGAAAGCCTGCGCTGCGCCTGGCGCTGCAGACGCGCGAGCAACACATCCGCCGTGAGCGGGCAACGTCCAACATCTGCACGGCGCAGGTGCTGCTGGCCAACATTGCCGGCCTGTACGCCGTATGGCACGGTCCGGACGGCCTGACCCGCATCGCCGGCAGGGTGCACCGGCTGACGAGCGCCACAGCGGCCGCGCTCGCCAACGGCGGCTTGCGGCTGCTGCACGACACCTGGTTCGACACCATTGCGGTCACCGGCGTCGACGCCGACGCCGTCCTCGCACGAGCTGCCGGCGCAGGGTACGACCTGCGCTGCGTCGACGACACGACCGTCGGCTTGACGTTCGACGAGACGTCAACTCCTGCGGATGTGCACGCGGTGGTGACTGCCTTCGGAATCGACGACGCTGCCGACATCGGCATCGACGGGAGCCCGAGCGGCCTGGAAGGAGCCAACCGGCGCGCCGAGCCACTGCTCCCCCAAGCCGTCTTCCACCGCTACCACAGCGAGCACGAGATGCTGCGCTACCTGCGACGCCTCGCCGACAAGGATCTGGCTCTCGACCGCACGATGATCCCCTTGGGGTCGTGCACGATGAAGCTCAACGCCACCACGGAGATGATCCCGCTCACCTGGCCGGAGTTCGCGCAGGCGCACCCCTTCGCTCCTGGCGACACCGTCGAGGGCTACCGGGCGATGATCGACGAGCTGGCCGAGATGCTCGCCGAGATCACGGGCTACGACGCCGTCAGCCTGCAGCCGAACGCCGGCAGCCAAGGTGAGCTGGCCGGCCTGCTGGCGGTCCGGGCCTTCCACCGATCACGCGGTGACGATGCCAGGACCGTGTGCCTGATCCCCTCCAGCGCCCATGGCACCAACGCCGCCAGCGCCGTGCTCGCCGGCCTCGACGTGAACGTCGTGGCCTGCGACAGCGACGGCAACGTCGACATCGCCGACCTGCAGACCAAGCTCGACAGCGACGGAGAGCGCGTTGCGGCGATCATGCTCACCTACCCCTCCACGCACGGCGTGTTCGAGGAGGCCATCAGCGACATCTGCGCCATGGTGCACGACGTCGGTGGTCAGGTGTACGTCGACGGCGCCAACCTCAACGCCCTGGTTGGCATCGCCCAACCGGGAGTGTTCGGCGCCGACGTCAGCCACCTCAACTTGCACAAGACGTTCTGCATTCCCCACGGTGGCGGCGGGCCCGGCGTTGGCCCGGTGGCCGTTCGGGCGCACCTAGCCCCATTCCTGCCCGGCCACCCGCTCGCCGCTGACGCCTCCGAGGTCGGTCCCGTTGCTGGTGCGCCGTTCGGGTCGGCGAGCATCCTGCCGATCTCGTGGGTGTACCTCAAGCTGATGGGCGCCGAGGGCCTGACGAGGGCTTCGAAGGTGGCGATCGCCTCAGCCAACTACCTCGCCGCCAGACTCTCGATGTCGTTCCCGATCCTTTACTCCGGGGTCAACGGGCGGGTGGCACATGAGTGCATCATCGACCTGCGGCCGCTGACCAAGGCCACCGGTGTGACCGTGGACGACGTGGCCAAGCGCCTGATCGACTTCGGGTTCCACGCTCCCACCATGAGCTTCCCGGTAGCCGGCACGCTGATGATCGAGCCGACAGAGAGCGAGACGAAGCTGGAGCTGGACCGCTTCTGCGAGGCCATGGTGGAGATCCGCGCAGAGATCGACCGCCTCGCCGACGGCGAGTGGACAATCGCCGGCAGTCCGCTGCGCCTCGCTCCCCACACTGCTGAGGCGTTGATCGGCCCGTGGGATCGCAGCTACGACCGTGAGTTGGGCGCCTATCCGGTTGATTCGGTGCGGGTTCACAAGTACTTTCCGCCCGTCGGACGGATCGACAACGCCTACGGCGACCGCAACCTGATGTGCTCGTGCGAGCCGCTCGAGGCGTATTTGTGACGCTCAGCCGTCGGTCAGCGAGCCCGATTCGGTCCACGCCTGTTCGGCCTGATCCAGCCGCACCGACGCCGTCGAGCGCAGGCGGTCGGCCACGCCGGCGACGATCGTGTTGAGCAGGGCGAGCGTGCCGACCTGGCTGTCGAACGGACCGACGGACGCTGCCGACAGCACGAACGTGTGGCTTGCGTACCGGGCGAGCGGTGAGAGCACGCTGTCGGTGAGCGCCACCACCGTCGAGCCCGTCGCCGTCGCAGTCCTCGCGGCGTCGAGCAGCCAGCGGTCGTAGCGACGCACGTCGATGGCAACCGCAACCGACCCGGCACCCGCCAGCGCCAGGTCACGGTGCAGCGCCACCTCGTTGCCATCAAGGCGTCGAACGTCGGGGCGCAAGGAGAACATCTCGTCGGCGAACTGCTGCGCCACTCCCGTCGCCGCATTCCCTGCCAAGACGAGCACATGACGGCCGAGGTCGGACAGGGCGTCGATCACTGCGGCCAGCTCCGTGGGGTCGACGGCGTCGAGCGTCGCCGCCACGTTGCCGCTCTCGGTGACGCGAGCCAACTCCAGGGGGTGTCCGCTTCCGCCCTCGCGGATCCGTTCGGCCGCAGGCCGGAGCTTGCGGGTGAGATCGGACTGCACTGAATCCTGCAGGGCGCTGAAGCCGCTGTAGCCGAGTTTGGCGGCCAGCCGCACGACCGTGGCGGCGCCGGTGCCGGCCTCGGCGGCGAGGTCGGCGACGGTGCCGAACCCGACGAGTTGGGGACGAGCCAGCAGCACCTCGGCGACCCGTCGCTCGGCGGCAGTCAGGGACGCGCCGCGACCTTGGATTCGTTCGGCCACCTCCATGCCGGGAACGTACCAGCGCCCTGGCACGGTGCCATCCGTCACTACTTGGCGAGTGCAATTGACTGATCGTCCGGCTGCTCCTACATTCGGGGGACTGCAATCGGAAGGGGGTTTCGATGGAAGCGGTCGAGTTGGGAGTGCGGCTGGCACTCGACGACGACGACTGGATGGACGTCGCCGCCTGCAAAGGTTTGACGCACCTGTTCTTCCCCGCCCCCGCCGAGCGGCCTCAGGCCCGGCAGCGCCGCGAAGCATCGGCCCGTCACGTCTGTGCCTCGTGCTCGGTTCGTGCCGACTGCCGGTCGTTCGCCAGGTATCACCATGAGTACGGGCTGTGGGGCGGCGAGAGCGAGGACGAACGGCACTCGGCCGGCTATCGCCTGATCGCCCCCATCGGGGTGCGGGCCAGGGGTGCCTGACCGCGCCTGGTGATCCAGGTCTGCGTCCTTGGCAGCGCCAACCTCGACGTGGTGGCGCGGGCCGAACGCCACCCCCGGCCCGGTGAGACGCTGCTCGGTTCTACGTACGACGAGCATCCCGGCGGCAAGGGGCTGAACCAGGCCGTCGCCGCGGCCCGAGCAGGCGCCGCTACCGCGATGATCGGTGCAGTTGGCCGGGACCTCGCCGGCGACCGACTTGTGGCGGTCCTGGCCGGCGACGGCATCGACCACGAGCGTGTGGTCGGCGTCGATGCTCCGACGGGTAGAGCACTGATCGTCGTCTCCGATGACGGTGAGAACACGATCGTCGTCGTGCCGGGCGCCAACGCCGAGGTACAGCCGACGGAGATCCCCGACTGTTCGGTGCTGCTCATGCAGCTGGAGATACCGATGCCCGTGGTCGCCGCTGCGATCCGCCAGGCCCGCGAGCGCGGGATCACGACGATCCTGAATCCGGCTCCGGCGACCACCCTCGACGCCGGCATCCTCACGCTGTGCGACATCGTCGTGCCGAACGAGCACGAGGTGGACGCGCTCGGTGGTACCGACGCCCTACTGGCGGCCGGTGTCGGCACCGTCGTGCTCACGAAGGGCGCGGCCGGCGCCGACATCGTCACCGCCACAACGCTTCGACATGTCGACGCCTTCGCCGTCCAGGCTGTCGACACGACGGCGGCAGGCGACACGTTCTGCGGCACCCTCGCCGCCGTACTGGGCTTCGGCGACGACATCGCTGGCGCCGTCCTGCGCGCCGGCGCAGCTGCGGCACTCGCCACAACGACTCCAGGCGCCGTGCCGTCGATCCCCTCGGCCGGCGAGGTGGACACGTTCCTCACCAGGATCGGCACCGGTTGACGTTCGGGTCAGTGGCGCAGGATCAGCGCCACCCAGCCCTGGCCGGCCTGTCGCTCCACGAGGCGCAT
>Ga0136618_10000593_pt1 | contig 12668 bp, 15 predicted proteins | sample AntDrymUQ3302106_2_FD_104805 | JGI IMG/M metagenome (GOLD analysis project Ga0136618, IMG submission 104805) | Polar desert sand microbial communities from Dry Valleys, Antarctica - metaG UQ330 (21.06) | ecosystem: Environmental > Terrestrial > Soil > Desert | place: Antarctica: Dry Valley... | reverse complement strand
TCGGTGCACGAGGTCGCGACCTCGAAGAAGAACGCGAACGTCGCGTACTTCTCGTACTACTCGGGCGGCTTCCGCGTCGTGGACATCTCGAGCGGCAAGATCGTCGAGACGGGTCGCAGCATCGATCAGGGCGGCAACAACCTGTGGGGCGTCGAGGTCTTCGACGACGGTGGCACGGAGTACGTCGCCGCGTCGGACCGCGACAAGGGCCTGTACATCTACAAGTACACCGCGCCGAGGCCCTGAGGCGGAGTGACGCCTACCGGCCGGTGCCTCACGCACCGGCCGGTCGCCGTCGCCGCGCGTCGATGCAGGCCCGGTCGTGCGGTCAGGCTGCACGCACGTAGAACGCAGCCGGACCCGAGCGGACGACCCTAACCTCGATTCGTCATCAAGGTCGTTCGTGGCCGCGACGGCGCGCCCAGCCAGCCCCCGACGAGCCGCAGAAGGGGTACAGCCAAGATACGGCGAAGATGGCTATTGGCGGGGCTTCGAGCAGCCGAACCGGCCTCGCGCTCGCCGAATCATGGCCCAGTCCTCGGCGTCGACGCTCTGAGTTACCGGGTCAGGAACGCCAGTCCAGCGGTGTACACTCGCGACATGTCGGTTCCGCAAAGCCTCGTGCTTTGCAGGGACTTCGTAGGACACCGCCCGACCCCACGAGACGCCAGCGGCAGCCTCGTAATGAAGGGGTCCCCGGTTCGAATCCGGGCGTCGGCTTCGCAAAAGCCAAGCGTCGACCGCTCGTCGAGCACGCGCATGAAGTCGCTCGTCCTGCTTCACGGCATCTTCCGGCGCGCGCGCAAGCTCCATGGACTGCGGGTCAATCCCGCCGCCGACGTTGACAAGCCGTCGCCGCGCCGCAGCGGCGACATCGAGGTCTTCTCGCCGGAGGAGGTGATGGCGCTGGTCCGGGCCGCGTCGTCCGAGCAGGACGGGGCGATCTTCCTCACCGCCGCCTTCACCGGCCTGCGCCGTGGCGAGCTGCTGGCGCTGCGCTGGCGCGACGTCGACTTCGCCGGCCAGGTGATCCGCGTGCGCGCGAGCTACGCCGAGGGCCAACTGACCACGCCGAAGTCGGGCAAGGTGCGCTCGGTGCCGATGGCGCCCGACGTCGCCAAGGCGCTGGCGGGACTCTCGGAGCGCGGCGTGGGGACTGGCGACGACGACCTGGTCTTTGCGGGCCCGGGCGGTACGTTCCTCGACGGACGAGGCCTTCGCCGCCGCTACCTCACGGCGATCCGGCGGGCGGACTTGCGTCGCTTGCGCTTCCACGACCTGCGACACACCTTCGGTACGCGCATGATCGGCAAGGCCGACATTCCCGCGTGCAGGAGTGGATGGGCCACGCCGACGTCCAGACGACGATCAAGTACCTCCACTACGTGCCGCGCGAGGAGGATGCCGCGCTGGTCGCCGCGGCGTTCGCGATCGAGGCGCCAGACGGTCAAGCGCCAACCGCGCGCTCGAGGTCGGGCGCTTAGGCTGAACTGACTCCAGGTTCTCCCGACGGTTTCCCTGTTGGGGTGTGATCGTCTTAAGAAGCGGAGGCCCCGAGAGAGCTTTCTCTCGGGCCGTCCGGTTCGCGGCTCATTGTCGCTCCTTCACCGCCAAGCGAAGGGAGCAGAGCCGCATGACGCAGGATGACGTGCTGTTCGGCTATCGCCTGCAGCTGTTTACTCTCGCCGCGCGGACGACACGATCGTGATCCTGCGCATCACTTGTGACTCGTGGCGCACCGTACGCGGGCGCGACCAGCACCGCGAGCACTAGTGACCGGCTGACCTGGGCCCGCATCGGCAGCGGCGGCGCCAGGCCTTGCGCGTCGTGAACACCCCGTGATGGAGGGCGAGTGGGGGCTCAGCAGCAGTCGTCGTGCTGCGCGGATGTGCAAGCCGCGGCTGCGGGGGCGCAGCAGTCCTGTTCGCAGCGGTCGTCGTCGGTGAATCCGATTCCGTCGAGCGGGGAGGAGACGCAGCAGCCCTCACCGCGCCAGGACTCGATGCCTTCCCTGACGGCGACGCCGGCGATCAGGAGTCCGACCGCAGGGTCGAGCCACCACGCGCCCGCCAGTGCGTTGCCGAGCAGGCCGATCAGCAGCGCGCCGGCGAGGTAGGCGCAAAGCATGTTCTGCCGTCCCTCCCCGCGCGTCGCGACAGATCCGAGCTGGTCCGCGAGGCGCTGCTTGGCGATGCCGAGCAGCGGCATGAGGATCACCGATCCACCCGCGAGGAAGATCCCGACCCAGGAGACGTCCGGGTGCTCGCCGGCGATCAGCGACCGGACCGACTCGAAGCCAACGTAAGGGGCAAGCAGGAAGAACTGCGCGGCGACGAGCTTCTGCGCGCGCTGCTCAGCGGCGTGCGAGAACATGCGCGCGCCGGTGAAGCGCCAGATGATGATCACCGACGCCAGTCCCTCGATCACGGAGTCCAGGCCGAACCCGATCAGCGCGATCGAGCCCGCGACGATGCCGGCGGTGATCGCTACGGCGCCCTCGACCGTCATCCACGCCAGCGAGAGCCACGACAGCAGCTTCACTCGACGCGCGAGCAATGCGTAGCGCTCGCGCGTGATCGTCGCGGCGGGTGTCGACGCGGCGGCCGGCGGGAGGATGGGAAGCTCGACCGGCGCGCTCACGCGGTCGCCTTCAGGCCGGCGACCGCGTCAAGCAGCACTCGCCCGCGGCCGGTCAGCTCGTACATCACCAGCTTGCCGTCGCGCTGCGAGCGCGCGAGGCCGGCCGTCTTGAGCAGCCGGGCGTGATGCGACACCAGCCGCTCGTCGCGTCCGACGATCCAAGCCAGATCGCACACACATGCCGTCCGTGCGTCACGCAACGCGAGCGCCACCGCCAAACGGGTGGCGTCGCCCAGCGCCTTGGCCGCGGCGGCCAGTCCCTCCAACTCCTCGACAGTCGGGAGCTGACTGCGGGCAGCCTCGGCCTTGGGCAGATCGAGGCACAGGAGATCGCACACGTCCGGGGTCATCTCGGGCATCGCACAATCATAAAGACATACGCATGGACGTGCGAATGACGCGCGGCAGCGGCTGGGACCGCCCCTCGCGGACTCGCGGGAAGCTGATCGCGTGGATCCTCGAGGGAGACAAGCCGACCCGATGCTGACCGCGCCGCCCCGTACGCCCGGATCCCGGACCGGGCACTCGTACGGCGCCGGCTACAACTGAGAGCGCTACGTCGCGGCGCGCCAAGAGCTGCACCGGGATCGTCGTGCTCCCGCGACCGCACGCAACCGTCATTACGGGCGTGTAGTCAGAAGCGGTCAACGTGTTCAACTCCGAGCGGGGCTCGCTCTACGATGGTCGGTAGTAATGCATCGTCGCCCTACTCGCGCGGTCTGCGTCTTCACGCTGACGCTGGTTTGCCTCGCGTTCGCCGCATGCGGCGGCGAGGACAGCGCGAAACCCGCTGCCGCACCGGCTGACACCTTGATCGACGGTGGCCCGGCGGCGTTCAAGGCCCGGCTCGCGCGGTTGAAGGGCACGCCGGTCGTGGTCAACCAGTGGGCATCCTGGTGCGGGCCGTGCCGCTATGAGTTCCCGTTCTTCGGTTCGCAGGCGGAGCGGTTGAAGGGGAGGGTCGCTTTCTTGGGGGTCAACAGCAAGGACGCCCGCCAGGACGCGCTCGACTTTCTCGCGCGTGATCCGGTTCCGTTCGAGCATTTCTTCGACGCCGACGCGGCGATCGCTCGCGTCTTCCGCGGTGGGCGGTCGTGGCCGACGACGGCGTTCTATGACGCCGAGGGGGATCTCGCGTTCACTCGTCAGGGCGGATATGCGTCCGAGCAGGATCTCGCCGACGACATCGAGAGGTATGCGCTCGGTGGTTGATGCCCCGAATCTCGCGCTCGCTTTCGCCGCCGGACTCGTGTCGTTTCTCTCGCCCTGCTGTCTGCCGCTCGTGCCCGGTTACCTGGCGGCGGTGGCCGGCGGTGCGCCGGGCGAGCAGCGGCGGAGATTTGACCCGCGCGTGCTGGCGCGCAGCGGCGTGTTCGTGGGCACGTTCTCGTTCATCTTCATCGGCTTCGGGCTCACGGCCACGGCGCTCGGCTCGTTTCTTTTCGACAACCAGCCGCTGCTGAACAAGGTCGCGGGGGTCCTCATCATCGCGATGGGCGTGCTGTTCATCGGCTCGGCGTTCGTCCTGCGGCTCAACCGCGACTGGCGTCCAGAGGCGCTGATCTCGCGCGCGGGAAAGGGAGGTCCCGTCGTGGCCGGGGCGACTTTCGCGATCGCGTGGACGCCGTGCGTCGGGCCGACCCTCGGCGCGATCCTGGGTCTCGCGGCGACGTCACAGGGCACCTTGAAGGGCGCCGGGCTGCTGGCCGTTTATTCGGTTGGACTCGCGCTGCCGTTCCTGTTCTCGGCGGTCGCGTTCGACACCGCGACGCGCTCGTTCGCGTTCTTCAAGCGCCACTACCCGGCGATCCAGATCGGATCCGGTCTCGTGCTCGTCGCGATGGGTGTGCTCGTGCTGACCGGCGAGCTGTTCCGGCTCAACATCGAGGCTCAGCAGCTGCTTGACGAGTGGGGGCTGAATTTCTTCAAGAGCGTGTAGCGCGCGCGGAGTGTTCGCGCGGCGTGAAGACGTCGCCATCGACTCGCCGGCGCAGCCGCGCGGGCAGGCTCCCGCTCCAAGGGAGCACCGACCGCGGCTGATCGGGAACGACGATCACGTCACTGTCGCGGGCTCCCGCTTCGCAAGCGAGCGCATCCTCGACACTTCCTCCCTCGGTCATGACGAAGCTCACGTGCGGTCGCGCGGCGAGTTGCTGGCGGGCCGATTCCAGCTGTTCGGCCGCGAGCTCACGCTGCAGGCGGTTCCAGACCCCCGAACCGAGGTCGCAGCAGCGGGGCCGCACCTGTTCTATGACCGCTACCGCCACTACCGTCAGCGCTGCGCCCATCTTCGTGGCGACCTCGTCAGCCACGGTAGTCACGTCGCGCGCGCGAGCGCTGTCCTCGACGAAGGCCAGCACGTGGCCACTCAAGGCTCGGCCCTCACGCTCCACGTGCGGCCACCGTCCGTCGACCGTTTGACGGTCGCATCGACGAGGGCTGCGTAGAGATCGGAGCCATCTGCGATGAAGGCCGCGGGCTGGCCGCCGATGCTGCCCACGGACTTCCAGCCGCGGCCGCCGTCGGCGCTCACCTGCACGCTCCCGTCGCCTCCCACGAGGTAGAGACTCTCGGGCGCCGGCCAGGCGAGCAGGCCCGCCAGATCCAGGTTCAATGGCCGCCACGTCTCGCCCGCGTCGAGCGAGCTGTGGACGCCCTGCTCGGTGGAAGCGACGACGTGCGTCGACGAACGCGGGTCGATCGTCAGCCCGAAGACGGCGGCCGGCGGAATGCGCGGCTCCCAACTGCGCCCGCCATCCGAGGACGCCATCATCCGGCCGTCGGCGCTGTTCACGCCGTACACGTAATCCCCGGCTGACTCGAGCGCGTGGAAGTCGGCCTCTCCCTGCAGCGACACGCTGGTCCACATTCGCCCGCCGTCGCGCGACTCGATCAGCCCCAGGCTGGGCGGCAGGTCCGTCTGGCCGGGACCGGGATGACCGGAGCCGATGAAGCGGCCTTCGTCGATCACCGAGAAGCCCATGATGTCCTGCTGCGAACTGCCAACGCGCCGCGGCTTGCTCTGCCCCGCGGGCGCGGTCCACAGGCCGGTGTGCGTCGCGATGAACAGTGTGCCGCCACTGACCCCGAGACCGTGGATGTGCTCCAGGCCGGCGCCCGGGCTCGCTGGAGGTCCTGGCTCGCTCACAGCCGCATCGTCGCCACACGCCCCCAGCGCAATTGCGGCCAGCGAGGCGACGACGAGCAGCAGAAGGTGTAGCCGCATCGACATCAGTCTACTAACGCCGATAGTAGACTCGGATGCTCGTGCCAGGTCCCGAGCTGGGCGCCGATGTCGAACCGCTTCCTCCTACTCTTCCTCGCGCTCAGCGCTGCCCTCTCGCCGGCCACGGCATACGGTCATGCGGCGTTTGTCGGCTCGACGCCCGAGCCGGGCGTCCGGCTGCAGGTGTCTCCGCGTGTGCTCACGCTGAACTTCACCGAGCCGCTGAACCGCCGCCTGAGCACCGTCAAGCTCGTCGCCGTCGACGGAGGGCGCCGCGCGACCGCGGCGGTGCGCGCCGTCAGCAACCGGCGACTCGAGGTTGTGCCGGCCGGACGCCTGAGCCGCGGCGCGTATCGAATCGAATGGCACACCGTCTCGACGCTGGATGGGCACGCTCTCGAGGGGTCGTACTCCTTCGGCGTCCAAGTCGCCGCAGCCGGCGGTGAGCATTCGGTTGAGCAGAGCCCGTTCGCGCGTGACGGATGGCTTCGTGTCGCGCTGCGCGCGGCGCTTTACGTATTCGCGCTCGTCCTGGTCGCGGCCCTGCTCTTGCCCACGCTCACGCGCAGGACGTCTTGGCTTGTGCCGCACGTGTTGGCAGACGCGCTCGCTGTCGGTCCGGTGCGCGCGCGCGAACTGCGACTGACGGGTTCGAGCGCGTGGCTGGCGGTGCTCGCGGCGGTGGGCGCCACACTGGCCGAGGCGGCCGACGCGGCCGGCGGCTTGGCGCCCGACCGCATCGCGAGCTTCCTGCTGGCCAATCAGGCGGGCGTGGCGAGGCTGCTCGTGGTGCTCCTCTTGCTCGCGTCGGCGCTCTCATGGCAGCGACGGTCGCGCGCGAGCGCCGCGTTCGCGGTGCTGGCACTCGGGGCGGTGGCTGCCTCGGGCCATGCGAGCTCGGCATCGCCGCGACTGCCGAGTGTGCTCAACGACTGGCTGCATCTGGTAAGCGCGGCGGCCTGGCTTGGCGGCATCGCGCTCGTGGTGGCCGTCTGGGCGCCTGCGCTGCGCAGGGCGGAGCAGTCAGCGCGCCTGGCGGTGGCGCGCGAGGTGCTGCCGGTCTTCGGCAAGGTCGCGCTGCCCGCGTTCGCCCTGGTGGCGGTGACCGGCCTGGTCAGCCTGCTCACCCAGCTCGGACAGCTCGACGCTCTCTGGGAGACCGACTACGGTCGGCTGCTTGCGTTGAAGATCATGCTGGTGGGTCTCATCGCCGCGTTCAGCGCGGTCCACGCCTTGCGCCTGCGGCCTCGGCTGCTGGCTGCCAATCCGCATCCGCATCCGCCCGAGCGTTTGGAGCGTCGGCACTGGCGGCTGGTGCGGGCCGAGCCGCTCGTTGGTCTCGGCGTGGTCACCGTGGTCGCGCTGCTGGTGACGTTCCCGCTGCCGCCACGCCAGCTTGGCGAAGCCGACGAGGCCCGGGCGGCGGCGACGCCCGCTTGTGATCCCTGCCCGCTGCCCCCACCGGCCGCGGACGAGCTCTCGGTCGCGGACCAGGCGGGCCGCCAGCTTGTCGCCGCCTGGATTCGCCGGCGCCCGGACGCCGTCACCGGGAGCGTCCGGCTGCTGGACTATCGAGGGCGGCCGCCGCGCGTGCCGGTACGCGTGCTGGACGCCGCCACGACGTCGTGCGGGACGGCGTGTGTACGCTTCCGAGTGCCCGAACAGACAGACGTGCTGCACGTGATCGTCCGAGATGCCGGACGCACATACACCGTCACGCTGCCTGCGCGCTGGCAGGTCCACGCCAACGCCCGAGCGCGCCGCATACTCGCCCGCGCCCAGGCCACGATGCGACGTCTTCGCTCGGCGCGTGAGTCCGAGCGGGTCACCAGCGGACCAGGCTCGTTTGGCGCCACGAGTTACTGGCTGCGCGCGCCCGACCGGATGCGCTACCGAACCAACCGTGGCGTCCAGAACGTCATCGTCGGCCGCCGGCAATGGCTGAAACCACCCGGCGCGACCTGGCAGCTCGGGCAATACGGGGCAGGGTTGCGATTTCGTACGCGCACGTGGTTTCGCTGGACGCCCTACGCGCGCGCCGTTCGGCTGCTCGCGATACGCAACCGCGATGGGCGACGTATCGCCGAGCTTGCGTTGATGGACGAGGGCACTCCGGTGTGGTTCAGGGTGTCCGTCGATCTGAAGACCCATCGCGTCCTGACCGAGCGCATGATCACCAAGGGGCACTTCATGGACAGCCGCTACTTCGCCTTCGATGAGCCCGTGAGCATCGCACCGCCGGAGAGCATCGATGGGTAGCGCCCTGCGGCTCATCGGCTTACTGGCGGCAGTGGGCTTCGTCGGTTTGCTCGTCTACGGCTTGCTCGCCCAAGCGCCCGACAGGACGATCGACGACGCATTGGCCGCGAACCGCGCCGTCGATGCCCCCGGCTTCGAGCTCGAGGTGCTCATCGATGGCCGTCCTGGACCGCTGACATCCGTATGGACGCGGGCTAGCCAGGACAGGAAGGTCGATCTCGCGGAGCTCCGCGGCACTCCGGTCGTTTTGAACTTCTGGGCGTCGTGGTGCGACCCCTGCCGCGAGGAGGCGACGGTGCTGCAGCGCGGCTGGCGCCGGGCAAGTCGCCGCGGCGTGCTGTTCCTGGGCCTGAACATGCAGGACGTGCGCCAGGACGCGCGCGACTTCCTGCTCGAGTTCCGCCAGGACTTCCCGCACGTACGCGATCCGGACCGCGGTTCTGCACGGCGCTGGGGCGTGACCGGCATCCCCGAGACGTTCTTCATCAGCCGGCGGAGTGAGGTCGTCGGCCACGTCATCGGAACTGTGAACTCGCGGCAGCTCGACGACGGGGTCCAGGCGGCCCTGGCGGGTACGCCGCAAGACGCGGCCCAGGGAGGCAAGCAGCTCGCGCCGCGTTAGAAGCTCCGACCGGGCTGACGGTCGGGCTCACGATCGCATCGCCGCGCAGCCAACCCGACTCGGACACCCGCGCAGACGTCTGGTCGATCCCGGATGTCGGTCGCACCCGTCTCCAGTCGTCGAGCAGCGCGGAGGCGCACGGAGTCGGCCACCCGGGAACGCCGATCGATGCTTCGCGCGCGGCGAGGCTCTCGCGCCTTAATGGAGTTCGTTTACGGTCGTTGCTCGATCCGGCGTAGCGGGCGTGGAGAGCCGGCCGCTGAGGCTCGAGGCTTCCGCAAGCGAGGCGAACGCCTCATGACCCAACGCAGGTCTGACCGCCATACCTCCAACCTGATGCCAACCCCCGTACCGAAGGAGCAACCCATGCCCGACAACGGCAAGGTCGTCATCAACCTCATGACCGGCCACGAGGACGCTGACAAGGTGACGATCGCGTTCCTCGTCGCCACGGCCGCCCTCACCAAGGACAAGCAAGTCGCGATGTTCCTCACCAAGGAGGCCGTCCGCCTCGGCCTGCCCGGCTACGCCGACGCAATCGAGTCGGCCGGCGCCCCACCCGTACAGAGACTGTTCGAGCAATACCGCGACGGCGGCGGCGAGCTGCTGGTGTGCCCGATCTGCTTCAACGCGCGGGGACTCGACGAGTCCGCCCTGGTCACCAACGCGCGCCTCGCCGGCGCCACCCCGCTGTGGGAGTGGATCGGCGACAACGCGACAGTCTTCAGCTACTAGTCATGGCCCTGGGCAACGGTTCGGAAGAATCGGAGGCGAGGCCGAGGCGTACGACCGCCTTGTAGCTCAGGCGATCGAGGAAGCGGGCAAAGTTCGGATGCTTGACCTCGCTCTCCTCGGACACAGGCCTCCATTCGAGCTGTGGATCGCCCGGGGACTGAACAGAGCGCGCCGCGTCAGCGAGGGGGCGCGGGGTGCGCCTCGGCTGCGACCTGCTCCCGCGCGAGCGTGATCTGGCGACCCAGCTCCTCCTGGCGCGCCCCGAGCGCGTCGAGGTCGCCGGTGGTCTCAGCGTTCCGGCGGCTCGGCGGGCAGCACCCCGCTCGGCGCCCGCGCCGCTGCTGCTGCCACATGTAACACGGGCAGGCTGCTGCCGCCACGATTACCAGCGCGATGAGGAGCGCTGTGCTCACCGACGCGTCGCAGCCTCGTGCCGGTCGCTGGAGGGAGCTTCGAGGCGCTCGATCTCCTGACCGAGGCGATGGTGCTCTTCCCGCAGGACCTCGAGCGACATCGGATGGTCGGCCGACTGGCTCGCGCGCTTAGCGCTCGGCGGCGAGACGGCGCGGCCGGATCGGCTGCCTCTGGCCATGATGAACATCATGAGTCCCATGCCGACGGGGCAGGCCAGCAGGGCAAGTGCGGGAAGCAGGGCCTCCATCGAACCTCCTCAACTCTCGGGGAACACTACTATTACTGTAGTACATAGCATAGGGGCTCGGGGTGCCGCCGTCCTGGCGACACCTTGCGGTTGGTCCTGGCTACGCGGCTAGTAGATCTGGGAGCGCGAGTCCGGCCGTACGAGAGCGTCAGCGGGAGCCGGCGCGGCGCGCGGTGTTGACGATCCACGCCGCCGACAGGACCGGAATCGCCACCATGGCCAAGCCGCACACCTGCATGGACAGCATCGAGAGGCTGAGACCTGCGGACGGGATGGCGGTTGTCGCGACGTACGTCAGTGTCAGGATGCCCAGGATCGACAGGCACGCGCCGGCAAGGAGCGAAGCCGAAAGCTCCCACCGCGGATGCGCTCCGAGCAGATGATCCACGCGCTCAGGTGCGATGCCCACGGCGCCTGCGGTCGCGTGCTGGTCGAAGCGCAGCATCGCGGCAGCGAGCGGTCCGGGCCCGCCGGTGCTTCTCAGCGCCGCCTCATCCGCGGCGATCTCCGCGAGCTCCGCATACCGTCGGCGTGCGCGGCGCATGAGCGGCAGGAAGAACAATGCCTCGCCGGCCACCTGCGCCAGCATGAGGCGGAGCGGATCGCGCTGTCGCGCATGATGCGCCTCGTGGGCCAGAACGGCGCGCAGCTCGGACCGGCTGAGCGCGTTCTTCGCTCCCGCCGAGAGGTACACGCAGGGTCGGAGGAGCCCGGCGCAGAAGGCATGTGGGCGGCGATCGTCGAGGAGCCGTACACGCACTCCCTCGAGCGACGTCTCCTCTAGCTCGCGCCCTCGCGTCACGAAACGGCGGCTCGCGAGCAATTGGCGCCCCGCCGAGCGCAGCGCTCGGACCGTGCTGACGAGTGTCAGCGCGAAAAGGCCGAGCAGGAGAAGCGAGCCTGGCGACACATCCCCGATGAAGTTGCGGCACGCAGCCAACAGATCGGCCGCAGGCACGCTCGAGCCCTCCACCGAGTGCCAGGCGACCCAACCGGCCGCGAGGAGGGCGAGCCCCCCGAGCATCGCGAGGGCAAGGTGCAAGCGGTAGAAGCGGCGGGCGCTACGCATCGCGGGCAAGGCGGCGGAGCTTCGCTCGCGTCTTCGCGTCGAGCTGACCGACTTGGCGGGCGAAGTGCACCAGCGCCTCATCCCCGTAGTTGTCCACCAGTGCTGCCACCTCCGCGCGCGCCCGGGCTGCCCTATGCGCGTCGCGCGTCCAGAGTGGCGAATAGATGTCGGTCTTGCCCTCGCGCCGTCGCTCGACGACCTGCTTACGGTCGAGTCGCTGCAAGGTCGTCATGATGGTCGTGTACGCCAGTTCCCGCGATGCGTCGGCGTTGAGCGCTTGCATGACCTCGCGGACACTCGCTTCTCCGAGCGTCCAGAGGTGGTCCATCACCCTGCTCTCCAGCTCGTGTAGCGCAGGGGGGAGGGAAGCCAAATCGACATCGGGCATCGACCGCATGGTAGCGGTGGAGGGTCGATCCTGGACATCGCAAACGGTCCACGCTCCTCGTAGTACGTCGATCGTAGTCGAGGCGCCCGCCGCGGTCGGTCTCGCGCTCCTGCTGCCGTCCGAGCACGCAGCCGCAAGCGGCGATCTCGTGCTGGCCGTGCTGGTGGTGCTGACCGCGCTTGGGATCGATCCGCGCGAGCTGTGGGCGCTGCACAGCCGCTGGAAGGCCGTCCTGGCACTGTCGCTGGGTGCCGTTCGCGCTGCTCGTTCCGCTCGCCTGGGCGATCAGCCTCCTGTTCGACAGCCCGCTCCGCGAGGGCGTGCTCACCCTCGGACTCTCCTCGACGGAGGTCGCGGCGGTCGGCCTGGTCGCACTGGCCGGTGGGGATGCTGCGCTCGCGCTCGGGGCGCTCGCCGGCTCGCTCGTCGCCGCGGCCACTGTAGGCCCGATCGTCGTGGGCCTGCTGGCCGCGGATGCGGCAGCGGCCGATCTGGCCGGGCTGCTCGGCCGCTTCGCGCTCGTCGTGCTCGTCCCGCTGGCCGCCGGCGTCGCCGCGCGGGTGGTGTGGCCCCGCCTGACGCGCGGCGAGCTGTGGTTCGCCGCCGGCTCGACGGTTGCCGTGGCCGTGCTCATCTACGCGTCGCTCAGCGGCACGGAGGCAGGCGAGGATCTCTCGCCGGCGCTCGCTGCGAGCGCGGTGTTCCTCGCGCTGTTCGCAGTGCCGGCGCTCGCCTGGGCACGCCTGGTCTCGGACGACCAGCGACCCCGCGGTGGCGTTCGCTGTCGGACTACGAGACTTCGCCGTCGCCGCCACGCTCGCCACACAGGCATTCGGTCCTCCCGCCGCCACGTCGGTGGGACTACCCGTGCTGATACTGATCGCCGGCGCGCTCGCCACTGCCGCGCTACGGCGCCGCACCAGGCGCGCAACAACGCATCCCGCACGGCCCGCGCTCGGCGACTTCGCAACACGCTCGAAGATCTCCTGTCGTGTCGGGTCGCCCATCGCATGAAGCGCTCGGGACGTCGCGGGCCGGAGCGCTGACGTGTCCCGAACCGTGTCCCCG
>Ga0136618_10000592_pt1 | contig 12672 bp, 9 predicted proteins | sample AntDrymUQ3302106_2_FD_104805 | JGI IMG/M metagenome (GOLD analysis project Ga0136618, IMG submission 104805) | Polar desert sand microbial communities from Dry Valleys, Antarctica - metaG UQ330 (21.06) | ecosystem: Environmental > Terrestrial > Soil > Desert | place: Antarctica: Dry Valley... | reverse complement strand
CGGCGTGCTGCTGCTCGTCGACGCCTCGGAGGGGCCGTTGCCGCAGACCCGGTTCGTGCTGCGCAAGACGCTGGAGGCGAAGCTGCCGGTGATCCTCGTGATCAATAAGGTCGACCGCCCCGACGCTCGCATCGCCGAGGTCGTCCACGACGTCGAGGAGCTCTTTCTCGACCTCGATGCCGACATCGACCAACTCGACTTCCCGATCGTCTACTGCGTGTCGCGCGAGGGCAAGGCGTCGATGGATCGCCCCGCCGACGGTGCCGGGCTGCCAGACGGCGCCACGTTGGATCCCTTGTTCGACCGGCTCATGGAGCGTATTCCGGCCCCCGAGTACGACCCGGAAGTGCCACTGCAGGCGCTCGTGACGAACCTCGACGCATCGCCCTATGTCGGCCGCCTCGCGCTGTGCCGGGTGCGGTCGGGCACGTTGCACAAGGGCAAGGCGGTGGCGTGGTGCCGCGCCGACGGGACGATCGAGCGGGCCCGTATCGCCGAGCTCTACACCACCGAGGCGCTCGAACGGGTGCCCACCGACTCGGCTGGCCCTGGCGAGATCGTCGCGGTCGCCGGCATCCCCGAGATCACCATCGGCGAGACATTGGCCGATCCGGACGATCCCCGGCCGCTGCCCGTCATCCATATCGACGACCCGAGCTTGTCGATGACGATCGGCATCAACACGTCGATCCTCGCCGGCAAGGACGGCTCGCAGATGACCGCCCGGCTCGTCAAGACCCGGCTCGAGGCCGAGCTTGTCGGCAACGTCAGCATCAAGGTGCTGCCCACCGAGCGCCCGGACACGTGGGAGGTCCAGGGTCGCGGCGAGCTGCAGCTCGCGGTGCTCGTCGAGATGATGCGGCGCGAAGGCTTCGAGCTCACCGTCGGCAAGCCGCAGGTGCTCATCCGCGAGATGGACGGTGTCGTGCACGAACCCGTGGACCGCGTCACTGTCGACGTTCCCGAGGAATTCATGGGCGTCCTCACGCAACTGTTCGCCCTCCGCAAGGGCCGCATGGAACAGATCGTCAACCATGGCACCGGCTGGGTGCGCGTCGACTACCTGGTGCCGGCTCGTGGCCTGATCGGATTCCGCACCGAGTTGATGACCGAGACCAGAGGTACGGCGCTGCTGCACCACGTGTTCGAAAAGTATGAGCCGTGGGCCGGCACCATTCGCGCCCGCACGCGCGGCTCGCTCGTGGCCGACCGCCACGGGCCGACCACGGCGTACTCGCTGCTGTCGCTGCAGGATCGCGGCCAGCTCTTCTGCGCACCCGGGGTCGAGGTGTACGAGGGCATGATCGTCGGCGAGAACGCGCGGGCCGACGATATGGACGTCAACCCGACCAAAGAGAAGAAGCTCACGAACATGCGGTCGTCGTCGTCGGACAACTTCGAGAAGCTGATCCCGCCTCGCCCGATGTCGCTCGAGCAGGCCCTCGAGTTCATCGCCGAGGACGAGTGTGTCGAGGTCACCCCGCACTCCGTCCGGCTTCGCAAGGTCGTCCTCGACCAAACCGAACGCGGCCGCGCCGCCAAACGCGCCAAGTCCGCCGACGCCTGACCCATCAGGCGCTGGCCTTTCACGCGCCTACAGACAACCTTCAGGTGGACGTTGTACACCTGGTGGCATGAGGACGAAATCCTGCGTCGCGGCGGTGCTGGTGGTCGCGGCCTGTGCTGTGCCGACGGTGACGTCAGCCGGACGTCCGCACCCGTACGCGTCCCCCGTTGCCGCGGCACCTGCGCCACCGCAGGAGTTCGCCGAAGGCGATCCGGCGTTCTATACGGCACCCGACCCGATCCCGGCAGGAACGCACGGCGACCTCATCCGGTTCCAGCTCGCCGACGACAGCGGCCGGTTCCGCATTTACCGGATCATGTACCTGTCCGAAACGATCGCCGGCGCACCAACCGTGGTCACGGGTCTCGTGATGGTGCCCGGCGGGCTGGCGCCGTTCGGCGGGTTCCGAATGCTCCTCGACGGTCATGGCTCGACCGGCCTGGCTGATCGGTGTGCGCCGAGCCAGAACGTCGAGACCCAGCCGATCCCGCTCGGTATCGACGTGTACAGCTCGAACGCCGAATCCTTTGTGATCGCGTCGACCGACTTCGAGGGACTCGGCGGCCCCGGATCCCACCCATTGCTCGTGGGCATCAGCGCTGGGCGAGGCATGCTCGACTCCGGCCGAGCTGCCCGCCAGCTCCCGGGGGTCTACGTCGGGAACGAAACGGGAATCCTGGGATTCTCGGAGGGTGGCCATGCAGCCCTGTGGGCGACACAGCTCACGGCGGAGTGGACGCCAGAGCAACCGATCTTCGGTTCAGTCATCGCGTCGCCGGCCAGCGAGGTCGTCCAGCTCGTCCACGACAGTGTCGGCAACCCTGACTTCGAAGCGCTTGCAGCAGGAATCGTCGCCGGGCTCGCTGTCGCCTATCCGGAGGCGCAGGCCGCGCTCGGAAGCGTGCTGACGACGTCGGGTCAGGAACTGATCACCGGTTGGAATGAGCAGTGCTTCTACGAATCCGTGACGACATCAGGCGGCGCGTTCCTGTCTACCGATCCGACCACGACGGAGCCGTTCGCATCGTTGCTCGCGGCCAATGTCGCCGGCGCGGTCGCAACGCCGACGCCGCTGCTCGTGCTGCACAGCAGTGAGGACGAACGCATCCCGGTCGCCCAGAGCGAGGTGCTCCTCGCCAGGCTCTGTGGTCTCGGCCAGGTCGTCGAGCGGCGGGTCGTCAGCGGCTCTCATGCTTCATCCGCCGTGGCCGCCGCCCGGGAGGGTGTCGACTGGCTCGTCGGGCTCGCCGGCGGAACCCCGCCCACGTCAACGTGCGGAGGCTGAAATGAACCGTTCGATTGGAGTCGATGTGCTCTCGGCCGTTTTGCTGGCCACCGCCCTCGTTCCGGCGCGAGCCGTTGCCCACGACGCCGACATCACAATCGTCGGTGCCGAACATCGTGTGACGAATGAAGCGACGGCTGCCCCGACGCCGCCGCAGGAATTCGCCCAAGGTGACCCGGCGTTCTACGACGTCCCCAACCCACTCCCAGCGGGTGCTCACGGCGACTTGCTGCGGTTTCAATTCGTCGGCGAGTCCTTCGACGTGACGTACCGGATCATGTACCTCTCCGAGAGCGTGAGCGGAACGCCGATCGCCGTCACCGGCCTCGTGGTATTCGCCGACGACCCGGCGCCCTTTGGTGGCTACCAACTCCTCCTCCACGGCCACGGCTCGACCGGTTTGGCCGACCAGTGCGCGCCGTCGCGAGCCGCCGACTTGCCTGCGTCCGAGCTCGACATCGAGCTCGACTACACGAACTTCGAGTTCATGTCGTTCGGGTTCGTCCTCGTCTCGACCGACTACGAGGGCCTGGGTGTGCCTGGTGCCCATCCCTTCCTGGTCGGCGTGAGTGAGGCACGCAGCATGCTCGACGCCGGGCTGGCGGCACGTCAGATGCCGATGCTCTACATCGGCCCGCAAACCACGATCGCCGGCTTCTCGCAAGGCGGCCACGCGGCGCTGTGGGCTGCTCAGGTCGCACCGGAGTGGACGCCGCAGCACCCGATCTCCGCGTCGCTCGTCATCTCGGCAGCAAGCGAGATCCCGGACCTGGCGAGAGGCGGGTCCGAGAGCCAGGAACAACTCGGAGTGTGGCTGCTCGCCGGTCTCGCCGCAGCGCATCCGGAAGCGCTGACCGCGCTGGCGAGCGTTCTGACGCCGGCCGGCCTGGAGTTCCTCGGCCTACTGAATGGACACTGCTCGCTCGACACGTCCAGCGACGTGCAGGTTCCGGAGCCCCCATACCTCGCAGTCGACCCCACCACGGTCGAACCGTTCGCTTCGCTGCTGGCCGCGAACACCGCAGGGACCGTCGCCACGCCGACCCCGATTCTGCTGTTCCACGGCGACCAGGACACTGCGATCCCGCTCGCTCAGAGCGACGCCCTGTTCGACCGGCTGTGTGCTCAGGGTCAGGTTGTCGAACGGCGCATCGTCGCCGGCGCGAACCATTTCAGCGCGAGGAGCGACGGGACGATCGAGGGTCGCGAGTGGCTCGCCGGTATCGCCAGCGGCAGCGCCCCAACGAGCAACTGCTTGAGCTAACGCTGCGCCCGGCGTGCGCACGTTGGACGACGAGTACTGTCCCGGGAGTTGGCGCGGCGGGGACCGCGCCGGCACAGGGGGGCACCATGACACGACTCGCACTCACCGATGCGTTGTTCCTCCTCATCGAGGGACGCCAGCAGCCGATGCACGTGGCCAGCCTGCAGGTCTACGAAAAGCCGAAGGACGCCGGCCGCACGTTCGTGCGTGATCTCTATGAATCGTTCATCGCGGTCGACGAAGTCGCCCCGCTCCTGTCCCGTCGTGTCCGGCGCGGGTTTGGTGGTGTGGGTCCGCTGGAGTGGGTTCACGACGACGACGTCGATCTCGAATACCACGTACGCCACTCCGCCCTGCCTTCGCCCGGACGGGTGCGCGAACTACTCGCACTCGTGTCTCGGCTGCACGGCTCGATTCTCGACCGGCGGCGGCCGCTCTGGGAGGTCCACGTCATCGAGGGGCTTCGTAGCAATCGATTCGCGCTGTACATGAAGATGCACCACGCGTTTGTCGACGGTGTGAGCGGAACGCAACTCGTCATCGATTCGCTGTCGACCGACCCCGAAAATCGGAACATGCGGCCGCTCTGGGAATCGAGCGCCTTCCCCGAACGTCAATCATCCCCCAGCCAAGGATTCTCCCCGACGCTCTTGGCGAGATCACTCGCCAAGATGCCAGGGTCACTGGCCGGCGCGGGACGCGCCGTCGTCGATGCCAGCCGGGCCGCGCTTGACCACCCGCTCACCGGGGCCGCTCCGTTCGCTGCGCCGCGGACGGTGCTGAACACGGGGATCACCGGCGCTCGCCGCTTCGCCGCCGACGACTACAGCCTCAGCCGGGTCAAAGCGATCGGCAAGGCAACGGGCACCAGCCTCAACGACGTCGTGCTCGCGATGTGCTCCGGCGCCCTTCGCCGCTACCTCATCGACCACAACGCACTTCCCGATCGTCCACTGATTGCGATGGTGCCAGTGTCGCTGCGACCTAAGGGCGAGGCGGTCGAGTTCGGCAAGAACGCCGTCGGATCGATCCTCTGCAGTCTGGCGACTCACCTCGAGGACCCGCTCGAACGTCTGCAGACGATCAACGGATCGATGAACGAAACCAAGGCGCGGCTCGCCGCCCTGAACGCGAGCCAGATCACGCTGTACTCGGCCGCGATGACCGGCGGCGTGATGACTGCTCCGCTCCAGATCCGCACCGCGATCCCGCCGGTCTACAACCTCGTGATCTCCAACGTGCCGGGGCCGCGCACTCCGCTCTACCTCAACGGCGCCAAGCTGCAGGGCCTCTACCCGGTATCGATCGTGCAGGATTCGCAGGCGCTGAACATCACGGTGCTGAGTTATGTCGATCAACTTGCGTTCGGACTCCTCGGTTGCCGCACTGCGCTCCCCCACCTCCAGCGACTGCTCGACCACCTCACCACCGAACTCGACGATCTCGACAAGTTGAGTCTCGGGTAGCGGAGTTCGCCGCCGTACGCTCTGACCCTCGTGGACAAGCGCGGAACTTCCCGGACGTCGGTCGTGGTCGGCATCGACGTCGGTGGCACGAAGACGAATGCCACCGTGCTCGACGCCTCAGGAGCGTTCCTCGTCGACCGGATGGTGGAGACCCCGAGTCGGGTCGTCGAGGGACCCGACGCTGCGCTGGAGGCGATCGCTGCTGCGATTGACTTTGCCTTGGCGGTCGCCAACACTCCGAGGGTGGCCGTCCTTGCAGTCGGATTGGACACCCCGGGACCGGCGAGCGCCGCCGGGGTGATCTCGTCGAAGGGCGCCAACAACTTCCAGCAACCGCCGTGGTGGGGGTTCGACATACGGGCAGCCGCCGAGTTACAGCTCGGCCTGCCGGTGATCTACAACAACGACGGCAACGCCGCCGCGCTCTATGCCCACCTCCACCTGTTCGGCATCGAGGCCAACTCTCGATCCTCCGTGTCGGCGATCGTCGGCACCGGCCTCGGGGGCGGTGTCGTCGAGCGCGGCCAAATCGTGCGGGGCGCGGCCGGAATGGCCGGCGAACTCGGGCACGTTCAGATCCCGGTCGATGGCCTGCTCGAGGCCGACCAGCCGGTCCCGCGATGCAACTGCGGGTTCGCCGGAGACCTCGAGAGTTTTGCGTCGTTGAGCGGGATCGAACGCAACCTGCTGCCCTATTGGCTGACCCGCTATCCCGAACATCCGTTGGTCGATCGGGCGGCGGAATCGATGGCCGATGCCGCCAAGGCCGTGCGGGGTTACGGCGAACGCGGCGACGAGTTGGCGCTGAAGATCTTCGGCCAGCAGGCGGCTGCGATCGGACGGATGTTCACGATCGCCGCCAACTTCACGGATCCCGACGCGTATCTGGTCGGCGGCGGCGTGGTGGAGTCAGATCCCGACTTTCGCGACTGGTTCCTCGACCAGGTCCGCGCCGCCACGACGCTACGCGAAGAACAACGGCTCGCCGCCCAATTCGCCGTAGTTGCCGACCTTGACATGGCCGGCGCGCGCGGCTCGGCACTCGCCGCGATGCGCGCCATCCGGCCGGAGTGGTCCGTGCACGCCTAACTCCTGCCCAGCCCGAACCGTCGCGCTCTGCGGAATCGTCGGGCCCGGGTCGTAGTTTCGACGGGCATGACGACCCACGACGTGCTCGACCCGTGCACTGCCGAGTCCATCGCAACGTTCGAGCTGGCGACGGCGGACGACATCGACATCGCCGTTGCTGCGGCCACGGCCGCGCTCGACGGATGGAAGCGGGTCAACACGCAAGACCGGGCCCGCCTGATCCGACGCTTCGCCGAGGCCGTGACCGACCGTATCGAGGAGTTGGCCGAAACCGAGGCGCGCAACGTCGGCAAGCCGATCGACGGCGCGCGGTGGGAAGCGAATGCAGTCGCCGAGACGCTCCACTACTACGCCGGCTGCGTCGACAAGCACACCGGCACAACGTTGCCATGGGCCGATGGTTTGGCCATCACAATCCACGAGCCGCTCGGCGTCGTGGGACTCATCACGCCGTGGAACTTCCCGATGTTGATCGCCTCGTGGAAGCTCGGTCCGGCCTTGGCCTGTGGGAACACGGTGGTGCTCAAGCCGAGCGAATTGACCCCGCTCACCACGCTGCGCCTGGCCGAGGTGGCCGTCGAGGCGGGGATTCCCAAGGGCGTCGTCAATGTCATCGTGGGCGATGGTCCGACCGCCGGCCAACGCCTTGTCGATCATCCCGGCGTCGCCAAGATCGGCTTCACTGGCTCCACGCCCGTTGGCAAGCACATCATGCGGTGCGCTGCCGATCAGCTCAAGCGCGTCACCCTCGAACTCGGGGGCAAGAGCCCGAATATCGTGTTCGCCGACGCCGACCTCGACGCAGCGGCCGCCGCCATTCCCGGCGCCGTGTTCGACAACGCCGGCCAAGACTGCTGTGCGCGCAGTCGCGTCCTCGTCGAGCGCTCCGTGCATGACCACTTTGTCGAGATGCTCATCGACGTCGCTGCAACGGTGAGGGTCGGGTCGCCACATGACGATGGCGTCACCATGGGCCCACTCATCTCGGCCGCTCACCGCGACAAGGTCGCGTCGTTCGTCGCCGGTGGCGCCGGAGAGGGCGACGTCGCCTACGCCGGCACGGTTCCGGAGGGACCCGGCTTCTGGTATCCCCCAACGGTGGTGGTCGGTGCCGACGAGCGAGCGCGCATCGCCAACGAAGAGATCTTCGGGCCGGTCGTCGCCATCTTGCCCTTCGACGACGAAGGTGACGCGGCCCGCCTCGCCAACTCGACTCCGTACGGGTTGTCGGGCTCGATCTGGACACGCGATGGATCGAAGGCGATGCGCATGGTGCGCGCCGTCGAGAGTGGCACCCTGAGCGTGAATTCGAACAGCTCCGTGCGGTACGCCACACCGTTCGGCGGGTTCAAGCAGAGCGGGATCGGGCGCGATCTCGGGATGCAGGCGCTCGGCCACTACAGCGAGACGAAGACCGTCTTCATGTCCACCAGCTGAAGTGCCGTCGCGCTCGGCGCCTCGACACCACCGCTTCGCTATTGTCCGGTAACAGACCATTACCCCCCAACGGAGAGACAATGACGGATCGACCGGGCCGCCTGCAGGACAAGGTGACCCTCATCACGGGAGCGGCCACCGGACTCGGCCGCGTCGCCGCGGAACTGTTCGCGGGCGAAGGGGCCAAGGTCGTGATCGCCGATGTCGGCGACGGGGACGAGGCGGTCGAGGCCATCGCCGCGTCGGGCGGCGAGGCGGCGTACGTCGCCACCGACGTGGGCGACGATGACAGCGTCGCCGCGGCCGTGGCCTTCGCCGTCGAAATGTTCGGCGGTCTCCACGTCCTCTACAACAACGCCGGCATCTCGCCAGGAGACGACGACGGCCCGACCAACACGTCGGACGAGACCTGGACCAAGACGCTCGACATCAACGTCACGGGCGTCGCCCGTTGCTGCCGGCACGGCATCCCGGCCATGCTCGAGTCGGGCGGCGGCAGCATCGTCAACGTCGCCTCGTTTGTCGCCCACCTTGGTGCCGCGACCCCGCAGATCGCCTATACGGCCTCGAAGGGCGCGGTTCTGTCGATGACGAGGGAGATCGCCGTGATCTACGCCCGCCAGGGCATCAGGGCGAATGCGCTGTGCCCCGGACCGGTGCTCACCCCGCTGCTCGCCAAATTTCTGTCCGACGACGCCAAGCGCCAGCGGCGACTGGTGCACGTTCCGATGGGGCGCTTTGGGAAACCGATCGAGATCGCCAACGGCGCGCTCTTCCTGGCCAGTGACGAGTCGTCGTTCATGACCGGCCAATCGCTGCTCATCGATGGTGGAATCACTGCCGCCTACACCACTCCCGAATAGAGGCTGAACACCATGTCGAACAACGTGACCGTGTCACTCGATCAGCTCAAGGCCGACGTTCGCGACGGCGTGATCGACACGGTGCTGGCCGTGTTCGGCGATCACCAGGGACGCATGATCGGCAAACGCACCGAAGCCGGATTCTTCTTCGACACGGTGCTGGAGGACGGCACCGAGAACTGCGATTACCTCATCGCGTGCGATCTCGACAACGTGCCCCTGCCCGGGTTTCGATGGGCAAGCTACGACCAGGGCTACGGCGACATGCGTGGCGTGGTCGACACCTCGACCATTCGCTACCTGCCGTGGATCGACAAGACCGCAATGGTCATCGTCGATCTTGTCGACGTCGACACTGGCGCGCCAGTCGACGTGTCGCCGAGGGCGATGCTGCAACAGCAAGTGGCCGTGGCCGCCGACTCGGGCTTCACTGCGAAGGTCGGCAGCGAAATCGAGTTCTTCCTGTTCAAGGAAGGCTACGACGAGGCCAATGCCGCCGACTACCGGAGTCTGACGCCGAACTCGCCGTATCTCGAGGACTACCACATCCTCCAGACCACGAAAGAGGAAGACCTCCTCGGGACGATGCGCCGTGGACTCGTCGGCGCTGGACTGCCGGTGGAGTTCTCCAAGGGCGAGGCCGGCAAGGGCCAGCACGAGATCAATCTGACGTACCAGACCGCGGTAGAGATGGCTGATATCAATCTGGTGTTCAAGAATGCCGTGAAGGAAATCGCCCACGCGGCCGGCAAATCGGCGACGTTCATGGCGAAGCCGCACTTCGACGACGCCGGGTCGAGCTTTCACATTCACACCAGCCTGTGGGATGAAGACGGCACGACGAGCCTGATGCCGGGGGACGACGAGCATCACATGAGCGAGCTGTTCCGCTGGTACCTCGGCGGACTGATCGCCACCGCTGCCGACTTCGCGCTGCTGTTCGGCCCAACCGTCAACAGCTACCGCCGGTTCCTGCCCGGAAGCTGGGCTCCAACCGGCATCGCCTGGTCGGTCGACAACCGAACGCTCGGCTTCCGCGTGGTCGGCCACGGCCAGGGCATCAGGGTCGAGAATCGCATCCCCGGCGCCGACGCGAATACATACCACGCGTTCGCCGCCACGATCGCGGGGGGCATGTACGGCGTCAACAACCAGATCGAACCGCCACCGGCATACGACGGCAACGGCTACACGGCCGCCGACATTCCGCGGATCGCATCGACCTACCCCGAAGCCATCGAGGCGTGGCGCAGCAGCTCGCTCGCCAGGGAGTGCTTCGGCGACGAGGTGCACCACCACGTGTTGAACTTCGCCGAGACCGAATGGGTCGCGTTCAACCGGACCGTCACCGACTGGGAGCGCCGGCGCTACTACGAGCGAATCTAGTGATGCGTTCCCCGGCCACGCAGGCCACTGATGGCCGCTCACTCGCTGGCGCTCGCTTGCTCGCTTCGGAGGACGGGTCAGATGCTTGAGAGTCCATTGCTGCGGCCGGTCAAGGACCGCAGCACATTCGAGGAGACATTCGAGCGACTGGCTACGGCGGTCCGGCTCGGGCTCGTCGAGCAGGGCGAACGTCTTCCGCCAGAGCGCGAACTCGCCACGCAACTCAACGTCAGTCGGATGACCCTTCGCGACGCCCTGCAGGCGCTCGCCCAGGCCGGCTACCTGGAATCCCGGCGAGGACGCAACGGCGGCACCATCGTGGTGTACGACCCGCAGCAGCGGCGAACGCGGGACGCCGGCAAGGTTGCCCGAGATCTGGGCGCCACGGAGGTCCTCGACGCGCTCGCGTATCGGTCGGTGGTCGAACCCGGTTCGGCCGAACTCGCGGCGCGCAACAACCTCGATGCCAACGATCGCGCCCGGCTGACCGAGGCCCGCTCGGCGGTCGAGCGCACAACCGACCGAGCGAGTCATCGCATGGCCGACTCACGGTTGCACCTGCTCCTCGCTGAACTGTGCGGTTCGCCGTCGATCGCCTCCGCCGTGGCCGAAGTGCAGGGTCGGCTCGACGAGCTGTTGGCCGCCATCCCGGTCTTCGACCGCAACATCGCCCACTCGAATTCGCAGCACGCCGCCATCGTCAAGGCCGTTCTTGCCAGGCAGCCGGAACGCGCCCGCGCCGCGATGGCCAACCACGTCGAGTCGACGGCTGCGCTGCTCCGAGGTCTCCTCGCGTGAGTTCACACTCGTGTGACACAGGCATGGTACAAATGGTCTGAGGTCAGACATTTAGGCTGCCGCGACGCACACCTGGGGGAGGGGGATGATGGCTGACGCTGTCATCGACGACGACCGAGCGGAACTGAACCAGCTTGGATACGCACAGGAACTGAAGCGCGGCATGGGCGGCTTCAGCAACTTCGCCATCAGCTTCTCGATCATCTCGATCCTGGCCGGCGGGATGACGAGCTACTGGCTGGGGATGGTCACCGGCGGGCCGCGCGTCATCACGCTGGGCTGGATCATCGTCGGATTTTTCGCGCTTCTGGTCGGCATGGCGATGGGCGAAATCTGTTCGTCCTACCCGACGGCCGGCGGCCTGTACTTCTGGTCGGCGAAGCTCGCCCGCAAGAACGCCCCGATGTGGAGCTGGTTCACCGGATGGTTCAACTTGATCGGCCAGATCGGCGTCATCGCGTCGGTGGACTACGCGTTGGCGATCTTCATCGGGTACTTCATTCGAATGTTCGATGGCGATTTCAAGCTCACGGTGTGGACGATCTACGGCATCTTTCTTGCGGTCCTCATCGCTCACGGACTGCTGAACACGTTCGGCGTCCATCTCGTGCGGCTGCTCGGCGACATCAGCGTGTGGTGGCACGTGGCCGGCGTCGCCGTGATTTTCTGCATCTTCATGTTTACGGGCGACAAGCAGCCGACAATCGGCCTGAGCGGCCTATTCGATGGCCAGGCCGGTGAACTGGCCGGCTGGTCAGCAAGGGATTCGTCGTAGCGTGGATGTTCGGGCTCGGTTTGCTGCTCGCCCAGTACACGATCACCGGCTTCGACGCATCTGCCCACGTCAGCGAGGAGACGGTAGGGGCCCGCACCGAGGCGCCGAAGGCGATCGTCAGGGCGATTTACGTCTCGGCGATCGCGGGGTTCTTCCTGAACGTGGCGATGACTCAGGCCTTGCCCAAGGATCCCACGGCATACGCCGGTATCGCCTACGGCTCCGACGGTGACTTCTTCCTCGTCAACGCCGCCCCCCGGCTGATCTCGGCGAGTATGGGCGCCGGGATGGCCAAGTTCCTCGTATTCATCTGTGTGGTCGCGCAGTTCTTCTGCGGCATGGCGTCGGTGACCGCGAACAGCAGGATGATCTACGCGTTCAGCAGAGATGGCGGACTGCCGCTCTCGAAGTTCTGGCACAAGATCAACCCAAGGACGCGCACACCAACGAACTCGGTGTGGCTCGGTGTGACCCTCTCGGCGATCGTCGGCCTGCTGTCGATCTACCAGAAGGGTGGCTACTCGACGGCGTTCTTCGCTCTGACCGGCATCACCGTGATCGGGCTGTACATCTCCTACGCCATCCCGATCTACCTGCGACTCCGCAACCCGGAATTCCAGCCGGGACCGTGGAACCTGAAGCGCTACTCGAAACTCGTCGGCTGGACGGCGATCGCGTGGATCGGGTTCATCACCGTCCTGTTCGTTGGTCCCGTGTTCCGCCCGTTCTGGCCGCCGTTCGG
>Ga0136618_10000591_pt1 | contig 12680 bp, 10 predicted proteins | sample AntDrymUQ3302106_2_FD_104805 | JGI IMG/M metagenome (GOLD analysis project Ga0136618, IMG submission 104805) | Polar desert sand microbial communities from Dry Valleys, Antarctica - metaG UQ330 (21.06) | ecosystem: Environmental > Terrestrial > Soil > Desert | place: Antarctica: Dry Valley... | reverse complement strand
GCGGCCCCTTTCCAACGCGTGGAAGCGCTGCGGGCAGCCGGATACGCCGAAGGCGGGCGCCACACGCTCGAGGCCGAGGGCGTGGAGTTCGCGCGGCTGCTCGGTGAACTGACGTGAGGGATGCCAAGCCCACATCGCCGCGTCCATGCGACACGGAGCACTGGTCCGCAAGGCCAGAGTAGCCCCGCCGGAGAGGTTCCGGGCTGAACTCGATGATGGGCCGATTTCTCTCGGTCAGTGGGACAGGACCGCGGACTGGTCCGGGTCGCCCACCTATCCCCGCCTAACGAGGCGGTCCACCCCGACTTTGAGCCTAGACAGCCTCTGTGCGAGCCTCCAAGCTCGGCTGCGCTGCATGTCCTCGATCCTACGCTCCGCACGCGCCTGCGCCCGCTTGTCCAACACGCGAACCTCGTGCGATCGGTATATGAGAAGAGCACCCAGTGCAGCGCGCCAGTCGGTGTGTTCTTCGTATATCTGCCGGTCACAATCCAGTATAAGGTGCGGCTTTGTGAGGGGCTCGGGCGCCGGACCGTTGGTGCATACCGCGATCATGTAGAGGGCAATCGGAGCTTCCCGATGGAACACCGGCTCTGGGAGCGAGAACCGAGTGCTTTCCAGTACTACCTCTCCCCCCTCGGGAAGTTCCGCCCGGTCGGGGGTGATGATGCTACCGGACAGTGCGCCCTGCCAGTAGATCTGCACGTGGCGGAAGTGGTGCTCTAGCAACTCGCGAAACTCCAGGGGGTACATCTCCTTCAAGTGGTGCCGATTTACCGAGTTGCGGTTGTTGGAATAGGCCTGCTTGTCCGGAGTGGATACGACGAAGACGCCGTCCTCCTTCAACAAGCGCCTGGCCTCCTCCACCAACGCCTCCGGGCGCTCCAGGTGCTCAATGACGTCGAAGGATACCGCCGCGTCAAAGCTCTCGCCCGGATTCGGAAGGCCAGCCACATCCCCTACTTCATAGCGCAGGCCGGGCGCTTCGTAAGACCAGGCGGCATAGGCCACCGCCTCTTCGGATACGTCAACACCCAAGATACCCCGCGCAAAGCGCGCGAGTGAGTATGTTCCGTACCCGGCCCCGCACCCGAGATCTACGGTCTCCTTGCCCTGAACGTATCGCTCTACCAGGCGATAGCGGGCGATGTGGTCATAGGCGACTTCCGCGCTGTCCTTGCCGGGCAGGAACCGCTCCCCTGTATGCGCCAGCTCGGGGACTGCGCTTATCAGGGCTTCCTCTTCTCCTACGCCCGATGGGCTTGGGCTTGCTGGACGGACCCCCCTCATCGGTCCACTCCCAATGAGAGTCGGTGGTCGGTAGGAAGGTCCAGCGTAGTCGGATTGCCGCCCGGCGGAGCGAGCCCGGAGGGCGAGCGCAGCGGGGCGGGCCGTTCAGCATCCGAGGGCCGATCGGGCTCGCTTCGGCCCTCGAGCGTCCGAGGCGGCGCGTCCTGCGGCGATCTGAGGTCCTGCGAGCGCCCACCGAGGGGTATCGGTCGGGCGTTCCCGGACCCCTCGCGCCACGCGCGTGCGAAGGCCGACGGGGCTCGCATGCCGAGCGAGGAGTGCGGGCGACGCTCGTTGTAGTCCGCTCGCCAGTCGGCGACCATCACCTGGGCCTCGGCGAGCGTCGCGAACAGCTCGACCGAGAGCAGCTCGTCGCGGATTCTCGAGCCGAAGGACTCGACGAACGGGTTCTGCCACGGGGAGCCGGGCTCGATGTAGGCGCTCTCGGATCGCGAGAAGCGACACCAGTCGCGCAGGGCGTTCGCCGTGAGCTCCGGACCGTTGTCGCAGCGGATGTGCTCGGGCGCTCGGCCCCTTTGGACCACCAGTCGGTCGAGGGTGGCCACCGTTCGATCTGAGTCGATGCGCCGCTGGCACTCGATCGCGAGCGCCTCGCGGGTGTACTCGTCGACGACGTGCAGGAGCTTCAGGATGCGCCCGTCCTGGGTCTGGTCGAACTGGAAGTCGAGCGCCCACACGTGATCGGGACGCTCGCCCCGCAGTCGCTCTGGCGGCACGGTCGACTCGCCGAGGCGCTGGCGCTTTCGCCGCCGCGCGGGCACGCGCAGGCCCTCCTTGAGCCACAGCCGCTGGACGCGCTTGCGGTTGAGCGCCCATCCCTCCTCGAGTAGAGCCGCGTGTGCTCGCCGATAGCCCCATCGCGGGCGAGACCGCGAGAGCTCGCGCAGGCGCGAGCGCAAGGCTTCGTCCTCGGGCGCCGTGGCGGGCTCGTGGCGCTGGGTCGAGCGGTGCTGGCCGGCGATCTGGCACGCCCGGCGCTCGGATAGGGAAAGGCGGTCTTGGAGCATCGAGACCGCCCTGCGTCTGCGGGCCGGGCTCAGAAGTTTCCCTTGGCGATCTCCTTGAGGGCGAGGTTCTCGAGCTCCTTGTCGGCGACGATGCGCTTCAAGGAGGCGTTCTCGCGCCGCAGCTCTCTGAGCTCCTTCGCATCGTCGGCCTTCCTGCCGCCGTACTGGGCTCGCCGGCGGTGGAAGGTCTGCTCGGAGACCTCGCGCGCCTTGGCCACCTCGGGGACTTCTTTGCCCTCGGCGAGCATCCGCTCGGCCTCCCGGAGCTTGCGGATGATCTGCTCGGGGGGGTGGCGTCGCCTCTTCACCTGATCGGTCCTCCTCTGGCCCATTGTGCAGGGCCGGTAGGACTCTCATACGGGGCGGACCGATGTCAGGGGGTCGCCGCAGATGACCCATACACGTCACTGCTCGATACCCACGCTTCTCAAGCCGCCCACGTGAAGGCGGTCCTTCATCAGCACGTCGTCCCTCGCCTGTCCCCGCTCGCCGGCTTCGCTACAGCCCACCGGGCTCGTAGATAGGGAGGAGATCCAATCCGACGTACAGGATATTCCCTCCACGAGGTCTGTGCTCGGACTCCAGCCCAGCTGCGCCCTGGCCCGGGTGATATCGAGCACGCTCGCGGGCACGTCGAGCGGCCGGGACGAGAGGTATTCGACGGTGACCTGCTCGTCCACCACTGCGGCCATGAGCTCGATCAAGTCGTTGAGCGAGGTCCCGAACCCGCTTCCGATGTTGAAGAGCTTGTCCGGCGTCTCGCGTGTGGCGGCCGCCTCCAGGGCGTCTACCAGATCCGAGACGTAGAGGTAGTCGCGCACCACGCTCCCGTCCCCCCAGATGGTTATGGGCTGCCCGGTGCGGATACGATGCAAGAACACTCCCATCACTCCCTGCTGGCTTGCCGGGTTCTGGTAGGGGCCGTAGGGGTTGGATATCCGCAACACGGTGTAGTCCAGGCCGTGCAGATGATGGAAGAGCCTTAGGTACTTCTCTATGGCCAGCTTCACGATGCCGTAGGAGGAGATGGGATTGGTGGGATGGTCCTCGCTGATGGGTACAGACTCCGGCGGCCCGTAGACGGTGCCCGCCGAGGAAGGGAAGACGACCTTTCGCACGCCGGCCTCGACACAGGCTTCGAGGAGCTGAATGGTGTCCACAATGTTGGAGCGAACGTCGTATATCGGGTCGTCGTTGGAGGTCTTCGGGAGGGTGGTGCTCGCGAAGTGAAAGACCGTTTCCATCCCCTCGATCGCCTCTCGGATGAGACCGTGATTTCCGAGCTCGCCCTCTACGTACTCCGCCTCTGGAGGTATGGCACCGAACCTGTTCGGGGTCCGGTCGTAGATCCTTACGAGGCAGCCCTCGTTCAGCAGGCGCTCCGCGAGGTTAACGCCCATGAACCCACTGCCCCCTACTATCAGGTTACTCAAAGCCGCCTCGGCCTTCCCCCAGGAGAGCGACGGTAGCGCTGCTCCAGCTCGTTCACATTGTTCGGTAGCATCGTTTCTCGACGCCGAGCCTCTCCAGCAAGCTCGGCTCCGCGCGCCGCCTCTGTACCACCTCCCATAGTGCTCTCGCTCCTGGCTCTCCACAGGCGCCGCGTCCGTCGCGGGTACGCGCTAATCCGCCGTCGTTCTCTATGCGAGAAAAGCGAAGGGCCCGGCGCTACGCCGGGCCCTTCTTCTTTTCCTTCCGACAGGTAGAGGTGTCTCTCTAGGTTCGGGCGTCCGTGCAAGGCCGGACCACGCCGAAGCCCTTGGACCTGATCGTCTGCTCGATGATGCGCCCGTAGGTCAAGCCGGTGGTCGGCTCACGGACGTTTGCGCCCCTTATTCCGCAGATGAACTGATTCAGCCGGGTCGCGGCCTCGTTGTCCATCGCGTCCACGGGACCCGTGCGACCTCCTCTGGGCGAGTCGGCCCTTCGGTCGTTCGGGTTGGTGAACTCGACCTGGAAGACGGTGCGGGAGAACGGGAACGACCTGTTCGTGAGGGTCGTGGAGTCCGCCTCGATGCCGTTCAGCCTGAGGGCGTTGACGTCCTCGTCCGCGCCCCGGCCCGACGTCGTCAGACGCGCGAACGAGAACGCGAAGATCGCGCGGTTCGCAACGGCCTGCCCACCTTCTTGGGCCTCGAAGACCGGGCCCTGGGCGTTCTCGAAGACGATCCGGTTCGGATCGGTCTGGCGGGAATCGCTCGGGCCGGTCGACGGGCTCCCCCCGACCTTGTCCACGCAGCTCTCCGAGATGTTCGATCGATCGGGTCCCGGATCGGTCTGATTGAGGAGCCGGTCGAAGTCCGACCTCGTCCCCGAGCCCCGCTGGATCGCGAAGACCTCGATCACCCCGTTGCGCTGAGCGGCGGTCCTAGCTGCGAGGCCTGGGTTTCCTGCGTCTAGCGCGGCGTCGTTGAAGTTGCGGATCGTGCAGTTCGTGAATATTCCCAGGAGCTGAGCGTCGTTGAGGTTCTCCAGCCCGGCGGCCGGGCTCGCCGGGTCCTCGCCGAAGGTGACCGGCACGATGCCGTCGATGGCGAACCCGCGGAAGCGGAGCCCCGCCGGATCGGCGGTGGAGCTACCCCCCGGGAGGCGCGGCCTGCGCGAGGACCGGGCAAACGATGTCAACTGACCACGTTGCGTTGCGTCGCCGTTCGGGAGAACGTCCCTTTGGGTCGCGAGCTCCTGGATGCCGATGCTCGAGCCCTCCGGCGGCTGGTTCAAGCAGCGATCGCCGTTCGGGTTCACGCTCCTGGGCGCGAAGTTGTAGAGGCTGCACAGCGAAGTTAGGACGTCGGTGGTCGTGTCCGAGCCCCGACCGACGAACACGTTGCCCCTGGGGCCAGGCCGGGGAGTCTGTTGCGCCTCGGCCCTCTGTACGGCTGTGGGAACGGGCGGGTTCTTCGCCGCCTCCCCGCGCCTGCTTTGTTGTCCTGTCGCGGGAATCGCCGCGACCAGCACCGCCAGCAGCATCACAGCCACCAGCCCGATTAGTCTCCTGCTCATAAGTAGTCCTCTCCCTTTGTCTGCTCTTGGTATCGAGCTTTCCGTTCTTACGGTCCGTCACTGCCCTGCGCAGTCACTGTCCCGGCATCACTCCCTCGGAACCCCGGTTTATCGTGCGACCTCCCACTCGGCTGCGGCACTCTAGCTCCATTCCCAGCCCGCGCAATGCGTTTCACGGCCTATTCACGTGAGCTTCACAAGTCCTTTACGGCTCCGAACCCTCTGAGGCGATCGCGTCGTCACCCGAAACGCCGTCGAGTCCGAGGCCACCGCACCGAACAGCGGCGCCTGCTCGCGCACCGCGCGCAGCGTCGCAAAAGGCAGTCGCCGCCGTCTGGAGAGCATCACGCAGAGGTCGCGCACGACGCGGCCGACGTCGTGGGCCGATCGGCGCTGCCTGAGCGCGCGCAGGCCGCCCGAGAGCGCCTTCGCTCAGCCCCGTCTTGTCGGCGACCTGGGCGAGCAGCGCGCTGCCCGCGTGTGAGACCAACCCCTCTCCGTCCGCCGTCACTTCTACGGTGAATCGGCGGCCATCGCGCTGCACCCTCCAGGTGATCCTCTTGGGCTCGGGAAGCGAACCTTCGACAAGCCGCAGAATCCCTGCTCAGTCGGACCAAACGGCGCCCCGCTGAAAGCCGGGGCGCTTACCTTGGTGCACGACCGGGGCTAGCTAGTATGAGTCCGTCCTTCTTTCCACGGAGAACACACCGATGAGGACTAACGCATTCGTTGGCAAGCTCAGATCCTTTACGAGAAGACAAGAAGAGCTGGCAGAAGCTCGCGCGAAAATAGCGCGCAAGAACAAGACGCTGGAAGGGCTTCGGCGACGGCTGGAGGCGAAGGAGCAGGAGCTCGCCAAGGCGCGGGCGATGCTGGCCGCGACCCAGGGTGAGACCCACGCCGCCATGAGGCCGGAGAACTTCGTCTGGCTCTTCGGGTCGGGAAGGACCGGGAGTACCTGGCTCGGCTCTATGTTAGGAGATTTACGAGGCCACGCTACATGGAATGAACCATACCTCGGTGAGATCTTCGGCTCGGCTTACTTACGAGCGTGGGGCTGGCAGCGCGCGCGTGAGCATTTCGTGCTCGGGAACGCTTATAAAGGGGTCTGGCAGCGGTCCATACGCACGTTCGTCCTCGACGGAGCCGCAGCGAGATTTTCCGAAGTTACATCGGGCGGATACCTCGTAATCAGAGAACCCCATGGAACCATAGGCGCACCATTGCTTATGGAAGCTCTGCCGGAGAGCCGGATGATCCTGTTGGTGCGGGACCCCAGGGACGTAGCGGCTTCAGCTCTGGATGCGCATAGAGAGAATAGCTGGACCTCAAAGCTAATGGACAGATCCGATGGGGCCACATTCGCTGACGATAACCCGAGCGAGTTCGTAACGCAGCGGGCGCGCGTCTACCTGCTGGATTTCACGAGCGGCAAAGCGGCTTACGACGCTCACGAAGGGCCCAAGATCATCGTCAAGTACGAAGACTTGCGTTATGACACCCTTGGAGAGCTCAAGAGGATCGTCTCTGGTTTGGGCATCCCGATCGAGGAGGAGCCGCTGCGACACGTAGTCGAGAAGCACGCCTGGGAGAACATACCCGCCGACCAGAAGGGACCGGGCAAGCCTCGCCGGAAGGCTACCCCTGGGGGATGGAAGGAAGACCTGACGCCTGAGCAAGCGGAGATAGTGAAGGAGATAGCCTCTCCGGTGTTCAACGAGTTCTACTGAGGCCTGAGCGCGGCTCGCCGAGGGCCGCGGTAATAAGCCCTCACGACATCTCCTTGAGGACGGGGGCCGCTATCAGCTCTACGATCTCTATTTGCGCGGGCGTGAGATCCTGCCGCCAGCTACCGGGCGTGGCTTTGCGGAAGAACTTGCCTTCTCCCTTCTGGTCGGCGGGTATGCTCTCCCACGAGTGCTCGGCCACTACCTCGGCGAGTTCCTCCTCGCCCGCGGGAAGGCCCAGAGCTCCGTAGATGTGGCGCATGGCACCCAGAGCGTCGGCGCGCAGGTCCTCGTAGCGGACCAACACCTTGGGACCGGGGTGAGCCTCGTAAGCTCGCTTTGCTTGCATCACGTCGCTCGTCACGCTTTCGGCCGCCGACTTCACGAACAGGTCCGGGTCGCGGTCGATCACGTCCGCAACGGCGGCCTCTTTGGAGTCACCGATGATTTCGTGCACCCAGCCCCCACTACCCAACGCAGCCAGGGTAGACGCTACTACGTCTCTTGGGTCGCGAACCAGAACCAGGACCCGGCTCTCGGGCAAGGCCTCCGCCAACAGGGGCGCACCCTGGGAAGCCGTCGATTCCTTGATGACCAGGTAATTTTGCGATGTTAGCTTGGGATACCGGGCTCTTGCTCCCTCCAGGACGAAACTCCGCATGGACCGCAGCCAGCTCTCCCTGAAGGGCTCTCCCAGGATGAAGTTCTTCGAGGGGATCTGGTCTTTGCGGGCGTCGTTGTAGAACCGGCCGAAAAGCTCTCCTAGGCAAGGCTCGTTCCAGCGCGAGTACCGCTCCAGTGAGCTCATCATCCTCATGAGCCAGGTGCTGCCGCTGCGCCCGCTACCGAAGATCCAAACGATGTTCTTCGCCTGGACGCCAGCTTCTTCCTCTCCAGAAGCAGGAGGCGCGGGCTCTTCCACGTATGGGCCGCGCCGAGCTTGGCTGCGCTCGGCGACCTTGCGCTGCCCCAGGGATGCGAGCTTGCTGACAAGCACCTTCACTATCGATCCGGTCCTTCCTCCCGGAGGGTCGAAGTCATAGGGAACACCGGCAAACGAGCTCGTTCACGCTGGGTCACCCGGCGTGAGCGATACGTTCTTGCCGCTTCTCACCCAGGAGCCGCTTGTACAGCTCGAGCATCTCGTCTACGCTATCCGCCACGTCACGGGTCTCGCTCGCTCGGCCACCGAGCTCTTCCAGCAAGCCCGGCTCGCGACCCAGCCGGCCGAGTTGTCCGGCCAGATCGTCGGCGTTCCCCGGCTCAAATAGCAACCCACTGACCTCGTGGTGGACGACAGCGGCCAGGCCCTCGGTCTTGCTAGCGACTACCGGTATACCCGCGGCAAAAGCGGAGTAGACGATGAGCGGCGTATTCTCGTGCCAAACCGAGGGGACGACCAGCACGTCTATCTTGCCGAGCTCTGCCGCCATCTCCTCGTTGGGGAAGGCGCCCGCGAAGTTTATCCGTGGGGCGTCGCCGGCGAGCTCGTGCACTTCGCACGCGTAGTCCGGCCAGCCATCGAGGCCGCCGCAGATCCGCAGGGTCGCCCCGCTATCCGGAGGTAGCTTCTTGAACGCCTCGATCAGGACGTGCAGGCCCTTGAGGTGATTTATCGAGCCGATGAACCCTACCCTGAGCCCTCTGGATCCCGCTCGCGGGGTGCGCGCGGTTTCAAACCCGGTGGTATCTATCCCGAACGGAGAGAGGTGGATCAGCTCGGGTCCAATACCGTGCTCGGCCAGCTTCCGGCTCATGAACTCATTCGGAGAAAGGATGGCGCCCACGGTCCTGTTGAATCGCTCGTGCAAGTACCGATTACGCCGCAGCATGGTCCACAGCGGCTCGACCTTATCGTTCTTGCCCTCCGAGAGGGTCTGTCGGGCGAGCGCCCGGTAGAACTCTCGCTTATCCGAAGTCTGCGGCAGCGCCTCGGGTCTGACGTGCCTTTCCGCTCCCCAGCACTCTAGGCAGTTCGCAGACAGCTCGTCCGGGCCGGCGCAGAGCTCGCCGCTCGGCTTGGTTAGAGTAGCCATCTTGCATATGGGCCAGAAGCTGGTCGGGGTGAAGACGACCGGGACGTCTATCTCCTGGAAGACGTCGAGTAATGCGCCGGAGAGGTTGCCGAGATTGAATATGTGCACGACGTCCGGCTGCACCCGCTCCAAGTATCGCCGCGCGTGCTCCGCGACGGGCTCGTTGGCGTACTCGTCTCGGATCGTCTCCACAACGTTCCGGCGTCTGGGAGCACCTACCGTGTGCACCTTCAACCCCTGGTAATCATAGTCCCCGTAAGGAACCAACGTGCCATCACGCCAGCCTCCTGCCCCTCCAGCCAACACGTGGACCTCGTGCCCCCGGGCGAGCAGCTCCACACCCGTATGGCGCGTCAGCTGCTCCGTGCCGCCGTAGTGCTCCGGCAGGAATATGTGGACGGTAAGAAGTATCCTCAGAGCTCGCCCTCCGGAATACACTAGCGCCCCTCCGCTCTTCGGTCAGGGACGATCTAGGATGTCTGGAGATCCGTCGGTGCGGCTCGGGAGAGCGAGGCCGCCAGGACGGTTTCGAGCGCCTCACGGTCATAGCCCCCCCTTACCGGCGAACTCGCATAGTAGAGCATCTCGACTAACGCGCTCCACCAGCGGCCCCACATGTGCGCTATCTCTTGTGGGGAAGGTGCGGCGGGTCGGGCCGGGTCCCAGATGGCGCCGGCGTGAGGCGTATACACGTTCAGCAGCCCCGCCTCCTCGAGCCGGAGGCTCAAGTCCAGGCCAAAGAAGGCCGTGGGGAGGTTCTCTTCGTCAAAGCCCCCGGCGTCTTCGAAGACCGCCCGACGCACGGCGATCCATTCCCCGGCAACGGGAAAGTTGCACGGGTAATCCAGCGCCGGCTGATAGCGAGCTCCATCGGCCACTCCGGGAGCGTGCTCCTCGCCGCCCAAGAGCGCCAGAGTCACAGCCCCGCCGGCGCGCGGGCGATGGCTGCTGCCCTCCAACAGCCTTCCGCCAACCGCTCCGGCCCCCCGACGATGGGCTTGGCGCAGCATCTCGGAAAGCCACCCGTGGGTGACCGGCGTCGTCCCCACACCCAAGAAGACCAGATACTCGCCTTCAGCCTCCTGCGCCGCGAGGTTGAGCGTCCGAGCGGGGAAGCGCGACGGTACCGTAGTGTCCCTATCCTCGCGCGGCCGTCCCGCCTCAAGGACCTCATGGATGGGATAACCTGCCATATCCTCCAGCTTGGACCGATACTCACTGGATGGCTCGGTAGCCATAGAGATAACGCTTGTCCGCAGGTCGCCCGGTACGTCTCGAACCACCCGCAAAGTCTTCGGTGCAAGCCCCGGTTCGATCGCGCCCTCTATTCCCCGGCGCTTCACGGCTTGGCGTAAGACGTCGGACCGGGCGGCTGTGTCGTCTTTCGGGATTGCTTGCGGAAACCGCCTTCGGTGATAACAGATCCACGGGAGGTGCCGGATACGATCGGTTCTCTCCGCAAGGCGGAGCGTGAGATCGTGCTCCGCAGCCCCCTCGAAACCGTGCCTAAAGCCTCCGAGGTCCTCGACAAGGCTCCTGCGGGCAACGCTCAAACGACCGACGTAGTTGGTGGAGAGCAGGAGATCCGGAGACCAGGAGGGCTTGAAGGTAGGATTGGACGGACGCCCGGCCACGTCGATCTCGTCCTCGTCTGTATAGACGAGGTCGCCGTCGGTGGCGAGAAGCTCCACCGCCCTGAACAGGGTTTCGGGGGCGATCTCGTCGCCCGGATCCAGAACAGCGACGTACTCGCCTCTAGATAGCTCGAGGGCCTCGTTCCACGCCCGCGCTTGGCTGTCTCTCTCCGGCAGGGAGCAGGTCTGGACGCGACCGTCAGAGGCAAGCCCCCGAAGGACCGCCGCTACGTGTGGACGGGAGGAAGCGTTGTCGCAGACGCAGAGGTCGACGTGGTCGTAGACCTGGTTGAACACAGAGGTCGCACTCGCAGCTATCCAGATCTCGTCCTCGTCGGCCACCACGAGCAGTATGCTCACCCGCGGGTGAGTGTCGAGCAGGCGAAGTCGGTGACGCATGAGCTCAAGCTCGACCTCTCCGGGACGTATACGAGCAGACCAGGCCCGGTAAGCTTGAACCTCCCGGCTCTCCGCGTTGCCTTGCACCGGCTACCGCCCGAACCGACGGAGCTTGCCGACCAGACGAGCGATCCGCCAGGCACGAGAGGCGGTCATGGCGTCGAGCTGGCTTCTTAGGCCTTGGTTCTCTTGTCGGAGTGCCCTTTGGCCGTGGGCGTGGGCTACTTGATTGGCAAGCCGGCCGGAGAGATCTCGGATGCGAAGTTCCTTCAGTGCCAGCTGGTTGTCCTTAGCCTCGAGCCGGGCAGTGAGCTTATGCAGCTCGGCGCTGAGAGGAAGCGTCGGGACCAGGGAACCCAGGAACGCTAAGCCAAGGTCGGCACGCTGCCGGTCGGCGGGCGGGGAGGCTAAGTCTTCGAGCCCGACGGCCGGTTCCCGTAGGGCAGCCACCACATACCGGTAGCAAGGCTCAGTGTTGTCGTGTTCGTAGAGGAACCGATTGTAGAAGCGGTTCGCTCTTTCCGCCGTCCGCGTCAGCCCGCGTCTGGGCTGGACCCCGTAGAAGAATAGGCAGATCATCGCAAGCCAGTTGGGCAGGTACCCGTTAGGAAGCACCGTTACCGAGTCCCCCAGCTCCTCGTAGAACTTGCGGGCATGACCGAGCTCCGGCAGGCCGTGCTCCTCGTGCTCCTCCAACCACTTATGTTCCTGACCGTAGAGCGCTCGAAAGAGCTCGTGGGCAAGCTCCTCCGCCTCCCGCACGCCGCCGCCGGCGAAGGGGCCCGCAAGTAGTACCCCCCTCCGGGCCACCCGCCTTAGCTCGGAAAGATGCCGTTCCCGCGCGTCAGGAGCTATGTGCTCAAAGGTATCTACGCTGACCGCGTAGTCGAAGGATGCGTCGTCAAACGGCAGGGCCGTAGCGTCTCCCTGCACGAACCCGGGGGCGCCCTCGACGGGCATCTGGTCCAGTATGGTAACCTCGTCCCCGTCCAGGAAGTTCAGAATGGTGCCCTCGGCTCCCCCCACGTCCAGGACTCGGAGCGAACCGTTACCGTCCCGCAGGCGCTCCACAACGTCGGTCACCATCCTGTATCGTTGGTACTGGTCGAAAGGCAGGCGGAGTTGCTGCTCCTCCAGATTACCCGTTTCGCCCACGAGCGCAATTATACAGGCGTCCATGTCACTCGGAGGGGGCTCGCCGCTGCGGGTCGGGTAACGACCAAGGGCCTGAGCGATCTACCGAGTTCTTTACCCGGAGCGAGAGCATATCGTCGGGAGAATCTTGACGAGCTTTCGGCGCCCCACGTGGCTTGGCTAACGAGACCGTCCCTCCACGTCAGAATACCGGCGAGCGGGTCATCCCGAGAACGCCAAGGTAGGCTTTAGCCGAGTCAACCTTGTCCGCCACTTGGGAACCGATCGATCCTTTAAGCAGCGACGCCATCCAGCTCGCTGGATGGCGTCCGCGGCGCGGCTCACCGTCCCTCCTTCACCGCCAAGTGGAGAAGGAGCGAGTCGCATGACCAATGATGACGCCCTGTTCGGCTACCGCCAGCAGGTCTT
>Ga0136618_10000590_pt1 | contig 12699 bp, 8 predicted proteins | sample AntDrymUQ3302106_2_FD_104805 | JGI IMG/M metagenome (GOLD analysis project Ga0136618, IMG submission 104805) | Polar desert sand microbial communities from Dry Valleys, Antarctica - metaG UQ330 (21.06) | ecosystem: Environmental > Terrestrial > Soil > Desert | place: Antarctica: Dry Valley... | reverse complement strand
CTTGTCTACCCGCTTGTCAGGCACTGTCGCTCTCCATAGGCGTGGCGCGTAGCCCGGCACATGATTCCGAGAATAGCAGTGTGTGGAGGCTCGTGCGGCCGAGCGCGCTTGAGCGGACGAGCCGCGCACTTGGACTCCTGGTGCGGTCGGGCTCACCATGGATGGCGCGCAGGGCTCGATGCCCGAAGTGTCAGTGCCACTGGACTGAGCTAGCGCCACGTCGACCACGGGTGACCTCAAGGCGTGCACTGGAGGGCCGATCGCGCTACTGGGTAGGCGGTGGCCGCATCACCAACCCCCTGGTTGCCCGCCGAGGTCAGGCTGCGACTGGGTCTTGGCGCCTGCTCATCAAGAGCCCCGCGAGGAGTCCCGAGCAGACTCTGTCGCCTCGGAGGGCCGGCCTGCTGCGGTGAGGACTTGACGGGGCACACCGCTCGTTTCGAGCTGCCCCGAGCCTGGGGCGACCGGCGTGACACTCGCCACGGGGAGCTTGCTTTCCAGGCGCTCATCTGAATCGTACCGATATCCGCAGTGGGCGCAGACGATCGCGTCCGCGGCGATGCGGGCTTGCAGTCAGGGCAGCTCTTCGTCGTCGCGGCTCGAAACGCGCCTCTCTGGCCGCCGTAGCGAGAGAAGCCGTGTTCTTGGTCAGGTACAGGAACACCATGGCGGCACCGATCAGCGCCATCGGGATACCGATCCAGAAGAGGATCGGGAGCAGGGCGGTGAGGAGAAAGCCTGCGACTACCAGAGCGATTCCGATGACCATCGAGTGACTCCTTGAAGAGGAAGCCCTGGCGACCCGGTAGCCGCCTAATCGCTCCCACACTGTTGACGTGTCAAGGGGTGAATCCTTACAGGCGTCTTTGCCGACGATGCTGGATCAAGACATAAGACGCCTCGCGACGCGTGTACGCGGCCTCACGAGAGTCACGATTCGAGACTCGAGGGGCGCTCGGCGAGCGACGGGCCGGGCAGTGGATGAGGACTGCAATGCTGGCGTAGATCTCGCTGACCGCCTAGCATCTCCCGATGTACGACACAGCGACCGCGGCCGTCGAGGCTGCCCTTGCCGCCGGCGCGAGCTACGCCGACGCGCGGGTGATGGAGATCCGCTCGGAGGCGATGGCGGCACGCAACGGCGTCCTGGAATCGACCGAGCGGGACGAACGTGCGGGCGTCGGCGTGCGCGCCCTCATCGGATCGTCCTGGGGCTTCTACGCGGTGCCCGACGTGGGTCCGGCCGCCGCGCGACGGGCCGGGGAGCAGGCCGCGGCCGTTGCTCGCGCCTCGGCCAGCGTGTCCGGCAAGGCCCTTGACCTGGCGCCCCAGGCGCCCGCCACAGGCTCCTGGTCCAGCGACTGCCGGGAGGATCCCTGGGCCGTCACGCTGGCCGAGAAGGGCGATCTCCTGGAGGGCGCCACGCGGACCATGCAGCAGCACGGCGCGGACATCGCCGAGGCCAGCCATCGCGTCTGGGACACCCACAAGTGGCTGGTCTCCAGCGAGGGTTCTCGGGTCGATCAGCACCACGTGGAGTGCGGCGCGGCGATGAGCGCCACCGCGGTCGGCGAGCGCGAGACACAGCGGCGCTCCTATCCCGGCATCCGCGGCCAGTACGGCACGCGCGGCTGGGAGCTCGTCCGGGAGCTGGACCTGGCGGGCAACGCGGCGCGCATCGCGGAAGAGGCGCACGCCCTGCTGACCGCGCCGGAGTGCCCCTCGCTGGACGCCACCGACCTCATCCTGGGCTCGGAGCAGATGGCGCTTCAGATCCACGAGTCGGTCGGCCACGCCGTGGAGCTGGATCGCATCCTGGGCTGGGAGGCCGCCTTCGCGGGCACGTCCTGGCTGGATCTTGCCCAGATGGGCAGCCTGCGCTTCGGGTCGGAGCTGATGAACATCACGGCCGACGCCACGCTGCCCGGCGCCCTGGGCAGCTTCGGCTATGACGACGAAGGGACGCCCGCCCATCCCGTGGACATCGTGCGAGAGGGCACTTGGGTAGGCGTCCTCTCCGGGCGCGACTCGGCGGCTCTGGCCGGGATCCCCTCGGGCGGTGCCGTGCGTGCCGACGGATTCAACCGCATCCCCATGGTGCGCATGACCAACGTCGGACTGCTGCCGGGCCAGGACAGCCTCGACTCCATGATCGCCGCCACGGACGACGGCGTGCTGATGGACACGAATCGCTCCTGGTCCATCGACGACAAGCGCCTCAACTTCCAGTTCGGCTGCGAGATCGGCTGGGAGATCAAGGGCGGCAAGCGCGGCCGGCTGCTGCGCAACCCGACCTACACCGGCATCAGCCCGCGCTTCTGGGGCTCGATGGACATGCTCGGCGGACCCTCCGAGTGGACGTTCTGGGGCACGCCCAACTGTGGCAAGGGCCAGCCCATGCAGGTCGGTCACACGGGACATCCCGCCGTGCCGGCCAGATTCCGTGGTATCCGAGTCGGGGTGCGGGGATGACGGGTAGCGGGAACGGTCGGGGTGCGGCCATCGACCCCAACGAGGTGGCGGACCGGGTGCTCGACATGGTGCGCGCGAAGGCTGCCGGCGCGGAGGCAGAGGTGACGATCCGAACCGGCACAGAGGCACTGACCCGCTTCGCCGGGAGCTTCATCCACCAGAACGTGGCGGAGGAGAAGAGTCACATCGCTCTCCGCGTCAGCCTCGACGGGCGGACCACTTCTGTCAGCCTGGACGGACAGCCGAGCGATGACGCCCTTGGCCGCCTCATCGACAGTGCCCTGGAAGCGGCTCGCGTCCTCCCCGCGGACCCCGACTGGCCCGGTCTCGCACCGGTCGCCGACGCCGCGGATGCCGGCCACTGGGACGACGCCACCGCAGAGGCGTCACCCGACGAGCGTGCCCAGCGCGTGGGGGATTTCGTGGCGGCCGGGACAGGTCTGGAGACGGCCGGCTCCTGCGTCACGAACGCCACGTACACGGCCTTCGCCAACAGCGCTGGACAGCGGCTGTCCGGGCGGGCCACGGTCGCCGCCCTGGACGGCATCGCCCGCACCGGCACCTCGGACGGCAGTGCCCGCGCGGCCGCGGCTGGGCTGGCGGCACTGGACGGTCGGGCACTCGGGGAACATGCTGCCAGCAAGGCACGCGATGCGGCTGACGCCACGGACCTGCCGCCCGGCCGCTACGAGGTGCTCCTGGAGCCGTCCTGCGTGGCGAACCTGCTCCAGTTCCTGTTCGTGTACGGCTTCAATGGCCGTGCCGTGGAGGAGGGTCGCTCCTTCGTGCAGCTCGGTGAGGCGCAGTTCGATCCGGCCATCACCCTGCGCGATGACGCAACGCATGCCGGGACGGTAGGAGTCGCCTTCGACGCGGAGGGCACGCCCAAGCGGCCGCTCGACCTGGTCCGCGATGGGATCACCGCAGGCATCCTGCACACCAGGCGCACCGCGGCGAAGGCCGAGACACAGAGCACCGGACACGCCGTGGAAGGTGCCACGGAGTGGGGTGCCCTGGCCGAGAACATCGTGCTGGAGGCTGGGTCGCGCTCGCCGGAGGAGCTGCTGGCCAGCGTGGGGCGCGGCCTGCTGGTGACCGACTTCTGGTACACCCGCATCCTCGATCCGCGGACACAGGTGGTCACCGGGCTGACGCGCAACGGCGTCTGGCTGGTGGAGGACGGGCGCATCGTGCGACCCATCTCCAACCTGCGGTTCACGCAGTCCTTCCTCGAGGCGCTGGCGCCGGGAGCGGTCCCCGGTGTTGGCTCCGACCTCTCCCTTGTCCTGGGCGGCTTCGGCGGGACGTTCCTCGTGCCCAGCCTGCACCTCGCCAGCTGGAACTTCACCGGCGGGGCCCAGGGATGATCGAGACGACCCGCGGTCCTGGACTTCTCGAGGCGGCTCGCGCGGCGCTGCCCGGGATGGTGACCATCCGCCGTACTCTCCATCGCCGGCCGGAGATCGGCCTGGAGCTGCCGGAGACTCAGCGAGCCGTCGCGCAGCGACTGGAGGAGCTGGGCCTTGCGCCCGCGCTCGGCCGCAGCGTGGGATCGGTGACGGCTCTCATCGAAGGACAGCGACCCGGGCCGACCATCCTGCTGCGGGCGGACATGGACGCCTTGCCGCTCCAGGAGGACACCGGCCTCGACTTCGCGTCCGAGATACCGGGCGCCATGCACGCCTGTGGCCACGACACGCACGTGGCCATGCTCCTCGGCGCGGCGCAGCTCCTCACCGAACGCCGCGAGGCCCTCGCCGGAAGGGTGCTGCTCATGTTCCAGCCCGGCGAGGAGGGTTACCACGGCGCCCGCTTCATGCTGGAGGAGGGCCTGCTCGATGTCGGCAACGGGAGCCACGTCACCGGCGCCTTCGCCATCCATATCGGCAACCGCTACGAGAACGGCACCATCAACTACCGACCCGGCCCGCTGATGGCCTCCGGCGACACCATCCGCCTCACGGTCCGCGGCCGTGGCGGGCACGCCTCGGCGCCACACCTGGCGGTGGATCCCATCACCGTCGCGGCCCACATCGCGGTCGGTATCCAGACCATGGTCACGCGCACCGTGGACGCCTTCGACCCGGCGGTCATCACCATCGCCAACATCAGCGCGGGGACCACGACCAACATCATCCCCGAGACGGCCTTCATGCAGGGCACGCTGCGCACGGTGTCCGCCCAGCAGCGTTCAGCGGTGCGGGAGCGACTGCCCGGCTTCGTGGCGGGCATCGCCGGTGCCTTCGGGGCCACCGCAGAGCTGGAGCTCGAGCCGGGTTACCCCGTCACCTCCAACGATGCCGACATCTGCGAGCTGGTGGCGGCCGACGCCGCGGCGCTCATCGGCGCGGACCGGGTGCGCACCCTCCCGGCGCCCATCATGGGTTCAGAGGACTTCTCCTACGTGCTGGAGAAGGTGCCCGGCGCGATGGTCTTCCTTGGCGCCGCGCCGGCCGGCGTGGAGCCGGAGAGCGTGCCTCAGAACCACTCCAACATGGTCGTCTTCGACGAGCCGACCATGGCCGTCGGCGCGGCGCTCTACGCGGGCGTCGCCCTGCGCCACCTGGCGATCAGCTAGCAAGACGCCCGGCGCGGTCCGGAAGCTCGCCCACGCCCTGAAGGTGAGCCGCGCGCAGCCGTTCTCGTCATACGTCGCGTCAGGCGACTTTATACACGAGGATGACCCCGTGAGTGCCCCACAGCGCACGAACCGCCACGGGACCGTGCCCGGGGGACGCGGATCCCACGCTCGCGGCGCCCTGATCGAGGGCACGGACCGTCGCCTCGAGGATAGGCGGCGACGCCGAAGGGAGACCCGCGGCTGTAGAACGTCGTCCCTGCGCACATATGGGAAGAACGGTCGTCGCGCACACCGCGCCGGGACTCACCCAGGGCACTGGAGAGCGGCATGCGGATGAGCAACCTTGCCAACACAAGGTGCTCGGCTCGCCGAGCACGTACTCCACAGCAGGTGGCGGTGTGGCAGGAGGGCCACTGATGAGTGGAGGAACGTGCCGTAGGGGCGTGGGCGGTGAAGAGCGCCGCGCTGGCCAGGAAGAGCGTCGCGGCGTAGAGCATCCCAGGGGATGAAGCCCGGATCACGCCGCCGCAGCCACGCACCGATGACCGTGACAGGAGCCGGCAAGAAGAGCAACGGCACGGCGATGACTAATGCCGACGCGAGTCGTTCCAGCCGGCTCGTCAGTATCGCCCCGCTCCTCGGTCCCAGGAAGCTCGAGAGCGTGGTCGGATCGCCGCTGGATGCTGTAGACGTCGCGGTAGTCGCTCTCCAGAGTTTCCGGCCGCTCGATCCGGACGGGATGAGGGAACCGAAGACATGGAGTTGACGCAGCCACCAGGGAGCCGTCCCGAAGAGGAAGCCGCCGGCACAGACGAGCGCGCCCGCCCGCCGATGCGCTGCGGCTCGGGGTCGCCGTGCCAGGCCGACCAGGGAGCAGACGGCGAACGGCAGTCCGAGCACCAGGGAGTCGTGCGCCGGGTGCACCTTGTCAGCGTGCCCATACACGTCGTCAGCGAGAGCGACGATGGGGCTGCGCTCAGGCCGTCATGGACATCCTCGCCGAGGGGCCGCCGCAGGTCATCCACAACCACATGTACCGGCCCGAGGTCATCGGCACCCGAGCTGCTCTGGCGCTAGACGAGCGCCGTCTGGCGCGTCCCTTTGGGTGGGCACCCCGCACTCGAGTCGGTTCCGGAGCACGAACGTACCGGGCGCTGCTGCGGGCACTCACGCCGGCCATGGACCGGCTCATCGGTTGGTCCGGCGATCGTAGCCAAGCGGCGCGCCAAGGGCCGCGACAGCGTGGCGTGAGGACCGGATCAGGCGGAGTCCATGCCGCGTGGGTTCGTGCCCAGCGCACCGGCCGGCAAGTCCTTCTCCACTGTCTCCAGGGTGTAGCGCGACCCGAAGAGCGCCAGGAGGTCGCCCGCCGCATCGCGCACCGCCAGCACGCCTCGTCGTTCCGGGAGCGCTGCCAGGGCCGCCGGGTCGAGCCAACGCGCGACCTCGTAGGGCGCTGCGGTGACCGTCACCGGGCAGCCGAACTCATTGGCCATGCGGTCGGACATGACCTCGAACTGGAGCGAGCCAACGGCAGCCATGATCCGTTGGCCGCCCTCGATGACCGGCTCAAGCACACGGATGACGCCTTCCTCGTCGAGCTGACGCAGCGCGACGCCGAATCGCTTGTAGCGCTGCGCGTCGCGGTTGTGGACATAGGCGAACTGCTCGGGCAGGAAGGATGGGATGGGCGGGAAGTGGACGTTCGCCTCCTCCGCCAGTGTGTCGCCGATGAGCACCCCAGCGGCGTTGACGATGCCCACGATGTCGCCCGGACCGGCCTCCGCGATCGTCTCCCGCTCCTGGCCGAAGATCTCGTGCGCGTGCTTGAGCGAGACACGTCGGGCGCTGCGGGTGTCGATGACGGACATTCCTCGCACGAAGAGCCCGCTCTGGACGCGCATGAAAGCGATGCGGTCGCGGTGCCGGGGATCCAGGTTGGCCTGGATCTTGAAGACCTGCGCGGAGAAGGGACCGTCCACCGGCTGTGGCAGGCCATCCGTACGTGCCGCGGGTCGCGGCGACGGCATGAAGTCCGGAAGACCGCGAAGCAGCGAGCGCAGCCCATGGTTGGTCAGGGCACTGCCGAAGAAGACCGGCGTCTGGGCCCCCTCCAGCGTGGCGCTCGCGTCCGGCTGGGGCAGTGACGCGTCCAGCAGCTCCATCTCCTCGATCGCCGCGCTCCAGGCGTGATCCCGGCCCGGTGCCGGCTGCCAGACGTTGAGCGGCGTGACCGTCTCGGCGCCGATGGTCGCGCCGTGCGCCGTGGCATCGACCTCCAGCACCTCGGCTCGCCGCCGGTCGACCACGCCATCGAGCTGCCCGTCCGTGCCCACCGGCCAGGTCACCGGGATGGGCCGCAGGCCGATGCGCGCCTCGATCTCATCCAGCAACGCCAAGGGCTCGATGCCCGGTCGGTCGCACTTGTTGATGAAGGTCACGATGGGCAGGCCACGACGGCGGCAGACCTCGAAGAGCTTGAGCGTCTGGCGCTCCAGCCCGCGCGTGCCGTCGACCACCATCAGCGCCGCATCGACGGCCCACAGCGTCCGGTAGGTGTCCTCGCTGAAATCGGCGTGACCGGGAGCATCGACCAGGTTGAAGAGCCAGCCATCCGACTCGAGGCGGAGCACAGTGGAGCTGATCGAGATGCCGCGCCTGCGCTCGATCTCCATCCAATCCGAGACTGTGGACCGCGCCCGCCGCCGCGCCGTGACGGATCCCGCCTCGCGCAGGGCGCCGCCATGCAGGAGGATCTTCTCCGTGAGCGTCGTCTTGCCCGCATCCGGGTGGCTGATGATGGCGAACGTGCGGCGGCGGGCGGCCTCCACCGCAGCGCGCGAGGCAGCATCGCGACTAGTCTCGAGGGGAAGCGCGGTCGGCGTGGGCATCACGGCGACTCCGCTATCGATCGACGACAAGGGCGAAGGCGAGCCCGTCGTAGCCCTTGCTGCCCACCGTCTGGATCACGGTCGCGTCAAGGCGCGGCTCGTCCGCCATCAGCTCCAGGCAATGACGGACCGCCTGGACCCGCGGATCGCTGCTGGCGGGGTCGATCACTGCTCCGCCGCGCACGACGTTGTCGGCCACGATGAGGCTCCCGGGCCGGCTGAGCTTGAGGGCCCAGCTGAGGTAGTCGGGATAGCCCTCCTTGTCGGCGTCGATGAAGATCAGGTCGAACGGACCTCCGCCCTCCGCCGCCAGGCCAGCCAACGTCTCCGAGGCCGGGCCGACGCGTACCTCTACGCGCTCCGCCAGTCCTGCCCGCGCGATGTTCTCGCGAGCGACCTCGGCATGCCACGGATCCAGCTCCAGCGTGATGAGCCGGCCGTCCGAAGGCAGCGCTCGAGCCAGCCAGATCGTGCTGTAGCCGCCCAGCGTGCCGATCTCGAGGATGGTGCGCGCGCCCTGGAGGCGCGCCAGGAGATGCAGCAGCTTGCCCTGGTTCGCGGCCACCTGGATGCTCGGCAGTCCCGCCGTCTCACTAGCCTTCAGTGCCGCATCCAGCGCCGGGTCGGCCGGCGCCAGAAGGTCGCCGATGTAGTCATCGACCGCGGTCCATCGCTTCTGGTCCATGCGTTCCTCCGGCTCAGATGAAGAGCGGTCCGAAGATGAGCGAGACGATCGCCATCAGCTTCAACAGGATGTTGATGGAGGGGCCGGACGTGTCCTTGAAGGGATCGCCCACCGTGTCGCCCACCACGGTCGCAGCGTGGGCATCGGTGCCCTTGCCGCCATGGTTGCCCAGCTCGACCCACTTCTTGGCGTTGTCCCAGGCCCCGCCCGCGTTGGCCATGAAGAGCGCCAGCAGGAAGCCGGACGAGATCGACCCGACCAGGAGCCCGCCCAGTGCCTCGGCCCCCAGGAGCGCCCCCACGGCGATGGGCGAGACGACCGCGATGGCGCCCGGCAGGAGCATCGCGCGCAGCGCTCCCTGGGTGCTGATGTCCACGGCGCGGGCAGCGTCCGGCTCGACGCCCGGAAGACCCTCACGCAGGCCCGGGATCTCGCGGAACTGACGGCGGACCTCCTCGATCATCCGCCGCGCGGCCTGGCCCACGGCCAGCATCGTGAGCCCGGAGAAGAGGAAGGGCAGCATCGCGCCCAAGATCAGGCCCACCAGGACGCGCGCGTCGGTCAGCTGCATCCCCTGGACGCCGGTGACCTCGCTGTAGGCGGCCATCAGGGCCAGCGCCGTCAGCACCGCGGAGCCGATGGCGAAGCCCTTGCCCGTGGCCGCCGTGGTGTTGCCCAGGGCATCGAGGGCGTCCGTCCGCTCCCGCACCTCCGGCGGCAAGGCTGCCTGCTGGGCAAGGCCACCCGCGTTGTCGGCGACCGGCCCGTAGGCATCAGTGGCCAGGGTGATGCCCAGCGTGGCCAGCATCCCCACGGCGGCCAGGGCGACCCCGTAGAGGCCAGCCAGCTCGTTGGCCAGGAAGATGCCGGCCACCACGGCCAGCGTGGGCACGACGACGCTGATCAGGCCCACCGCGACACCGGCGATGACCACCGAGGCGGCACCGGTCGCGGACTGCGCGGCGATCCAGCGCGTGGGCCGGTACTCGTAGGACGTGAAGTACTCGGTCGCGCTGCCGATGACCTGGCCCACCACCAGCCCGACCGCCACCACCCAGAAAAGCTCGAAGGGCAGGCCCAGAGCCATGACGATGCCGGCGGTGGCCAGCAGCACGAGCGCCCCGGCCCCGAAGATCCCCGCCCGCAGCGCCCACAGGAGGCGGGACATAGAGGCCTGCGGACCGGTCCGTACCAGGAAAGTGCCGGCGATGGAGCACAGGATCCCGGCCCCGGAGATGGCCAGCGGCAGAACCGCCAAGGGACTCTGGAAGCCGGCGTCGGCGACACCCAGTGCGGCGGCGCCCACGGCCACCAGGGCCAGCGAGGCGATCATGGCCCCGACGTACGACTCGAAGAGGTCGGCGCCCATGCCCGCCACATCGCCCACGTTGTCCCCGACATTGTCCGCGATGGTGGCTGGATTCCGGGGATCGTCCTCCGGGATGCCCGCCTCGACCTTGCCCACGAGATCCGCGCCCACGTCGGCCGCCTTGGTGTAGATGCCACCGCCGACCCGGGCGAAGAGCGCCACAGTGGAGGCGCCGAAGCCGAAGCCCGCCACGATCGTCGCGTCCCTGAAGAGGAGCCACAGGATGGTCACGCCCAGCAGCCCGACACCGACCACGGTGAGGCCCATCACGGTCCCTGTGGCGAAGGCCACCCTGAGTGCCGGGTCGAGGCCCTTGACGGCCGCGGTCACCGTGCGCATGTTGCCGCGGACCGCGATGCTCATCCCGACGAACCCGGCCGTCCCGGAGGCGACGGCACCCAGCAGGTACGTGACGGCCGTCCACGGACCGGGACCGAGCGTGTCCTGTGTCCCAGCCGTGAGCTCCGCGAGGCGCGCGTTGCCCAGCACATTCATGTCTATCAGGACCGCCATCAGCACGGCCACGACCGCCACGAAGCCGGCCAGGATCGTGTACTCCCGGCGCAGGAATGCCATGGCGCCCTGCTGGATGAGCCGTCCGACCTGGCGCACGCGCTCGACTCCCTCGCTGCGGGCCAGGACCGAGCGCGCGATGAGCGCCGCGGCGACGAGTCCGACGACACCCGATGCGAGCGCAAGAGCGAAGTACGGTGCGGTCATCACCCGCGCGTGGAACGGTCGTCGGCGAATATGGGGGGCGACCTCGAATATCTGATGGAAGTGCTGGGACCGGGCGCGCGCTCGTGGGCTCAGCGCGACGGCCCTTCCCTATCAGGGTACCGGGTTCCATCCGGTCCCGGCGGGATCCGCCGCGGACGACCGGCGGGTATCGTCACCACGGTGGCACACCGCCGCGCCGTCGGCCAGACTCTGACCATGAACGTCCTCATCCTGGGCGGCGGACCGGCCGGGGTCACGGCTGCGCTCCGCGCCGCTGAGCTCGGTGCCAACGTGACGCTCCTGGAGCGGACGCTGCTGGGCGGCACCTGCACGGACGATGGATGCGCTCCGACCCGTGTCCTGGCCCGTGCTGCCCGCCTGGTGCGCGACGCGGCCCAGGCGCCCGCCTACGGCATCGCACTGCCCCCCGCCGAGGTCGACTTCGCGGCCCTCCTCAGCGAGACGCAGCGCATCATCTACCGGCTTCACGAGAAGAAGCAGCTGCGACACCACCTGGAACGGGTGGGCGTCACGGTCCACGAAGAGACCGGCGACGCGAGATTCGTCGGGCCGCGGCAGGTGGCGCTTTCCGATGGGCAGCGCTTCGGGGCGGACCGGATCATCGTCTGCGTGGGCGGCCACGCACGTCGCCTGCCCATCCCCGGCGAAGAGCTGGCATTGACGCACAGCGACATCTGGGGGCTCGACCGGCTGCCGCGATCGATGTCTATCGTGGGCGGCGCCGCCACCGGCGTGCAACTGGCCACGATCTTCGATTCGTTCGGCACCCGCGTGCGGCTGCTGGAGCTTGCCCCGCGTCTGCTGCCCGGAGAAGACGAGCTGGTCTCCGCGACCCTGGCCAGCTCGCTCAGGGAGCGCGGCGTGGAGGTCGTGACCGGCATCGGCGGCGTCCAGCGGCTTGAGCGCCGGACCCGCGGCGTCCGTCTCGTCTTCAGCGACTCGGCGGGAGCGGAGCGCTTCGCCGACGATGACGTCGTCGTGTTCGCCGTCGGATGGCCGGCCAACGTGGAGCAGCTGGACCCGATGGCCGCCGGCGTGACCGCAGAGCGGGGACGGATCATGGTCGATGACACCCTCCGGACCAGCGCGGAAGGAGTCTTCGCGGCCGGAGATGCCACCGGCCGGATGATGCTCGTGCAAAGCGCCATCCTCGAGGGCCGGGCAGCGGCCACGAACGCCGTGACTGACGGACATCAGGTCGCCGGCCACGGCATCGTGCCCCACGGTGGATTCACCGACCCCGAGTACGGCAGCGTGGGACTCACCGAGGAGGCGGCATCACGGCTGGGGCCTGTGGTTTCCGCGACGGTGCCCTATGACGATATCGACCGTGCGGTCGTGGACGGGCGCACGGAAGGCGCCTGCAAGCTCGTCTTCGCGGCTGATGATCGACGCCTCGTGGGCGCTCACGTGGTAGGTGAGCAGGCGGTCGAGGTGGTCCAGCTGGCAGCAGCTGCCATGGCGGCGGGCATGACGGCGGAGGCCATCGGTGGAGTCGAGCTCGCCTATCCGACGTACACCTCCATCATCGGGCTCACGGCGCGTCAAGCTGTTCGGCAGATGGAAGCAGAAGCGCAGGACCGTGCCGCGCCGCTGGGCCGGCCCTCGCCGGAGTGGGAGTCGACCTCCCGAGGCTAGGTCTCAGCCGTCTCCGCGGAGCGAACCGTCTCCGACGGCATCGGCTCGCTGATGGGCTCCAGGTCGACCGTCCGAACGCGCCGCGAGCGGCCGGCATCGGTTCGTACCAGGGCCGCCGGAATCACGCCGCCGACCACCGACTCGACCACCGCGTTCTCGCCCGAATAGAGGCCGGCCCCGACGATCCGCACACGATCACCCATCTGGATGTCGCCGCGACCGGCACGAGCCTGCATATTGATGGTGGCCACGGTAGGGCGGACCATCGGGGGACCACCGACCACACCAGGAGCTGGTGCCCGCTTGGTGGCCGTGCGGGCGG
>Ga0136618_10000588_pt1 | contig 12711 bp, 15 predicted proteins | sample AntDrymUQ3302106_2_FD_104805 | JGI IMG/M metagenome (GOLD analysis project Ga0136618, IMG submission 104805) | Polar desert sand microbial communities from Dry Valleys, Antarctica - metaG UQ330 (21.06) | ecosystem: Environmental > Terrestrial > Soil > Desert | place: Antarctica: Dry Valley... | reverse complement strand
CCACCCTCGCCGCCACCCATGGCGGCGCCACGGTGCATCAGGGCTTCGGCAGCCACCTGTCGTCCCCCTGGATCCAGGGCGCCCCTGCCAAGCCGGCCACCTCCATGGTGTTCGACCGCAAGAACCGCCCGTCCCGGCCCCTCTCGGAGCACTCGCCCTAGGCCTTCCGCCAGCGAGATGCAGAAGCCTCCGAGAGGCCGCCGGGATCAGCCCGGCGGCCTTTCTCGTTCTCTGGCCCCGGTCCCGACTCCATCCATCCCATCCACCGACACCCACCCATGACATCCCGACACGAGGGGGCAGGGCGATGTTGCCCGAGCGATACGAATACGAGTTCCAGGAGCAGAGCGGGCCCGAGCCCGTCGAAGACCGTGGTTGGTGGGCGGACGCCCGCTGCAACGACATGGCCGGCACCATGAGCGGCCTGTTCTTCAGCGAGGAGCTGCAGGACATCGCCAAGGCCAAGCAGGTCTGCGCGCTCTGCCCCGTGATGGCCGAGTGCCTCGAGGGTGCCCTCGAGCGGCGCGAGCCTTGGGGCGTGTGGGGTGGCCAGCTGCTGCTCAACGGCCGGGTGCTGCAGAGCAAGCGCCGGCGGGGACGACCCCCGAAGGTGGCCCGGGCCGAGGACCAGCTGCCCGACATCCCCATCCCCGAGCACCTCCAGGATCGGGTGGTCTACAAGATCGCCTAGCCAACTCACCGCCATGGGCGGGCTGGGGCAACGGCCGCCACCTCCCGTCGGCGACGACCGACCCCCAGCCCTGCCCCGCGGTCGAACCCACGACGTGTGGGCGCCCGGGGACGAGCAGTACCGTCATCGCCGTGCCTGCGTCCGCCCGCCTGCCCTGGCACCTGGTGGCGATGTCCACCGTCCTGGCGTTGGCGGCGGCCGTCGGGGCCTACATGATCCTCGACGGGGACGACGACGCCCCCGAGTCGACCATCTCGTCCCTCGAGCTGACGCCGGAGGAGGACCTCCCCGCCGCGGAGGACGTCACCTTCACCACCTTTGACGACGAGGAGGTGGCGCTGGCCAGCTTGCGGGGCCGGCCGCTGGTCGTGAACTTCTTTGCGTCGACGTGCGTGCCGTGCATCACCGAGATGCCGGCCTTCGAAGCGGTGTTCCAGGACGTAGGCGGCGAGGTGTCCTTCCTCGGCCTGGCCGTTGCCGACCGGGCCGACGACGCCCAGGCGCTGGTGGAGCGCACGGGTGTCACCTATCCCACTGCCCAGGATCGCGACAGCACCGTGATCAACGCGCTGGGGGGCACCGTCCTGCCCACCACGGTGCTGCTCGACGCCGACGGTGAGATCGTCGCCAGCCGGTTCGGCGAGATCGACGCCGACGAGCTCCGGGCCCTCTTGGCCGACGAGCTCGGCATCGCCCCGTGATCGAGGCGCCTCTCGCCCTGGCCTTCGCCTCGGGGATGCTGGCGACCGTCAACCCGTGCGGGTTTGCCATGCTGCCCGCCTACCTCGGCTACTTCCTCGGCATCGAGGGTGGTGAGCGGGGGGTACGAGCCGGGGTCACCCGCTCGCTCGGCGTCGGCCTCTCGGTGGCGGGCGGGTTCCTGGTCGTGTTCAGCGCGGTCGGCGTGGCCATCTACCACCTCTCGGCGTCCGTCTACGAGTGGGCGCCCTGGGCCACCATCGTGATCGGCGTCGTGCTGATCGCACTGGGCCTGGCCATGCTGCGCGGCTTCGAGCCGGTCCTCAACCTGCCGAAGCTGAACCGGGGCGGTCGTTCGCAGGACAGGCGATCGATGGTCGTGTTCGGCATCTCCTATGCCATCGCCTCGATCTCGTGCGCCTTGCCGCTCTTCACCGGTGCGGTGGCCGGCACCTTCCGGCGGGAGAACCTGGCGTCCAGCCTGGCCGTGTTCGTCGCCTATGCCTTGGGCATGACCCTGGTGCTGCTGGTGCTCACGGTGAGCCTCGGGATGGCCCGGCAGGGCATCGTCCGGTCGCTCCGCCGGGCCCTGCCCTACGTCACGCGCGCCTCCGGCCTGCTGCTCGTGGTGGCCGGTGCCTACCTGGCCCACTACGGCTGGTACGAGCGGCGGGTGTTGGCCGGCGACGGGGGCGACGGTTCGCCAGCCGTCGACGTGGTCACCGGGTGGTCGGGCACCATCGCCGGGTGGGCGACCGACGTCGGTCCCACCCGGCTCGGCCTGCTGCTGGCCCTCGGCCTGGCCACCGTGCTCACCGCCACCTTCGGGGTGCGCAGCCGTCGGCGTTCCTGAATCGATGGGCCGCTTCGCCGAGCTGCTGGCCCACGAAGGCGTGGAGGAGGATCTCGAGCTGCGCTCGTCCTTCGGGTTCATGGCCTTCCACGGCGGCAACCTCGAGGAGGGCACCGACGTCGTCGCCACCGCCGCCACGGAGGCGTCCGGAGCCTCGCTGTACGCGGTGCGCCAGCCCTCGACGCTGCGTTGGCACGTCCCCTCCATCGAGGTGACCCCGGCGGAGTCGCCCGCGCTGGCCGCCTTCCTCGCCCACGTCGACGTCGCCGTCGCCATCCACGGCTACGGGCGAGCTGGCCTCTGGACCACCCTGCTCCTCGGCGGCCGCAACCGACCGCTGGCCACGCATCTGGCCGGCCACCTCCGAGCCTCCCTCGACGAGGGCTATGCAGTGGTGGACGACCTCGACGAGATCCCTCACAACCTCCGGGGCGTGCACACCCGCAACCCGGTCAACGGCTGCCGCCACGGCGGCGTCCAGCTCGAGCTCCCCCCGAGGGTCCGCAGCCACGGTCCCTTCTGGGCCGACCTGCCACCCGGCCAGCCCATCCCCCACACCGCCGACCTCGTGCGCGCCCTCACCGCCGCCGCCCTCACCTGGCCCCGGTGACCGAGATCACTACGGGCTGAGGCGGTCGATGCGCCAGGTGGGCGGGTCGGTGGGGTCGCGCTCGTAGCGGAGCCGGTCGTGCATGCGGTTGGGGCGACCCTGCCACAGCTCGATCTCGTGAGGGGCGAGGCGGTAGCCACCCCAGTAGGGCGGACAGGGCACGTCCTCGTCACCGAAGCGCTCGTCGGCCTCCGCGAAGCGGGCCTCCAGCTCGGCCCGGTCGGCCAGCACGCTCGACTGGTGAGATGCCCAGGCGGCCAGCTGGCTTCCTCTCGGCCGGGTGGCGAAGTACGCCTCGCTCTCGCTGCGCGGGATCTCGGCGACCGGGCCCCGAACGCTCACCTGGCGCAGCAACGGGACCCAGCTGCAGAGGATGGCTCCGTACGGGTTGGCGGCCAGGTCCTGACCCTTGCGGCTCTCGTAGCTGGTGAACACCGTGCAGCCGCGCTCGTCGAAGCCGCGCATCAGGACCGTTCGGGCCGATGGCCGGCCGGCGGCGTCCGCAGTGGCCAGCACCACCGCGGCCGGCTCGTTGGGAGCCACGGCCGTCCACTCGGCCAACCAGCGCTCCACCTGCACGATGGGATCCGGGTCGAGGTCACCGATGTCGAGCCCCGCCGTCTCGTACTCCACCCGCAGTGCCTCGAGGTCCATCCGGCGATGGTGGCAGATCAGCCTCGCCCGTCGGGGTTGGAGACGGATACGGCGTCGTCGATGACGTGCTCGAGGGCCTCGACGCCCTCCATCTTCTCCACGTACCAGGCCCCCATGCGGACGGCCTCCTGCTCCAGCACCGGGTCGAAGAGGCTGGAGATCACCACGACGGGACGGCCGGGATCGTCGTCGATCAGCTCTCGGGCGGTGCTGAGGCCCACCGAGCCCTCCATCACGAGGTCGAGGACGACCACGTCAGGCTGGTGCTCGCGGGCCATGGCGCGCGCCTCGGTGGCGTCGGCGGCCTCGGCCACGACGCGGTAGCCGTCATCCTCGAGGAGCGAGCGGACGATGGCGCGGAATCGGGCGTCGTCGTCGGCGAGGAGGACGGAGGTGGGGTGCATGCGTCGAGTGCTTCCCCCCATCAGACCACCGTACCCATCACGGTCACGGGTACAGATGGGCCAGACGGGCCATTACCGGGGGTACCACCTCATCCGCCCGAAGAGGTTCCAAGTCGGGCGTGGTCGAGCCCTCCCTGAACCGCCGGTAAGGTCTCGACCCATCAAGACCCAGCTGTGCGTCCCGAGAGGGCGCTCACAGCGGACATCCGGATACCGCATGGAGCGGGGTGGATCCGCAGCCGAGGAGCTCGCGCTTCTGCCCACCGGCGCGGCCCCGGAGGCACCAGCGTGAGCGAGGGGACCGCCATCACCCTCACGGGGGTCACCAAGACCTTTCAAGGCAGCACGGAGCCGGCCGTGCGCTCCCTCGACCTCGAGGTGGCCGGCGGTTCGATCGTCGTGCTGATCGGACCGTCCGGCTGCGGCAAGACCACCACGCTGCGGATGATCAACCGCCTGATCGAGCCCTCCGGCGGCACCATCACCATCGCCGGTGAGGACATCCGCGGGCGGTCGGTCACCGAGCTGCGGCGCAGCATCGGCTACGTGATCCAGCAGGTGGGCCTCTTTCCCCACCGCACCATCGCGCAGAACGTGGCCACCGTGCCCAAGGTGCTGGGCTGGGAGAAGGACCGGATCCGAACCCGGGTCGAAGAGCTCGTCGACCTCGTCGGACTGGACCGCTCGCTGCTGCAACGGTTCCCCGCCGAGCTCTCCGGAGGCCAGCAGCAGCGCGTCGGCGTGGCCCGGGCACTGGCCGCCGACCCGCCCGTGCTCCTCATGGACGAGCCCTTCGGTGCCGTCGACCCGATCGTGCGCGGCCGGCTCCAGCGCGAGCTGCTCGACCTGCAGGCCCAGGTGCACAAGACGATCGTGCTGGTGACCCACGACATCGACGAGGCCGTGGTCTTGGGGGACAAGGTGGCCGTGCTCAACGTGGGCGGCGAGCTCGAGCAGTACGACACCCCCGACGGCATGCTGGCCGATCCGGCCTCGGAGTTCGTGGCCTCCTTCCTCGGCGCCGAGCGCAGCATCAAGCGGTTGTCGCTGAGCCGGGTGAGCGACCTCGACCTGCGGGGCGGCATCTGGGTCGACGTCAGCGTCGGGCTCGACGGCGTCCGCGCCGCCATGGCCGACAGCCCGGCCGGGTGGCTGGGGTTGGTCGACGACCATCGCTTCATCGGATGGATCAGCGCCGACCCGCTGGCCGCGGTGGCCAGTCTCGACGATCTCGACCCGGCGCCACCGCTCGCTCGCATCCGTCCCGAGAGCAGCCTCCGAGAGGCGCTGGAGATCATCCTCACCTCCCGCAGCGCCGCCGCCGTGGTGGAGGACGACACCGGTCGCTTCTGCGGGCTCGTCGAGCTCGAGGCCATCCGCCGGGGGCTGGCCGGGTGACGCGGCGACACGCGTTGGCCTGGGGCGGTGGCGCGGTGGCCCTCGTGGTCGCCGCGCTGTGGGCCCGCGCCCAGATCGCCGGGCTGGACGTGGAGACCCAGGCCACCAACCCCATCGTGCGCTGGGAGTGGGTGTTCCTGCGGGAGGAGACGCGCACCGAGCTGTGGGACGCCACCTACCAGCACCTCGAGCTCACCTTCATCGCCGTCGGCGCCGGCACGGTGATCTCCGCGGCGCTCTCGGCGGTGGCGTTGCGGCTGCGCTGGTCGCTGACTCCCATCACGGCCTTCACCGGCTTCCTCTACACCATCCCGAGCGTGGCCCTCTTCGGGCTCCTACGATCCCGCTTCGGCAACGTGGTGGCGGCCGAAGTGGCCCTCACCAGCTACACGCTGCTGGTGCTCGTCCGGAACATGGTGGCCGGGATCGACGGCGTACCCGCCGCCGTCACCGACGCGGCTGACGGACTCGGGCTGTCCCGGTCCCGGCGTCTCCTCACCGTCGAGCTGCCCCTGGCCCTGCCCGTGATCGTGGCCGGCCTCCGGGTGGCGACGGTGACGACCGTGGGCCTGGTGGGCATCACCGCCATCATCCAGCTGGGCGGCCTGGGCTCGCTGATCTTCGATGGCTTCGGCACGCAGTACTACACGAAGATCGTGGTGGGGTCGGTGTTGTCGGTGCTGCTGGCCGTGGTCCTCGACCTGATGTTCAACCGGCTCGAGATCCTGCTCACCCCGTGGGCCCGGCGACGAGTGGCCCAGTGAACGGAGGTCTGAGCGGCCAGCCATCCAACTTCATCGAGTGGTTCACGGACCTCGAGAACCGGGCGTCGGCGGCTCCCATCCCCGAACAGATGTGGCTCACCGTCTGGCACTCGGCCGTCGCGGTGCTGGTGGTGATCGTGCTGGCGGTGCCGTTGGCCGTAGTGCTCGCCCACCACCGAAGGGGTGAGCTGGCGGCGTCGTGGATCATCAACATCGGTCGGGCCGTCCCCACCATCACGATCGTGGGCCTCCTCGTCATCGTCTCGCTTCGCAACGGCTTCGGTCTCGTGCCGTGGCCGATCATCATCGCCCTCGTCCTCCTCGGGCTCCCGCCCGCCTTCACCAACACCTATGCCGCCGTACGAGGCGTCGAGCCCAGTGCGGTCAGCGCGGCCCAGGCCATGGGGTTCAGCCACACCCAGGTGATGCTGCGGGTCGAGCTCCCGCTGGCCCTGCCGGTGATCTTCGCCGGCGTGCGCACCGCCGCCGTGCAGATCGTCGCCACCGAGCCCCTGGCCGCCTTCTTCGGCGCCGAGGGGCTGGGCGCCTACCTCCGCTCAGGGCTGAGCACCCGCGACTTCGCCGAGGTCCAGGCCGGCGCCGTCCTGGTGGCGGGCGTGGCCATCGCCGTGGAGCTCGGCCTGATCCTCGCCGGCCGGCTGGTGCTCCCGGAGGGCGTCCGACGGAGCGCTCGCACCAGCCGAGCTGCCCGCCGCCTGAGCCGCCAGGCGGCTCCGGCCACCACATGACCCCGAAGATCCAACCAACCCAACCCCAACCAGTGAGGAACACAACCATGACCACCACCCGTTGGCGGGCGCCCCTGGCGCTCGGCCTAGCACTGGCCCTCATGGGCAGCGCCTGCAGCGACGACGACGAGCCCACCGAGACCGGCGGCTCCGACGGCACCGAAGCCGTCGAGGGCTCCACCATCCGGTTCGCACCCCAGCAGTTCGCCGAGAGCGAGACCCTGACGGAGGTGTACGCCCAGTTCCTCGAGGCCCGAGGGTTCGACGTGGAGGTGCAGGCGGCCAGCGGCTTCCGCGACCAGGTCTACCCGGGTCTGCAGAACGACGACCTCGACATCATCATCGACTACACGGGCAGCGGCGCCCGCTTCCTCGACCCGGAGTCGACCCCCTCCGCTGACTCCGACGAGACCTACGAGACGCTCACGGGCGCACTCGAAGCCGAGGACCTGGTCGCCTACGAGTACTCCGAGGCCGAGGACGCCAACGCGCTGGTGGCGCTCAAGTCCTGGGCGGAGGACAACGATGTCACCAAGATCTCGGACCTGAAGGACGTGGAGGAAGGCGTGACGCTCGGCGGCGCCGAGGACTGCCGCGAGCGGGAGGACTGCCTCGTCGGCTACGAGGACCCAGAGCGCTACGGCATCGAGTTCGAGGGCTTCACCGCCCTCGAGTACGGCCCCCCGCTCACCGCAGCCCTGGAGGCGGACGAGGTGCAGGTGGCCCAGTACCAGACCACCGCTCCGCAGATCGCCAGCGGGGACTTCGTCGTGCTCGAGGATGACCTGGGCCTGCTCTCGGCCGACAACGTGGTCCCCGTGCTCCGCCAGGATCTCGCCGATGAGTACGGCGACGCCCTGGCCGACGCCATCAACGAGCTCAGCGGCATCATCACCACCGAGGACCTGATCGACTGGAACGTGTCCACCGACATCGACAAGGAGGAGTCGGCCGACGTGGCCACCGCCTGGTTGGAGTCCAAGGACCTCCTGTAGCCCCCAGACCTGGCTTCTGGCGTTGTCTCCGGGCGCAATGCGCCTGGAGACAACGCCAGAACGGTCGGGCGCCACCAGGAGGATGATGATCATCCACCCAGGCCGGCCTGATCGGTAGCCTGCGGTGCGATGGTGCACGGTGTGCAACGGTTGTGGGGCGGTCGTCCACCTGCCCGCCGACCTGCTCGACGAGGTGGCCGATCGGATGCAGTCGGAGGTCGGGTTCCACCTGGCCGCTCCCCACTTCTCCCTGCCGGGGCGCTGCGCCGAGTGCGTCAGCGGCGGTCGCTGATGGTCTCGACGCCGAGGTAGCCCTGCAGGGGCTTCACCACCGCGATGGAGCCGTCAGGCTGCCGATGCGTCTCCAGGTAGGCAGCCACCGTGCGGGGCCAGCCCAGGGCCGAGCCGTTGACGGTGTGGCACACCTCGGTCCCCTTGCCGCCCGCCGTGCGGAAGCGGATGTTGGCGCGCCGGGCCTGGTAGTCCGAGAACCACGACACCGAGCTCACCTCGAGCCACATGTCGCACCCGGGGGCGTAGGCCTCGATGTCCCAGGTGCGGGCGGCCGAGGCGCCCAGGTCACCGGTGCAAAGATCGAGGATCCGGTAGGGCAGGCCCAGATCGGTGAGCAGCGCCTCGCTGCGGGCGAGTATGTCCTCCTGGCACGCAGTGGCCTGCTCACGGCCGTCGGCGAGGGCGAGCAGCTCGACCTTGTCGAACTCGTGGACGCGCAGCAGACCGCGCGTATCACGCCCGGCGGCGCCGGCCTCGCGCCGGAAGCATGAGGTGTGGGCGGTGTAGCGCAGGGGCAGGTCGGTGCCCTCGAGCACCTCGTCGCGGTGCAGCGAGGTGAGGGGCACCTCGGCGGTGGGGATGGCCCAGAGGTCGTCGCGCTCCATGTGGTACGCCTCGTCCTCGAACTTGGGGAGGTGCCCGGTGGCGACCATGGTGTCGGTGCGCACGAGGGTGGGGGGCCGGAGCTCCTCATAGGCATCGGCGTTGCGATCCAGCCCCAGCTGCACCATGGCCCGCAGGAGGCGGGCGCCCCAGCCCCGGTACATCGTGAACATGGAACCGGCGATCTTGGCGGCCCGCTCGCCGTCGAGGATCCCGAGCTCCATGCCGATGTCCCAGTGGGGCACCCGTTGGTGCGAGCCGTAGGCCTCGGGATGGAAGCCCTCGACGCGCAGGACGACGTTGTCGGCCTCGCCGGCTCCGTCGGGGCACTCGTCTGAGGGCACGTTGGGGGTGCGCAGCAGCAGGTCGCGCAGCTCCGCGGCGAGGCCGTCGACCTCGGCCCCGAGGGCCTTCTCCTCGTCGCCCAGCCCCCGGCTCTCGGCCATGACGGCCTCGGCGCCATCGGCGTCGCCCTGCCCGCGCCGACGACCGACGTCCTTGGACAACGCCTTGATGCGGGCGCGGATCTCGTCTCGTCGGGTGCCGAGGTCGCGTTGCCGCACGTCGAGCTCCAAGATGCGATCGACGTGAGCCGCCGCATCGCCACCCCGCCGGGAGAGCCCGGCCCGCACCGCGTCGGGTTCGGTCCGGAGGCGGCGGATGTCGAGCATGACCCAGACGGTAGCGGCGCGCCGTCGACCGGCCGGCAGCCGAATCAGGCGCCGGCCACCGGCCGGTAGCGTCCGGCGATGGCTGCGGTCGAGGTGGTGGGGCTGACCGTGCGGTACGGAGACGTCGTGGCTGTCGACGACGTGTCCTTCGAGGCCCCGGCCGGCGCCATCACCGCCGTGCTCGGCCCCAACGGGGCCGGCAAGACCTCGACCGTCGAGGTGCTGGAGGGCTTCCGGCCGCCGGACGGCGGGTGCACGTCGGTGCTCGGGCTCGACCCGGTCGGCGATCACCGTGCCCTCACCCGCCGGGTGGGCGTGATGCTCCAGACCGGCGGCGTCGGCCCGGGCGTGCGGGTGCTGGAGGCGCTGCGACACGCCGCCGCCATGCACGACGACAGCCTCGACCCCGCCGGGCTGCTCGAGCGCGTCGGCCTCACCGGCACGGAGCGCCGCACCTGGCGGCAGATCTCTGGAGGGGAGCAGCGCCGGCTGGCGCTGGCCCTTGCCCTCGTGGGCCGGCCGCAGGTGGCCTTCCTCGACGAGCCAGGCTCCGGTGTCGACCCCCAGGGCCGTCGGGCGATCCGCGAGGTCATCGCCAGCCTGCGGGACGACGGCGTCACCGTGGTGCTCACCACCCACGACCTCGACGAGGCCGAGAAGCTGGCCGACCACGTCGTGATCCTCGACCACGGTCGCGTGGTGGCCGCCGGCAGCCCCGCCGCGCTCATGGCCGCAGGCGCAGAGGCCGAGGTGCGCTTCGGCGCGCCCCCCGGTCTGGATGTGATCGACCTGTCCACCCACCTGGCACCGCTAGCGACCTCGGCGACGGACGGGACGCGGCCGCTGGTGATCGAGGTGAGCGCCGGCGAGTACCTCGTGGCCACGGCCGGCTCCCCCGGGCTGGTGGCGGCGCTGACCACCTGGCTGGCCGAGCACGACCTCCCGCTCGCCGACCTGCACGTTGGCCGCCAGCGCCTCGAGGACGTGTTCTTGCGCCTGGTCACGGAGCCCGCGCCGACGGCCCCCGCCGAGCCACCCAGCCGACGCCGGCGCCGGCGCGATCAGCCATGAGGCCGCTCCTCGCCCACCTCCGGCTCGAGCTCACGCTGCTGGCCCGAAACGGCGAGTCCCTGCTGCTCACCCTCGGCATCCCGGTGTTGCTGCTGGTGTTCTTCGCCAACGTCGGGGTGCTGCCGATCGACGGCGAACCGATCGAGTTCCTGGCCCCCGGGGTCCTCGCCCTGGCCGTGCTGTCCACCGCACTGGTGAACCTGGCCATCAGCACCGGATTCGAACGGGAGTACGGCGTGCTCAAGCGCCTCGGCGCCACTCCCCTGGGTCGACCTCGCCTGCTGGCCGCCAAGACGCTGGCCATCCTCGCCGTCGAGGTGGTGCAGCTGGCCGTGCTCTGGCTCGTGGCCCTCGCCCTCGGCTGGGACCCAGCGCCACGGGCCGGCTTCGTGGCCGCCGCCCTGCTCGGCACCGTCGCCTGCGCCGGGCTCGGCCTGTGCCTGGCCGGCTCGCTCAAGGCGCTCGCCACCCTCGCCGCCGCCAACGGCCTCTACATCCTGCTGCTCCTGCTGTCGGGCATGGTCATCCCCCTCCAGGAGCTGCCGGGTCCACTTCGCGCGATCGCCCGAGCCCTGCCCAGCGGCGCCCTCGCCGAAGCCGTGCGAGGCACCCTCACCGAGGGAGGGTCGGTGCCCGGCCGAGCCTGGGTCGTCCTGGCGGCTTGGGCCGTCGCCAGCCCCCTCCTCGCCTCCCGGCTCTTCCGCTGGGAATAGGGAGTTCGTAGTCAGCAGTTGGCCACTGCGTCGAGGGCCTCGCAGATCTGCCGTCTTCCGCTTGCGCCGAGTTCGCCGAGCCGTGTGGTGAGCACCGATTTGGGGACGGCAGCAAGATTGTCGAACGTGGCCACGCTGTCGTGGTCGATCCCCGCCGCAGGTCCCACGGGTATGCAGGTCGGAATGTCGCGGATCGTGCTCGTCACCGGCGCCACGACGACGTTGTTCAGAGCCGGTATGGCCTCGTCCCGGGACACGACGAGCACCGGACGGCGCTTCTGGTTCGGGGTCTCCATCAGCCAGAGCTCGGCTTGGGCTACCACGGCTCCGCCTCGGTCATCGCAGTGGCGCTCGCCATCGCGAGAGCATCGTCTTCGGGAGTCTGTGGACGCTCCCGGTATGACTGGGCGATCGACGAGCCGACGCGTGCGCGCTGCACCGAGTCGGCAAGGTAGTGGACGCCTCGGCGGATCACAGCAGACCGGTTGTCTCCGACGCCTTCGTCGACGAGCTCATCGATGAGCGCGAGCTCCTGGTCGGTGAACCGCGTCGGCACAGGCGTAGTCATACGCGGTAGTATACGCTTTGTAGATCAGGCGCGAGTGGCCGGGCCCGATCTGACGACTGCCACCATCGCCGGTCCGCATGCAGGGGAGTGACCTCTCAGGTGTGGCCGCTGACCACCAGCGCCCGCCCGGGCACGCGCAGGCCGTCGTCGGTCGCGTAGCCAGCGGTGGCGTCGGCGACCATCTGGCGCACGGCCTCCAGCTGGGCATCGTCGGCCTGCTCGAGCACCGGTGCGAGCGGGGGCGCCAGCGAACCGCAGATGGCGACGTGGGCCGCCGCGTCGGCGAAGGGGAAGGTCAAGTCGACGTCGAGGACGGACACCTCCTGGAAGCCGGCATCGACGACCATCTGCTCGAGGTCGCCGGGGTCTCCCAGCGAGAAGGGCCCCCCCGGCCCGAAGGGCGGGGTGACGGGCAACCCGGCTCCCATGGCCGCCATGCCGACGGCGGTGAGCCAGGGGTTGTGCTCCGGCCCTGCCCACACCGCGGCGGCCACTCGGCCGGTGGGGCGGAGCACGCGATGCGCCTCTCGGAAGCCGACAGCCGGGTCGTCCAGGAACATGAGCCCCATCCGGCTGACCAGCGCGTCGAACTCGGCGCTGTCGAAGGCGTCGAGCCGGGCCGCGTCGGCCACCTGCACGGTGGCCGACGGTCGACCGGCCAGCGTGCGAGCCGCGATGGCGGCCATGGCTCCGGAGGCGTCGGTGGCCACGACCCGCCCGTCGGCTCCGACCAGCTCGGTGAGCTGGGCGGCCAGCTCTCCGGTGCCCGCGCCGAGCTCGAGCACCCGGTCACCGGGGCGGAGGTGGAGGGCGGCGAGCAGCGCCTCGGTCACCGGCACCTTGGCTGCCGCCACATGGGCCTGGTGCCGCTCCCAGCTTGCGGCCACCCCATCCCAAGCCGTCGCGCTGTCACGTCCTGCACTGACATCCGTCATCGCCGTACCTCCATGTCCTACAGTGGCACCTTATTCAAT
>Ga0136618_10000586_pt1 | contig 12726 bp, 9 predicted proteins | sample AntDrymUQ3302106_2_FD_104805 | JGI IMG/M metagenome (GOLD analysis project Ga0136618, IMG submission 104805) | Polar desert sand microbial communities from Dry Valleys, Antarctica - metaG UQ330 (21.06) | ecosystem: Environmental > Terrestrial > Soil > Desert | place: Antarctica: Dry Valley... | reverse complement strand
GGTCATTCGCACATCATCGCGGAAGAAGTTTTTTTTCGCGCCGGCGGAATTGCCGCCATTAATCCGATTTTGGACGAGCGCTTAATTTTCCTAAAAGGCGCGCTTGAAAGCACCCGCGCCGAACGTGAAAGCGGTTTGGCGCGCAGTTTGATTGAGCTTGAAGATGTCAAAAGCGTTGACGCCTGCATCATCATTTCAAATTCGGGACGCAACGCCGCGCCTGTCGAGATGGCTCTTGAGATGAAAGTGAGAAATGTGCGCGTGATTGCGATTACTAATCTTGAGCAATCGCGTTCTGCGGAATCGCGTCACGCGTCGGGCAAAAAGCTGTATGAACTTGCTGATGTGGCGGTTAACAACTGTGTCCCCACTGGCGACGCGCTGATTTCCTTGGACGGGCTAAATTCGCGGACGGGCGCGTCTTCGACCGTTGCGGGCGCGGCTATTGTGCATTCAATCATCATCGAGGCTTTAAGCGAACTCGTTAAAAAAGGCGTAAATCCGCCGGTTCTACAAAGCGCGAATGTCGAAGGCACAACCGCCGACACTTTGCGCGAGGTTTTGAGCCGTTATCAAAGCCGCGTCAGATATTTGGATTTGGAAACGGAATTTGAGTAATGACCGACGATAAACGGGAAAATCGAGCGTGTATTTTGGAAGTAATCGCCTGCACGGTTGAAGACGCTATCGACGCCGAGTGCGGCGGAGCGCACCGGCTTGAAATTATCAGCCGTTTTGAAACGGGCGGATTAACGCCGTTGCTTGATTTGGTGCGTGAGATTCAATCGGCAGTGAAACTTCCTTTGCGGGTGATGTTGCGCGAGAGCGATAGCTATGAAGTTTTGGATGAAAAGGAAATCGAGAAACTTTGCGCGGCGGCGCGTGAGTTGAACGCGATGCGCGTTGACGGCATCGTGCTTGGTTTTTTACAGGGGCGCAAGGTTGATGTTGAGTTGACGAAGCGCGTTTTGGCTTGCGCGCCAAACCTAAAAGCGACGTTTCATCACGCTTTTGAGGAAACAAAAGATAAGTTTGCGGCGATTGAAGTGTTAAAAAGCACTCCGCAGATTGACAAAATTTTAACGCGCGGCGGAAACGGAAATTGGGCGGAAAAATACTCGCTTCTTGAAATTTACGCGCAAGCGGCGCAGCCCGCAATGAAAATTCTGGCAGGCGGCGGTGTTGACGCGGAAGCGATTAAATTGCTCAAGAAAAAAACGTCCGTCAGAGAATTTCACGTCGGAAGCGCGGCGCGGGCGGACGGCGCGGTGAGCAAAGAACTGGCGGCGAGACTTGCCGAAGCTGCCCGTGGAGGATTAAAAAATTATGATTAAAGATTGGTCAACCGAACACAAACCGACCGGCAAATTATTCGCTTTGCCGGAAACAAAAGCGGAATGGGAACAATATCGTTTAAGTGATGAGCAGGTCGAGTTCTTTAATGAGAACGGCTATTTAAAAGGTATTCGGATATTGGATGACGAACAGGTAGAAACGCTGCGCGAAGAGTTAAATGAACTGGTGAATCCGGCGCATCCGGCGCATGACCTCTTTTATGAATTTAATTCAAACGAATCCAGCGATCCAAACAAAGTTTTGTTTCACGCCCTGGGCGCGTGGCGCATTTCGCCGGGCTTTCACGATTTGCTCTGGAATCCGGCGTTCGTCATCCCGGCGTCGCAAATCTTGAATGGCGCAGTGCGTTTCTGGCACGACCAGCTTTTTGTCAAACCTGCTCACCACGGCGGCGTGGTCATTTGGCATCAGGATTATTCCTACTGGCCGCGCACCGTGCCGATGGCGCATCTGACGTGCTGGATCGGGCTTGACGATTCGACGCGGGAAAACGGCTGTCTGCATTACGTTCCGCGCAGCCATCGCTGGAATCTTCTGCCGCGCGAGGATTTCGCCAGCGACATGGATACGATTAAAGATTACCTGACCGAAGAACAAAGGAGGGAATTTAAGCCGGTGGCAATTGAACTGAAAAAGGGCGAATGCTCTTTTCATCACCCGATGATGGTTCATGGTTCATACGCGAATAATTCGGACAGACCACGCCGCGCCGCGGTAATCAATGTCATTCGTGACGGTGTCGCGTCCGATTCAAACGAACCGCTGCTCGAAGGCGTTTCGGTAATTCCAAAAGGCGAAAAATTATCGGGGCAGTTCTTTCCTTTGTTGTTTGACCCGGCGACGATTGATAAATCGTCCGAATGAAGAGAAACAAAAATTTAAGAGAATGAATCAACCAAAAAAATTACGTATCTGGCACGTCGGCAACTGGTGTATTCACATCGGGCAAAAGTATGTCGAATCGCCGTTTGAAGCGCCGAGCAAAGATGTCGAAGTGTTGAATTACGCGCAGCCTTTCGTTGACGCTTTGCGGACAATCCCTGAAACGGAAGTTATCTCGCAACCGTCTTGGGAGTTATACCATATGTCGCCCGAAGCGTTTGAAGAGAGGTTAAATTGGGCGACGACGATTGTTTTCGCCGATGTCGAGACGAAATGCCTGATGCTTCACCCTGATTTTTTTCAACGCGCCAAATGGGGCGATGAGCCGTTGGTTTTTCCCGATAGGTTCGACCTTTTGCGCGAGTGGACGATGCGCGGCGGGCATTTTCATATGAACGGCGGCTGGCTCAGTTTCGCCGGAGAATTGGGTAAAGGCGGTTGGGGACGCTCGCGTTTTCACAATGTGCTGCCGGTTGAATGTCTGCAACACGACGATTTAATCGAATCAACCGCCGGCTTCAAATTGCGCTGTAATTTGCCTGATCACCCGACGATTAAAAATCTTGATTGGTCAACCGCGCCGCCTCTGCTTGGTTTCAACGAATGCCGCGTAAGAGAAGGAAGCGATTGCATTGTTGAAATTGAAAATCAAGGACATTGGCATCCGCTGTTGGCGGCGCACGTTTTTGGTCGCGGGTGCGTCACGTGCTGGATGACGGGAGCAAGCCCGCATTGGGGAATTAATTTTATGAAATGGCATTCGTACCGGCAATTCTGGACGCAGGTTTTTAAGCCGGAAAATTCTATATGACTTTTAGCATCATTGATTGGATTATTCTCGTCGCCTACCTTGTGTTCACGGTGGGCGTGGGGCTTTGGGCAAAGCGATACGTGGAAGATTTGAGCGGCTATATGGTCGCCGGGCGGCGTGTCAAGTTATCGCTCGGCATCGCCACTTTCGCCGCGACGGAAATCGGCACAATTACTTTAATGTATTTTAGCGAACTGGGTTATGTGAGCGGTTTTTCCTGTTTCATTATTGGCATTTTAGGTTTGCTCGGCTATATGGTGGTCGGCAAAACCGGCTTTATTATCGAACCGCTTCGTCGTCTTAAAGTTATGACCATACCGGAGTTTTACCAGCTTCGCTACAGCCGAAATGTGCGTCTTCTCGGCGGTATTATTCTGTTTCTCGGCGGCGTCCTTAATATGGGAATTTTTCTCAAATTCGACGGCATTTTCCTTTCGGAAGTAATGGGCTTCGGGTCGGACGCGCTCGCGCTGATTATGACGTTGATGCTGGTTATCGTCATTCTCTATACAATCCTGGGCGGAATGTTTTCGGTAGTTGTTACTGATTATATGCAGTTCGTGGTTCTCACGGTGGGAATGTTCGTCGCCGTTATCGCCGTTTTGCTGCACGTTGATTTGAGCGCGATTTCCAACGCGGTCGTTGGGCAATACGGAGAAGCGGGCGTTAATCCGCTTGTCAATCCGCGCTTCGGCTGGATGTTTATCGTCTGGATTTTTATCAGCAACATCGCGGCGGGCTCTCTCTGGCAGCCGGGAACCTCGAAAGCACTGGCTTCTGAAAGCCCGCAGATCGCTAAAAAGGTTTTCTTTTATACGAGTCTAACATTTGCCGGGCGCGCGATGATTCCTATGTTTTTGGGCGTCGCGGCGCTTGCCTTTTTCGGTCCGAATGAATCGCCCGCCGCTGCAATGCCCAAACTGCTCGGAATTGTTACGCCGCGCGGATTTCTAGGGCTTCTGGTGGCGGGAATGCTGGCGGCTTCGATGTCAACTTACAGCGCGTATTTGCTGGCGTGGAGTTCGGTTATCACGCGCGATGTCATCGCTTGTTTGCGCCCCGATGATTTTGACGAAAAGACGACGATTTATATTACCCGCATCTTTGCGGGGCTAATCGGTTTGTTTCTTTTAATCTTCGGGCTTTGGTACAAAATTCCCGACACGGCTTTTCAGTATCTTTTCATCACGGGCGCGATGTATACCGCCGGCGCTCTCGGTTGCGTTGCCGCCGGGCTGTACTGGTCAAGGGCGAACAGCGTCGGCGCGTATTCCTCGCTCTTATTAGGCGCACTTGCGCCGGTACTTTTTTTGTTGCTGGAAAAATCTCGTGAAACTCTACCGGCGTGGCTTGCGGTTTTTACTGATGTAAACGTCTCCGGTTTGCTTAGCTTTGCGCTCGCCGCGGCGGGCATGTATCTCGGCTCAATTCTGACGCAACGCTCTTGCCCGCCGAGAGCGGTTATCGGAGGAAAAATCAATGAATAGCAGCGTAATAATATGGCTCATCATCTTTACTCTCGCCGCGGCGAGCTTTTTCGTGATTGCGGTAATCGTGTCAATAAAAGGTTTTGCCGATTTGCAAACATTATTACAGAATTCCGAGCGTCGAGATAAATCGAATGCTAAGCCGGAGAAGGAAGTTGAAAAAACTTCGGAGTAAATAAATGAATCGAAGAATTTTTTTAAGCACGGCAACCACAACAACGTTAATATCCGCAATACCAAGGCACGTTTTTGGTCAAACAAAAAGCAGCAAAAAAAGTTTAAAGCAAACAACGGAACTCGCCGGAATGTCCTTGCAATCGCTGCGCGAAAAATACCGCCGTGATTTGTTCGACGATTTTCTGCCGTTTATGGACAAATTCGTCATTGACCACGAACTCGGCGGATTTATGTGCAACGCGAATTACACGGGCGAGCGCGTCAACAGTAACAAATTGAGTTGGTTTGAAGGGCGCGGCGGTTGGGTTTATGCCTTTCTTTACAACAATCTGGCGCGTGAACAAAAGTATCTTGATGTAGCGCGTAAATCGCTTGAATTTGTTCTCCAATCGAAGCCGAAAAATGAAAACGAATTGTGGTCAAAAGAACTTTCACGCGACGGAAAACCAATTACGCCGCCCGACGGTGAAATTTACGGCGACCTTTTTATTGCCGAAGGTTTGGCTGAACTTTCAAAAGCGACGGGCGAAAAGAATTACTGGGGCGAGGCGAAAAATCTGGTTTTCAAATGCGTCAAAATTTATGACCGCCCGGATTATCGCCCGACCATCGGTCAGACCTACTGGGGTAAAGATGCGCGTCCATTTCCCGGCGCAAGAATACAAGGTGCGTGGATGGTTTTAATTCGTGTGGCAACGCAGATGCTCAGAATGCGAAACGATGCGCAACTCGAAAGAATCGCCGCCCGTTCGGTTGATGCCGTCTTAAATCATCACTTCAATTCCGCATTTCGTTTAAATAATGAATTGCTAAACCATGATTTATCGCGTCCGGCGAATGAATATGCGCAACTCGTCTATACGGGACACGGGGTTGAAACTTTATGGATGATGCTCGACGAAGCGAAGCGACTGAAAGACAAAAAATTATTTGACACATTCGCGGAAAGATTTCGCCGCCACGTCGAAGTCGCTTGGGATGATGTCTATGGCGGCGTGTTTCGTAACTTGATGAATGTCGAACAAAACAGCTGGATGCTGGATAAAGTTCTCTGGGCGCAGGAAGAAGTTCTAATTGGCAGTCTTTTTATTTTTGAGCAGACAGGGGCGGATTGGGCGCGCGAGATGTTCAACCGAACATTTGACTATGTGCAAAAAACTTTTCCTTTGAAGAAACACGGCTCGCCGCTCTGGATGTATGCGGGTAACCGCAAGGTCGAGTTTGAGGAGTTTAAGACGCGCCCGAAGCGTGTCGAAAATTATCATCACCCGCGCCACCTGATGCTGAATCTGCTTGCGCTTGAGCGAATGATAAAACGACGCGACAAAACTTCCGGTTTGTTTTCGTAAGCGGCAAAGTTTGACAAATAAAAAATGATGTCGGAAAAGCTAAAATTTAATTCGTTCAGTATTGGCGTTCGCTTAGTTTTTATAATTGTTGCGATGTTATCCGGCGTAACCGGCGCGGCGGCAGAGACTATTAATGTTTCGGTCAATCAAGCCAAAATCAAACGTGGAGAGTTTGTTGAAGTTACGGTTAAAACTCGGAGCAGAGAAAATGTCCGCGCCGCGCTGCTGAAACCGACCGTTGGCGTTGAAGATTTATCTTTGCAAAAAATTCCTGGACAAGAAGACGCTTATCGCACGACGATCAAAGTTGCTGAAAGCACGCCCGACGGCTTATATGTTGTTCACGTTTGGACGGGCGATAAAGCGAATCCGTCCACCGTCGGCAAAGCGTCTTTTCGAGTCGGCAACCTTGTCGCGGATTTTTTTATCGCCAATTATTTAGATCAACAAAATCCGGCACAGGATTTGAAAAATTATCTGAAAGATTTTCGTTCTATCGGCGGAAACTTTCTCATCGCGCATAATCTGATTATAGACACCAAAGCCTTTTACCCGTCAAAAATCGCTAAAACGGATGTCAAGCGCGGCGCAGAAAATGATGTTGTCGAACAATTGCTCAAACAAGCCGACCGTGAAGGCTTCGGCGTTTTGCTTTCGGTCAGTTGGGACAGGACGCGCGAGTCGCCGTACAAAGACCGGATGAAGGAAATAAAATCCATCACGTCCGAGATGTATGCGCTTTACCGGCATCATCCGTCGCTGGCGGGCTTTTATTCGTGGCAGGAAGGAAGCGGGACATACTACGCGCCGTTCGTGCGCGAGTTCGGCGAGCATGTCAAAAGCATTGATAATGGTTTGCTGACGGCTTGCGCCCCGCACATTGACGACGCGCTGCTGGCAAGCTATCTCAGTGTAATTGAAGAACTGGATATAATGATTTATCAGAGCGCGGTGATGGGAAGCTACCGCACGGACAATCGTAAAAAATACCCGCTTCGCCGGGCGAGAGATTTTTCAGCACTCGGCGCGGGCGCAAAGCGCCTGCAAAATAAAATTACACTCACGCACGTCGAATTGTTCGGGTATCTGGAAAAACGGCAAAGCCCGGATTTTGTCTCCGCGAGTTATCAGGACATATACGGACAAATTCTCAGCGCGGCGACCGTTACGGACACGGACGGAATCTCTCTGTTCGCCTATCACTCGCATATCTACGAGCCTTTGAAAAAATTTAAGCAAGTGCAAAAGAGTCTTGACGCGGTAGCGGAAGGATTGAAAGCGTATCAATTGATAACATCTAAAGTTTCCCAAAAACGCAATTCTGTTGCGCTCTATGTACCGTATTCAGATTTTGTTGTCGAACGCTGGAACAATTATTTTTTGCCTGCGCTAGACGCTTTTCGCGCGCTCGGCTTTCCGCTCGATATACTACCCTACGCGCCACCGCTCGAAGAATCCGTTTATCCTTACTACCCGATTCATCATAACAAAGAAGTTTTGGAGCGCCTGCTCAAAGAAAGAACCGCACTTGTGCTGGCAAATGTATCGGGCTTTCAGCAGACCGACAGAGATTTGATAAAAGCCTTTGTTGAGCGCGGCGGAGTAATCATTGCTTTTGGTCGGCAAATACCGATGGGACGGAGCTACGAGCGAAGAGAGATTTTCGGCGTTGATGAAACGCGGGAAATGCCAACGCATACCGGAGTAATTGTCAAAGACGCGATTGGAGACCGTGTGAAAGCCGGAAGCAATTTTGCTTTGAGCGGAACTCAACTTCCGTCCTGGACTACGAGCAACGCGCGCGTCATTGCGACGTTTGAGGATAATTCGTCGGCGATTACGGTGAATAAGTACGGAAAGGGAAGGGCTATAACCGTTCTTCCAGATGCGGAGACGGCAGTGCAAAACATGCCCGAGCTTGTGCGGGATGTTATGGAGTATGCAATGTTATCCGCGGGAAGTGCGCCGTCTGTTGATATTATAGGAGGAAACGAAAGGACGGATGCGGCGGTTGAGCAAACACGGGACGGCTTTCGAGTTGCTTTCGTCAATCACAATCCGGGCGATTTGGAAATAACATTTAGACCGGTAAAATCTGTTGACAGCCGCTTTTTCAGGTGGAGTGATTTAGTCTCAGGTCTGAAGATAGCAACCGCAGATCCTTCGCTGAAACTGAAGATTCCGGCTGGCGGTTTTCGCGCTCTTGAATTCCGCCGAACTTCTTCTGATTAACGAATGAGAGCCATTACTGAGACTCTTTTCGCCCGTTAATGTTTGCAACACTACCGCCGACTCTTACCTCTACTACGGTTTCAGGAAATGTAGCGTCCCTTAAATTACCCGGTGATACTACTTGAAAGCGGACTGGGATTGTATAACTATCTGGAACTGCCCGTGCGGAAGAAATTACCTGCATTTCAACTCTCGGTTTCTCATCACCGCTAATCCGTATCAATCCTGACGACGGGCGTAACTCCAGCACCTTTGGGACAACTGCGCTCCATTTGAGCGTAAGCGAGTCCGAGACAATCTTCTGCACTCCGAGCGAGAGCTTTGCGCCGCCCCCCGGTCGCACGGACAAATAGTCCTCGCCATAGATAAAACCGATGGCTGGCGATTGTCCGTTTGTAAATGACGGGGGCATATCGGCGGCGGCACTGCCCCACGAGGGATTGGGCGTCTCGGCGAGCGTGAACTTCAAGCTGCTTGTGCCTGACATGAGAAACTTAACCGGCAACCAAGTTCGGGCGTAAGGTTTGCCATTCAACGTCAGGCTCTGCACATAAAGGTTGTTTAGGGAACTTCCAGCGGCAGTGATTTGTATCTGCCTTCCGTCTCCCAGCTTGATTTTGACGGATGGAAAACTCGGGCTGCTAATAACAAAGCCGCCAACGCCGGGTATTGCGGGATAAAGCCCGATGGCGTTCCAGACGTACCATGCGGATGTCGCGCCGAGATCATCGTTGCCCGGCAGACCATCGGGAGTCGCCTGAAAAGTTTGCGTCATGATACGCCGCACCGTCGCCTGTGTCTTCCAGGGAGATCCGGCGAAGGTATACGCGTACGGCGAAACGAAACTCGGCTCGTTAGTCATATTGAAATGTGGACGACCCCAACCGTTCAGCTCGGTAAAGAATTTGTCGAGCCTGCGCGTGACTTCGGCTTTGCCGCCGATAGCCTGAAATAGCCCCTTGTAGTTGTAAGGAATCATCCAGGTGTATTGCCAGGTATTGCCTTCCTGAAATCCCGCTTGGTTGTTTTTGTCCCACGGCACTTCGCTGCGCGGTAGAACAGCGTCCGGGTCGAAGCCTTCGAGGAAGACGTTATTTTCCCTTCGGGGACGGATGAAGCCGATTTCGGCATCGAAGAGATTTTGCCAATTCTGGGCGCGGCGCATAAAGATGCTGTGAGTTTTAGTGTCGCCGAGCGATTTGGCGAATTGCGCGATACAAAAATCATCGTTGGCGTATTCGAGCGTCACGGATGCCGAGTTGACTCCCGCACTGCCAAAGTCTAACGAATAAGGGATGTAACCGACCTTTAAATAATCAACGAGACGCGGGCGCTCCCTGTAACCGTGTATTCCTACTCCGGGTTGAGTTGCCGCTTTAAGCATATATCTGAGCGCCGTGCGAGTGTCGAAATTCCGGGCGCCGAAAGCATAGGCTGTGGTGATAAGCGGCACGGGATTATCGCCCCCCATGACTGCGGTCACATCATTGGCGAGTTTCCATTTCGGAAGCCACCCGCTCTGCTCGGCATCAATGACGAGCGACTGCGCTATATCGCTCGTTTCGCGGGGTGCCAGAAGAGCTTGAAGCTGTACTTGACTACGGTAAGTGTCCCAATCGGAAATGTTAGTGTAATGCTTGTAGCCATTTGCTTTATGAACCATCCGGTCAAAGCCGATGTATTCTCCATTCGCATCCGAGAAGATGTTTGGGCTAAGCAACGAGTGGTAGAGCGCCGTGTAAAAGATCTCTTTCTGCTGGCGAGTCCCGCCGTCTATTTTGATACGGCTTAACCAGTCATTCCATGTGACATGAGCCTTCCGACGCACAGCATCGAAATCCCAATCGCTGTTTTCAGTTTTGAGGTTCAGGAGGGCATTTTCGACACTCACGAAGGAAATACCGACTTTGGCTTTGACCACGGATTCTCGACTTGTGTCAAAAGTTAGGAATGCACCGGGTTGCTTACCTGTGCTGCTGCGCAAACCGGCGTTTACAGCTTTGGCATTCCAAGTACCAAAGGACTTAAATGGGCGGTCAAACTGCACTGCGAAGTAGATAGTATAGACAGTGTTGCTGCCGCAAAAAGTCCCACTCATCGCCGACCCGACTACTTGATCTTCGCCGATAACTTGCACCGAAGACATACTGTTGCCTGTCGCGCTCCCACCAGCGTTAATCAACAGGTTCGCTTCCTGCATTGAAGGATAAGTGAAGACTCCAAGCCCTGTTCGAGTCGTCACGCTAAGCTTTACTTGAATTCCTGAATTGAAGTTAACGCTGTAGTAACCAGGCGTAGCCAGCTCGTTATTGTGCGAAAAGCCTTGAGCATAATCAGACATGTTGGTCGCCGGAGAGTTCTTGATTGGCTCGATTGTTGGAAGTAAGGGAATGTCCGCGAAAATCGGGCAGCCCGCGCCGCTCAAGTGCGTTAAACTAAAACCCTTGATCTTGGAGTCTCGGTATTTGTAAAAGCCGTTATCCGTCGTGTCTGGACTCCACTGCATCATACCGAACGGCAAGGCAGCTCCCGGGAAAGTGTTTCCGCTCCCTTCAGTCCCGATGAACGGGTTCACATACTCCGTGAAGTCAACTTCATCTCCGCTAGAGCGATCAGTTCCGAGCAGTATTTGGGAAAGAGCGTTCTTTCGAGCGGGAGCGGCACAAGGTAAATCGGTTATCAACAACAGGATTGTTAAAGCGACTAGGAGACTTTTCATAGAAGTATTCACGCGAATGAATGTGTGGCTTGTGTTACAATTTATCATTTATAATGACAACTTACGAGCGTTCGGACATAATCCATATCATGAAGATGAATCGGCTTACTTTGAATGATTCGGACACGGCACATCTACAATTTAACGGGCTGATTAAAGAGAAAGATTATCAAATAGCCATTTTGGTAGAAGATCTGCCACGGGTTTCTATCAAGCAAAATGGGAAAGAGATTTATAGTGACGCAGTGGAGAGTGTTGACGATTTGAAGATATTTCTCGAAGAGCGTTTGTATAAATATTTGGAAGTGTAATTTTTGTTGCAACCGTAAACCAACCCTTTTTAAAAGGCTAATTTTCAAGATAGAGTTTTTTAGAGAGGAACTGAATCTTTTACTGTTGATGATAAATGCCAAGAAAACCGCTTCCGTCCGAAATCGTTTGCTACCACTGCGAGAGTTGCGAGACCAGCAAAGCCGGTTTTAATCGCGGCAAACAGCGTTACTATTGCCGCGCCTGTCGTCGGTGGTTCCGCGAAAATCCGGTCATTACCTCAGGTGGCAGACATAGCAAAGGGGAGCGTTCAAAATCTCTGCCATCCAAAGGTCATCTGATTCTAAGTCTTCAGGCAATCTCGCAAAGACTCGGAAGAACTCCAGCTATAACTGATATTAACGGACTTTCCAATGGCGTTCGGTCTTATTCGCTTGATAATTATTACGATGTTTTCGGAAGTTTTACGGAAGCGATAAAAAAGGCTCGTCTTAAAGCGAACTATAAACAAAAATTTGACAAAGAAAAACTCCTCGGCGAGCTGCGCGAACTACGCGCTAAATTGAAACGTCCGCTACTCGGCAAAGATGTTGTTGCCGCTCGAAAAAAAGGTAAGATTTCTTCCGTTTATCCCTTTCAGCGGGCTTTCGGATCGGTTCCGAAAGCGATTGCAGCCGCCGGTGCAGGAAGGAAAGTTTTTACCCGTGATGAAATGATAGAAATTCTTCGCCGGTTAGCGTCTAAGCTTGATCGCCCTGTTTTGGCTTCTGATATAGACGAGTTGTTTCACTTGGGCAGTGGTCCTTCACATCGCGCGATTGAGCGCGAATTCGGCGGAATGGCGAAAGCAAGAAAAGCCGCCGGCATCAACAATTCCTACAAAAAATCTTCCGGCTTAATGCAGCACTGGCAAAAATACACGCCGGAAGAACTCATCGAGCAGCTTGAAAATCTCGGCGAACGACTCGGCAGAAAACCGACGGATCGAGATATCAATCGAGCGAGTAAGGAAGGACTTTGCGCTTCGGCTGCTACCTTTGCTCGAATGTTCGAAAGCCTGCCTAACGCATATCGAAAAGCAGGATTCGAGAATGTCAGACCTCGCAGCTATTCGGACAAAGAGATTCTCAGCACACTAAAGAACTTGGCTAAAGAAAATGAGAGAATGCCGACTTTTCACGAAATTGCTGCTGCCAGCAAATCAGGAAGATGTCCGTCTCCGGGAACCATCATCAAGGAGAGCAGAGTTTCGCCCGCCTGATCACGGACGGGGCGGCGGCGCACCGCAGCACCCGTTTGAAGATTGCCGAGCAATTAACGATTGAGCAGCTACCGCCCTACTCGCCGGAGTTGAATCCGGTCGAGCGGCTTTTCAAAGAGTTGCGGCGGGAGTTAAAGAATCGGGTTTTCGAGAGTTTAGAGGCGGTTGAAGAAGCCGTCATC
>Ga0136618_10000581_pt1 | contig 12774 bp, 7 predicted proteins | sample AntDrymUQ3302106_2_FD_104805 | JGI IMG/M metagenome (GOLD analysis project Ga0136618, IMG submission 104805) | Polar desert sand microbial communities from Dry Valleys, Antarctica - metaG UQ330 (21.06) | ecosystem: Environmental > Terrestrial > Soil > Desert | place: Antarctica: Dry Valley... | reverse complement strand
ACTTTTCGCGCGGTCGGCGTGTCGTCGAAGATGATGGGCGTGTTAGACGCATTGGTCGGCATCGTATTGAAAGTGACGGCGACGAGCGAGAGTGGTCCGGCGGCGTAGACTTGTCCGGCGGGAAGCGTAATTGAAACGCCGACTTTGCCGGAAATCGAATTGTCAACGGTCAGAAAAGCGTTCGCCGTTTGCGCGTCCGGCAGTAAAGCGACTTGTGGATTGCTCAAAATCGTCTGGTCGTAGCTCAAACTGAAAGCGACTTTGTTTTCGTCGCCTTTCGCTTCGAGTTCGGTTGTCACCGCCCCGTTTTGTCCGGGCGTGGTGCTGCCGCTAATCATCACGATTTGGCGCGGCGGCGTGTAAGTTACCGTAAAATCGGCATTGGCGACATCGCTCGTCAAATTCGTGAATTGCAGATTTTGCGGCGCGAAGATGTAATTAACCGTTGACGGCGAAACTGTGTAATTGCCGCCCGACTGAAGATTTTGAAATGAATATCTGCCGTTGGCATCGGTTGTCATCTGGGCGGTTTGCGTTCCCGTCAGATTTATTGTTGCGCCGAACAGAGGCGTGTTGTCGAATTTTTTGATTATTCCGCCGACGCTCACGCCGCCAAAATCATCGTCGTCTAAAATCAACGCCACGCCTTGATTGTCGGCAATCGTCGAATTCGTCGGATTTGTTAATTGAACATAGAAAGTTTCGTTGGTTTCCTGTGTCATATCGCCGTTGACTGTGACCAAAACGGTTTTGAGATTTTCTCCGGCGGCAAAATTGATAATTCCGTTTGTCGCCAAATAATCTGCGGGCGCGTTTGCCGTGCCGTCGAGCGTGGCAAAATTAACCGCGATATTTTGACCGCTCGCGGCGGAAAGCTGAATGCTGAAAACAAAATTCGTTGTGCCGCTGTTGCCTTCCATTTGCGAAATATCAGCAATAGAAATTGTCGGCGCGTTGTCGTTATCAATTATTGTCAAAGTTGCGATGTTTGGAACGGTCAAAAATGCTCCGCCGGTCGGACTACTCAAGGCGATATTAATTGTTTCGTCCATTTCATCAAGCGTGTCATTATTGATTGAAACGTCAAAAGTCTTGACGACTTCGCCGATACCGAATGAGAGCGTTCCATTCGTTGCGGTGTAATCCTGTCCGGCGGTTGCCGTGCCGTCGCTCGTTGTGTAATTGACCGTTACGGCGGTGTTTGTTCCGCCCGTGCGGTTGACGACGATTGTTCTGGTTGCCGCGCCTTCGTTGACCGAATAAGTCGAAGCCGAAAGCGAAATATTTGTCGGCGGCGTGACGACGATGCACGCTGAAAATTCCGAAGTCGGGTTTGCGGCAGAGTCTGAAACGGATGCGGTCGCCGTGAACGTCTGTCCGAGTACGGAAAAATTCACCAGATTAAACTGCGCGTTGCCAGACGCATCGGTCGAGACCGATGTCGTGCCGACAAAATAGCGTCCTTCGCCGCTGCCCGAAGCGTCGCACGAATCAACGCGATAAAAATCAATGTCGTAAGAAGCGTTCGGCATGGAGTTGAGCGAACCGGCGATATTATTCTGGTTCGCCGCCGTCAGAACCGGGAAGTTTTGCAGATTATTCGCGCCCGTGTCGGCATCGCCCGCGTCGTTCGCCGTTACGCCCGCCGCGCCCAAATCAATGCCGAGCTGATCGTTTGAGGAAATCGAATTGCGTCGAATCGCGTTGTTATTTCCCGAACGAATCCACACGCCTTTTTGATTAAACGCAATCGTGTTGCCCGTGCCGCTCGCGCTGCCGACAAAGTTTTGATTCGCGTTAAAAATCTCGATGCCGCTTTCCTGATTGCCCAGATCGCCGCCGGTCGAACCCGCGCCGACGATGTTGTTTTCGATTTTGTTGCCGCTCGAATTCGCGCCCGAAATGTAAATTCCGCGTTCGTTGTTGCCGGAAACGATGTTAATCGCCGTGTCGTTTCCGGCGAGTCCGATTCGATTGTTCGGCGAAGCATTAATCTCGATTCCGTTTTGTCCGTTCGGCAAAAAATCGCCGCCGATTGAATTCGTGCCGATGGTGTTGCCATAAATTTTTGTGAACTGCGCGACGGCAAATTGTCCGGTTCCGTCTAAATAAATGCCGTCTTCGCCGTTGCCGGAAATCACATTGCCGTCGGCGGCATTGATGTCCGAGCCGATAATCGTGCTTAAATTACTGACATAAATTCCGTTTTTCGCATTCGGAATCGCGCCTGTTCCAGCGGCGTTCGTGCCGATGTAGTTTCGGCGGATGACGACCGGCAAATTGGATAAAGTCGAAACTTCGATGCCGTTTCCGTTATTGCCCGAAATGAGATTTCCGACATCGTAATCGGTTCCGAGTAGAGAAATCGTGCCGCCGATTTTGACGTTGGCATCGTAAATCACGCGCGCGCCGGCGATGCCGTTGCCCAGATCCCCCGTGCCGGTTTTGTTCGTGCCGATGTAATTATTGTGAAGCGAAATATTGCCGCTGCCGAGTGAAACTCCGTCAGAGTCGTTTCCCGAAATAATATTACGGGCATTTGCCGTAATGCCGCCGATGGTGGCGTTGAGCGTGTAATTCGTCGAACTGTCAATCGAAATTCCGTTTCTTTTATTGCCGACGGCAATCGTGCCGTCAGCGTTTGTGCCAATGAAATTCCCGGAAATTGCAAGTTGCGCCGCGCCGCTTCCGCCCGAACCCGTCGAAAGATAAACGCCGTTGCCGTTATTGCCGGAAATGACGTTTCCTTCGCCGGTTTCGCCGCTGCCGATTTGATAATTCGCGCCGTTCTGAACCTGTATGTAAATTCCGTAATCAGCAAAAAAACTGTCGAGAATTCCGTTGCCGATTGCCGCGTTTCCGGCGGAATTAGTGCCGATGTAATTTCCGATAATCGTCGCGTTTTTGCAGCGAATATCAATGCCGTTTTCTTTGTTTCCCGAAACAACATTTCGCGCCGCCGCATTTGCGCCGCCGATTATTAAATTCAAATCAATGACATCGCCGCCGCCGTTGTTAAATTCGGAAACAAAAATTCCGTTGTCGGCGTTGCCCAAATCGGCGTTTCCGTCATAATTCGTGCCGATTTTGTTGCCTTTGATGAAGACGTAAAAAGTTCCGGCAAAACTCGCGTCGTTGAAACCCGGCGAAATATTAATTCCCGCGCCCGAATTTCCGCTTCCGACGTTTCCGTTGCCGGAAATCAGATTGCCTTCAAAAAGTCCTTCGCCGCCGATAACGATAGTTCCGTTCGGCGAAATATAAACGCCGTCGCCGCCGTTCGGCAGAGCCGCTGTGCCGTTCGCGTTCGTGCCGATAAAATTTCCCAAAAGCGTGATGTCGCACCGCGCAAAGCAATCCGAATAAACTCCGTAAAGGTGGCGGTTAATGGCAAGCCCGATGATTGTGACGGAAATATCGGCGACAAGCATCGGCGTATCAATATTAAAACCGTAGGAATTCACATTATTTCCGTTGACTTCAATCATCGGTTTGCCGAAATAACCCGCCTGCGTCGCGCCGTTAATCGTCAGCGAAGAATTGATTTCCGGCAACGTTGAGGCGAGCGTGACGGTTTTTACCCCGCTTCCCGCGATGTTGAAATTAATCGTATCCGTGCCCGCGCCGTTTGAGTTGGCATTGTTCATCGCGCCGCGCAAACTGCAATCGTTGGCGGCGGCGGTGCAGGCGTTCGCGCCCGCCGCGTCGTCCGCGCGGTCAACGACATAAGTCGCCGCGCTCGCGTTTGAAAAGAATCCGAAAGTTAAAAGAACGAATGATAATAAAAATAAACGTCTGAACATTTTTGATAAACTCCTTTTTTGATTTGCGGTCGAAGATTCGCCGCTGGTGGAGTTATTAAGCCGCACCGGAAAATAAAAAACGCCACCCGTTTGGATAGCGTTAGAAAAGCTCTTGCTGACATCTAGGATTTCTTCTCTACCCAGGACTCAACGTAATCTGTCGGGTCTATCAAATCGCTGCGGCGTTTAAAAGGAAGAACCTTGTGTGCAACTTAAAAATCAGCCAATTGTGCTAACTGAAGTGGTTTGTTGCCATTTTGGATATTCAAAAAGATTCCGACCGTATGGCTTAATATCTTCCGAAAAATGCGGTTTTGATAATGCCATAGGTCTTTGACTTTTATTTTTGTTATTTGAAATCTTTCCGAAAGCTGTGAACCGACCGTTTCCACTAATTTTCGCCAGTATTTGGTTTGTCTGACCAATTTAACCTGTTCGGGCGAAGTTTCCATATTGCTTTTAACCGGCGTTATCACTCGTGTGTCTTGAAGGTCGAGCCACAAGGCTTGTTGATATTCGTCCAAAAACCCTTTATCGGCAGGAACTGTTCCGACAAAACCTTCAATCAACGCGCCGAGATGATGAAGGTCGTGGGCGCGTGCCGAGAGCAGCGGAAAATGTGTAATCAAACCGGCACGCGACACTCTGAGTCCAAGTTTGAAGCCGTAGTAATCCATCTTTTTGGCGGCGCAATGACCGTAATCGGCGACGGTGGCAAAGCGTTTATCACGTTTGCCGCCTCTGGTGTAAGTGCAAACCGGCAAAGGCATTGTGTCAATTGACTGCACCGCATCGAGTGGTGCGCCCGCTTTGGCAACCAACATTTTCTGGCATAATAGTTTGGCTTGCCACAGATTAGCCGCTTGTCGGACAAAGGTCGTGCGCTCCGGCAGATTAGGAAAATAGTAAAATGACCACCGCCAGAGGCGGTGGCTTTATTTTTGCTCCCTAGAAGGTGCGCCATTACTGGCTAGTCGAGAATGTAAAATAGATTGTGTAACTGTTCATTAAAATTTAACCTAAAAATAGTGAGGTCAAAAATGAACAGAACACAAGAAGAGAAATTGAAGGAATTAGCCAATGAACTAGCGAAAGATATAAAAACGGGCGAAGATTTGAGTTCTTTGTCGGCGAAGTTAGTCAAATTGACAGTTGAAGCAGCACTTTCGGCAGAGTTGGAAAATCATCTTGGTTATCCCCGTCATTCTTCAGTCGGAGATCATCGCGGCAACAGCCGGAACGGGACTACGCCAAAGATTTTGAAAGGCGATCACGGCGAGGTGCGAATTGAAACACCGCGAGATCGGAACGGGAGTTTTGAGCCGGAAATCGTCAAGAAAGGGCAGACCCGCATCACCGGGATGGATGAACAGATTTTATGTCTGTATGCGAAAGGGCTTTCGACGCGGGATATAGTTGCCGCTTTTCAGGAGATGTATGGAGCGGACGTGTCAGCCGGACTGGTTTCACAAGTGACCAATGCGGTGCTTGAACAAGTCCGGGAATGGCAGGCGCGACCGCTCGATGAAGTTTATCCGATTGTCTATCTGGACTCTCTGGTGTTGAAGATCAGACAGGACAAACGAGTCATTAAGAAATCCATTTATCTGGCTTTGGGAGTCAATCTGGAAGGGCAGAAAGAGTTGTTGGGGATGTGGATTTCGGAAAATGAGGGAGCGCGCTTTTGGCTCTCGATTCTGACCGAACTGAAAAACCGAGGTTTGGAACAAATCCTGATTGCCTGTGTGGATGGGTTGAGTGGATTCCCCGAAGCCATCGAGGCGGCATATCCAGCGGCAAATGTGCAGCTTTGTATCATTCATCAGGTCAGAAACTCGCTGCGCTATGTGTCATGGAAAGATTACAAAGCGGTGACGGCTGACCTGAAAAGCGTCTATCGCTCGGCGACCGCAGATGAAGCCCTCGCAGAACTGGAGAAGTTTGCGGAAAAGTGGGATGAAAAATACCCGCAGATTTCCAAGTCGTGGCAAAATCACTGGTTAAATCTGCGGACGATTTTTGACTACACGGAAGAAATCCGTAAAGTTATCTACACGACCAATGCGATTGAATCGTTAAATTCGGTGATCCGCAAAGCGACTCGAAAACGAAAAGTTTTCCCGACTGACGAATCGGCTTTGAAGGTAGTGTATCTGGCAACCCAAGCAGCGGCAAAGAAATGGACGATGCCGGTTCAAAACTGGAAACAAGCAATGAATCGGTTCGCCATCGAGTTTGAGGAGCAACTTGCCCCTTATTTGTAAAAAAGGCAGTTACACAATCTGCTTTACAGGCTCTACTTACGCCGTATTTTTCTTGTAATACAGCTAAAACAAGTTTTCCAGAAATTTAAGCCTGTCGCTAACATCCGCGCCCAAATGCACACGCAAAGCGCGACGTTCGCGGTCGAGCAAAACTTGAAAATCGCCGCGAGCCTGCGCCGCTTTCACCACGCCGAAAGTATATTTTTGTCCGGGGACGGGAAAATCTTCCGCGTCATCCGACGTTATTTGCAGAAATACGCCGTTGTTCGCGCCGCCTTTGTAGGCTTGTCCGGTCGAATGCAGAAAGCGCGGTCCGAAACCTAAACAGGTAGCGGGCAGATATTCCTCCAAAACCTTTGTCCGAATCGCTTGCAGAAGCGCATCGTTTTCCTCGTTTCTTTCAATGTATGCCAACACCGCAAAATAATCGTTCGGCAGCAAATTCAAAAGATGCGCTTCGAGGTAAGCAGCTAAATTTTGTGATTCGCGGGCAGCATCGAAACTCCCTAAAGATTGTTCCTCTCTAACTGCGGCGGTTAATTCGGCGGCGTATTCTTCGCTGCTGAAAAGTTTGATTCCCGCCGCTTCAAAAAATGGAGTTTCGGCGGGAAGTTCGCCTGTCGCTTCGTATTCTTCGGTCAATTTTTTGGCTTCGATTTTCGCCGCCTCGACGTCGGGTTGATTGAACGGATTGATTTGCATTATCGCGCCCGCGACCGCCGTAGCGAATTCCCAACGGAAAAATTCCTGTCCGAGATTGTAAAAACCATCAACTTCAATTTCTATAAATGGCTGTCCCGACTTTCTAATTTCGCCAATCGCCGGAGCATTATCAACATCTGCAATTCCCTGCTTAAACTTCAAATAAACAAAAATGCGGTCGCTGCCATAATCTTCTGCGTCGAGAATCGGTTCACGGTCAACCGGAATTATCGAAACGCCGGATTTGCCGGTTGATTCGGCGATGAGTTGTTCGAGCCACGCGCCGAGGTCATAAATTTCTTTTGAAGTGAAAATCGTCAGTTTGTCGCGCTCGTCCGTCTGGCAAACACCTAAAATATTTCCCAAAATCGCGCCCGGATTTTCCGGCGGATTTTCGTTTCGGCAAGCCTCGACCATTTCCTGCGCGCGACGCAAAAAATCTTCCACGTCCAGATTCATCGCCGCCGCCGCCGCCATTCCGAACGCCGAAAGCGCGGAAAACCGACCGCCGATTTCCGGGTCGCCGAAAAAGATTTTCCTGAAATTATCGCGCTCGGCGACCTTTTGCATTTTTGAGTTCGGGTCGGTGATGGCGACAAATTGTTTTCCGGCATTTTCCTTGCCGACAATCTGCGAAACTCTTTCGTAAAAGTATTGTTTGAAGGTATTCGGCTCGAGCGTCGAACCCGATTTTGAAGCGACGATAAAAAGCGTCTTTTCCAGATTTAAACGGCTTTCGATTGTTTTAATCTGCGCCGGAACGGTCGAATCTAAAACGTGAAAATTTTTCGCGCCGAAGGTCATCGAAAGAACTTCGGGACAAAGCGACGAGCCGCCCATTCCCATCAGCAAAACGTCGGTGAATCCGGCGGATTTTATGTCTTCGGCGAAGTCTTTATACTCCTGAATCTTCCCAAATTCGGCTTTGACCGAATCGAGCCAGCCGAGCCATTTCGCTTCGTCATCGTTTGTCCAAACCGAAGCGTCTTTTTGCCAAATACGCGCGATTTTATTTTCCTTTTGCCATTCGCCGCACTTGATTTGCACGGCGTTTTCCAGTTTTTCGGGCAGCGAATAATTGATTGAATTCAGCATAGACACATCTTCGGCAAAATAAACGCGGCTGTCAAACTTCCAATTTTGATGTAGAATTCAGCTATGAAAAATACGCTGATTTTCGCCCTTTGTCTTTTTGTTTTCAGTTCATTTGTTTTCGGACAAAATTGTCTGGAAAACGCTAAAGAAATTCCGCCGCCGCTTTCCGACCAGGCGCGGAAAACTTACGAAACAAAATTTTTTGAAGCAAAAGCCGGTTTTGAGAAAAATCCTAAGAATGCCGATGCGATAATCTGGCTTGGGCGGCGCACGGGTTATCTCGGAAATTATAAAGAAGCAATCAAAATTTTCACGCAGGGCATCGAAAAATTTCCCGATGACGCGCGTTTTTATCGGCATCGCGGACACCGTTTTATCACGATTCGCTGTTTTGACGATGCGATTCGGGATTTTGAAAAAGCCGCGAAACTTGTCAAAGGCAAACCCGACGAAATCGAGCCGGACGGTTTGCCGAATGAGCGAAACATTCCGACTTCGACTTTGCAAACAAATATTTTTTATCATCTCGGCTTGGCTTATTATTTGAAAGGAGATTTTGACAAAGCTCTGGCGTCATTTATGGCATCTTTCAATCTTTCAAAAAATGATGATATGAGAGTTGCGGCAAGTCATTGGATTTATATGGCGGGACGACGTTTCAAAAAAGATAAAAATGCCAGGAGATTTATCACCGAAGAAATCAAAGACAATCTCGACATTATCGAATCGGGCGACTACTACAAACTCAACAAACTCTATCAAGGCAAACGAATAGCCGAAGACCTTGTTCAAGAAATCAGCGCGGAAACCAACACTCTGAGCAATGCTTCGCTCGGCTACGGTTTGGGCAATTGGTTTTTGTATAACGGCGAAAAAGAAAAAGCCGCAAAAATCTTCCGCCAAATCACGGCGGGCAATCAATGGGCTAGTTTCGGCTACATCGCGGCGGAAATAGATTTAAGCCGAATTAAAGATTTTTCGGGCAAAAAGACAGCAGGAAATAATTTTGTTCTCGTGTCGAATAGTTACGGCAGATAACTTGCCGGAACAGGCGTATCGCCGCTTTGACCGAATTGCGTGGTTGTCAATCCGTTTGCGCTTCGCAGCAACCACCCCACGCCGGTTGACGATCTGAAAACAGCGACATCCATTTTGCCGTCGCCGTCATAATCGGCGGGCGTAATTTTGTCGGTTGAAAGCCCGAATTGAGCAGCAGAAAATCCGTCGGTTGATTTATTCAGATACCAAACTCTGTCCGACGGGCGAAAAACAGAAAGGTCTGCTTTGCCGTCGCCGTCAAAGTCAAATTTCGTCGGACGCGAAACAGCGGAATCGCCGAGATAGCGGATGGTTACAATAGCGTCGTCGCCAGGCGCTAAAGTCCTGCCGAAAGCGAGAATTTTGCCGTCCGATTGAAGCGCGACAGTAGCAGCATATTCAAAGTTGCTTCCAACCGGCGTAACGACTCTGCCGCCCGTGCCAAACGAAGTATCAAGCGTGCCATTCGGGTTATAACGATTAACGGCAAAGTCGTAACTCGTATAACTGTTCCATTTGTATCCGACGGCGATGATTTTGCCGTCAGGTTGTAGTGTTATATCTTGTCCGACAAACTCACTGCCAACACCGAAGGGAGCGAGAACCTTGCCGTTTGTGCCGAACGAATCGTCGAGCGTTCCTGTCGAATTGTAGCGAGCGAGGAAAAACGAAGCGGTGTAGGTGTCGCCATAAAAGTCATCCTCAAGGATCTGACCGCACACCACAATTTTGCCGTCGGGCTGCACCTGCATTGAAGAAGGTGAATCATAATAAGGAGAATTAGTGATTGGCGTAATGACAATCCCGCCATTACCAAAAGTCAGGTCGAGATTACCCGACGCAGCCTGAACCGCGGCGGGTAGCCAAACCATTACTAAAAGCGTTGCCGCACAATGACAGAGCCGCCAAATGTTTTGTCTTAAATTCGATCCCTGTTGCGTTTTCATTATGTTTTCTCCTTTTGGTTACGGCAATTAAGTAGACGGAGCGGGCTTATCGGTTGCAAGTCCCACTATTGAACTGAAAAGCCGTTTGTTCTTTGCTGCAAATACCAATTTGCGTCCCAATAAACCGCTGCATCCTTTCGATGTTGTCTTTCCTTTTTGAAATTTCTAGGGTTTTTGAGTTGTTTTCTTGAACATCTTTTTTTTCTCGCCTTTATCTGCCTGAAATACAATCTTTTACAAATAAACAAATGGAGCAAAGTCAAGTAGCCAGAATCGTCCGTTTTGCGCAGACGATTCTGACAGGTTTGCCGAACGGTTGCATTATCGAGGTTTCATAAAATTCTGAAAAACATAATTGGCGACATTTGTCCCGGCTGACTGTCCGGCAGTTTGGTCAAACGTAAAATGGATTCCGCCATAGAAGCGGCTTCGTTCTTCTTCATTCACCATCGCCATAAAGCCCGGATACGAGTGCGCCGCCCGCCCGCGTCTTCCAGGGTATGTTGAGATGTCAATGTCGTCGCGCCCGAAAATCAGGGCGAGAATCGTTGATTGCGAAGTGCTGATTGCCGCTATGTTTCCAGCGTAAGTCGGATATGGCGGATTCGGGATGAGCTGCAATCAAGCCGTATCCGGCGTGATGTTCGAATTGTTGTTGTCGGCGGAGCGGCAATTCGCCGCTCCACCCTTACTCGCCGTGATTGTGTTTCAAATTTTATGATGAAAAAAAGTAACCACTATCACCGGTTAAAATACACGAAGAAATTTAGTGTTTTTTCGTGTATTGCCCGTGGCTCATAAAGGCTCAAAAACCGCGTATCCTAAAATTTGGAACACTATCCTCGCCGTTAATCACGCTGTTAATGCAGTCGCCTTGATTATCGAAAGTGCGCGGATAATTGATCAAACAGGCGCGGCTGTGCCGAACGCTGTAATCATCGTTACGATCGTCGATGTCTTAACCACTCTAAAAGCATTTTTTCCTGAATGTGCAAGGCGTGTTCGGGTTTTTCATTTCGCGTCATCGGAAGTTTAAAAAATACGGAAAGTTGTTCCTGGATTCCCGCATTTCCGCGCCGTTTCGCCAAATCCAAAAGTCGCCCGATTTCGATAGCTAAGGGCGCGGCGAGAATCGAATCTTTGCACAGAAAATTTACCTTTAGCTGCATCGGCTGTCCGAGAAATCCGATTATGTCAATATTGTCCCATGCTTCTTTGTTGTCTTTGCGCGGACGATAATACCGGATGTCAACGATGTGGTCTTCGACTTTGTAGCCCAGAATATCGTCCAGAACCGAGCCTTTCGTTTTGACTTTTGAGGCGAGCGAACCGGCGTTTGAAAGCGCGAGTCCGTCGCGGTTTCCCAGAATATTCATCGAATACCAGCCTTCGACTTTCAAAGCGCGTGTTTTCAGCCCGGGCGCGAGAACGGTTTTGATAAAAGTCTGTCCGGTTTTGCCGTCTTTTCCGGCAATCGGCACTTCGTTTTTTTCGGCGTATTCGATGAGCGCGGGAATATCGGCGGCAACCGACGGCGTGAAATTTCCGTAGGGAACTCGTTCGGCAATCGCGGCGTAAGCGTAAAGCATCGCGGGCGAAATTTCTTCTGAATTTGCGTCCAGAGCTTTTTCAAAATCCGCAGTAGAATTAAAAATCTCGTTGCCTTCGTCGGCGAGCTTTTCGGTCGAGGCGAGATTGATGACGACCGCCGCATCGCAGGATTTTTTGAATTTTCTTAAATCGGCGCGGATTTTTTCAATCGTTTCGCGATGCGAGTCAGTCGAAAACGTATTTTCGCCTTCGATATTCGCCAGAAATTCACGATTTCCGACGGCGCGCCAGGGCTTTATCTTTCGCAATTCCGCTTCGACGGCGACGAATTGTTTGTGCGTCAAAACGTCGTGCGTCGAAGCCGCCTTTGCCAGATGCTCGCCGAACAAATCCCAACCGCCGAACACGATATTTTCATAATCCGCCAAATCCGCGGTTAAATTTGAATCGAGTTCCGCCAGAGGCAAACCCGTTTTTTCGGTTTTGCCTTTTTTGAGAAGTTCGATTCCCGCCGCGATGGTCGTGCCGACCGCGCCGCCGAGTCCGATGATTGCCAGTCCTAATTTTCGCTTGTTCATATAAAAACGATAATTTTACAATAAATTTACCGTAGAACACACGAAGAGTAGAACAAAATTTCCCGATTCAAACAGATAAATTTATCGCTTTTATCGCTTCGCCGGGCAACTTTGATAGTTACTCTTTCGGTTTGGCGAATTTTGCGTCGTCAATCGCCGCGCCGTTTTTCACTTCCGTGACAATCGTAATGAATTCAAATTGCGGCGTGACGGCGCGGACTTTGAACGGAATCTTTACGCCGTCAACTTCGCGCACGTCTTCGTAAAAAGACTGATAAGGCATTTTGCCTTCGGGTGAAACGATAACGCCGTCGGCGCGCAACAGTAATCCGGTTTGTTTGTCGAAATAAAAAGTTTCCGGCGCGAGACCTTCAGGCGTGGCGACGACCACGTAAACATCTTTTTCGCCGAGTTTTTCCGCCGCTTTAACTTCTATTTTCGGATACAATTTATCGAGATTTATTTCGCGGTGAAAATTGTTGACGAGTTTGGTTTGCAGCAATTCTTCGCCGGTTTTGTTTCGGTTTCCCTGAAGCGGGTTGATGGTCCACGAAGTTTTTCCGTCGTAGCCTTCGATGATTTCGCCGATTCCCTGCAAATTCATTTTCGTATAATTTTTGTCCGGCGCGGCGGCGAAACCTTCGACCGTGCCTTTGATGCCCATCGGCGCGAGTTCGACCGTGCCTTTCATCGTGCGCGTTTTGATTTTTTCGTTGGCGGCGCGTCCGCCGAGCGCGGCGACGTATTTGTCCAGGATTTCTTTGACGGTCGGCAATTTCGCGGTCGCCGCCGGTTT
>Ga0136618_10000580_pt1 | contig 12783 bp, 9 predicted proteins | sample AntDrymUQ3302106_2_FD_104805 | JGI IMG/M metagenome (GOLD analysis project Ga0136618, IMG submission 104805) | Polar desert sand microbial communities from Dry Valleys, Antarctica - metaG UQ330 (21.06) | ecosystem: Environmental > Terrestrial > Soil > Desert | place: Antarctica: Dry Valley... | reverse complement strand
TGCTGGTCGCTTTGCCGATGGCGTCCCGACCGCGACGCTGGCGGCTCTGTATTCAGACGTCATCGCGTTTCGATCGACCCTGCCTGAACAGCGCGAGCCGGTCGCCGTCTCGGGCCCAGCACTCCTGCTCGGTGACCCTCCAACCGAACCGCTGAGCCGCCGCCAGTGGGACGTTCTCGCTGTGCGAGCCCAGGAACTCGGCGCGAGAGAACGATCGCGGGCTCGCGCGTGACGGGGCGAAGTCCGGGCCTGCCACCCGTGGCGCTTGTAAGACTGGGTCGATGGACGGCCAGCGAGTTCGCTTCGAGGCGAGGTTCGCGCAGTGGGTCCGTGAATTTACGACGACCCCTGCGGCGGGCGTCCGATCATTCACCGCGCTTCAACCAGCGCGCTTGGAAGGACTACGGCGAGGTTCTCCTGACCGCCTGGCTGTGGCCTTCTTCGGAGCGGCCTTACGCTTCGCCAGTCCTGTCGTGCGCTTGAAGTCGGGCAGCTTCGTGTCTCCAAGGATCACAGTGCCGTCCGGCGAGAAAGGCGAGACATCGAGACCGGGGAAGTTCCGTCGGAAGCGCTCGGCCTCCCAGTCGCCGTAGGTCCTTCCCCCGGTCATCGCGCGCTTGTAGGGGTATGGGGGGACCGCCTGCACCTCGACGCCGCGGTCGAGGGGACGGCGTCGATGCTTGGCCTTCAGCAGCGAGACGTCATACGAGTAATCGATGTCGACATGCACGTGAATGCCCTCGACTTCTTCGATCTCGTCTGCAAGCCACTGATACGCGTTTCCAGCGTCGTACTCGGCCTCAAGGTCGGCTACCACTGACCACAGCTCCGCCATTGCGAACGGGTACAGCAGCCCGGTGCCCCTATCACCGATGTGGACTTCGATGCCCTCACATGCGAATCTCCCGATCCCGTGGAGCTCACAGTAAGCAGGCTCTACGTCGCCCTCGATAATGTCCGAGAGGAAACTGAGTGTCGGACACTCAGTGAGGCGCAGGAGCGAGCGCAGACCCGTCACGACCGCAGGACGGTCATCAGCCCCCTGACCGCCTCGTGCAGTCATTGGCCTTCCTGTGACTCCATGAACGCCCGCAACTGAGCCCAAGACTTCGTACGCTTGTTCTTCTTCGCCCCCCTTGGCCACCAGTCCAAGCCACCCTCCGAGATGTGAAGTTCCCCCTGCTTTTCGTCATCGATGAAGACGACGAACTCCACGTCTTGGCGTCCCAGCTCGATTTGCGGCAGGGCGAACTCGATTCGGTGATCGACCATGCTGAAACGGTAACCCGCGGGCCTATCTATCGGGCCACGGCGCCCACCCTCCGACCGTACCGATGTGCACGAAGGCAACGCTCCACGGCGACGCAGGCAGACACAGGATGGAGGCCGACGCACGCTGACCGGCCACCCATTCTCCGTGCTACCTCGAATCTGCGCCTCAGGCCACCCTTCCTGAGAGGTTCGCTCTGGTCCCGGCCACGCACCGTCGGTAGCTATCGACGGGTAGCCCCTCGTCTGTCGTCACCGCTCCTCCCCGCCCAGGGTGGGGCCGTCGCCTCACGCTCGGAGCCGCCCCCTCCCTCCGGGACCCTGAGCCTGAGGCCGCGCTACGCGAAGTCTGACCTGGGTGAGACATGGTTAGGACTAGCGCGCCCGTACATGCGCTTCGGGGACCCGGACAGCGGCCAGGCGGTCGGCAACCGATGGGGGTTCGGGTGGCTCCGGTGCGAGGAACCGTTCCAACTCGGATTGGCGGGCGAGTAACGTGCCCAGCCGGTCAGCGTGCTCGAATGGCTGGTCAAGCCTCGCTCCTGCGCGCTCGGCTTCTGACCGGGCCGCTGCCGCGCCCTCGACGGCGTCGGCAAGATCTCGGTCGAGGCGGGCGAGGCGGTGCTCGATCCGCTGGACCAGGCGGGCGGGCTCGATGGAGGCGATCTCGGCCAGGTCGACCTCGACGGTGATCGGGCTTGGCGAGAGCGAGAACGCCGCTACGCCAACCACCGCATCCGTACGGACGTGCAGGTCAAACCCCGCGAAGGAGCCGGCCGCGTGGGTGCGCGTCGGATCGGCGATGACGGCGCGCAGGTGCTTCCCGGCGTCCACGCGGCTCTTGTGCCCGGTCCCCGCAAGCTCGAGTTGGAACCGGTCGCCCCGCGTTTCAACCTGCCGGGCGATGGCGTCTCGAAGCTCGTCGGAGGTGCAGTCGAGCCGATGAGCCCGACTGCCGGCCGACGCGTGGGTGCGGGCCAGAGCGGTCTGGTCTCGCTGGTGGGCGGTGCGCAGCCGGAGCAGCTTGGCGACCTCAGTATCGACTCCCGCCTTCTCGACGATGTGCGGGTTGCCGGTGGCGAGAGCCTTCACCTCGGCGTAGGAGAGGGCTTGGTCGCCAACGTCGTCGATCTCGCGGGCGACGCTGCCGCCATGCATCACCTGGGCGATGAACCCTGCCTTCCGCTCGACCGTCTGCCACATGAAGATGTCGAAGCTTCCCTCGGTCACGTAGCGCACGATCTCGATCTCGGGGTTCTGGTTTCCCTGGCGACGGATCCTCCCCTCGCGCTGCTCCAGATCGGCCGGCCGCCAGGGACAGTCAAGGTGGTGCAATGCGATGGCCCGGGTCTGAGCATTGGTGCCAATCCCCATCTTCTCGGTCGACCCGATCAGGACGTTGACCCGGCCGTCGCGGCAGGCGGCGAAGAGATCGGCCTTCGCCCGGTCGGTGTTCGCTTCATGTATGAAGCGGATGCGATCAGTTGGCACGCATCGGGCAATGAGCAGTGCCTTGAGGTGGTCGTAGGCGTTCCACTTGTCGGGCCGAGGCGTCCCGAGGTCGCAGAACACGAACTGCAGGGCGCCGGATCGAGTCGACGGACTACCGGCGACGTCGAGGTAGGTGCGCTCGGCTGTGTCGTGGTGGATGGTGGCGATGCGCTCAGCGGCGGCGGCGATCTTGCCGCCGTCGGGATCGGGGGGGTGGCCGACGAGGCGCAGGTCGAGAGCGGCTTTGCGGCCATCGCCGGTGATCTTGAGCATGTTGTCGACATCGGGGGTGACTCGCCTGTCCCGCACGACCTGCGCACGATCGACCAGGCCGGCCACGTAGTCGCGTAGCTGGGGCGAGGGCGGGACGACGACGGTGTCGGGCCGTCCGCGGCGAAGCTCGGGGATAGGCAGGTCGAGCTGTTCGGCCGTTCGGACATCGGTGACCTGCCGGGCAAGGGTGACGAGCTCCGGCACGTTGCGGAAGCGGGCGAGGCGGTGGGTGAGCCGGTACGACCCGCCGTCGGGGGCCAGCTCGAGGGCAGCCACGGTCGAGGCAAAGGTCGCGGCCCAGGCATCGAAGGTGGCGATCCCGGCCGCCTCGAGGGCCGAGGGTTGGAGGTAGGTCTGGGCCACGAACAGCTCGGCGATGGAGTTGGCGACCGGCGTTGCGGTGGCGAGGCAGGCGACACGAGTTGGGTTGCGCTCTCGGAGCCACCACAGCTTCACGTCGAGGTCTTCGGCGCGGCGTGAGCCGCTGCCGCCGATGCCTTGGATACGTGTCGGGAACGCCTTGTTCTTGAAGAGGTGGGCCTCATCTACGTAGAGGAAGTCGATGCCCGTCTGCTCGAAGGTCGCCCCGGCGTCCTTGGCGTGGGCAGCGGCCAAGTCCTGGTGGCGCGCTTCAAGGCGGGCGAGCATTGCTTCGAGCCTCTTGACGGTGAGTCCCTTGCCTGAGCGTGACTCAGAGATGGCTGAGCGGAACTGTTCGATCCGCTGGGCGAGGAACTCGGCGCGCGTCGTCGATGCCATCGGGATCCGTTCGAAGCTGGAGTGGGTCAGCACCACGCCATCCCAGGTTCCGGTGGCGCACCGCGCCACAAACTGCTTGCGGCCAGCGGGCGACGCATCGTCGCGGCGGGCGACCAGCACACGAGCTTGGGGGTACAGCTGAAGCAGCTCGCGGGCGAACTGGTCGAGCATGTGGTTCGGCACAACGAAGGCCGGCTTGGTGATGAGCCCGAGGCGCCTTTGCTCCATGGCGGCGATGACCATCGTCGCCGTCTTGCCGGCGCCGACCGCGTGCGCCAGCAGCGTGTCGCCGGACGAGATCATCCGCCAGACGGCATCGATCTGATGAACATGTGGGGAGAACGAGGCGGCGAGGCCGGGCAGTGAGAGATGTGAGCCGGCGTATCGGGGGAGGACGGTGCTGTTGAACAGTCGGTTGTAGCTCGCGGCCAGGCGATGAGCGCGCCCATCGTCGGCCCACAACCACTCTGCGAACCGCGCGTCGATGGCCTCCTGCTTCTCCCTCGCTGCGAAGGTCTCGGCGGGGTTCAGGACGCGGGTGCCATCCTCGAGCGTGTCGTAGACGGTGGCAGGACGCTGGTTGAGAGATGCCTCGATGAGCGACACTGCGTCGGCCCTAGCGGTTCCCCACTCGCTGGTGGCAGCCACGGTCCGACGGGCCCAGGTCGGGGCGACTATCGCCCAGGTCGCGGTGAGGGGGGCGTGTTCGACGATGACGTCGTGGTTGTCGAGGAGCTGGCTGCAGAACACCTCGATGTCGTCGTCGGCGATCCATGGAGCGCCGAGCCGAGCGTCAATGTCGGCGGGCCCGAGATCGGTCGGGAGGACGCGAAGGAGTGCCTCGACGTTGCGCTCGAAGGCTGGGTCGTCAGCCGCTGCCGCCTGGGCGGCGTCGAGGCGGCTGCGCACGTCGCCGGACAGGTACTTCTCGGCCGTGACGCGCCCCCCAGTTGGCGGCTCGACGAAGACCCGATCACCGAGCTCGCGGACCACCTCATCGGAGGTAGTGCCGACCAGCTCAGCGATGCGGCCCAGATCGACGCCGCCCGTCTCGTCGAGGCAGATCGCGAGGGCGTCCTCAGCGGTATCGGCGCCGTGGCGATCGACGGTCGGAGCCAGCACCCGGGTGGAGAAGACGTCCGCTTTGGTGGCTACCTGCGTCTCGGAGTCGAACCGTTCGAGGGCGAGGACGGTGTAGTAGTCGGGGTCGGAACCGAACCCGCCCATCCTCGGATAGAGCCGCCGGTGAGTCTCGTCGCCCGTGGTCGGGTCTGTGCGTCCGGTGCGGGCCAGGCGGAACCGGTTGAGCGGCCCGTGGCGTGCGACGTAGCTGTCGTAGCGCGAGTGCAGGCTGGTCTGGTGTCGAGCCAGGGCACTGTCGTCGAGCTCGCGTGCCTGGGCCTCGAGGAGGGTGACGACGGCGTCTCGTAGTTCACAGAGCGCCGCAAGCTCGGCAACATCTGATCGGGGCTTCGGTTCGTACCGGATCACTCCACCGGCGAGGACCTGGACGAAGCCTCCTGCGCTCCTGTGGATGCTGCCTTCCTTGGCGTCACCTCGCAGCGCGGTCGCGGAGCTGGGACCACGGTCAGCGACAGCAGGGGGAGCTCTTCGGGGCGGAGGCCCGTAGGTCAACGCCTGGCGCTCGGCCATCGTCGCCAGGTCCTCGATGGCCCGACCGAGGGCCTCCTCGACCGACCCGTCGAGCATGACTGAGAGGTCCTCGTGGCCGTAGGTGCCGTTGCCGGCGATGAGCCGGCCGAGCACGAGCTCGGGATGGGCGTCGAACCACGTGTTGATCGGACGCACCCCGCCGTCGAGCGCGACCGGAACACTCGACTCCCATGGTCCGGCGTGGGCTGGCGGCTCGTCGGCGTCTCGCCGTCGTAGGACGACAAGGTCGGTCACGACGTCAGTGCCGGCCGCTGCGCGGTGGGCGCCCGACGGCAGACGGATCGCGCCGACGAGGTCGCCGAGGGCTGCCATCTCGCGACGGGCCCCGGGGTTGCGGGCGTCGAGCGTGTACCTCGAGGTGATGGCTGCGACCATCCCGCCCGGACGGGTCAGATGTAGCGCCTTGATGAGGAAGTAGTTGTGGATGGAGTGGCGACTGCGATTGTGGACCGGATCGTGCGGAGCCACCTTGGCGAAGGGCACGTTGCCCACGACGAGATCGACGGGATCGGCAAGACGAGTCTGTTCGAACCCCTCGGAACGAATGTCGGCATCGGTGTGCAGCAGCGCGGCGATCCTGGCTGTGACCGGTTCGAGCTCGATCCCGACGGCTTCGATGGGCAATGAGCGCGGCCGCGTGGCGAGGAACACGCCGGTGCCGCACCCCGGTTCAAGCACGCGGCCGCCGTCGAAGCCGAGGCGACGCACGAGATCCCAGACTGCGGAAGCGATGTCGGCGTCCGTGTAGTGAGCGTTGAGCGTGGATCGTCGGGCGGCGATGAGCTCGGCGGGGTCGAGCAGGCCGGCCAGCTCGGCATGCAAACGCCGTCCGGCCGCGTTGTGCTCATCGAAGGCGTGGGCGAGTGACCCCCATCCCGCCCAGCGGGCGAGCGTGGCCTGTTCCCCAGGGTCCGCTGGCTGGCCTCGGCGCTCCACCTCATGAAGGCAGCGCAGTGCAGCGAGGTTGGCCACGGCCTTCGCAGAGACCCCGGCAGGGGCGAAGTCCGCTTGGCTGTCGGCCCAGAACGGATGGGTGGTTAGAGCAGGTCGGACAGATCCGGCACCAACGGCGTCCACCCCGTCGCCAACTCTTCGGTCGGCGGCTGGGGAAGGAGCTCGTTCAGCGCTACTTCGACCGCCGTCTGCTGGGCTGTCGCGAGCCGGGTTCGACGTTGGAGGTAGGTCTCGCTCGCTGTCGGAGGGGCGAGCTGTTCGACGAGCTCCCGGATGCGCCGGAGGATCGCCTCGTTGATCTCCTCGGCCCAGCGGGAGGGGTTGCTGGTCACCACCTGCGGGTTCGGGTGTTCGGCCAACCAGGCCAGTGCCAGTGCGGTGTAGGTCTCCATGTGGAGCCTCCTCGGCGAGTTGATTCTCGGCGAGGAGCGCATCGAACGACAACTGGCCGGGCGCGCTCCGATCCCGTGCCACAGGCTAGCGGAGCCGCGCTCAGCGCCCGATGATCCGGGACCGCTCAGGCGTCCCGGTGAATCGCCGGAGCCGTTCGCCGACTCCCACCGGCTCGGCTGGGATCTGGCGGTATCGGACGGCCTCGTCGAACACGAACCCCGACTCGAACCCGCGGTCGTAGATCGCTACCCGTGCGTGTGTTGCGCTGCCGGCATCGCGCTCAATGGTGGCGATATCAACGCCGTCGATCTGAACTGCCCAGCCGCTGAAGGGGAGCGGATCGACCCCGATCCGGGTACCGGCAGCGCCAGGGACATGGCCATCTCTCGGCCTGGCAACCGTGATTGACTTCGTCCACCGGAACTCATGGGTGCTCCTGAGGTCGGAGACGGAGACACTCGCCGTGGCCGAGCGGGGCTCGAGATCGACTCTGAGGAGGTCCCAGCCGTCGAGGGCGACGCTGTAGCGCTCGCTGCCGGCGTCGGTGATCGCTACCTCGACGACGGGTCGAGGCCCCTGAGGGCCCCAACCCGCGCCGCGGGAGATGCCGCGAGTGCTCATCCATTCGAAGACTGCGGTCGCGGGTAGCTCGAGGTTCTGTCCGAGAGGAAGGTGGACGAGAACTTCGCTGCAGAAGCTGTCAGCGCGGGCCAACGCGGCGGCCGCGTCAGACGTCGCGTGTAGGAGGATCGTCTCGGCAGCATCGGTTGGACCATCGCCCTGGTAGCCCCAGCTCGGACCATCGGGACTTCGACGTCGAACGGACGGCAGGTAGTCGAAGGGCGCACCGCCAGCCGGCTCCCACCACAGCTCGCGGGTACCGTCGGCTCTGATCCGGCCGAAGTAGGAGCCGCTCGGCACCGGTTCGTTCTCACCCATGGGGCAACCTCCAGGTTTCAGGCGAGGCCTCGGCCTCGGCATGGTGGAAGGCGGAAAAGCGTCTGCTGGACTGGGGTCGCTGCGAAGCCGTCCTCGATGACCAAGCGGCGAACTTGGGCGAGCTCGGCTGAGGCAACCTGGGTGGCGAGGCGACCGGAGATCGAAGGATCGGTGGCGGTGGCGACGTAGCGCTCGTACGTCTCGACGAGCCGCTCGACGAGACGCGGCTCGGACATGCCTCGTCGGATCACCGAGGCGACCTGCCGCCAACCCACGTGGACGGCTTCTGATCGGTTCCGCTCGTAAACCGTGATCCCGTATGGATCGGCCGATCCCTTGGTTGCGTGGTCGGACCAGCCGGAGACGCTCGAGTTGGCGAGGACGAGCGCGAGCTGCTCGTCGGTGCCGTCCAGCGCGCGGGCGCCGGCGAGCAGCGTCGCAGCGGTGACGCACCGGTCACACGCGACCGCGAGGGCATCGTCAGGAGTCACCGTGCTCTGACCCGGCCGCCGTCGATGACATGGAAGCCGGCGAGTGCGGCGCGGACAGCGGAGGCGCGGTCTCGTACCCAGAGCTCGACGCCGTTGTCGAGGGCAGCCGTGCGCTTGTAACCAGCGGTACCGATGCCACAGGCGAGATCTACGGCGAGCGGTGTCAGTGCTCGGCAGACGTCGTGGCGAGCCGGGTTGTAGACGATCTCCAGATCGATTCCGGCGAGGGTCCCGACGGGGTGGGTCTGCCATCCGCCAGGAACCGGCTCAGGGCTGCCGGTTCGGCGCAAGTGGACGGTTGACTGAGCGATGCTCACGACTCGGCCCGACCCTTCCGCGTGGCCGGTGCCGCCTCGAGCTCCAAGCAGCGGTCGGGGACACGAGCCCTGAGGTGACGCTCCTTGTGATAGGGCCGAGTTCGGAGATGAGCGGGAGGCAGCGTGCCGTGAATGAGCAGGGCATCTCCGGGCACCATCTGGCGCACCACGTGTGCCGGCGCCAGCGGAAAGGCGGTGGTCGACTCCGACAGGGAACCACCGGGACCTCGCACGTCCGAACTGGAGGAGCGGACCGCAAGGTGCGCGTCACCAACGAGCGCGGAGGCGAGGTTGAGGCCCGAGAGATCGGACGCCGACGTGTAGAAGACCTTGGTGAGGTGGTTGGTGAGGATCGTGTCGGCAGCCCGGTCGAACGCGACGTCGAGTTGCGCCTTCGATTGCCAGATGGTCACGAGCAGGATGCCGATGCCGGAGACGGTGGAGGCGTACTCGGGCAGCGATCTCAACGGCGTGTTTCCGGCCTCATCGATGACCAACAGGAGCGGTTTGTCGAGGGGCCGACCCGTAGCGTTGACACGAGCGAACGCCTGGCGGATGAGGTCGCCGAGCAGGCCGCCGAAGACGGTGGAGAGGCGCTGCTGGTCATCGCCCGGGGCGCAGATGTAGAGCGTGTTCGGACCGCTGCACAGCCAGTCGAGGTCGATCTCGCTGCCCGTTGACGACGAGGCGACGCCCGGGTCGGCCCAGGGCCAGACCACGCTCTGCGCAGTCGCGTAGACGGAGGACCGGGTGCGCTCATCCATCTGCCAGATGCCGAGTAGCGCCTTGCCCGCCTCTTCGGCGCCGGCGATCAGCTCGGGATCGCCGCTGGCGATCAGCGCCTGGAGGAGCGGCTCGAGATCCCCTCGACCGAGGTCTCCGGGCTTGTCCTGGGTGAGAACCCAGTCGACCACGTGGCGCATCGTCCGGGTCTCGGTATTGGCCGCGACGAAGAGCAGGGCGAAGAACAGAATCTCGCACTGCGAGGTCCAGAAGTCGCCGTCCTCGACGCTGCCCGGCGCGGTGTCAGCGAGCACCCGGGCAGCCCGCAACGCACCCTGCACCGTCTTCGCATCGCGCAGCGGTGACCAGGCCGACTGTTCCTGGCCTGTGCAGCCCGTCGGATCGAAGACACGGACCTCGCCCTTCTCCCGGCGCCAGTCGATGGTCGCGCCGAGCAGGTCGGTCTTAACCGACGCGAGGATGGCTGGGCCCTCCCACTCGAGGATCCCGGCGATGGCCGCTGTCGTCTTGCCCGATCTGGACGGGCCGATCAGGGCGACCGCGCCGCGGTCGCCCTGACGATGGCGGGCGCGGCGTCCCTTGGCCGGGGACAGGCGGCGGTCCTCGGTGGCGATGAGGTGCCGGCCGACGCGTCCGAGGATGAACCGACCAGGCTTGGGCCCGTCGACGATGAGCGGGGCAAGGTCGCGTGCGGTGGCGAAGCGGGCGTCGCCGACCATGCCGAGACGCCGGAGCCGCACTGGCCCGGTCGATCGGATGCCCGATCGCCAGCGAAGAAGCGCCATGGCCGCAGCGATGGCCAACCCCACTGTGAGCAGCGTCGCCGGCCAATAGATCCACGGGCCCGGCACCTGCTCGGCAGCAGGCGTAGGCCAGGCGTGCGCGGGGTGAGTGAGGTCGTCGGGCAGAGCTACTGCAGCGCGGGCCGCGTCAGCGATCCCGGCGCCGAGTGCACCGTGCCCGACGACGACAGTTGCGAGAGCCGCTCCGGCCCAGACCATCGCTGCGACCGCGGCGACGAAGCCCAGCGCTCCGAACAGCAGGGAGGCGACCGGATCGTCGTTGTCTCGCACGCCCTCTGCAAGCCTCGATGGCAGCGGTTCGGCGACATGCCTCAGCTCGGTCAAGGAGGCTCCACGCAACAGAGCGCCGCCCCAAGCTCAGTCGCGTAGGGAGCATCTCCGTCGACCCGGAGTGTGTGCCCCAAGTGTTGTGGCGGTCCACGACGCATGTGGATCGCCTGTGGCCGGCCATTTCAGTCAGAGCCTTGTTGGTCCGACAGCAGATGCGGCACCAGGACTTGAACCCCGTGAACAGAGGTTGCATACCATCGGCGTCCTAGCTCGTCTCAACGAACGGGCGCGGACAGGAGGAGGTGGCCGAGCACCGAAGTTGGCTGCGCGAGAAAGGGGCCGAGACCTGGATGAGCCTGCTCACTCTCGGCAATGAGACGGCCACGTTGGCTTGGGATGATCTCGATTGGGGCAAGGGCCGGTCAGCCGCGAGATCGCAGCGAATGCTCCGACGAAGGTCAAGCGCCGGCCCGCGTGCCTCGCCGCTATGCGCCGAGCTAACGAGTTCCTTGATGCCGCGATGGCCCTCGGTCCTGCTGGCGTCGGCCACCACAAACGATGTCGCCCTGCTACAGATCGACGGCGACGAGCACAGCCCTCGTGTTGTTCGGCGTCGCGATCCGCGCCGGACTCGGCACGACTTGAGCATCTGACGACCTGCTCCCTCCCGCCGTGGGGACGGATGTAGCAGGGTCCTGTCTCAGGACCATTTGGCAATTGGAGACAGAGACGGATCGGCGCCGGCGCTGGCTCCTCGCACTACGAGGCGTGCGCGCTGGCCGATCCGCTGCGCGAGTTGCGAACCTGCTCTACGATCAGAGAGGTGCCTTCCCGCGCCAAGGATTCTCGCGCAGCTTCAGCCCTCAGGCGCAAGGCTGGCGTAGGCACGGACACGCTGTCGATGGCCTACAAGACCGATCTCGGTCGCCTCTGGGTCGGCAAGATCGAGGAGGCGCTGTCCGCGAACCTCCGGGCCTACCGAGGCAAGGTCGACCTCATCCTGACGTCGCCGCCGTTCCCGCTTAACCGCAAGAAGAAGTACGGCAACCTCACGGGTGACGAGTACGTCAAGTGGCTCGCAGGCCTCGCGCCGGCCTTGACCGAACTTCTGACGCCGACTGGCTCAATCGTCGTCGAGCTCGGCAACGCCTGGGAACCGGGTCGGCCGGTTATGTCCTTGTTGTCGCTGAAGGCGCTCATGGAGTTCCTCGAGGGCGGCGAGCTGAACCTGTGCCAGGAGTTCGTCTGCCACAACCCGGCCCGGCTGCCGTCGCCGGCCCAGTGGGTCAACATCGAGCGCATTCGCGTGAAGGACTCGTACACGCACGTCTGGTGGATGGCTCCGACGGATTTCCCGAAGGCGAACAATCGCCGGGTGCTCACGAAGTACAGCTCGGCGATGAAGGAGCTGCTCGATCGCCAGTCGTACAACTCGGGGAAGCGTCCGTCAGGCTTTGACATCTCGAAGGAGTCGTTCCTCAAGAACAACGGTGGGGCGATCCCACCGAACGTCATCGAGGCGGAGGACGAGGCGGCGCTCGAGGACCTGGAATCGACGCTCGTGTTCGCGAACACCGCCTCGAACGATCCGTACAGCGTCTACTGTCGCGAGCACGGGCTGACGCCACACCCCGCCCGGATGCCCGTGGGGCTGCCTCGCTTCTTTATCAAGCTGCTAACCGAGCCCGGCGACCTCGTCCTCGACCCGTTCGGCGGCAGCAACATGACCGGCGCGGTGGCCGAGGAGCTAGGGCGGAAGTGGCTCGCCGTTGAGCCGCAACAGGACTACGTCGAGGCCTCCCGCGGCCGATTCCCCCACCTGGCTGCCAAGAAGTAGCGAGGTGGATGAGCCGGCCCCCGAGTGGGCGCTCGGACGCGACCTCCGACCGTGGCAAAGCGAGGCGATTGGCGCGTGGCGTGAGCAGGGCGATCGTGGCGTTGCGGCGGTTGTCACGGGTGGCGGCAAGACGGTGTTCGCCTACGCCTGCATGCTCGATCTGCTCCAGCGGGCACCGGACACGCGATTCGTCATCCTCGTGCCAACGGTTGCCCTGCAGGACCAGTGGGCCGTCGGGCTCGCCGAGGATCTCGACGTGGCTCCTGTTGACCTTGCGCTGTTCGGCGGTGGACGGCGCACGCCACGCCCCCAGCGCATCAACCTCATGGTTATCAACACCGGCCGGACGCGAGCGGCAGCCATCGCCGCGAGTGCTCCGGTCATGCTCATCGTCGACGAGTGCCATCGCATCGCGAGTCCGATGAATGCGCTCGCGCTCCTCGGCCCCCACCGGGCGACGCTCGGGCTATCCGCAACACCGGAACGCGACTTCGACGACCTCTTCCATGAGGTGGTCGAACCCGCACTCGGGCCCGTCATCTACCGCTACGACTACAACCGGGCGCTCG
>Ga0136618_10000578_pt1 | contig 12821 bp, 10 predicted proteins | sample AntDrymUQ3302106_2_FD_104805 | JGI IMG/M metagenome (GOLD analysis project Ga0136618, IMG submission 104805) | Polar desert sand microbial communities from Dry Valleys, Antarctica - metaG UQ330 (21.06) | ecosystem: Environmental > Terrestrial > Soil > Desert | place: Antarctica: Dry Valley... | reverse complement strand
CGCGCGGCCTGGGCGAGGTCGAAGCGCGAGGTCTGCGTCGGGAACAGGTCGGCGACGTGGCGGGCGATCAGCGCGCCGGTCGCGGTCATGCCGACGAAGACTGGCTCCCCCCAGCGCCGGATCGCGGCCGAGGTCTTGTCGCCCAGCGCGGTGTGGGCCTCGTCGCAGATGACGATCGCGTAGGCGTCGGAGACGTTGCCGGCGTTGCGCACGAACCACTGGTAGGTCTCGACCGTCACCGGCCCGATGGCCGAGTCCTCGCCGCGCAGCAACGCGGGATGGATGCGCTTCTTGTAGCCGCGGTCGCGCAGCTCGCCGAGGAACTGGTCGACGAGGTTGCGGCGGTGGGTGAGGATGAGGACGCCGCCCGTGCGCGACGCCTCGACGAAGCCGAGCGCGGCCACGGTCTTGCCGGCTCCGGTGGCGTGCTCGAACCAGAAGCGCTTCCCGGCGTTGGGGTCCTCGGGCTGCTCCGGCAGCTGGCTCTCGTCGTCGGCGGCGGCCTCGGCCTCCTCCTCCTCCTCCGACCAGTCCTGCGGCTCGTCGTCGGCGTCCTCGAGGTCCTCCTCGCCTCCAAGCGCCGCCGACGCGAGCTCAACCGGCTCCTGAGTGGCGAGGATCGCGCCGTTCGAGTTGGACGTGCGCTGCGCCTCGGCGAGCAGGGCGGTCAGCGTGCCCGAGAGCGCGTCGACCTGGTGCGCGGACAGGGTGGTGCCGTCGACGAGCGTCGGCTCGTCCACGCCGAGCAGGCGCTCCAGCCCGAGCAGCAGGGACCAGGTGCGCCGCCACGCGACGGACGGCGACTTGGCGCCGCCGTCAACCTCGGCGAGGGCCTCGTCGAAGGCCATGCGGCGCGCGGACTTCGGGCCCAGCGCGGCCGCAACGCTTTCTCCTTCGAGCACGAAGGGTTCGCGGGTGAACTTGTGCACCCGTTCGAGGTCGCCGGAAGACGGAAGGAACGCGGCCGTATCGGCCACTGCGGTTGAGTCAGCCATGGGAGGCTCGGGGATCAGACGTGGAAGCGACGCCGGCAAGGCTGCAGCGCGGCGTCCAGAGAGCGCGGCCCTTCAGCGGAGAAACCGGGGTGAGAGTCCCTGCCGGTACGGCCTGCGCGCACCCCCCATTGAAGCAGATCGGCCGCCTAGGCTGAATCGGATGCGCCGGGCGCTTTCCTTCCTGCTCGTCCTCGCGGTCGCGGCGGCAGTGGTGGTCGGCCTCACGCAGGTCGGAGGGACGCCCAAGACGCAGACGGGTCCGCGCTTCGAATTGCAACAGGCGCTGGACTCGCTGAAGGGCTCTCCGGCGCCGCTGGACTCGCTGCACGCTCAGGCCAACCAGCTGCTCGGCGGTGAGGTGCCGGCCTTCCGGGCTCGCATGAAGGCGCTCCGCGGCCATCCCGTGGTGATCAACAAGTGGGGCTCGTGGTGCGGGCCCTGTCGCTCCGAGTTCCCGATCTTCCAGCGCGCGAGCGTCCGCCACGGCCGCCGGGTCGCCTTCCTCGGGCTCGACGGGCGCGACAACCGCGGCGAGGCCAGCGCCTTTCTGGCCGACTTCCCGCTGACCTACCCCTCCTATGTCGACTACGACGAGAAGATCGCGCGCGCCATCGGCATCCCGAACAACTACCCCATCACCGCCTACGTGGACGAGCGCGGGCGCACCGCGTACATCCATCAGGGCCCCTACCGCACCGACGCGGACATCGATCGCGACATAGAGCGCTATCTGGGTGCTTGAGGGCCGCGTCGACCCGCTCACGGGCCTGCGCGCTCTCGTCGGCGAGGGCCGTCCGGCGGCGGACGCGCCCCACCCGCCCGCGCAGGCGCCCGCCGACCTCTTCACGGCGTTCGCCGCACGCGGCGGGCACGAGGTCCTCGAGGCCGCGACGCCAGAAGACTGGCGCACCCGCATGCGTGCCCATCCGGACGCCGCCTGCCTGCACCTCGCCGCGGACGACTCCGGGCGCGCCGAGCTGTACGCGCTCGACTTCGTTCCGGCCGCCATCGCGCGCGAACGCGAGCGCTTTGGCGCCTACGCCGTCCGCACCATGGGACAGAACCTGCTCGGCGACCTCGTGCAGGAGGAGGTCCGCCGCCGCGACCGCCTCGTCGCGATCGACGACGAGGCGGTGGTGCTCGCGCCGTACGCCTCGCGGTCGCCCTTTCAGCTGCTGCTGGCCCCCCGGCGCCCCCGCGCGCGCTTCCAGGACGAGGGGCCGACGGGCGCGGCGCTGCTCGCGGACGCGCTCGGGCGCCTTGGCCGCGTACTGGGTGACGACGCCCGGATCGACCTGTGGGTGCGCACCGCGCCGCGCGGCGCGGACGCGTTCTGCTGGCGGATCGACGTGGTCCCGCGCCTGGCCCCGGCCGGCGGTCTGGAGCCCGGCACCGGCTTGAGCGTCTGCCCGACGGCGCCGGAGGCCGCCGCCGCCGAGCTGCGCGCCGCCTGATGCGCGCGCTCCTGCAGCGCGTGTCGCGCGCGAGCGTGACCGTCGGCGGCGACCGCGTGGCCGCGATCGGCCCCGGGCTTCTCGTCCTGCTCGGCGTCGCCCCCGGCGACGACGACGCCGCCTGCGACCGGCTCGCCGACAAGGTCCGATTTCTGCGGGTGTTCGCCGGCGCGGATGGCCGCATGACCGAGCCGCTCGGCGAGCGCGAGCTCCTCTGCGTCCCGCAGTTCACGCTGTACGGCGACACCCGCCGGGGCCACCGGCCGTCCTACGCCGGCGCCGCGCGGCCCGAGGTGGCCGAGCCGCTCTACGAGCGGTTTTGCGCGCGCCTGGGCGCGCAGGGTGGCGTCTTCGGCGCGCACATGCAGGTCGAGCTGGTCAACGACGGCCCCGTGACGCTGACGATCGAGGTGCCGTAGGCTGCCGCGCCATGCCGCCCGAGGATCGCTTCGTCGTCCGGTTCGCCGCCGAGCCGCCGCAGGAGATGATGCCCAGCGGCCGCTGGGCGGACACCCTGCAGGCCGAGTTCCTGGGAGCGTGTCTCCGACTGTCCGACGAGACTGAGGAGGGCGAGGACCTCGGCGAGGTCGGCGAGCTCAACTACCACCCGGACCGCACTTGGGCCGGGCGCACCTTCATCCCGGTGACGGCGCGCACGTCCACCGGCCTGGACGTCTTCGGCTACGTCGCCTTCGTACCGCCCGACCCCGACTCCGAGGATGCCGCCGAGCGCGAGCCGAGCGGCTTCGTCGCGACGGCGGACTTCACCGACGAGACGGCTGAGAGCAACCCGGAGTGGAAGCTCGACCTCTGCGACGAGGTCATCGGCGGGTGGCGCGGCGAGCACGGCCGCGTGGCGGCCATGACCCTCGTGTGGGGCGTCGCGCTGACGCCGGGCGGCGCGACCGTCACGGGCGAGCTCGCGGGCCTGGCCGTCGACCAGAGCGCCCTGGTCGAGCAGCGCTTCACCCTGATCGCGCCGGACAACTACAAGTCCGACTTCCTCGAGATCGTGCTGTGGGACTCCCGCGGCGGCGAGCTGGCGCGCGAGTCGCTCTACGAGGACGAGTGACGCGGCCGGGACGGCGCGCGACGCCTACTTCAGCGAGGCGAAGCTCAGGTCCCAGATGCCGTCGTAGGGGTTCATCACGGCTTGGACGTTGCTGGCCTCGAGCTGGAATTGATCGTCCCAGCTGTACGGGATGGCCGGGGCCTGCTCCACGATCATCCGGTTGACGTCCGCGAACGCCTGGTCGCGCTCGCCGCCGGACAGCGTGGTCGCCGAGTCCATCGCGGCGTTGATCGCCTCAACGTCGAGTTGCGACCAGTTGGAGTTGTCGGCGGGCCGGATGGCGTCGCCATCGAAGGTAGGCTGGAGCATCGACTGGGCGTCGAAGAAGTCCTTCTGCCACCCGACGTTCGGGCAGATGGCCACCTCGGCCTCGGGCACGCCGCAGAACTTCGTGAACAGGACGTCCTGCGGGACCTTGCGGAAGTCGACCTTGAAGCCGAGGCGCCGGAACTGCGCGGCGGCGGCCTCGGCCGTCGCGAGGCCCGGCAGCACGTTGGTGGTCACCATCAGCAGCTTCCGCTTGCCGGCGTACCGGCCGTTTGAGACCGGAACCCCCTCCTTGGCCGCGGCGGCGAGGTACTTTCGCGCCAGCACCGGGTCGCCGTCGGGACGCTGCATCCAGTCGAGGTCGTCGAAGCCCTCCTTGCCACCGGATTCCTCGTGGCCCGGGAGGCTCGGCGGAAGGTAGGACTGGGCGATCGGCCCGACGGCGTCGCCGCCGCGCGTGCGGCGCAGCTCGCCGCGGTCGAAGCCGGCGATCACGGCCTTGCGCAGGTTGAGGTTGTCGAACGGCTTGATCGTCGTGTTCATGGCGATCCAGCGGGTGCGACCGCCGGGAGTCCGCCCCAGCTGATCCTGGTTGCGCGTGAGCGCCCGGCGCAGGACGGCGGTCGGCGGCTGGCCGGAGTCACAGCAGATCAGTCCATCGCCGCTGAGCGTGCGGCGCGCGGCCACGACCTGGTCGTCGTAGCCCTGCTGGATGTCGATCCGGTTCAGGAACGCGGGGCGGTAGTCGGTCCGCCGGTCCCAGTTGCGGTTGCGGACGAGCGCGATCTCCTTGCCGGGCCGATGGCCGGTGGCCTCGCCCGTCCTGGCATCGTTGGCGACCATGTACGGGCCCGTGAAGGCTGCGTAGCGGTCGTACTGCGTCGGGCTCTTGGCGTCGAAGCGCGCCGCGTACTCCCTCGGCACCGGGACCGTGATCGGCATCACCAGCGCCGCGGCGACGCGCTGCGCTACCGGCTTGGTCAGCTTGATCACCAGCGTGTAGCCATCCGGCGCCTGGAGGCCGGGAAAGGACTTCAGGTCGGCGAGCTTGACGGGCTCGGCCGGCGCGCCCTCGATCTCGGCGAAGTAGGCGGCGGCGTAGGGGCTGTCGACGTTGGTCGTGAAGGCGCGCTCGATCGCGTACTTGACGTCCCTGGCCCTGACCTCACGGTCGACGGGCGGCGCGTACCGGACGCCCTTGCGCAGGTGGACCGTGATCGTCTTGCTGTCCTGGGAGATCTGCGGGTCGCCGTCGGCCAGGTCGGGGACCGGCTGCGTCCCGGACTCGGGGCTGAACGAGTACAGGGACCGGTTGACCGCGCGCTGGAGGGCGATGCCCGCCTGGAGGTAGGTCTGGCCCGGGTCGAGGTGGTCGACGTCGGCGCCCCACAGATAGGAGAGCCTGCCCCCCCGCTTGCCCTCGCCGATCTCGGCGTCGCCGGGGGCCGCGGAGCCGCCCGATCCCGAGCGGTCACCGCCACCGCACCCGGAGGCCGCGAGCACCGAGCAGACCATGAGCATCGACAGCAGCCGGCGCGGCACGCCTGCGCCGCGTGGACTGATCACAGCGACCACGAAAGACATCCTCCTCGACGTTCTGCTTGAGCATGGCGGAAACCGGCGCGCCCCCGTGATCCAGGTCACCGGGCGGCGAACCGGCGGGTGCGCCCGGCCGAAGCGCCCCGGGCAGGACTTGAACCTGCGACCTACCGCTTAGGAGGCGGTCGCTCTATCCGCTGAGCTACCGGGGCTCGTCTGGTGCGAAGGGTACGCGGCGTGAGCGGCGGCAGCGCCCACAGTGATCGCAGCCAGCCGCCCCGGCCCAGGCCCGTTGCGAGCTCGCGCCGGAACGCGGCGCGCTGCTTCCGGCTGGGTGGCGGGGCCAGGGGTCCGTAGCGCTCCGCGCGGAGCGCGCGCAGGTAGCCGCTTCCCGACACCCCGAGGGCGCGCTCGAGCTGGCTGAGGGTCGTGCCGGCCGGCGCGAAGCGGCCCGACCGCCGCAGAGCGCGCCGGAGCTCCTCCAGGGCGCCCTCGGGGGTGCTGTCGAAGCGTCGCGCGCGCGCCGCGAGCGCCGCGGCGGCGAGAGCGACCAGGAACGCGGCGCCGAGCGCGACCCACGGCCCCGGCGCCGCGCTCCCGCCAGGATCGCGCCCGCCGGAGGCGGCGACCGGCCCGCGCCGGGTCCGCTCGGGCCGCTGGCTGGCCGGGGCCTCCTCCGGCGCGTTGCGGAAGCCGCTCGTATCCGGGTCGTCGGCCGCGGGCGGGGCGATCGCCGCGACCTGGGAGCGCGCGGGCGTCTGGGGCGGCGTCGGATCGAAGGTCACCCAGCCCAGGCCGTCGAACCAGGCCTCGACCCACGCGTGGGCATCGGTGTCGCGGACCACCCACTCGCCGCTGGAGGTGCGCAGCCCCCCGGGGGAGAAGCCCGTCGCCACGCGGGCGGGTATGCCGCCCATGCGCAGCAGCAGGACCATTCCGCCCGAGAACTGCTGGCAGTAGCCGCGCTGGGTGTCGACCAGGAAGGACTCCAGCGGGGCCTCACCGCGGAAGGGCGGCGGGACCTCCGTGTAGGCGAAGTCCGCGCCGCGCAGGTGGTTGTTGACCCGGACCACGTAGTCATACGGCGAGGTGGCCGCCCTGCGCAGCCGCTGGGAGAGCGCCCAGGAGCGGTCGTAGCCGGAGTTGCGCAGCGCGGGCGCGCCGGGCCCCGAGATCCCGGCGCGCACGTACTCGGCCACCGGTTTGCGTCCGCTCTCGTACGGCGCGAAGCGGATGTCGGCTGCGTCGAGTCCGACCGGCAGGCGGCCGGGGAAGGGCGCCGCCGGGACGGAAGCGACGGCGCCCGGGCGGACGCCGACGCGGAGGAGCAGGGAACTGTGGCGCCGGGCGTCGCGCCCGACGGTGGCGGCCGCCAGCTGGGCCGGCGACGGCCGCGGAACGTGCGCGCGGACCTCGTAGGAGTCGCCCCTGGCCAGGTCGCGGGTGCCAGAGGTCTGCCACTGCCCTGGGACGGCGGCGGGCTCAACCGGCTGGGTGGCGCCGGTGACGTCGAGGATCGTGCCGGCGCCCACCACCTGCGAGGTCTTCAGGCGACGCAGCGCGACCGTGAACCGCGCGTCCCACTCCGGGCGCGGTCTGTCCCCGGAGGGGAGGTCGTCGGCCGGCACGTCGCCGGTCACGCCGGCCCGCGGGCTCGAAGTCCACTGCCGGCCGTCGAAGAAGTCGAGCGTCTCGGCCTTCCAGTAGTACGGCGTCCGCGAGCGCACGCGGAACAGCTCGACCCCCTCGCGCGGCCAGTCGATCGGGCCGTAGTCCTGGTTCCAGTCGAAGGTCACGGCCGCTCCGCCGCCGATGCGCTCGGAGAACGCCTTGTAGTCGAACCACGGCTCCTCGCGGTCGGCCGCGGCGCCGAGCGGGACCGCGGTCAGCAACGCGGCCGCTCCGAGCACGGCCAGGCCCAGGCCCGGCCGCTTCGAAAGGCGCTCCAACCACAGGAAGGCGGCGGTCAGGGCGGCGAGCGCGAGGCCGAGCAGGACCGGTCGCTGCGCTCCGATCGAGACGATGGGCGCGGCGGCGAGGACCAGCAGCAGCGCGAGGGCGGCGGTGCGCGGGCCCCCGCGCCCCCGCGGCCAGCATGCGAGCACAGCGGCCGCCCAGCACAGCCCGGCGCCCGCGAGCTGGACCGTCGTCAGGACCCACGGCTCCCGGCCCAGGTAGGGCAGGCGGACCGTGTTGAGGGCGGCTCCGCCGCGGGCGAGACCGTCACCGAGCTCGTCCCAGCGGGCGGGCTGGAGGTAGACGAGGTCGAGTCCCGAAGCGCCGATGGCGACAGCGAGCCCGGCAACGGCCGCGGCCGCCAGGCCGGCGACGGCCCGGCGGCCGGGCAGCCGGGCAGCGAGGAGCACGAGCGCCCCCGAGAGGACGCCGGCCGCGACCCAGGCGAGCACCCGGGCGGCCGAGGCCCCCTCCACGTAGCGCACCCACTGCAGGGAGCCGATCCCCGCGAGCAGCGCGTAGCCGACCAGCCGTGCGACCGGCGGGGGCACCAGCCCGGCGGGGCGCCGGCTCACGCCGCTACTCCGCCACGCTCGAGACCAGCGCGACGACGACGACGGGCGCGATGATCACGATCAGGGCGATCTGCCCCGGAGTCCATCCGAGGGTGACACCGAGCGCAAGCGCGTTGTTGAGGGCGTGCACGCCCATGCCGGGCAGCAGCGAGGCCGTACGGCGGTAGAGCACGCACAGCACGAAGCCGAACATCCCCAGGGGAACGATGAAGATCGCGTCGGTGCCACCCGCGTGGATGAGCCCGAACACCGCCCCGGTGATCAGCGCGCCCGGCAGCCACCCCAGCGCCCGCCCCAGCGCGCCGAACATCACCCCGCGGAAGAAGATCTCCTCCACGATCGGCGCGACGACCGTGACCAGGATGGCGACGGCGATCAGAGCGGCGGTGGAGTCCCTGGCGCCGAGCTGCTCGGCCGCGTCGTCCTGCGCGGTGGGATCGAGCAGCTGGGACCAGCCCACCAGCAAGCCGTAGAAGACCACGAAGGTCAGAACCGCCAGCCCGAGCATCCAGGGAGAAACGCGGCGCAGCCCGAAGGCGCCCGGCGAGACCCGCAGGCCGGCGGAGCGCGCGAGCAGCACAGCCACCGTGACGAGCAGCACGTCCTGGATGAAGGTGCCGGCGAGCGTGATGGCGCTGGGAAGGTCCTGACCCGCGCGCACGCCCGCGATGCCGGCCAGGATCACGGTCAGCACGATCGTGATGCCGTACGCGACGAGGAGGGCGGCGAACGGCAGCCACCAGGGAAAGCCCGCCGGCACCGGGGACGGAGGCGGACCGGACAGCTGCGGAGGCTGGGGCGGCGCGAACCCAGTCGAACGGGTCGAGGGAGGCGGCGCGCTCATCCGCTCAGGAGGCTAGCTCCGTCAGCGCGCGGATCCGGCGCACGCCCGCGTGCGCGCCAAGCGTGTCGTCACGGTCGATCAAGACCGGCAGCACGCCGGCCGCGCGAGCGCCGGCGACGTCGGCTTCCGGCGTGTCGCCCACCAGCCATGCGTCTGCGGGCTCCGCGCCGGCGAGGGCGAGCCCGCGGCGCACGATCGCCGGGTCGGGCTTGGCCGAGCCCGCCTCCGCCGAGCTGACGGCGCCGTCGAGCAGCGGGGCGAGGCCGGCGCGCACGAGCACCTCGTGCAGGGAGACGTCCCAGTTGGAGACGACGAGGAGCCGCACGCCCGAGCGGCGCAGGGCGCGCAGCGCGGGCAGCACATCGTCGTAGGGGGTGAAGGTCAGCGCGGCGAGGAGGGTCGCCGGGTCGCACGGGACCCCGAGGCTGTCGGCGACCAGCGCGGCGCAACGGCGGCGCAGGCCGGCGAGCCGAGCCGCGTCGGAGGCCTCGTGCATGTGCGCGCGGTAGAAGGCGATCTCGGCCCGCATGGCCCGGTCGGCTTCCGCGAGGCCGACCCCGAGGGAGGCCGCCAGGCGCGGTGCCGGCGGCTCGAGGCGCAGAAGCGTTCCGAGGCAGTCGAACAGGATCGCCCGGGGTGTAGCTTGCCCGCTCATGTCGACGGTCCATGCTGTCAGCACGGCCACAGAGCTGCTTCCCGCAGGGAACCGGCGCTCCGAGGTCGAACTAGACTGAGCCGTTCTCCCCATAGGGGAACTGAGAACCCCGATGAGCCGATCCGCGCGCAACCGACAGCGGCGCCGCACCCGCGGCAAGCCCCGCAACAAGCTCCTTCTCGGGGTCGCGGTCGCCTTCGCCGTTGCCGGTCTCGGAGCGATCTCGGCGATCGGCTACGTCGTCTCCGTCGCGGCCTCGGCCCCGCCGCTCAGCTCGCTCAAGGCGCGCGACCCCGGCGGCTTCTCCGTCGTCTACGCGCGCGACGGCAAGCGCCTCGGCGTCATCCAGGCCAACGAGCTGCGCAAGGAGGTCTCCAGCGGAGAGATCCCGCAGAGCCTCAAGGACGCCACGATCGCGATCGAGGACGCGCGTTTCTACAAGCACAAGGGCGTCGACTACCTCGGCGTCATTCGCGCCGCAGTCAAGAACCTCGAGTCGGGCAAAAAGGTCCAGGGCGGCTCGACGATCACTATGCAGCTGATCCGCGGTCTGTACACGACGCGGGAGCGCACCTACAAGCGCAAGATCCGCGAGGCCAAGCTGGCCGAGGAGCTGGAGAACGAGCACTCCAAGGTCTGGATCCTCACGAAGTACATCAACAGCGTGCCGTACGGCACCTACGGCGGCCAAACCGCGGTCGGCGCCTGGGCGGCCGCCAGGACCTACTTCAACAAGTCGGTGTCCGACCTCACGCTGGCCGAGGCGGCGCTGCTCGCCGGCTTGCCGCAGGCGCCGACGGAGTACTCCCCGGTGCGCTCGCCCGCCGCGGCCAAGACCCGGCGCGACGTCGTCCTCGACGCGATGGCCAAGACCCGCGCGATCACCCCCGAGCAGGCAGCGGACGCGAAGGCCGAGCCGCTGGGCATCGACATGTCCACCTACTTCCAGAAGCGCCGCGAGGACTACTTCTTCGACTACGTCAAGGACGAGCTCTACGAGTCCTTCGACCGGCGCGAGGTGCGCCGCGGCGGGCTGCGCGTCGACACGACGATCGACCTCGAGAAGCAGGAGGAGGCCCGCAGCGCCATCCAGAGCCGCATCGCCGGCATCGGTCCTTCGGCGGCGATCGTGACGATCAGCCCCCGCAACGGCCAGATCCTCGCCATGGCGTCGTCCGCCGACTACGGCAAGTCGAAGTTCAACCTCGCCGCCCAGGGCCACCGGCAGCCCGGCTCCGCGTTCAAGACCATGGTGCTGATGGCCGCGCTGCGGCGGGGAATCAACCCCGACACCACGTACTACACGTCCAAGCCGCTGAAGTTCACCGACCCCACCTACGGGCCCATCGACGTCAAGACCTACGACGGCAGCTACTCCGGCACGATCAACCTGCGCTCGGCCACGCTGAAGTCCGACAACTCCGTTTATCAGCAGCTGGCCCTCGACGTGGGCCCGGAGAACGTCAAGCAGACGGCGTACGACCTGGGCATCACGACGAAGCTCGACGGCTACCCCGCCGAGGCGCTCGGCGGGCTCACCCTCGGGGTCTCCCCGCTGGAGATGGCGTCGGCCTACGCCACCATCGCCTCGGGCGGCGTCTATCACAAGCCGAGAGCGATCACGCGGGTCCGCAAGGCCGACGGGACCGTCCTGGAGGGCGCCGACCTCCCGTCGAAGCTGCGCCCGCTCAGCGACCGCCGCTTCGAGGACGGCGCGACCGCCAAGGCCACGGAGATCCTCGAGGCCAACGTCCTCGGCGGCACCGGCACCAAGGCGCAGACGGGCTGCCCGGCGGCGGGCAAGACGGGCACCACCGACGAGCACTCCGACGGGTGGTTCGTCGGCTTCACGCCGCGGCTGTCGACCGCCGTCTGGGTCGGCTATCCCGACTCCCAGGTGCGCATGTACACGGAGTACAACGGCGGTCCCGTGGCCGGCGGCACGTTCCCGGCGGAGATCTGGGGCGACTACATGAAGCGGGCCAAGGGCGGGTTCTGCGGCGACTTCGCGCCGCCCAAGACGCCATTGACCCCCACGAGCTTCGACGGCAAGTACTCGACCTCGGGCGGCTCCAGCTCCTCCACCTCCACCTCCACCTCCACCTCCACCGGCACGGGGACCTACGTCCCGTCCGCCCCGCCGGCACCGGAGAGCACCGCCGCGGCGCCCGACAAGACCGCGGCCCCGAGCCCGGCGGACACCGATGAGGACCAGGCGGGCGGCACAGGCTACGACCCGTCGCTGTACGAATCCCCGCCGCAGGCCGCGCCGACGCCCTAGTGGGCGTCGGCGCTTAGCGGTGTGGGCGAGCTCGCGCTGATCGAGGCGATCACCGCCTCCCTGCGACGCGCGCCCGGCTCGCGCGTCGCACGCTGGCTGGGCGACGACGCCGCCGTGGTGCGCACGAGCGGTGCCGGGGTCTGCGTCACCTCGGTGGACCTCATGGTGGACGGCACGCACTTCCGGCTCGGGCGCTCCACCCCCGCCGACGTCGGCTGGCGCGCGCTTGCCGGGGCGCTGTCCGACGTGGCGGCGATGGGCGCCGAGGCCGGCGAGGCCTACCTCGCGGTGGTGGTTCCGCCCGGCCTCGGGCATGACGCCGTGCTGGAGCTGCACGCCGGGGCGCAGGCCATCGCCTCCGAATGCGGCGTGACCATCGCCGGTGGCGACCTCGCCGCCGGGCCCGCGCTCACCGTGGCGGTCACCGTCACCGGGTGGGCCGACGCCGAGGACGCCGTGGTCGGTCGCGACGGCGCACAGCCGGGCGACCGCATCGGCGTGACGGGCGAGCTCGGCGCCTCAGCAGCGGGGCTGGCCCTCCTTGAAGCGGGCGGCGCCCCCCCCGCCGGCTCGGAGTCCCTGGTCGCGCGTCACCTGCGGCCGAGGCCGCGGCTGTCGGAGGGGCTGGCCATCGCGCGCGCGGGCGCGCGCGCGATGATCGACCTCTCCGACGGACTCGCCACCGACGCGCTCCACGTCGCGCTGGCCAGCGGGACACGGCTGGTCGTCGACAGCGACCGCCTGCCCGTCGCGGCGGGGGCGACGCTCGAGCAGGCCATCCGCGGTGGCGAGGACTACGAGCTGCTGGCGTGCGTTCCCGCCGAGCGCGCGGAGACGATCGGCCTGCTCACCTGGATCGGCCACGTCGAGCCGGGCCCTCCCGGCCTCGAGCTGCGGGGATCAGCGGCCGACGCCGCGTGGCGCGGCCACGAGCACGCGCTCTGACGGCGCCGGGCCCGGCCACGGCCGGCTAGCCGTGGCCCGCGAGCAATCGGCGGACGATCGCTTCGGCAACTGCATGCGCGTCGACTTCATAGCTGTCCATGCTGATCCGTTTCACCTGGGCCTTCCTAGCTTTGGTAGTACGCGTAAGGTCGCAGTGAAAGCAGGTGCCCGCACGGCGTCGCGTGTTGACGTATCGACGGGAGATCGTCGTCACACGACGAGTTTCGGCGCGGGTCGG
>Ga0136618_10000577_pt1 | contig 12834 bp, 11 predicted proteins | sample AntDrymUQ3302106_2_FD_104805 | JGI IMG/M metagenome (GOLD analysis project Ga0136618, IMG submission 104805) | Polar desert sand microbial communities from Dry Valleys, Antarctica - metaG UQ330 (21.06) | ecosystem: Environmental > Terrestrial > Soil > Desert | place: Antarctica: Dry Valley... | reverse complement strand
GTTTTGCAATACACCGGCGGCACGACCGGCACGCCGAAAGGCGCGATGCTGACGCATTACAACATTTTCGCCAACGTCATTCAGACGGAATCCTGGCGGCAAAACGGCACAAGACGCGGCGAAGACAGATATTTGCTGGTTATTCCGTTTTTTCACATTTACGGTTTTACGTGCGGAATGATGGAAGGCGTGTGGCGCGGCGTGCAGCAGATTTTGATTCCGAAATACGATGTCGAAGCGTTGCTCAGAGCAATCCGCGATTATGTCCCGACGTATTTTCCCGGTGTCCCGACAATTTATATTTCGCTTCTGAATCATCCGCAGGCGAAGGAATACGGCATTGACAAGATTCGTGTTTTCAACAGCGGTTCCGCGCCTTTGCCGGTCGAAGTCATCGAGCAGTTTGAGCGTCTGACCGGCGGAACTTTGAACGAAGGTTACGGACTTTCGGAAGCCTCGCCCGTGACGCATTCGACTTCGATGCTCGCGCGGCGCAAACCCGGCAGCATCGGTCTGCCGTTTCCCGATACGGACATCAAAATCGTTGACATCGAAACCGGAAAAACCGAAATGCCCGTCGGCGAAGCGGGCGAGCTGTGCATCTCCGCGCCGCAAGTGATGAAGGGCTATTGGAATCGTCCCGACGAAACAGCGATTGCCTTGCGAAAAGATGAAAACGGCAAAACGTGGCTTTACACGGGCGATGTTGCGCGGATGGACGCGGACGGTTATACATACATCGTCCAGCGCAAAAAAGATATGATTCTGGTCAGCGGTTTTAATGTTTATCCGTCGGAAGTCGAAGGCGTTCTGCACACTCATCCGGCGGTGATGGAAGTCGCCGTCATCGGCATTCCCGATTCGTATCGCGGCGAAGCGGTCAAAGCATGCGTCGTTCTTAAACCCAATGCAGTCGCCGGTGAAAAAGATTTAATCGAACACTGCAAAAAGGATTTGACCGATTATAAAATACCGAAAAAGATTGAGATTCGTGAAAGCCTGCCGAAAACGGCGGTCGGAAAAATTCTGCACCGCGTTTTGCGCGAGGAAGAGGCGAAAAGTGAATAGTACATTGTTAATCTTTTTATTACTTATTAGAGTCATAATTTGAATTATTGTGAACTTATCAATTTCAAATACGACCATTTTGAGAATGTTTCAAGAAAAGGACTCGATAAAAGTGAAAGATGCTGCTAGCCAATCATTGGAGGCAACAGGTATCTAAAGTATTTTATAGGGTGTTTAAGCACCGTATCAATTTAATCGCTAGATTTCCGAAAGGTTTATTACAAAAATGTCTGCTAAATTAACTCTAACAAGAACTCAAGTTCAAGATTTCGCTCGTAGTAATCAATACGCAATGCTGATGGCTGACACTGCTGTTAGAGATTACACCGGATGTAGATGTTGTCTCATAAATGGTTTATTAGTTGGTCTTGTACTGGGAACACAAACAGTTGAAAAACTTTTAAAAGCCTACATTATCTTGTTGGATACTACCCAAAACCCAAGAAGATTTGCACATAGAGTCATAGATTTGGCTCACAGAGCAGAAGCTCTTGATAGGCATTTAGACATCTCTGAATTTTACCCACTATTTGATAGGCTCGAACAATACTACCAGACGAGGTATCACGATAATGCTAATCAACCCAACAATATGACAACTGCCGAATTGATTGAAATAGACAAACTAGTTATTTGCTTAAACGAGCATTTGCCTATGCCAGATGAAATTAAATACAGGAGCGGAATTTATGCAAGATTATTTATCTCAAAAGAAAGAAATTTAGACCCTTCTATGTTCCCAGACGAGGTTTGGCTTACTAAGCAGAATGAATCCATAGCAAACATCTCCGATAACTTAGAAAAAAGATATTTTGAGGTCAAGCAACACTTGTATCCTAAAGTTGACGGCGAAATCTAATGACTCAGCGGGCGCGTGACGAACAGTGTTTCAAAAATGCTCGTCTATGGAACAATTAATTTTACTTGTCATTATCACTTATGACGATTGATGATTCACAATTTAAAAAGAGGGTCTAAAAACATATGAATCACGACCAGATAAAATTCGATATTTGCTGCGCGGCGCGGCTGCTTTACCGGCAAGGTTTGAGCGTGGCGAACGCCGGACATTTGAGCGTTGCCGTCGGTGAAAATACAATGCTCGTCAACCATTTCGGACCGTCGTTTGCGACTTTGAAACCGGAAAATATAATTGCGGTTGATTTTTCGGGCAAGGTTTTGGAAGGCGAGGCTTATGTCAACGACACGATTCGGCTGCACGGAATTATTCACCGCGAAAATCCGCACGCCGTCGCCGTCGCGCACACGCATCCGCCCGCCTGCGTAACCTTCAGCGCGTTTCGCCTCGAGCCGCAGATTTATGACCAGGAAAGCTGTATTTTGGCTGATGATGTCGAAGTGGTTGACGACGATTACGATGGTCTCGCGTCCGAAGAATCGCGCGTGATGCCGATTGCATTTGCGCTGAAAGAAAAACGCGCGTTGCTGCTGCCGAATCACGGCGCGTTGACGATTGGCGAAAACATTCAACTCGCGTTTCTGCGGATGATTCTGCTCGAAGGAATGGTGATGCGAAATCTGTCGGTGGCAAGCGCGGCGTGTGCTTTGGGACGCAAGCCGATTGCTATTTCAATGGACGCGGCGCGGCGGACGAAAGAGGAGATTTCCCGTATTCCCGCGCTTGCGCCGCTTTGGAAAGATATGCTGCTGCGGCTTCGGGCGACGGATGCGGATTTGTTTGAGGAAAAGGAAAATAGTGCCAAACGGTAAGTGGTAAGTGGTAAATTTTATTCTTTCACTTACCACTTACCGTTTAGCACTTACCACTAAATAAATGAATTATACAATCAATCGTGCAGTAATAATCGGTTCGGGAACAATGGGCGGCGGGATTGCCGCGCATTGCGCTAATGCCGGAATTCCCGTCTATTTGTTAGATATTGTGCCAACAGAACTCTCGCCGGAAGAAGAAAAACGCGGCTTGAGTTTGGAAAGTCCGGCGGTCAGAAATCGAATCGTCAACCAATCTTTGGAGCGTTTGAAAAAATCAAAGCCCGCCGCGTTTTTCACCGCCGAAGCCGCTGAACTCGTAACCGTCGGCAATCTCGAAGACAATTTCGATTGGGTTGGCGAAGGCGATTTTATCGTCGAAGCGATTATCGAAAATCTCGATGCGAAACGCGAACTCGTCGCCAGAATCGAAAAAGTGCGAAAGCCGAACAGCATCGTTGCCAGCAACACTTCCGGGATTCCGATTCGGTCAATCGCCGCCGAAGCGTCAGACGATTTCAAAGCGCATTTTCTCGGAACACATTTTTTCAATCCGCCGCGCTATATGAAATTATTGGAAGTTATTCCAACTCCCGAAATTAAACCGGAAATCGTCGAATTTATCATTGATTTCGCGGAAAGACGTTTGGGCAAAGGCGTGGTTATCTGCAAGGACACGCCGAATTTTATCGCCAATCGTTTCGGCTCGGTTTCCGGCGCGACGACCACGAGTTTTGTTCTCGAAAACAAATACACAATCGAAGAAGCCGACGCAATTCTCGGTCAATTAATCGGTCGTCCGAAAACCGCGCTTTTTCGCTTGCAGGATTTAGTCGGCTTGGATGTTTCGAGTTCTGTCGGCGAAAATCTTTACAAAATGATTCCCGACGACGAATCACGCGAAGTTTTGACCAACCAAAATCTGGGAACGCTGCGAACAACGCAGATGGAAAACGGACGTTTGGGCGATAAAACCGGACAAGGTTTTTATAAGAAACCGGCGAAAGGCGCAAAAGGCGAAATTCTCTCGCTCGATTTTGAAACGGGCGAATACCGCGAGCGGCGCGAGCCGGAAATCGCTTCAATTGGCGAGGCAATGAAAATCAAATCGCTACCCGAACGGCTGAAATTTGTTTTATCGCAAGACGACAAAGCCGGAAAATTAGCCAGACACGCCGTTTATAATTCGCTGGCGTATGCGGCGCGGCGCGTTCCCGAAATCACCGATTTAATCGTCAATGTTGACAACGCCGTGCGCTGGGGATTTTCGCACGAAGCAGGTCCGTTTGAAGTTTGGGACTCGCTCGGCGTGCGCGAAACTGCTGAAAAGATGGAAGCAGAAGGAATTGTGGTTGCGCCTTGGGTTAAAGAAATGCTCGATGCCGGAAATGAAAGTTTTTACAAAACCGAAGACGGCATCAAAAGTTATTACGACGCAGAGCGCAAATCTTATATCGCCGAACCGCTCGACGAGCGCAAAATCAAGCTTTCCGCGCTCAAATCAATCGGACAAATTATTCGTAAAAACAAAGGCGCGAGTTTAATAAATTTGGGCGACGGCGTTTTGTGTTTGGAATTTCACACGAAAATGAACACGCTCGACGCGGACATTGTGCAAATGCTGCGCGAGGCGGTTGAAGAAATCGAAACGAACGATTGGAAAGGTTTGGTTATCGGAAATGAGGCGGCGGATTTTTCAATCGGCGCGAATTTGTCGGGCGCAAGCGACGCGGCTTCGATAGAACGCGGTGTCAAGGAAATGCAGGACGCACTGACGGCAATTCGTTTTTGCGCGAAACCAATCGTTGCCGCGCCTGCGGGACGAACTCTCGGCGGCGGCGCGGAAATTTGTCTGGCGAGTGCAAGAATTACGGCGGCGGGCGAAACTTATATGGGACTCGTCGAAGTCGGTGTCGGATTATTGCCGGGCGCGGGCGGCTGCAAAGAGTTTGTGCGCCGCATCGTTTCGCCGCCGATGAAATCGGTCAACGCCGATCCGCTGCCGTTTTTGCAGGAAGCGTTGCAGACGATTGCAATGGCAAAAGTTTCGACCAGCGCATCGGAAGCGCGTTCGTTCGGATTTCTAAATGACGGCGATACGATTGTGATGAACCGCGATTATCTCGTCGGCGAAGCAAAAGCAATCGTCATCGAACTTTCGGAAAACGGTTACGTCGCGCCGATTCGCACTAAGAATTGTTACGCGGCGGGACGCGACGCGCTCGCCGGTTTGCAAGCCGCGCTTTACGTGATGCAGCAAGGCGGTTATATGAGCGAATACGATTGGTATGTTTCCGGTAAAGTCGCTTATGTTTTATGTGGCGGAGATTTGTCGGCGGGACAATGGGTTGATGAGCAGTATTTTCTCGATTTGGAACGTGAAGCGTTTGTTTCTTTATGCGGCGAAACGAAAACGCAGGAACGTATAAAATATATGTTGGAAACGGGAAAGCCTTTGCGGAATTAGGAAGAAATTAACCACAGATGAACACAGATAAAATGGATAATGGATAATGGATAATGGATAACGCTCTGATTTTAAAATTATCCGTTATCCGTTATCCGTTATCCATTGCTTTCATCTGTGGTTAAATAAAAAATTTTGAGGTTAAAAATTATGAAAGAAGCTGTCATTGTTGCCGCCGTGCGAACCGCCGTTGGCAAAGCACCGCGCGGAACTCTGCGAACGACGCGTCCCGACGATTTAGCGGCGTGGGTAATTAAAGATTTGCTCAAAAGAGTTCCGAATTTGTCGCCCGACGCGATTGACGATGTAATTTTGGGCTGTGCCACGCCCGAAGGCGAATCGGGAACGAACGTTGCTCGCATCGCCGCGCTTCGCGCCGGTTTGCCGCATTCGGTTCCGGCTGTTACCGTCAACCGTTTCTGCTCGTCCGGCTCGCAGACAATTGCCCAAGCCGCCGGGCAAATTATGTCTGGAATGGCGGAATGCGTCATTGCGGGCGGAACGGAATCAATGTCAATGCTGCGCGGCAACACCAAGTTTCGTCCGAATCCGTATTTGGTTGAAAATTACCCGGACGTTTATTTGAGTATGGGTTTGACGGCAGAAAACGTGGCGAAAAAATATAATATCTCACGCGAAGATGCCGATACCTTCTCATTTAGAAGTCATCAGAAAGCGTTGGACGCGCAAAAAAACGGACGTTTCAAAGACGACGGAATTGTGCCGCTCGATATTGTAATAAATGAAGTCGGCGAAAACGGGCAAACCAGACAGAAAAAATTGACGTTCGACACCGACGAAGGACCGCGCGCCGATACTTCAATCGAAGGTTTGGCAAAACTGCGTCCCGTCTTTCACGCGAAAGGCACGGTGACGGCGGGAAATTCTTCGCAAACATCGGACGGCGCGGCGGGTGTGATTGTGATGTCGCGCGCGAAAGCCGATGAGTTGGGTTTAAAACCTCTGGCGCGTTTTGTTTCTTATGCAGTCGGCGGTGTTCCGCCGGAAATTATGGGAATGGGTCCGATTGTCGCTGTTCCAAAAGCGTTAAAACTCGCGGGACTTCTCCTTGAAGACATTGATTTAATCGAACTCAACGAAGCGTTTGCGTGTCAGGGTTTAGCCGTGATGCGCGAACTCGGAATGGACGAGGAAAAAGTCAATGTCAACGGCGGCGCGCTTGCTCTGGGGCATCCGCTCGGCGCGACGGGTGCGAAATTGACAGTGCAGATTTTGGGCGAAATGCGGCGGCGCAAAAGCCGTTACGGAATGGTGACAATGTGCGTCGGCGGCGGTCAGGGCGCAGCGACGATTTTGGAGAATTTGCAATAGACCGAAGAAATTTATCCACAGATGAACACAGATAAAATGGATAATGGATAATGGATAATGGATAATGGATAATGCTTTGATTTTATAATTATCCATTATCCATTATCAATTTTCCATTGATTTCATCTGTGGACAATTTTTCAAAATTATTTAGATTTGAATGAGTATAAAAATCGAAAATATCGGCAAACTGAAGGATTTAATCGGGCAGGAAGTTGCCGTCAGCGATTGGATTGAAGTATCACAATCACGCATCAACCAATTTGCCGAAGCAACCGGCGACAATCAATGGATTCACGTTGACGCGGAACGCGCCCGACGAGAATCGCCGTTCAAACAAACCATCGCGCACGGCTTTTTGACAGTTTCATTGTTAAGCGAACTCGGAAAATCGGCGATGGAAATCGGCGGCGTGCGAATGGGAATCAATTACGGTTTGAACCGCGTGCGTTTCGTCGCGCCCGTTTTTGCCGATTCTAAAATTCGCAGGCGTTTTACTCTGGCGGAATTGGAAGAAATAAACGGCGGCGTGCAGGCGACCTGGGGCGTTACGGTTGAGCGCGAGAACGGCGAAAAACCTTGCTGTGTTGCCGAATGGCTCGTGCGTTACTACGTTTGATTTATTCGTAAATGGTAAATCGTAAATCGTGAATAGAAGATAAAAACGATTCACTCTTCACTATTTACGATTCACTATTTACGATTCACTATTTACGATTCACTAAAAATTATGACGGAACAAAAAGAAAACCTGCTCGTCACGCTTGAAAACGGAATCAAGCGCATCACTTTCAATCGTCCTGAACGGCGCAATTCGGTCAATGCTGAAATGATGCCGCAAATGCTCCACGCTATCAAAGAATCGGGAGGCGACGGAACGCGCGTCGTGATTTTGACGGGCGCGGGCGATTCGTTTTGCGCGGGCGCGGATTTGAACGCGACCAGCGAGCGCGATATTTCCAATTTCAACATCACAAATGCTTTGCGTGAAGGCGTTAACCCGATAATTTTAGCGATGCGAAGTTTGCCGGTGCCGATTATCGCCCGCGTTCACGGTCACGCCGTCGGTGTCGGTTTCAATTACGCGCTTGCCTGCGATTTGATAATCGCGTCGGAGCAGGCACTTTTCGGGCAGGTTTTCGTCAAAATCGGTTTGATGCCCGACGGCGGAAGCACGAATTTTCTGCCGCGTCTGGTCGGTTATCACAAAGCGTTTGAACTCGCCGCGCTCGGCGATATTATCAAAGCGGACGAAGCCTTGCGGCTCGGCATTGCCAATCGCGTCGTGCCGTTTGACGAATTGGATAAAACGGTTGACGACGCGGCGCGAAGATTTGTCGAATTGCCGCAAGTCGCGCTGGCGAAAATCAAAGCCGGTTTGAATTTTGGAATGAACGGCGATTTAGCCGCCGCGCTCGATTTTGAAGCGGTCAACCAAGATGCTTGTTATCATTCGCCCGATTTTAACGAAGGTGTTTCGGCATTTTTGGAAAAGCGCAAGCCGATATTTAATAAATAATAAATTCTTTAATTATTCACTTTTCACTTTTAGTTTTTCACTTTTCACTATTTTAATGGCTGACTCAACCGACACAAAACCCGTCCGCGCGAGCGAAAATCTTGATTGGAAAAATCTCGAAAATTATCTGCGCGAGAATTTGAAGGAAAAGTTCGCTGATGAATTCGACGTTTCCGCCGAAATGCAAGTCGAGCAATTTCCCGGCGGACACTCGAACCTGACTTATCTTTTGCGTTTTGGAAATCAGGAATTTGTAATGCGCCGACCGCCGTTCGGACCTGTTCCGCCGAAGGCGCACGATATGGCGCGTGAATTTCATATTCTCGAAAATGTGCATCCAGTCTACCCACTCGCGCCGCGCCCGTTTGTTTTATGTGAAAATACAAATATCATCGGCTCGATTTTTTATGTGATGGAACGGCGGCACGGAATTATCATTCGCACGGATGAAACGCCGCAATTAACCGATAATCCGGCGGCGCGGCTTAAGGTGAGCAAAGCGATGGTTGACGCGCTTGCCGAACTTCATCTGGTTGACGTTTATGCAAATGAACTAAATAATCTCGGCAAACCCGCCGGATTTGTCGAACGCCAGGTGCGCGGCTGGACGGAGCGTTGGCACGGCGCGCAAACGAGCGGATTAAAAGAAATGGATTTGCTTGCCGCTTGGCTGGTTGAAAGATTGCCGCCCGACGCGCCGCGTCCGACGCTCGTTCACGGCGATTTCAAATTAGATAACGTGATGCTCAATGCGGAAAATGTCGGTAAAATCGTCGGCGTATTCGATTGGGAAATGAGCGCGATTGGCGACCCGCTTGTTGATTTGGGAATTTTTCTTTGCTATTGGGTTCACACTTCGACGGCAGCGCAGCGCGATTCAATAGCGTCGGTAACAAACCGCGAAGGTTATTTTACGCGCGAGGAAATTATCGAAAATTACGCCGCGAAAACAAATCTTGATTTAACAAACGTCACATTTTACGAAGTCTTCGCCGTCTTCAAACTCGCCGTCGTCATCCAGCAAATTTATTATCGCTTTTTCAAAGGTCAAACCGACGACGCGCGTTTTGCACGCTTGCACGAGCGAGTCGAATGGCTGGCTCGAATCGGTGCAAAACTCATCGAAAGAATTTAGGATTCAAGATTCAGGATTCAGGATTTAATTCGGATTTAGGATTTCAATTTTGAATCCTGAATCTTAAATCCTGAATAAAGTAATCAGTTAAGATTTTCCCTCTAACGCATTTCGCAATTCCGGCGAAATTTTCGTCAGTTTGCCGTTTCTCAAAAGAACAACTGTCATCGCGCCTTCGAGCGCAAGTTCGCCCGTTTCCAAGAAAGCCTGAAAATCGTAGCGGATAGAACTGCGTCCGACTTTTCCGACGGTTAAACGCAAGCGAAACAGCGCGTCCAGCGCAATCATCCGCTTGAAATCGCATTCGATTCTGACACGCGGAAAACCAAATTCCTTGAGATGCTCGAACATTGACCAGCCGATTTGACGAAGCAGTTCGATTTCCGCTTCCTCGACAATCTCGAAAATACGCGGAAAATGCAGGATTCCCGCAGCATCGACATCAGCCCAGCGCATTCGGCGTTCGAACTCAATAAAAACTGCCATAATCAAAAAGTTTAATTGAAATCGAGAGTAATTCAAATCTTTTTCTTTTTGCATTTGGTAAAATAAAAAAGTGGAAAAAGCAGTTTCAAAAGCCGAAGAAAATCCAGAAGCCCGGAATCAACCAATCCCGAAATTCCTTTTGGAGGCAAATGTCGGAAATACACCTTTGATTCGCCTGCGCCGCGTTCTTGACAATTTACCCGCCGGAATCGAGATTTACGCCAAAGCCGAACATTTAAATCCGGGCGGTTCGGTCAAAGACCGCGCGGCGTTAGCGATGATTCTGGCTGGCGAGCAAAGCGGAAAATTGACAAAAGGAAAAACGATTTTAGATGCGACGAGCGGCAACACCGGAATTGCATACGCGATGATTGGCGCGGCGCGTGGTTATCCGGTTACGCTTTGTCTGCCGGGCAATGCGAGTAATGAACGCAAGAAAATCTTAAAAATTTACGGTGCGGAAATCATCGAAACCGATGCGATGAACGGCACGGACGGCTCGCAAATCCAAGCAAAAGAGTTGGTTAAAAAATTTCCCGACAAGTATTTTTACGCCGACCAATATAACAACGAAGCGAACTGGCGAGCGCACTTTGACGCGACTGCACCAGAAATCTGGCAGCAGACAAACGGGCGAATTACGCATTTCGTTGCCGGTCTCGGAACGAGCGGAACATTTATCGGAACGACCAGAAAATTAAAAGAATTTAATCCAAATATTCGAGCAATCTCAATGCAGCCGGATTCGCCGCTTCACGGGCTGGAAGGAATGAAGCATATGGAAACGGCGATTGTGCCGGGAATTTACGACGCGAATTTGGCGGACGAAAATGTCACTGTCGTCACCGAAGACGCGCAGGAAATGACGCGCCGATTGGCAAAGGAAGAAGGCTTGCTCGTCGGCATCAGCGCGGGCGCAAATGTTTTCGCGGCGATTGGTCTGGCAAAAACTTTGAAAAAAGATGCGGTTATCGTGACCGTTTTGTGCGACGGCGGCGGCAAATATTTGAGCGAAAAATTTTGGGATGAGGATTAGATGCTTTGTTCGCAGTTATTCTGAAATTGTAGGATAATTAGATATTGATGAAGGATTTAGCAATCACAACTAAGCTGGTTCATGCCGGTGAAAGACGAGCGCAGCCCGCCGGACTTCCCGTAGCGATGCCGATTTACGCGACCTCGACGTTTACCTACGATTCGATGGAAGAAATCGACAAAGTTTTCAGCGGCGAGACGAACGATTATGTTTATTCGCGCAACGGAAATCCGAATGTCGCGGCTTTGGAAGAAGCGTTGTGCGTTGTCGAAAACGGAAATGCGGCGACGGGTTTTGCTTCGGGAATGGCAGCGATGCACGCGGCTTTGCTGGCTTGCGAATTAAGTGCCGGCGCAGTTGTTCTGGCTTCGCAGGATTTATACGGCGCGACGTTTGAATTGCTTTATAAAATATTTGCGCCGTTTGGTATAAAAACCGCGACAGTTGATTTTAATAATATTGATGCTTTACGCGAGAAAATTTCGGAAGTAAAACCGCGTGTTTTAATAGCCGAAACGATTTCCAATCCGCTGCTCAAAGTTTGCGACATCGAAACTTGTGCCAATTTAGCTCACGAAGCCGGAGCGCGGCTTATTGTCGACAACACCTTTGCTTCGCCGTATTTGTGCCAGCCGCTCGATTTGGGAGCGGATTTTTCGGTTCATTCGACGACCAAATATTTGGGCGGACACGCCGATTCGACCGGCGGCGCAGTCATTGCGCGTGACGAACTCGACCGCGCCGCGCTCGTCGGCGTGTCGAAACTCGTCGGCGGAATTTTAGCCGTGTGGGAAGCGCATCAAATTTTGCGCGGTATGAAAACTTTGTCGCTGCGGATGGAAAGACAATGCGCCAACGCCAATTTGCTGGCGGAACATTTAACGAAACACGCGAAGATTGAAAAGGTTTTTTATCCGAATTTGGCGGCTGGAAACGAATCGAAAATTGTGCGCGGCGTTTTGCGTGAACCGTTCGGCGGCGCGCTCGTTTCGATTCAGCTCAGGGAAAATACGCGCGAAGCGGCTTTTTGTTTTATGAACGCTCTGAAATTGTGCGTACGCGCGACGAGTCTGGGCGATGTTTTTACGGGCGTTTCGCATCCGATGATTTCTTCGCACCGCGAGCTTTCGCCAAAAAAGCGTACAAGTCTGGGCATCGGCGATGGACTCGTGCGAATCTCCGTCGGCATCGAAGACATAAACGATATTATTGCGGACATTGAACAAGCTCTTACAATGGAAAATGGATAATGAATAATGGATAATGTTTGCTTTCTTAATTATCCATTTTCCATTTTCCGTTATTCATTATAAAGAAATGATTTCGATAGCTGAACAATTAATCAAACAAATTGAGGCGCACGGCGAGCGCGATTATCCGCACGAATGCGGCGGAATGTTAATCGGGCATTTCGACGCTGAAAAGGGCAAAACAATCGTCGAACTGTTGCCGATGGAAAATTCGAGCGAAGAATCAACCAGACACAATCGCGTGTTGATTTTGCCGAAAGATGTTATGCGAGCCGAACGCTATGCGCGTGAAAAAAAACTCGATGTCGTCGGCTATTATCATTCGCATCCGAATGACCGGGCGTTTCCGTCGCAGTTTGATTTAGACCACGCGCTTCCGGTTTGGTCATACATTATCGTTTCGGTTTTACAGGGAAAAGCGGCGGACGTTCGTTCGTGGGAGATGGAAAATGACCGCTCGAAATTTAACGAAGAAGAAATAAAATAGTGAAAAATTAATAGTGAAAAGTGAAAAGTGAAAACGGAGAATATGTTTTTGAAAATGAATAATTCCTTAACTTTTCACTTTTAGTTTTTAGTTTTTCACTATTTATGGAGAAAATATATGGCAGTAACAATTGTGATTCCAACGCCTTTGCGTCAATTTGCTGGCGGGCAATCGGAAATTGAAGTCGAGGCAACAACCGCGGGCGAAGCGTTGAATGCTTTGACGACGCAGTTTGCCGATTTGAAAAAACATCTCTATAACGACCAGAACAAACTGCGAAATTTCGTCAATGTTTATGTCGGCGACGAAGATATTCGGCATCT
>Ga0136618_10000576_pt1 | contig 12838 bp, 12 predicted proteins | sample AntDrymUQ3302106_2_FD_104805 | JGI IMG/M metagenome (GOLD analysis project Ga0136618, IMG submission 104805) | Polar desert sand microbial communities from Dry Valleys, Antarctica - metaG UQ330 (21.06) | ecosystem: Environmental > Terrestrial > Soil > Desert | place: Antarctica: Dry Valley... | reverse complement strand
CCGGCGAAACCAGCGGCACCGATCGCGGTGGCGGCGGCGCCGGCCGCGGCGCGGCGGATCACGGCCTTGGTGCGCTGGCTGAAGTGCACCACCGGCCAGCCGTTCGCGACAGCGTGCCGCTCCAGTGCGGCGTCGGGATTCACGGCCACCGGGTGTCCCACTGCTTCGAGCATCGGCAGGTCGCTTGCCGAGTCGCTGTAGGCGTAGCACTGGTTGAGGTCGAGGCTCTCCCAGCGGGCGAGGTGCTTGATGGCCTCGACCTTGCCTCGGCCGTAGCAGAACGGCCCATCGAGATCCCCGGTGTACACACCGTCGACAACAACACTTCGGGTGCCGATTCCGGCGGTCATACCGAGCGTGATGGCCAGCGGCTCCACGATCTCAACCGGCGACGCCGACACGATGTAGGTCCCACGACCGGCGTGACGATGCAGATCGAGCAGCCGCCGCGCTTCTGGTCGGATCTTGTCGAGCAACTTCGGAAGCACCTCGGTGTTCAGTCCGACCAGGTCTTCCTGGCGCATCCCGGTCACCGCTCCCAGAATCCGCTCGCGCACGGCCTTGGACTTGTCGTCGCTCGCACCCCGCAGTTTGAACATGACGGCTGACACGGCGTCGCGGGCGAGCTGCGAAGTGGGGAGCAGACCGGCGGAGCGGGCCGCCAGCGCGACGACAAACGCCGACGAACCGGAGATCAACGTGCGGTCGAGATCGAAGAACGCCGCACTCGGTCCGGTGTACGCCATCGGCGTGTACTCAGTCATGATGGTCCTCGCCCTATCTTGCCCGCACTCTCACCGCTCGCGCCGCCAGATCTGGCGGCCGTTACTCCAACTGCCCGCCGTTCGAGCGCGATCGCATACGCGTCGCGGCGAGAGATGCCCAACGCATCGGCCGACTGGGCGGCGGCCTCCTTCGTCGACAACCCGTTCGCCAGCAACACATCGATCGACGCGGCAACGGCGGCCGGATCGGCTGAGTCGTCCGCCATTGCGGCCCCGCCGAGCACGACGACGTACTCGCCCCGGGGTGTGCCGAGATCGATACTCGACAACGTGCCCCGCTCGATGGTCTCGTACAGCTTCGTCAACTCCCGGGCGACAGCCACGGGCCGGTCGCCGCCGCACGCTGCGATGAGGTCGGCGATGGTCCGCGCGATGCGGTGCGGTGCTTCGTAGAGAACCACGGTGCGCTGTTCGACGGCCAACGCGGCGAGCCGCTGCTTACGCCCCTTGCCCGATCGGGGAAGGAAACCCTCGAACACGAACCGCGACGTCGACAGACCGCTCGACACGAGCGCCGACACCAACGCGGTTGGGCCGGGAACAGTCGACACCTCGAAGCCGGCATCGACGGCCGCGCGCACGAGCCACTCCCCCGGATCGCTGATTCCCGGTGTGCCAGCATCGGTCACCACGGCGACGGTGCCGCCATCGCCGAGCACGGCGAGCACGTCGGCGACGCGATCGCGCTCGGTGTGTTCATTGCACACGGCGAGTCGTTTGCTGGCGATTCCAGCGTGCTGGAGCAGCCGCCCCGTGCGCCGAGTGTCTTCGCAACAGACCAGGTCGGCGTTGGTGAGGGCGTCGATCGCGCGCGGCGAGAGGTCTGCCAGATTCCCGATCGGCGTCGCGACGAGGACGAGCTGCGCCCCGATACGCCGTTGTTCATTCATCGGGGTCGCGCAGTTCCACCACGTCGCCGATGGAGAGCCCCCAACGCTCGAACGAGCCGGTCGATGCCTCGATGATCCATCTGGCCTGACGCACTGGCGCACCCAGCCGCCATCGCCGCATCCGAACGATCTTGAGCACCACTCCCGCCTCGTCGACGAACGCGACGTCGATGGGAATGCACATACCGAATGTGTGCACCCACCGGCACTTCGGGATCACGAATGCCCCGTCGAGTTCCCGCCGCCCGCGCAATCCCTTCCGACGTTCCCGTGATGTCGTGGCCACGTCGGCCGAGGCGAGGACTCGCGCTTCGCTCACCAACCAAGCCACCTACGAAGCATGGCACGCGAGACGCCCACTGCCACCTGCGCCGCCGCAAGGCGAGCCGCTTCGGCGAGCCGAGCCCAGGTGATAGTGCCTTTTCGGCTGCGGAGCTTGCGGAGCAGCCGAACGAATTTGACCCAGCGAACGCCGATCCATCCGCTTGAGCTCGAGTGTGATTGGGGGGAAACACCATCAGTACAGTGCCGGGAGCCAAATCGAAGGGGGATTTCGTGCCGGGGAGCATCCTGGGAACTCGGGTCGTCCGCAAGGAGGATCCGAGATTCATGACGACGGGCGGCGTGTACACGGACGACCTGCGCGATGTCGAAGCATTGGCGGGCGCCGCAACGGTCGTGTTCGTTCGTTCGACTGTCGCCCACGGAACCATCACGTCGATCGAGACCGCTGATGCCCGTGGCATGCCTGGTGTGGTCGGCGTATTCACCGCCGCCGACCTCGAACTCCAGCCCGACGCGGCTCCCTGGAACCCGATGGTGGCTCGCACGTTGCTCGCCAGCGACCGCGTGCGCTACGTGGGCGAACCGGTTGCCATGGTCGTCGCCGAAGGCGCCGCCCAGGCGGTGGACGCGGCGGAAGCGGTGTATGTCGAGTACGACCTGCTCGAGGCCTACATCGACGCTGAAGCCGCGCTGGCCGGATCGACGCTCATCTACGACGGCGCCCCGGGCAACGTCGTCGTCGATTCGGTGGCCTTCGGGATGCCGGACGTCTCTGGTGACGAGTTCTTTGCCGGCTGCGACGTCACGGTGACCAGTCGTTTGGTCAACCAGCGAGTCGCGCCGTGCCCGCTCGAAACCCGGGCGTCGGCGGCGGCATGGATCGACGGCCGGCTCCACCAGTGGGTGTCCTCGCAACACGCCCAACGCGCCCGCACGCGGCTTGCCGAGGTCAACGGCGTCGACGAGGAGCACGTGCGTGTCGTCGCCCCTGACGTCGGCGGCGGGTTCGGCGCCAAGATTGCGATGTACGCCGAGGAGGCGTTGCTCGGCCGGATTGCGAAGGAGGTCGGACGCCCGGTGCGTTGGTCGGAAACCCGCAGCGAGTCGATGATGGCGCTTGGCCACGGCCGGGCGCAGATCCAGCACGTCACCGTCGGTGGCGGCCGCGACGGGCGTATCACCCACTATCGCCTCGACGTCGTGCAGGACTGCGGCGGGTTCGCCGAAGTCGCCTCCGTCCTCCCCCCATTCATGACCCGGCCGATGGCGTCGGGGGTCTACGACATCCCCAACATCGAGTGCCGCACCCGTTCTGTCGTCACCAACACCACGCCGGTCGTGGCCTATCGCGGCGCCGGGCGGCCGGAGGCGACCGCAGCAATCGAGCGTGGCATGGACCTCTTCGCGGCCGAACTCGGCCTCGACCCGGCCGACGTCCGCCGGACGAATCTGATCGCACCGTTCAGCGAGCCGTTCACCACCGCCGTCGGTCAGACCTACGACGTGGGCAACTTCATCGGTGCGCTCGAGCTCGTACTCGATGCTGCCGGCTACGCCGACCTGCGGGCCGAGCAGCAACGTCGACGAAGCGAAGGCGGCCGTGTGCAGTTGGGTATCGGCGTCAGCGCCTACGTCGAGATCACTGGTGGCGTCCCACCGTTCGGCGACGACGCCAAGATCGAGATCACCGACGAGGGCCACGCCGTCGTATACACCGGCAGTTCCCCGCACGGGCAGGGCCACGACACGGCGTGGTCGATGCTCGTGAGCGACCGCACGGGTATCCCGATGGATCACATCACGCTCGTGTGGGGCGACACCGATCTCGTGGCCACCGGAGGCGGCACGGCTGGTTCGCGCTCGTTGCAGCAGGCGGGCGCAGCGGTCGACAAGGCGGCCGGCGAGCTCGTCGACCTGGCGAAGACCCTGGCGGCGACGCAACTCGAGGCCGACGTGGCCGACATCGTGCTCGACCCCGAACGTGGCGTGTTCCACGTCGCCGGCACGCCTGCGCTTTCGACGTCATGGGCCGACCTGGCCGCGGGGTCGTCGAGCCGTGGCGAGCAGCTGCTCATGGAGTCGCGGTTCGACGCCGCGTCGCCGACATTCCCGTTCGGCGCGCACGTGGCCGTGGTCGAAGTCGACACGGAAACGGGTCAGGTCCGACATATCCGTCACGTGGCATGCGACGACGCCGGGCGCATCTTGAACCCCTTGCTCGTCCAGGGTCAGATCCACGGTGGAATCGCCCAAGGTGCCGCTCAGGCGTTGCTCGAGGAAGTCCGCTTCGACCCCGACGGCAACCCGATCACATCGAATCTTGCCGACTACGCCATGATCAGCGCCGCCGAGCTGCCCAGCTTCGAGGTCGTCGAGATGGAGACCCCCACGCCGGTCAACCCGCTCGGGGCCAAGGGCATCGGCGAGTCAGGCACCATCGGTTCCACGCCTGCTGTCCAATCGGCGGTCGTCGACGCGGTCGCCCATTTCGGTATCCGTCACATCGACATGCCCGCCACGCCCGAGCGGGTGTGGCAAGCAATCCGCGCTGCCGCGGCCGGCTAGAGCGAAGCCCAGAACTCCTGGAGGACCTGCGCGCCTCGCTCGGGTCCCTGGAGCGGCCACCAGTGCCCGAGACCCTCGAGCGGCTGGAACCGGGCGCCCAAGCGCTGGCTCATCCGCTCGGCACCGGCCGTGCCCCCAGTGAACGGATCGTCGACGCCGGCGAGGACAAGTCCGGGACGGGCGGCGGCCGCTTCCACATCCTTCCCCCACTCTGCCATCGCCGGTTGCGCCGCCGAGCGATACAGGTTGAGGATCGAATGTCCCATCTCCTCGTCGAACGCCTTCGCGAACGCGAGCGCGGCATCAGGTGTGATGCCTGACGCCTCGAGTAGTGCGGCGAGATCGGCATCCGCGGCGGCCACTGTGTCGGTGACCCATTGCTCACCCGCGGGCGAGATCCACAACTGGGCAAAGTCGTGCCAGACGTAGTCGGGATCGAGGAGCCCGGCGACGTCGCTCACCCACGACCGGATCAGGTCAGGGCGAGTACACGCAACTCGGATCACGAAGCCCCCGCCCCAGTCGTGGCCGACAAGGTCGACCGGCTCGCCGATCGCTTCCAACTGGGCGACGAGCCAGGCGGTGTACTCCTCCTTGGTCGCGCCGAATCCTGACGGCGCCGGCACACCGAAGCCGGGGAGCTGCGGCGTGAGCACGTCATCACGACCAAGACGTTCGCGCACGCCGTCCCATACCGCCGGTGTCTCCGGAACACCGTGAACGAGCACTACTGCAGCCATGGGCCGACCTACTTCCTCTGGAACCTGACCTCTATGTCTACGCCAGCCGAGTGTTGCGCGGTTCAGTCGGCGCACGGCCGCACGACGGTGAGTCCGAGTGGCGGAGTACCGTCGATTCGGTGAAGTTGTCCGGAATCGAAATGCTGCGCATTGCGATGCCGCTGCGCACCCCGTTTCGCACGTCGTTCGGCACCCAGCTCGATCGTGACGTGCTGCTGCTCCGAGTGGAGGGGACGAGCGCAGGCGTTGACACAGTCGGCTGGGGCGAATGCGTAGCGATGGCCGCGCCGCTCTACTCACCTGAATACGTCGACGGGGCGCAGCACGTCATCGAACACTTCTTCACGCCGCTGCTCTTCGATCGCGGCGAGGTGGCGGCCGACGACGTCGCTCCGCTGCTCGCCGTGTTCGAGGGCCACCCGATGTCGAAAGCAGCAGTGGAAATGGCGATCCTCGACGCCGAGCTACGCACTGCGGGCGAGTCGTTCGCCAGCCGTCTCGGAGCAGTCACCGATCGGGTGCCCGCTGGTGTGTCCGTCGGTATCACCGACAGCGTCGGTGAGCTCCTCGATCAGATCTCCGGGTACCTCGACGACGGCTACATCCGCATCAAACTCAAGATCGAGCCCGGCATCGACACCGACCGGGTGGCGGCAGTGCGGGAGCGGTTCGGGGACGACCTCGTGCTGCAGGTCGACGCCAACGCCGCCTACACGCTTGACGACGCCGACCACTTGGCCGAGTTGGACGCCTTCGGCCTCCTGCTCATCGAGCAGCCACTCGCCACTGACGATCTGCGGCACCACGCACTGCTGGCGAAGCGGATCCGTACACCGATCTGCCTCGACGAGTCCATCGTGTCGGCCAAGAGCGCTGCCGACGCCATCGCTCTCGGGTCGTGCTCGATCATCAACATCAAGGCCGGACGGGTTGGCGGCTATCTGGAAGCGAAGCGGGTCCACGACGTGTGCCACGTGCATGGTGTGCCAGTGTGGTGCGGGGGAATGCTCGAGACCGGACTCGGCCGGGCTGCCAACCTCGCCCTTGCCGCGCTACCCGACTTCTCGCTGCCCGGCGACACATCGGCGTCCGCGCGCTACTGGGAGCGCGACCTCACCGAGCCGTTCGTGCTCGAAGCCGATGGCTACGTCGCGGTGCCGACCGGCCCCGGTCTCGGCGTCGACCCGCTGCCCGACGTGCTCGCCGAAACAACGACCAGCACGAAGTGGCTTCCGGCCTAGTTGCTACTCGCGACGGGTTCGGCCGGCGCGCCGGGCGGCCTGAGTCTCACCCCTCAAGACATAGGAGCGTCCCAGATACCCGAATGAGACTGTGGCCGCCCAGCCCAGGGCACGGGCGGGTGAACACCGGCGCGAACGGCCGCAACCACCACCTTCAAGAGCCAGCAACCGCGCGCCCAAGCGATCGAACCCGTCCCAATACGCAAGGCCGCAGCGCGAACCGATTGCGCCGCTGCCAGAGTGGACAGCGTGATCCCCTCACTGGCCCCCTCCCGCCAGGTGGTACTGCTCGACCTCGACGGCACGCTGTCGGAGTCCGAACCTGGCATCCTCGGCTCGTTGATCACGGCGCTCGTCTCGCTGGGCATCCCGGCGCCGCCCTACGACGTGATGCGCCACGCGATCGGCCCGCCGTTCGAGATCGGCCTGCCCGAGATCGGCATCCCGGTCGAGCACGTGTTTGCCGTCATCGCGGCCTATCGCGAGGTGTACGAACGGACCGGGCTGTTCGAGACCCGGCTCTACGACGGGATCGTCGAGATGCTCGATGCGCTCGCCGACGCCGGATGCACGCTGTGCGTCGCCACGTCGAAGCCCGAGTCGTCAGCGCGGAGGGTCATCGACCATCTCGGTCTCACCGACTACTTCAAGGTCATCGGTGGCGCCACCCACGACTCGTCACGGCGGACCAAGGCAGCAGTCATCAGCCACGTGCTCGATCAGATCGGCCTCGCCGGCGGCCCCGAGCTCATCATGGTCGGCGACCGCTCTCACGACATCGAGGGCGCGGCCGCGCACGGGATCGACACCATCGCCGTCGCCTGGGGCTACGGCGACCGTCTCGAGCACGAAGCGGCCGGCGCCTGGGCCATCGCCGACACGCCAGCCGATGTGGTCCGCATCATTCGTGCCTTGTGAGCGCTGGGCCGCGTGACATCACCGTCGACCGGGGCACCCATGCGCTCGCCGGATCCAGCAACGTCGTCGAGCGGGCAGGCCTCGCATCGACGCTCGACCGCAGGGAATTGTTCTCGTTCATCCCAGACGCTCACGTTTCAGTGATCGCGGCCCTGCCACGTCGTCACACATGCTTCGTTGCCTTCTGGGTCGGCTAACACCCAGAACGCCGGGGCGCTGGCATCGGACAGCACAACGCCACCCGCGGCGACCGCCGCATCGATGCGGCGTGCCGCCTCGTCGTGGGGCACCGACACGTCGAAATGAATCCGGTTCCGTTGCGGCCGCGGCGCACCCATCTGCTGAAACCAGATGGCCGGACCCTGACCCCACGGATCGACGATTGCGTCCTCGTCAGTTGCGTTGGCCTCGTCGACGTATCCCATGATCGCCTTCCAGAAGCGGCGGACACTCGGAATGTCGGTCGCATCGATCGCGATCTCGATGAGCTGGACCGATCGGTCGTCGTCGAGCGCGGGAGATGTCCGGAGCCCGAACTCAGATGCGAGCGCGGCAATCCGCTTGGCTCGATCGATCTCATGCGCCGTCACCCACGCCGCCGCGGGGTCTTGCAAGGCCAGCACGACCCGGTCGTTCCTGAGATCGACGCGCAACTCCGCACCGGCGGTCGCAACCGCTCGCGTCGCAAACTCGGCGCCATCACTGAGTGAAGCCACCCGGACACATGTCGTGACGCCGCCGAGCACGTACCGCCAGCCGATGGCTTCGACCGCGTTGAAGATCTGCTTTCGGCTCAGTCGCTTCGTTGGATCCATCGCTCCAGCATGCCGGAGCGCCCGCTGGACAACGCCTCAGTTCAGGTTTCAGGGCACGAGCACGATCTTGCCCGTGACGTGGCCATCTTCGGCCAGCTCGTGCGCCTTTGCAGCCTCGTCGAGCGGCACCGCATGCTCGACATGGACGGTCAGCTGACCGGCCTCGACGAGCTTCGCGAGTTCGCGCAGGTCAGATGCTGAGGGCCGCACGCTCACCACTGCCAGCCGCACGCCGGCTTCAGCGGCCTGCTCAGGCGTGATGCCGAGGTACATCCCGACCGCTCCGACCAACAGCCCGCCGGACTTGAGCACTCTGGCCGACCGTTCGCCGTAGGCGCCCCCGACGAGGTCGAACACCACGTCGACCGGCTCGATCGCGGATTCGAACTCCGTCGTCCGGTAGTCGATCATCTCGTCGGCACCGAATTGCTTGACGACGTCGTGCTTCGGCGCGCTGGCCGTGCCGATGACGTAGGCACCCTGCGCTTTGGCGACCTGGACGGCGAGATGGCCGACGCCACCCGCCGCCGCGTGGATGAGCACTCGTTGGCCGGGGGCAACCTTGGCGATCCCCACCAAGGCCTGCCACGCCGTGAGCGCGGCGAGGGGGAACGCTCCGGCCTGCTCGATCGTGAGTCGGGTCGGCCTGCGGATGATCTCGTTGGGAGATGCCAGCACGTAGTCGGCGTACGAGTTGCCGGCACCGGGGAACGCGAGCAGCCCGAACACCTCGTCACCGGGACCGAAGGCTGAGACGCCGACGCCGACCGACTCGATGACGCCGGCGACATCCCAGCCCAGCGTGAACGGCGGCGCACCGAGAAGCCCGGACCCGAAGCGGAGTTCGTCGCCGCCTTCGCGGTCACGAGGCTGGTACGCCCCGGCCCGTGTCACGAGGTCGACCGGATTGACACCGGCGGCTCCGACGTTGACGAGCACCTGGCCGTAGCCGGGCTCGGGCCGGACGACGTCGGCGACTTCGAGCACGTTCGGTCCACCGACGGTCTGCTGAGTGATGATGCGCATTCTGCGCCTCCTTGGGAGTGTGCGATTCGGACAGTTCGATCGTGACACCGGGAGTACCTCTTGTGAAGATGGCACCCTTCTGATATACAGGTACCTGATGGATACCGCTCTAGACCTGCGAGAACACGGTGGCGCCGATGCATACTTCCGCGACTGCCCGTCGCGTATGGTGCTCGACCTGCTCGCCAACAAATGGACGATGCTGGCCATCTCGGCGCTCGGTGCCGGCCGGCTCCGTCATGGCGAGTTGCGCCGTCGGCTCGACGGCGTGTCCCCGAAGATGCTCAGCCAGACGCTGCGCACGTTGGAACGACACGGACTCATCTCACGAACGCAATACCCCACGATCCCGCCGCAGGTCGACTACCAACTCACCGCGCTGGGCGAGAGCGTCCGCGCCCCGATGGCCAGCGTCAAGGCCTGGGCCGAGGAACACGCCGACGAGCTCACCGACGCCCGCCGAACGTACGACGACCGTGAGCCGCCGACGCCGTGGTACGGCAGCCCGATCCCGGCGAGCCGCCTGAGCGGATCGTGACGTGATCCCGTAGGTTGAGGTTCCGCATGGCCATCGCAGCGCAACCCCCCGTGACCGACGATGCCCCGGCGCCGATCGCGCGCCGATCGAACGCCGATCTGACAATGCGACGGATCCTGCGTCTGCCGCTCGATGGGCCGGCCGGTACCGCCGCCGGAGCCCGCAAGGCGTTCCAAACGTCGATCATGGTCGCCGCCGTCCGGTGCATCTTGATGTATCTGGTGTTCCCGTTCGTGCTCCCCGCGGTGGGCATCGCCAGCGGCGTCGGACCGGCGGTCGGCCTCATCGTCAACACCGCCGCCGCCGTGTGCATCGTCATGAGCATGCGCCGATTCTTCCGCGCTGATCATCCCAAGCGTTGGTGGTACGCCGGCCTCGGCGGCGCGGTCTTGGCACTCCTCGCGGTCCTCGCCGTCGTCGACATCGTCGATTTGCTTCGCTGAAAGGGGGAAGGAAGACCTTCTCCCGTCGCAGTTGGGGCGAATCTCGGCCATCCTGGAGGAATGAACACGGAACGGCCGATTGTCGTCGCGGCGAATCGGCTGCCGGTGATGCGAGCGCCCGACGGATCGTGGGTGCCCAGCCCTGGCGGACTCGTGCGAGCCTTGTTGCCGATGCTGCGCCAGTCGGGCGGAACATGGGTGGGCTGGACTGGCGATGTCGACGACGACGCAGAGCCGTTCGAACTGGACGGCCTCGAACTCCACCCGGTGCCGCTGTCGCAAGCCGAGTACGACGACTACTACGAGGGATTCTCGAACGACACGCTCTGGCCGCTCTACCACGACGCGGTGCGGGACTCGTCGTTCAAGGCCAGACAATGGCACGCGTACGTGGCCGTCAATCAGCGATTCGCCGAGGTCATGGTGAAGGTCGCTCCGCCCAACGCCATCATCTGGATTCACGACTACCACCTTCAATTGGTGCCGTCGATGATCAGAGCGCTGCGGCCTGACGCCGTCATCGGGTTCTTCCTCCACGTGCCGTTCCCGCCGTGGGAACTATTCGCCAGGCTGCCCTGGCGCGACGACATCATCGCCGGCTTGCTCGGAGCCGACCTGCTCGGCTTCCAGCGGCATAGCGACGCCCACAACGTGGCCGCCATCGCCCAGCAACTCGCTGGTGTTCATGTCACGGGCAACTACAACATCGGTGAACCGGACGGCGATGCCGGCGACACGATGACGCTCACGGGCGCCGGCGGCCACATCACGAACGTCGGGGTGTTTCCGATTTCGATCGACGTCGACGAGTTCGACGACCTCGCCGCCGAACGGAATGTCCGTCGGACGTCGGCGGCGGTGCGGGCCAGTCTCGGCAACCCCGAGGTCATCCTGCTCGGCGTCGATCGACTCGATTACACGAAGGGCATCGGGCAGCGAATGCGTGCCTTCCGCTCACTCCTCGACGACGGCACGCTCGACGCCGAGCGATGCGTGATGGTGCAGGTCGCCACCCCGACCAGGGAAGCGGTGGAGCACTATCGCGACGAGCGTCACGAAGTCGAGCGGCTCGTTGGCGAGATCAACGGTCGCCATGCCAGCATCGGCCATCCGGTGTTGCACTACCTGTACCGCGGACTGGCGCTGGAAGAACTGGTGGCGCTCTACCTGGCCGGCGACGTGATGCTCGTGACGCCGCTGCGCGACGGCATGAACCTGGTCGCCAAGGAGTACGTGGCCTCGCGACGTGACATCAACGGTGTCCTCGTGCTGTCAGAGTTCGCCGGCGCTGCCGATGAGCTCACCGACGCAGTGCTCGTCAACCCCCACGACGACGCCGCGCTCCGCGACGCCATCGTTCGTGCCGTCGAGATGCGCCACCCGGAACGAACGCGGCGCATGGCGGCGTTGCGCGAGGTCGTTTCGCGCAGCGATGTTCGCGGATGGGCGGAGCGCTTCCTCGGCGCGCTCGACGACGAGACCGCGGACGGATGACGGATGACGGCCGGATCAGAGACCTTCGATGATCCCGTAGCGGTCGCCGACGAAGCCGTTGCCCTGAGCCGCCCCCTCTTGGTGGCGTTCGACGTCGACGGCGTACTCGCCCCGATCGTCAGCCACGCCGCTGACGCCGCGCTGCTCCCAGGGATGCTCGACACGCTGATCGAACTCTCGAACCGCGTCCCGGTTGGCGTGGTCTCAGGACGGGCCGCCGAGAACCTCGAACGGTTCGGCTTTCCCGAGACGTTCATGGTCGCGGGCAGCCACGGGGCCGAACGGCGCGGTGTCCCGCTCGCGCCACTGTCCCTCGCCGAGTCGCGCCGCCTCGACCGCCTGCACATGCTCGCTCAGCGAGCGGCCAACGAGGCCGGTCGAGGCGCCTGGGTTGAGTCGAAGCCGACGGGTGTCGTGTTGCACGTCCGCGAGGCCGACGCCGAGTCCGGCAAGGCGGCGCTCGCCGCCCTCACCAATCTGGCGAGTCTCGTCGCCGGCGCTCAGGTGAAGGCCGGGCACAGCGTGGTCGAGTTGGCGACCCGGCCGGCCACCAAGGCGGCCGCGATCGCGGCAATGCGACTCGACGTTCCACCGAGCTCGGTGGTATTCCTCGGCGACGACGTCACGGACGAGGACGTGTTCGCCGCGCTGACGAACGGTGACCTCGGCATCCGCATCGGGACGGGCGAGACGGCGGCCACCCGGCGCCTCGGCGGCCCGGCTGACGTGCTGACCTTCGTCCGTCGGCTCCACAGCGCGATCCCGCCACGCGCGGAGGTCACTCCCCCGCGCTGACCCCCGCCGGCCGGTCCTTCTTCGGAAGCTTCGACACGACGGTGTCGTAGGAAACGTCGACCGCTTCCTCGATCTCGTCGTCGGGGATCACGCCGCCGATGCGAAGGGTGTTCCAACCCGAGCGCCCGATGTAGGCCATGACCGTCGCATCGTCGGGATAACGGAGCAGCCATTCGTCGGCCTCGTCCCGATTGCCACCCGCCTTGACGCCGACCGACGTACCGCCCCCGAGGAACGCGAAGATCTTGCCTTTGTCGGCCGGGCCGACCTTCACGACCGTGTCGCCATCCCACGGCTCGTCCT
>Ga0136618_10000574_pt1 | contig 12856 bp, 9 predicted proteins | sample AntDrymUQ3302106_2_FD_104805 | JGI IMG/M metagenome (GOLD analysis project Ga0136618, IMG submission 104805) | Polar desert sand microbial communities from Dry Valleys, Antarctica - metaG UQ330 (21.06) | ecosystem: Environmental > Terrestrial > Soil > Desert | place: Antarctica: Dry Valley... | reverse complement strand
TGGGACGATGAAGCCGTCGCCGAGCGCTGCGCGCTGCTCGGGGGTGCGCGGCAGCACGACGGTCTGCTGTCCGCGCAGGCGCGCGAGCACCTCGCCGAGCACGTCGTTCTCGAAGCGGTGATAGAGCGACACCGCCGGCGGCGTGCGCACAACGGCGATCGGCAGCGCAGGGTCGAGCCCCAGCTCGCTGAGCACCGCCGGGTCGGGCTCGAAGTCGGCGAGGTAGTACTCCTCCTTGAGCCCCGGGTATGCCGCGATCTTGCCGGCGGCGCCGTAGCGCTCCAGGCGCTCGGGCGGGATCACGTCCGGCACGACGACCGTCTGGGCGAGGCGGCAGTTGACGGTGTGCTGAACCGTCGCCCACTCGTAGTCGAACATCGTCGAGCAGGGAATGCGCAGTAGGCGCGCGGCGACGCTGACGTCGTTTGAGCCGTGGCCCAGCGCGAGGTCGAAGCGCCGACCGCAGGCCCAGCGCACGAGCGCTCCGGAGCGCTGCGCCAGCCCGAGCCCCTTTGCGGCCAGCCTTTCGCCGCGGTGGTGGCCGACGACCGTGTGGTCGATCTCGAAGCGCTCCAGGAGCCCGAGCGTCTGGGCGAAGTCGCGCGCCGTGATCTGCACCTCGTGGCCCTGCGCGCGCAACAGCGCCACGATCGGGCGCAGCACGAGCACGTGAGGGCTGTTCGTAAGGTCGACCCAGACGCGCATCGGGCCAACCTAGGGCGCTCGTCGGCGGCTCGCTTCCCGACCAGCGCCCGCTACCCTTCCCCGCGCGTGTTCGTCCTCGCCTCATTGACGGACCCGATCGTCGAGTTTGCGACGAGCGTCGTCGCCGACCTGGGCCTCCCCGGTGTCTTCGTGCTGATGGCGCTCGAGAGCGCGTGCATCCCGATCCCCAGCGAGGCCACGATGCTGTTCGCCGGCTTCAACGTCAGCGAGGGCGAGTACAGCCTGATCGCGGTGACGCTCGTCGGCTCCTTCGCCAACCTCGTCGGCTCGTGGATCGCCTACGCCGTCGGCTACTACGGCCGGGTCGACATCCTCGAGAAGCACGGCAAGAAGCTGCACATCAAGCCCTCGCACCTGCACGCGGCCGACCGCTGGTTCGAGAAGCACGGCGACGCGACCGTCTTCTTCACGCGCATGCTGCCGATCATCCGGACGTTCATCTCGCTGCCCGCGGGCGTGGCGCGGATGCCGTTCTGGCGCTTCACCGTGCTGACCTTCCTCGGCTGCCTGCCGTGGGTCTTCGCGCTGACGTACATCGGCCAGCAGGTCGGCGAGAACTGGGAGCAGTGGAAGGACTCGCTGCATTACGTCGACTACGCCGTGGCAGTGCTGATCGTGCTCGGCATCGCCTATCTGATCGTCAGGCGCCGGCGCGGCGGCGGCGGAGACGCTGCGGTGGGACCGGCGGAGCCGGCCGCCGATGCGCCGCGCGGCTAGGCGGACCAACCCGGAACTTCGCCTCCGCGACGCGATCGCGCTGGGTCTGCTGCACGGTCCGGCCGAGCTGCTGCCAGTCTCGTCGTCGGGCCACGTCGCACTCGTGCCCTGGCTGCTGGACTGGCCCTACCAGCGCCTCGACGGGGAGCTGCGCAAGGCCTTCGAGGTCGCGCTGCACGCCGGCACCGCCGCTGCGCTGATCATCGGGTTGCGCGACGAGGTGGCCGACGCCGCGCGCGGACTGGACCGTCGCCGCGTGCAGCTCGTCGTGCTGAGCTTCCTACCGCCGGCCGTCGTCGGCAGCGTGCTCGAGCGTCCGATCGAGCGCCGCCTCGGAACGCCCGCGACAATCGCCGTCGGTCTGATCGTGGGCTCCACTGCGATGGCGGCGGGAGACCTGCTCGGCAGCGGCCGTCGCCGGCGCGAGGATGCCGGCGCGCTCGACGCGCTCGCGCTCGGCCTGGCGCAGGCATGCGCACTGATGCCCGGCGTCTCGCGCAACGGCGCGACGTTGGCGGCGGCTCGCGCGCGCGGCTTCGCGCGCGAGGACTCAAACGCCCTCTCACGCCACGTCGCGCTGCCGATCATCGTCGGCGCGACGGCACTGAAGGGCAGCCGGCTTGCGCGCCGCGGTCTGCCGCCGGGCGCGGCGCGGGGCTTCGCCGCCGGGATCGTCGCCTCCTTCGGCGCGACGCTCGCATCGATCCGGGTCATCCGTCTCGTCGAGCGCGATCGCTCGCTGCTGCCCTACGCGGCCTACCGACTCGGGCTCGCCGCACTCGTGCTGGCCAGGCTGCGCGCGCGCCGCTGAGCGGGCCGGCCTACTCCGACCCGCGCCAGATCTCGCGATCGGCAGGCGGCGGGATGTCCCAGCCCTCGATCACGCGGAAGACGTCGTCATCGGCGGCGAACGCCGTCTGGGCGCGGCCGTCGAAGGTGAAGGTGATTGCCTCCATCCCGGGCTTGAGCTCCTCGACGCCGAAGACGTTGTCGACCCCGATCTCGCACTTGACGAGCAGATGATGGGCGCGTTCCTTGTCCGAATCCCCATACCGGCCGGACAGCTTGATCGTCATACGGTTCTCCTTGGCTCTCGGCGCGCAACAACCTATCTGCCCGGCGGAGCCGCGGGTCGAACCTTTCTTCCCCTGATCGCGTAGAGGTTGACGCCGATCTTGCGGCCGGTGATCAACCGGTTGCCGTCAGGTCGATCGAGTGAGCGGGCCTACGCCCGATTGGCAGCGTGACGGCCGGCGGAAGGCCGACGCGGACATCCGTGAGCGCCTCGCCGCTGCGGACCTCGATGACGGCGGTCCCAGCGCAGGCGATGATCTGGCGGGCCTCGCGCAGTGCCTTGGCGGCGCGTGGGGGGCCGACGCCGCATGCGAGCAGAAAACGCTCGGCCCAGCCGCCGCTCAGCGCCGCCGCGTCGACCTCGAGCTCCTCGAGCCGTATCGACCACCCTGCGGCGCCACCGGGCAGCGCCGTGATGATGCACGCTGCCATGTCATCGGGCTGGCTCTCGCTACGCCGCACGATTCTTGTGAGAAGGTCGGCGGCGTCGCCATCGGGACCGACCGCCCGTAGCTCCGCCGCGACGCCGTCGCGCCCGAGGCGTCCGCTGCCGGTCGGTACCTCGTCGAGACCGTCCGTGTGGAAGCACGCGCCGGCACCGGGCGCCAGCGGGATCGTCGTCTGGCGACGGCCTGTCGGAGCGCCGGCGCCGATCGCCGGCGACGAGCACACGGTCACGGGTGTGGCGCTGCTTCCGAGCAGTAGCGGTGGCCAGTGACCGGCGCAGGCATAGGTCAGACGCCCCGTGCCGGGGTCGAAGATCGCGAGAGCGATGGTGGCCTGGAGGCCGCCGAGCTGAGGAGCAAGGACGTTGGAGGCGACGTGGAGTGTCGCGCGCGGCGACAGGCCCGCCTCGACGTAGGCGCGAAGGCTGTAGCGCACGAGCGCGGTCAACGGCACGACATCGCGCCCGTGGCCGGCAATGTCGCCGACGAGCACGGCAGTGCGCCCGCCCGGCAGCTCGAAGGCGTCGTAGAAGTCGCCGCCCGCGGCCAGGCCCTCCGCAGGGCGGTACGCGGCCGAGACACGCGCGCCGCCGATCTGTTCGGGGAGATCGGGCAGCAACGCTGACTGCAGCACACCGACGTCGGCGAGGAGCAGCCGGCGCTGGTGCTCGAGGCGCCGGCGGCGGATGGTCTGCACGGCCGTCGCGCCAGCGAAGAGGAGACCCAGGCCGGCCAGCATCGCAAGCGCGATGCGCATCTGGACCGGCACCACTTCGAGGACCCGCACGACCGTCCGCGTCAGCGGCGAGCCGGATGGCTCACGGCGAGGGGCGGCGCGATCCGGCGGCGTGGGTGTAACGGCGACCGTCCGCGCAGCTACCACGGCGCCGTTCGTGGGCACGGATGCTGCCGAAGCCGCCTCGCTGCGACGCGATCGCCGCGCCGATCGCCGACGCTCGGGCGAGGGCTCGGACATGTCCTGCCCGCGCGCAGAAACACGTTGCAGCGCGGGGATCAGGCGGACTGGCGACGTGCCCGGCGTCGCAGGCGCCCGCTCAGTCACCGGGGCTGAGGCAACCGGAGAGGCGCCGGCGGCAGGCTGCGTGGAGTCCGACCGCGCCGACGACGTGGAGGACTTCGAGGACTTCGAGGACGGCGGCTTACTTGCCGTATTGGGCGACCGCGGCGGCTTGGACGGCTTGTCTTGCTTGGTCTCTCCCGCCGAGGCCTGGGTCGGTAGGGCCTTCTGCGCCTGGCCGGGCGCGACGCGATCGCCTGCCCCGATAGCCCCGCCCCCCTGAGCTTTCGCGCTCGGCTCCGAGAATGCGAGCGGCGCGTTCAGCGCCAAGAGGACGGCGGCGAGCCATAGCGCGAGCGTCCACCTGACGAAGCAGGGGATGCAGGGCGAGTAAAAACTGCCGTCCGTGGGCCGATCTGAGTTCACGACGTCCTGGCGCTCGCGCTGAGACCTCCGGCCGGCCTCGAGCATTGTGGTGTCCATAGTCACCCTCCTGGCGCCCGAGCCCAAGCGCACTCAACGGACGTACTAGGCGGTTGATCGCGCGGCTTACGCCGGTCCGAGAAGCAGGCATCTGGTTGCGATCGCGGCGTGATCGTGCGCTAGGTTCGGTCGCGATGACCGACGCGTATGCCGCCGCGGGTGTGGACATCGCCTCGAGCGATGCCGGGGTGCGCGCGCTCGTCGACGTCCTGCGCACGATCGACACCGGCCGGCCGAGCCTGTCGGTGCTCGGCTCCGGGCACTACGCGAGCGTTCTGCGGATCGCGCCCAACCTGGGACTCGCGCTCGCGACGGACGGCGTCGGCTCCAAGCTCGTCGTCGCCGAGCAGACCGGCCGCCTCGACACGGTCGGGATCGACTGTGTCGCGATGAACGTCAACGATCTCGTCTGCGTCGGCGCCCAGCCGCTGGCGATGCTCGACTACCTGGCCGTCGAACAGCCCGACCCCGATGCGCTGGCGGCGATCGCGCGCGGCCTGAAGGCGGGGGCCGAGGACGCCGGCATCGAGATCCCCGGCGGCGAGCTGGCGATCCTGCCCGAGCTGATCCGCGGCCACCCGAGCCCGCACGGCTTTGATCTGTGCGGCGCCGCGTTCGGCACCGTGGCGCTCGACGCGATCCTCACCGGTGCGACGATCAAGCCCGGTGACGCGCTCGTCGGCCTGCCGTCAAGCGGCCTGCACTCAAACGGCTACACGCTCGCACGTCGCGCGCTGCTGGACGACGGCGGCCTCGGCCTCGACAGCTGCCCGCCCGAGCTCGGCGGCGCCTCGATCGCCGACGCCCTGCTCGAGCCGACCGTGATCTACGTGCGCGCGGCGATCGAGCTGCTCGAGTCCGAGATCGACGTCCGCGGGCTGGCGCACATCACCGGCGGCGGCCTCACGAACCTGCTGCGCCTCAACGAGACGGTCGGCTTCGCGATCGAGCAGCCGCTTGCCGTGCCCGCGATCTTCGAGCTCATCGCGCGCCTGGGCGAGGTCGGCGAGGACGAGATGTGGGATGTCTTCAACATGGGCTGCGGCTTCATCGCCGTCGTCCCGCAGGCGCAGGCTCAGATCGCCGCGGAGCTGCTGGGAGCGCGCCATCCGACCAGCGCTCGGATCGGAACGGTCACCGACCGCGCAGGACAGATCGAGCGGTCGGGACCCCCGCAAGCGCCCGCGAGCTGATCCCGATGAGGGTCGTCCGCGCACCGATCGCGCGCGCTGGCATGCACCGCCCGAACGCGACTGCACAATAGAGCGATGACGTCGCCTGTCGGCACCCTGCTGTCCCAGCGCTACCGCCTCGACGCGCAGGTCGGAGCCGGCGGCATGTCGACGGTCTATCGCGCCTTCGACACCGTGCTCGAGCGCCAGGTTGCGATCAAGCTGATGCACCGGGAGATCGCCCGCGATTCCGACCAGCTCGAGCGTTTCCGGCGCGAGGCGCGGGCCGTGGCACAGCTCAACCACCCGCACGTCGTGGGGGTCATCGACGCGGGCGAGGAGGGCGATTCGGACTACCCGACGCCGTACATCGTCTTCGAGTACATCGAGGGAGAGACGCTCAAGGCGCGCATCCGGCGCACGAACGGCCTCGCGGTCTCGGAGTCGATCGCCTACGCGATCGAGATCGCGCGCGGCCTGGGCGTCGCGCATGACCACGGCATCGTCCACCGCGACGTCAAGCCCCAGAACGTGCTGATCGACGGGGAGGGCGCCGCACGTGTCACCGACTTCGGCATCGCGCGCTCGCTGCATCAGGAGGGGCTGACGGCCGACGGCCGCGTGCTCGGCACAACCGACTACGTGTCGCCTGAGCAGGCGCTCGGGCACTCGGTATCGGGCCAGTCCGATCTCTACTCGCTGGGCATCGTGCTGTTCGAGATGCTGACAGGGGACGTCCCGTTCAAGGGCGAGAACCAGGTCGCGGTGGCGATGAAGCACGTCCGCGAGGAGCTTCCCGACGTGCAGATCCGCCGGCCCGAGGTGTCGGCCGCGCTGGCCGCCGTGCTCGACCGCGCGACGGCCAAGGAGCTCGACCGGCGCCACCCCGACGCGCCGTCGTTGATCGCCGAGCTCGAGGACGCCCTCGCCATCGAGACCGCCCGCAGCGGTCAGGTCAGCGGTGAGGCGACGACGGTGCTGCGCTCGCTGCCCGCCGCGAAGCGGCGCATCGTGCCGTGGCGCGCGGAGCACTCCAAGAGGGCCCTTGCCACGTTCGGCGTGATCGCCGTCATCGCGGCGGTCGCAATCACCATCCTGCTGAGCGACCAGGCCGAGCGCGGGACCGGACCGCGTGCCGATCGCCCGCGAGCCGCTGGCCTCACCGAGGTCTCGCTCGGCCAGCGCGCCGCCAGCGACTACGACCCGCTCGGCGATAATAACGAGGAGCACCCACGCGAGGCCAGCACCGTCACCGACAATGACGAACGGTCGACCTGGTCGACGGAGACCTACAGCGGCGGGCTGCAGAAGGACGGCGTCGGGCTCGTCGTCGATACCTCGCCAGGCGGCGGCCTCGCCGCGCGCGAGCTCGAGCTGCGCACGCCGACGCCCGGCTTCAGCGTCGAGATCTACGTCGCGAAGGGCTCCACCCCGGCCTCGATCACATCCGGCTGGACGAAGGTCGGCGGCCCGGTCGCCGTCCGCCGCAGCGAGACGATCAAGCTCGACACGGCCGGGCAGCGCTTCCGCCGCTACCTCGTCTGGATCAGGAAGCTGGCGTCCGACCAGCAGCGTGCGGAGATCTCGGAGATCCTGCTGTTCCGCTGAACGCTCAAGCGCGCGACCAAAGAGTCCCCCGAGTCGGGCGGCGCCTGGTAGTTTCGCCGCGGTGTCCAGACGCGAGCGCTGTGGCTGATCAAGTGATCGTCGAGCGCGACCATGAGCTCGCGTTGATCGAGGCCGCCGTCGCCGGCGCGGCGTCGAGCTCGGGGTCGGTCGTCGTGCTCGAGGGTCCGGCCGGGATCGGCAAGAGCCGCCTGCTCGAGGAAGCGCGCGTGTGCGCAACCGAGGCCGGCATGCGCGTGCTCGCTGCGCGTGGCGGCGCGTTTGAGAGCGACCTCGCCTACGGCGCCGTCCGACTGCTCTTCGAGCGCGAGCTGGCGGGCCTGCCCGACGGCGAGCTCGAAGCCCTGCTCGCGGGCGCGGCGGGCCTGTCGCGCCCGGCGCTTGCGGCCGCCGGACATGACGGCCACGCGCCGCCGGACCGCAGCTTCGCGGTCCTGCATGGTCTCTACTGGCTCGTCTCCAACCTCGCCGAGCAGGGGCCGGTGCTGCTCGCTCTGGACGACATCCACTGGTTCGATCCCCCGTCGCTGCGCTTCCTTCTCTACCTGACACGACGGATCGAGGACCTGCCGGTGCTCGCGATCGCGTGTACGCGGCGAGCGGAGGAGGGACCGGACCGGCTGCTCGTCGACGAACTGCTGGCCCAGACCGGCGTCGCCGTTCTGCGTCCCCGGCCGCTGAGCCCCGACGGGGTCGCGACACTACTGCGCCGGCGGACCGACCGCGACGACGTCGCCCCAGAGTTCAGCGCCGCCTGCCACGGGGTCGCGGGCGGCAACCCGTTTCTGCTCGGCGAGCTCATCGGGGGCTGCTGGCCGCCGGTGTCGTCCCCGATGCCAGCGGGGCCGCGCGGGTGCACCACGTACGTCCCGAGGCGCTGCCACGGTCGGTTCTGCTGCGTCTCAGCCGGATGCCGCCGGGCGCCACCGCGCTGGCGATCGCAGTCGCCGTGCTCGGTGAGGACGTCGCTCTGCACGACGCGCGCCTGCTGGCCGAGCTCGACGAGGAGTCCGCGGCGAGCGCGTTCGATCGCCTTGCCGCAGCCGATCTGCTCGCGGCCGAGCAGCCGCTGCGCTTCGTCCATCCGATCCTGCGCGAGGCCGTCTACGGGGATCTCGGTCCCGCCGAGCGCATGCGCTGGCACGCGCGCGCCGCGCAGCTCGTACAGCGCCAGACCGCCGGGTCCGGCCGGCTCGCATCGCATCTGCTCCATACCGCTCCGGGCGGATCGGCGGAAACGGTGGCAGCGCTGCAGGCAGCGGCGCGTGCCGCATTGGGACGGGGCGCGCCCGAGATCGCCGTGCGCTACCTACGCCGCGCGGTCCTAGAGCCGCCCGCCCCCGACGCACTGGCGGGCGTGCTGCTGGCACTCGGCGCCGCCTCGTTTCTCGCCGGCGAGCGCCTCGAAGAGGTCCAGGTCAACGTCCGCGAGGCGATCGAGCAGACCAGCGAGCCGGGCACGCGAATGGGGGCGTGGCTCCTGCTCGCGCGGGCAACGCTCCTGCACGGACAGGCTCCCGCTGCCGCAGCCGTGCTCGAGGAGGCGATCGCCGACACCGCCGACGAGCAGCTCGTCATGCCACTGGAGGCCGAGCTCGCAGCGGTCGGATTGACGCATCCCGACACCTGCGAGCAGGCCGCGGCGCGCATCGCGCGCCTCGCAGTGCCCGTCGGGGAGAACCACGTGCAACGGCTAGCGCTGTGCAACATCGCCGCTCTGGCCGGCTTCGAGGGCCGTCCGAGCACCGAGGTCGCCGATCTGTGCAGGCGAGCGCTCGGCGGCGGGCGCTTCGTCGCCGTCGAGGGCTCTGACTCGAGCGCGCTCTATCAGGCGATCTGGCTGCTGGCGACCGCCGACTGCGCCGGAGAGGCCCGCGCCGCGGCAGAGGTCGCGCTCACCGACGGGCGCGCGCGTGGATCGCTGTGGGGAATCAGCGCCGGACTCGGGCTGTGCGCCTTCGCGGCATTCAGGGCCGGGGCGATATCTGACGCCGTGGCCGACGGGCGCCAGGCGTTGATCATTCAGGGCCTGCCGCCGATTGCAGTGATCCCGCTCAGCATGCGCCTGGTGATGGCCCTGATCGAGCGCGGCGAGCTCGACCAGGCAGACGCCGTCCTGGCGCGGGCCGGCGCCGGCCCCGGCCTGCCGGAGATCATGACCACGAGCATCGTGATCTACGCATGCGGCATGCTGCGCCTCGCGCAGGGGCGGATTGGCGAGGGCCTCGCGGACCTGCTTGAGTTCGGCCGCCGCGCGGAGCGCGTGCGGCTGCGCAATCCCGAGTACGCCTGGCGCGCCCACGCCGCGCTCGCGCTCACCAGGCTCGGAGACCAGGAACAGGCCCAGCAGCTCGCCGACGAGCACGCCCTGCTCGCGCAGCGCTGGGGAACGGCGTCGGCGATCGGCGTCGCGCTTCGCACTCGCGGGATCCTCGCCGGGGGCGAGGCGGGCATCGGGCTCCTGCGCGAGGCGGTGGCCGCGCACGAGGCCTCGCCGATGCTGCATGAGCACGCCCAGACCCTGCTGGAACTCGGGGCGGCACTACGGCGCGAGGGGCAGCGCTCGGAGTCGGTCGTCCTGTTGCGGCGCGCCGTCGACCTGGCCCGGCGTTGCGGCGCGCTGGCGACCGCAGAGCGCGCTCACGAGGAGCTGACCGTCGCCGGCGCGCGCCCGCGCAGCCTGCAGTTCTCGGGGGTCGAATCACTGACTCCGAGTGAGCGCCGCGTTGCGACGCTCGCGGCCGAGGGCCTCTCCAACCGTGAGGTCGCCGAATCGCTCTTCGTGACCGCGAAGACGGTCGAGAACCACCTCGGACGCACCTACACGAAGCTCGGGATCGGCTCGCGCGAGCAGCTGCGCCCGCTGCTGGAAGAGGCCCCGCTCGGGGGTTCTGCGCAGACGCCGGCCGGCGTCTGAACGCGCGTCCGGCGCCTCAGAACTGGTAGGTGCGCTCTTCGGTGTAGCGCTCGATCGCCAGCTTGCACAACCGTGAGACGAGCTCCTCGTACGTCAGGCCCGACGCTTCCCACAGCTTCGCGTAGACGCTCGTCGTGGTGAATCCGGGCATCGTGTTGAGCTCGTTGAGCAGCACGGTCTCGCCCTCGACGAAGAAGTCTGCGCGCGCGAGGCCGCTGCAGCCGAAGTGGGCGAAGGCCTGCAGCGCCATCGTGCGCACCTGGTCACGGGCCGCTGGGCTGATCCGGGCCGGGACGACGAGCTCCATCCCGCCCGGCTCGTACTTGGCCTCGTAGTCGTACCAGTCGGCGTTGACAACGATCTCGCCCGGCTCGGAGACCTCGGCGTGGCGCGTCGAGCCGAGCACCGAGCACTCGATCTCGACCCCGCTGCTCATCGCCTCGACGATCACGTGCGGGTCGTGCGCGAAGGCGCCGTCGAGCGCGTCGGCCAGCGCGTCGGCCTGCGTCACCTTCGCGATGCCGACGGATGATCCGAGCCGCGCCGGCTTGACGAACACGGGCAGGCCCAGCGCCGCGAGCTCCGCGAGCACCTCGTCGCGGTCGGCCTCCCAGCGTGGCGCGCGCACGCCGGCGAAGCGCACCTGCACGATCTGAGCCCGCGCCAGCAGCTCCTTGGCGACGATCTTGTCCAAGCAGACGGCCGACGCCAGCACGCCCGAGCCGACGTAGGGCACGTCGAGCAGCTCCAGCAGCCCCTGAACCGTCCCGTCCTCACCGAACGGGCCGTGCAGAACGGGGAAGACGACATCGGTGCGGAGCAACCCGGCGCCCGGTGAGACCGCCAGCTCGGCGCCGTCGTGGACCCACGTCCCGTCGCGCTGCAGCGCGACCTCGAGGACCTCGTGGCCGGCGGCCCGCAGGCCGGCTGCGACCGAGGCTCCGCCGACCCGCGAGATCTCGTGCTCGGAGGATCGGCCGCCCGCGAGGACCGCGACCCTCACGGCGGGGGCGGGGGCGAGTCGGGTGGGGGCGGCGACGTCCCCTCGGGATCCAGGTCGGGATCGAACGTCCCGACCGTGATCGTGACCGTCGAGCCGCGATCGGCCTCGCCGCCGGAGGGCGATTGCTCCTGCACGACGCCGTCCTCGTCAGGGCTCGTCACGGCCGTCTCGGTGACGACGACCTCGAAGCCGCGTCTGGACAGGATGCTCGTGGCGGCGTTCTGCGTGCGCCCTGTGACATCGGGCACCGCGATGCTCGCCGGCTCCACGGCGACGGTGATCGTGACCTGCGAGCCGCTGGTCGCTTTGGTCCCCTCGCCGGGATTCTGGGAGAGCACCGTGCCCGGTTGCTCGGCGTCGGTCTCGCTCTTGCGCACCGCGACGCGAAAGCCGTCGGCCTCAAGCGCCGAGCGAGCGTCGTCCTCGTTCTTGCCGACGACGTCGGGCACGGCAACTTTCTCACGCCCCTTGGAGATCACCAGCTCGACCGTCCCGCCCTGCTGCACCGCCGATCCCGCCGACGGGCTCTGCGAGATGACGCGATTGATCCTCACCTCGTCGGAGAACTGCTCGACCTCGTCGACCTTGAAGCCGGCGGCCACCAATGCCTTGGCTGCTGTCCGCCGCCCGGCGCCGGTGACGTTCGGGACGGTCTGGATGCTGCGCCCCTCGGAAACCGTGAGCGTCACGCGCGAGCCCTTGTCGGCCGTCGTGCGGCCCCCCGGGTTCTGGCCGATGACCTGGTTGCGCGGCTTGTCGGAGTTGTCGCGGACGGTGACGACCTCGAAGCCGGCCTTCTCCAGGCGCTGCTGGGCGACGGAGATCGAGCTGCCGACGACATCGGGTACCTGCACGCGCTCAGGCGAGCCGAGCAGCACGATGGCGACGAGCAGGAGCGCGGCGATCGCCAGGGCGAGCAGCGCCCACGGCCACTGTGGACGACGGCGCACCGGCGGGTCCAGCGGCACGATCTCGCGCTCGATCTCGTACCGCCCGGTTCCGGGATAGATGCCGGTCAGCGGATCGATCGACGGCGGTGCGGCGGTCGTCGCGGCGGTCAGCGGCAGGGCGGCCGCCGCGGCCTCGGCTGCGGCAATCGCCGCCGGCGACGGCACGCGCGATGCTGCCGCCTGCAGGGCCGCGACGAACTCGTCGGCGTCCGCGAAGCGTGCGGCGGGATCCTTCTGCAGCGCTTTAAGCGCGACTGCCTCGAGCTCGGGCGTCACGGCGGGGTTCAGATGGCTCGGCGCGATCGGGTCCTCGTTGACCTGCTTGACGGCGATCGTCACCGCCGACTCGGCGTCGAACGGCACCTGTGCGGTCAGCAGCTCGTAGAGGATGATCCCGATCGAGTAGAGGTCCGAGCGGGCGGTGACCGCATGGCCCTGCGCCTGCTCTGGGGACAGGTACTGCGCCGTGCCCATGATCGAGCCGGTCTGCGTCATGTCAGACGCGCCGGCGCGCGCGATGCCGAAGTCGGTGACCTTCGCGCGGCCCTCCTCGTCAACGATCACGTTGTGCGGCTTGAGGTCGCGGTGGATGACGCCGCGCCGGTGCGCGAAGCGCGCCGCCCGCAGGATCTGGACCGTCAGGTCGGCGGCTTGGGCGGGCGCCAGTGGCCCGTGCTCGCGGACGATCTGCTTCAGCGTTTGCCCCGCCACGTACTCCATCGCG
>Ga0136618_10000571_pt1 | contig 12901 bp, 10 predicted proteins | sample AntDrymUQ3302106_2_FD_104805 | JGI IMG/M metagenome (GOLD analysis project Ga0136618, IMG submission 104805) | Polar desert sand microbial communities from Dry Valleys, Antarctica - metaG UQ330 (21.06) | ecosystem: Environmental > Terrestrial > Soil > Desert | place: Antarctica: Dry Valley... | reverse complement strand
TACGGCGGCACCGGCCGGGCCGCGCGGAGCTGGTCGGCGTACGACGCCATCGTCCGGTCGCTGACCGCGCTCGGGCCGGAAGAGACACTGCTGGTGCAGTCCGGCAAGCCGGTCGGGGTGTTCCTCACGCACGCGTGGGCGCCGAGGGTGCTGATCGCGAACTCCAACCTGGTGCCGGACTGGGCCAACTGGCCGGAGTTCCGCCGGCTGGAGCAGGCCGGGCTGACGATGTACGGTCAGATGACCGCCGGTTCCTGGATCTACATCGGGACGCAGGGGATCCTGCAGGGAACGTACGAGACGTTTGCCGCCGTCGCGGCGAAGCGGTTCAACGGGACGCTCGCCGGGACACTGACCCTGACCGCCGGCTGCGGCGGGATGGGCGGAGCGCAGCCGCTCGCCGTCACCATGAACGGCGGCGCGGTCATCGTCATCGACATCGACCCGGTCCGGCTGCGGCGAAGGGTTGAGGGGCGCTACCTCGACACCGTCGCGTCCACTGTGGACGATGCCGTTGCCCAAGCGGTGTCGGCGAAAGAGGATCGGCGGGCCCTGTCCGTCGGGCTCGTCGGCAACGCCGCGGTCCTGGTCCCACGGCTGCTCCGGATGGGTGTGCCGATAGACATCGTCACCGACCAGACCTCGGCGCACGATCCGCTGTCCTACATACCTGAAGATGTCGACCTGCCCGACGCCGACGACTACGCAGCCAAGAAGCCGGAGGAGTTCACCGATCGCGCCCGCGCATCGATGGTCAAGCACGTGGAGGCCATGGTCGGCTTTCAGGACGCCGGCGCGGAGGTCTTCGACTACGGCAACTCGATCCGGGGTGAGGCGGCCCTCGGCGGGTACGATCGCGCGTTCAGCTTTCCGGGCTTCGTGCCGGCCTACATCCGTCCGTTGTTCTGCGAGGGCAGGGGACCGTTCCGGTGGGCGGCACTGTCCGGTGACCCGGCCGACATCGCCGCCACCGACCGGGCGATCCTGGAGCTGTTCCCGGAGAACGAGGCGCTGGCCCGGTGGATCGAGCTGGCCGGAGAGCGGGTCGCTTTCCAGGGGCTGCCGGCCCGGATCTGCTGGCTCGGCTACGGCGAGCGGGACAAGGCCGGCGCGCGATTCAACGACATGGTCGCCTCCGGTGAACTCAAGGCACCCGTCGTGATCGGACGGGACCACCTGGACTGCGGTTCGGTCGCGTCGCCGTACCGGGAGACCGAAGGCATGGCCGACGGCTCCGACGCGATCGCCGACTGGCCGCTGCTCAACGCCATGCTGAACGTCGCCAGCGGCGCGTCGTGGGTGTCCATCCATCACGGCGGGGGTGTCGGCATCGGCCGATCCATCCACGCCGGTCAGGTCTGCGTCGCCGACGGCACCGCACTCGCCGGCGAGAAGATCGAGCGAGTGCTCACGAACGACCCAGGGATGGGTGTCATCCGGCACGTCGACGCCGGCTACGACCGGGCCGACGAGGTTGCCGACCAGCGCGGCGTCCACATCCCGATGCGCGCATGAGCTTCCAGTCCATGTGGGACGACCTGCTTCCGGTCGGACGGCTGCCCCGCGGCGGCTATCGGCGCTTCGCCTGGACGTCGGCGGACATGGCCTGCCGGGAGTGGTTCCGCGCCGAGGCGCACACCCGTGGCATGGACGTCGAAACCGACCGCAACGGAAACCTGTGGGCCTGGCTCGGAGGCCCCGGGCCTGACGCGTTTGTCACCGGCAGCCATCTGGACTCCGTCCCCGGCGGGGGCGCGTACGACGGCCCGCTCGGCATCGTCTCCGCGTTCGCCGCGATCGACGCACTCCTGGCTCGCGGGTCCACGCCGGCCCAACCGATCGCGGTGGTTGCGTTCGTCGACGAGGAGGGCGCCCGCTTCGGTGTGGCCTGCCTCGGCTCGCGGCTGTCGATTGGCGCGGCCGACCCTGCCCGCACGCTCGCCCTGGCGGATTCCGACGGCACCCGCCTAGCCGAGGCGATGCACGCGCAAGGCCACGATCCCGAGCAGGTAGGCGCCGACCCCGAGGCGCTGCGACGGATCGGCGTGTTCGTCGAACTGCACGTCGAGCAGGGGCGGGCGCTCGTCGACCTGAACAACCCCATCGGGCTCGCTACTGCGATCTGGCCGCACGGGCGCTGGCGATACGACTTCCTCGGCGAGGGCAACCACGCCGGTACGACGGCGCTGTCCGACCGGCGTGACCCGATGCTCAGCTACGCGATGACCGTGCTCGCCGCCCGAAAGCAGGCCCGGCTCGCTGACGCGCTGGCGACCTTCGGGAAGGTCACCGTCGACCCGGGCGGCACCAACGCGATCGCAGCGGGCGTGACCGCTTGGCTGGACAGCCGCGCGCCGGATGAGGCGACGCTCACCGAGCTGGTGGCCGGGATCGAGCAGCAAGCCGCCGATCGGGCCGCGCGGGACGGCGTGCGGTTGACGGTGACCGCCGAGTCCATGACGCCGCTCGTCAGCTTTCCACCCGGTCCACTCGACTGGGCAGCGGATCTGCTCGGCGAACCCCCCCGCCTTGCCACCGGCGCCGGGCACGACGCAGGTGTGCTGGCCAGCGCCGGTGTGCCCACCGCCATGGTGTTCGTCCGCAACCCGACCGGGGTGTCCCACTCCCCGGCCGAACACGCGGAACTGGACGACTGCCTGGCCGGTGTCGCCGCCCTCACCGAACTCATGGTGCGACACACGTGTTGAACGGCTGGTGGTGCGAGCAGGCGTGGTTGCCGTCCGGCGTCGTGGCGCGGAACGTCCGGATCGACGTCTCCGAAGGCCGGATCACGGCGGTCACCCCGGACCGCCCGGCCGGCGATGCGCGGCGGCTCAGCGGACTCACTCTGCCTGGCTTCGCCAACGCACATTCGCACGCCTTCCATCGGGCGCTGCGCGGCCGCACCCAACAAGGCGGGGGCACGTTCTGGACCTGGCGCGAGCAGATGTACGCCGTCGCCGGGCGACTCGACCCGGACACGCACCTCGCGCTGGCCAGGGCGACATATGCGGAAATGGCGCTGGCCGGGATCACCTGCGTCGGTGAGTTCCACTACCTGCACCACCAGCCGGGTGGATCGCCGTACGACCAGCCCAACGCCATGGGCGAGGTGCTGATCCAAGCCGCCACCGAGGCCGGGATTCGCATCACCCTGCTCGACACCTGCTACCTCGCCGGCGGGATCGGGCGGCCGCTGGAGGAGCCCCAGCTGCGGTTCGGGGACCGCGCAGCCGCTTCATGGGCCGAGCGGGCCGCGGCACTGTCCACATCGGACACTGCCCGGATCGGCGCCGCGCTGCACTCAGTGCGGGCAGTTCCCGCCGACCAGATCGCACAGATCGTCGAGTGGGCAGGGGTACGTCAAGCACCGCTGCACGTGCACCTTTCGGAGCAGGTCGCTGAGAACGAGCAGTGCCTTGCCGCCTACGGCATGACTCCGACGCAGTTGCTGGCAGACCGGGGAGCGCTCGGGCCCCGCACCGTCGCCGTACACGGGACCCATCTGACTCAAGGCGACATCGCGCTGCTGGGGTCCGGTGGAACCGGGGTCTGCCTGTGCCCGACCACGGAACGAGATCTCGCCGACGGGATCGGCCCGGCGCGGCGGCTCGCCACGGCTGGGAGCCCCTTGTCCCTCGGCAGCGACAGCCACGCGGTCATCGACCTGCTCGAGGAAGCACGCGCGGTGGAGCTGGACGAGCGACTGTCCACACATGAGCGTGGGCACTTCGACCCACGCGAGCTGCTTGAAATGGCCACAGCAGCGGGACACGCGGCGCTGGGCTGGCCAGCGGCCGGTCGGCTCGAGCCGGGCGCGCTGGCAGACTTCACGACGGTGCGGTTGGACGGTCCCAGAACCGCGGGAGCGGGTGATCACGCCGCCGAGACGATCGTCTTCGCGGCGACCGGCGCGGATGTGACCGGCGTGGTGGTGGACGGTCGGGAGGTCGTGCGAGACGGTAGACATCTCCTGGTACCGGATGTCGCGCGGGCGCTGGACGAGGCGATCGGAGCGGTGACATGAGAATTGCCCTGCCAGCCTCATGACTAGCACAGCGCTGACGGGCATCGGGCTGCTCGTCACCCATGATCCTGAGTTCGGCGAGCTGCGGGATGCGGCCCTGATAATCGACGAGGACCGGATCGCGTGGATCGGCCAGCCGGCGGACGTCCCGGCTGCCGACGACGCCACAGACCTGGACGGTCGCTGCGTCATTCCGGGCTTCGTCGACAGCCACACGCACTTGGTCTTCGCGGGAGACCGGGCACCGGAGTTCGAGGCGCGGATGGCGGGGCAGCCGTACACCGCCGGTGGCATCCAGAGCACCGTCGCGGCCACCCGCGCGGCCTCGGACGACGAACTCACCGCACACGCTGCCACCCTGCTCGCCGAGATGCTCGCCTCTGGCACCACGACGACAGAGATCAAGACCGGCTACGGACTGTCCACAGTGGATGAGCAGCGCTCCGCTCAGGTCGCCGCCCGGCTCTCCGACGACGTCACGTTCCTCGGAGCGCACGTCGTACCACCGGAGTACGCGGATCGCCCGGAGGACTATGTAGCCCTGGTGACCGGCCCGATGCTCGATGCATGCGCACCCCACTGTCGCTGGATCGACGTATTCTGCGACCGGGGTGCGTTCGACGCCGACCAGGTGCGGGCGATCCTGACGGCAGGCGCCGCGCGGGGGCTGGGTCTCCGGGTGCACGCCAATCAGCTCGCCCAAGGGCCGGGCGTGCAGCTCGCCGTCGAGCTGGGCGCGGCCTCCGCCGACCACTGCACCCACCTGAGCGACGCCGACGTGCAGGCGCTGGCCGGCTCTGCGACTGTCGCCACGCTGTTGCCGGGGGCGGAGTTCAGCACCCGATCGCCGTACCCCGATGCCCGACTGCTGCTCGACGCCGGGGTGACCGTCGCCCTGGCCACGGACTGCAACCCGGGTTCGTCGTACACGTCCAACATGGCCTTCTGCATCGCACTGGCCGTACGCGAGATGGGCATGACGCCGGCAGAGGCCCTGTGGGCTGCCAGCGCCGGTGGAGCGCGAGCGCTGCGCCGCGATGACGTGGGCGTGATCGCCGTCGGCGCGCGGGCGGACCTGGTTGCGCTGCGGGCACCCTCGCCGGTGCACCTGGCCTACCGGCCCGGCGTACCGCTCGTCGAGGCCACCTGGAAGGACGGCCAGCCGATCAGCGCACGGCTGTGAACCGTCGATGACTGTCGCGCGGCTCTGACCATCGATCGCGACGTTGTCGTCACACCAGCTGGATCCCGATGGGTCAGTGCCCGGCCTGGCACTCGTTGGTGGCGGCCGTCGAGTGATGGTCGGAGCGTCCGAGCAGCTGGTCGAACGAACCCGAGTATCCGTTCCTCGTCGTAGCCGTCCAGCGTGTCGATGCGGCCCCAGGACGTGAGCGCGATCTGCGCGTCGATCTCAGGGTTCGGGTGCACGACAGTGTCGCGAGCGTGTCGCTGGGCGATGCTCTCCAGTTCGCACACGATGCCCTCGGGTGTATCCGGCCGGTAGTGGATGACGACGCGCCCGTGCTCCTTAGCATGGACGGTCTGCCCGGACGGCAGGTGTGGGTGCGGTAGATGCCGGGCGCGAGGGCGGCGCTGTAGTGCGGTCCGGAGGTCGCCGGATTCGAGTTGTGGACGACGCCCGTGGCCGCCTGCTCGGAGATGTGGGGGTATTCCAGGATCGGGACCCGTTGGCCGGGCAGGCACGCGTCGTCCTGGGCCTCGGCGGCCAGGTTGTCCTCGGTGGCGTCCGAGGAGACCCCGACGAACTTCACCAGATTGTTGCCGGCGTACACCACGGCGACGATCGCGGAGACGACGACAGCGCCTGCCAAGCAATGTTGTACCGCGACCTGATCGTCCGGGAATCCTGTGCGACGGTCGAGGTGGACGCGGCGGGCCGACGCCGGCGGCGTTCCCGCCGTGCGATGAGCGGGATCATCGCGAACTGGCCCAGCAGTAGCGCCACCAGCGCCAGGGACTGCCAGAACACGAGCGAGTCGAGAGCGAGCGCGGTGATGTTCGCCCGACGTACCCGATCATCCCGTAGGCGAACGGGACGAGGTACTTGAAGGCAAACGTGAACATGGCGAATGCGCCGGCGAGATAGACCAGCCAGAACCAGTTCGCCACCGAGCGGTCGCGAGGGCTTATCCCGGACAATTCTTCGGCCTCGTCGGCGTCGAGTCGCCGCAGCCGGTACTTGACGGTCAGCGCGGTGGCGCGGTAGAGGTTGTGGCAGCTGAAGGCGTTGGCGAGGACCGCATAGCTGTCAGTACGGAACGCGACACCGGACAGCTGCCAGACCAACGCGAAGATCTGCCCGAAAACCACGGCGCCGACAAAGCAGTCGAATGCCGGCGGGTGGTTGAGTACCTCCTCCCGAAAGCCCAGCCGCATCAGCAGTGCCGCAGCAAGCAGCACCACGTCGAAGGCGAGACCGGCGAGCATGGGCGAGTACCGTGCCCGTCGGGGCAGCGTAAGCAACTGGCTCTGGTCGGTTTCTAAGACGACGAAGATCCCCCGCCGACTCACCCGGAACCGGGCCGGCACCCCGAGAGCCCGACCGGCCAGCCAGTGCCAGCACTCGTGACCTGCGGCGATGATCGCTGATATGACGAGCACCGCGAACACCGACCAGATCGGATCGGTCAGGAACCAGATGTCGTCGAAGATGGGCCGCAGATCCGGTCGCAGGACCAGCAGCAGGACCAGCAGCAGGACCGCCGTCAGGGCTGCGGCGATGTAGAACGCCCGCGCGACGCGGCCGAACAGCGGCTTGACGACCCCCTGAGGAACGCGCTCCACCCAACTCATGCGCGTGCCGGGCGGCTGAGCCCCGACGTCGTCCGGGCTGTCCAACAGCCCCGCCTCGCGCGGCGTCGCTGGCCCGTTTCGTTGCTTCGGCCAATGATGCGCCGTCTCGCAGTACCTCGAGCAGGACCGCACCGGGCCTCGGGACCGCGACGTAGACGCCGAGATCGGGACGAGCGACGATGTAGTCGTCACCGTCCCGATCCACGGTCAGCCGGCGCAGCGCCGACCGCAGCCCGAGTCAACCGCAACATCTTCGACGGGACCGGTCACCACTCCTCGATCTCGATACGGCGGATTTCCGGAGCGTCGAGTTTCTACGGGATCTGGCAGCACATGCAGGCGGTCAGGCGCAGAGCCTCGACCTTCCGGATCACGATCTTCACTGGGTTCACCTCCTCGGTGGTCGCGCGGAAATCGATCGCGCCACCGGCGGCCCATCGCAGCCTCTGGGGTGACATGACGCCGCGTAGCCATGCCTCGATGCATTGTGAATAGGCGCGTCCTCCGTCTTCGCCGGTGGCACGGCCTGACCGGGCTCGACACTGCCGCTCGGCTACACGGACATCGACGAGTCCGGAGCCGCGATCTGATCAGGAAGTTCCCGCCACCCGACCCGGATGTGACGATGGCGGGGTGAAAAGGGTCTGCGCGGTGTTCGTCACGGGACTCCTCGTCGCGACCGCCGGATGTACGGCGAACGACGTCACCCCTGTCGTCGCACCCTCCTCGACGGCCACCATCACATCCGCGCCGATCTCGACGCCGGCACCGGAACCTGCCCCGGACGCCTGTGCGCGCGGTGCCCTGAATCGGCTGGACCTGGCCGGACGGGTCGGCCAGGTGATGATGGTCGGCATCGAGGTGACCGACCCCCTCAGCGGGTACGACGAGGTGGCCGGTTTTCGGATCGGCAGCATATTCCTCGCCGGGCGGAGCAGCGCGGGGGCCGACGAGATCCGGATCGTCGCGGCGCAGCTTCAAGCTGACGCGATCGGAACCACCGGGACGTACCTGCACATCGCGGTGGACCAGGAAGGCGGCAACGTGCAGACCCTGCGGGGTCCCGGTTTCACCGATCTGCCTACCGCTCTCGAGCAAGCCGATGCCGGGATCGACGGGCTGCGTTCGCAGACCGCCGCCTGGGCCGCGGAACTCGCCGGAGCCGGCGTCACCCTTGACCTCGCACCGGTCGCCGACGTCGTTCCGGCCGGAACAGCCGCGAGTAACCCCCCGATCGGCGCGTCCGCCCGGCAGTACGGTTCGGATCCGGCGGTGGTGGGTCCGCTGCTGGCCTCGGTCGTCGCTGCGTTGGAGGAGGCCGGCGTGGGAGCGACCGTCAAGCACTTTCCCGGACTCGGCCGGGTGCGGGTGAACACCGACACGTCCACGGGTGCCGTCGACGAGCAGACCACCGCTGACGACCCGGCGCTGCAGCCGTTCAAGGCCGGCATCGACGCCGGAGCGACAGCGGTGATGGTCTCCTCGGCGTCGTACCCGCAGCTCGACCCGGACAACCTGGCGCCGTTCTCCACCGCTATCGTCCAAGCGCTGCTCAAGGACCGGCTCGGCTTCCCCGGAGTGGTGGTCTCCGACGACCTCGGCCGGGCGGTCGCGGTCTCCGGCCGTACGCCGGGGCAGCGGGCCGTCGACTTCGTCGCCGCCGGTGGCGACCTGGTGCTCACCGTCGACGTCGACGACGCGCGGCCGATGACCGATGCCCTGACGACCCGGGCGCGGAGCGACCCGGGATTTTCGGCCCGGCTCGATGATGCCGCGTTCCGGGTCCTGGTCAGCAAGCAGAACGCCGGTCTGCTGATCTGCTAGCGCGTGCGCCGCGCAAAAGGGGATCAAAGCGGCTTACTCAGCGAGTATTGGAACCGCTACGTTCCGCCACGTCGCCCGTGCAGGCCGCGGTGGCTACTGGCGGCACCATCGATCCCTCGATCATCGAGGAGGTGACGCAATGAAGATAGCGATTCGCAAGATCGAGGCCGTGCGCCTGACCTGCTGCCCATGTTCCCCGTGTGCCGTCCAGCCCTAGGAGTCTACGGCCCTAGCTCCCGCCTCCCGAGATCGAGGATCGATGGCTACTCCCATGGACGACGTTGCGGTTCATTCCGGCCTGCGCTCGGCGCTGCGCCGGCTGACCGTCGTTCAGGACGGAGACGAGTACGTCATCGGCCGCTCCGATCTCGACCTCTACGTCGCGGTTCCACGGCCCGGTGTGGTCCTGATCGAGGCGTTGCGGGACGGCTCTTCGCTAGTCGAAGCAAGCCAACAGGCCAGCGACGCCGCCGGTGAGGAAGTCGACGCGACGGACTTTCTCACCGGTCTGGCCGAGGCGGGGATGCTGGACGACCCGGACGACGCCGGGGCGCCAGCAGCGGGCATCGGCTGGGTGGAACGCATACCGCGGGCGGCGGTCAAGCCACTGTTCGGCCGGGTCGCGTGGACGTTCTACGTTGCCGCCGCCGTCACGGTCATTCTCCTGTTGCTGCTCCGACCGGACTTGCGTCCCATCTTCGACGATGTCTGGTTCCTGACCGATCCGATCTGGTCGGTGCTCGCGATATTCGTCATCTCGGGCATCGTCACCATGGGGCATGAGTGCTGGCACTGGCTGGCCGGTCGGGCAATCGGGGTGCCGGCCCGATTCCGTGTGAGCCGGCGCGGAATCTTTGTCGTATTCGAATCCGACCTGAGCCAGTTGGTCACGCTGCCCCGGCGAGCCCGCTACTCGCCATTGCTCGCGGGCTTGGCATTCGACGTAGTGGTGCTCGCCGCGGCACTGTTGCTGCGCTTGGGGTTCCGGGAGGAGGTTTTTGGCTACCCGCCTGCCTTCGACCGCTTCCTCGGGGCGCTGGTCTTCCGACAACTCGTCGTGTTGATCTGGCAGTTGTCCGGTGTCGCGTTCCGCGCCGACAGCTATGCGGTCCTTGCCAACGTGCTGGGCTGCCACAACCTGTACCGCGCAACCTCGCTGACCCTGAAGTACCGGCTGCGGCGACTCAATTCCACCGAGGCCGAAGAGCTGGCCGGCATGAGTCGCCGCGACCGGTCGGTGGCGAGTTGGTTCTGGCTGGTGTATCTGGCCGGCGGGTTCGCCATGTTCACGGTGCTCGTCACGTACCTCGCCCCGTTCGCCTTCGGGATGATCGTGTGGATCGGCCCCAATATCACTGGACTCGGTGTTGGTACGGTCGCATTCTGGCAGTCACTGACGCTCGCGATTCTGCTGGTGGCCCAGTTCGCCGTGATCCCGCTCATTGCCCGGCAGGAGCGCCGGCAGGGTCGGCGACCCGCGCCCACGCCGGCCGTCCCGAGCGAGTCCCGGATGGTCCGATCGCGATACGGCAGGGGTTGGCAGGCGATGCTCGTCGTCCTCGCGATCGTCACAGCGCTGTATGTGGGGGGCAACCTGCGAAAATTCGTCGAGGCCTCCTCAGACGCCACCGCTGACAACGTGGCAGCCGCGGCCCTCGACGACGCCTGCCTGCCCGGCCGATCAGTCCCGATCGAGGACTTTCCGCACATCTCCCAGCGGGCGGCCGCCGACGTCGTCTACAACTCGAACCCGGCGACCTCAGGCCCGCACTACGGCGCCGCCGTCGCGCCCGGCATCTACCGCAGCAACTTGCCTGACGGGCAGACGGTCCACGCGCTCGAGCACGGGCGTGTCGTCATCCACTACCAGCCGGACACACCCGCAGACGTCGTCCGCCAACTGGAGAGCATCGGCAAGCGATACGCCGGCGACACCGTGGTGCACCCCAACCCTGACCTCGACACCCTGATCGCCCTGACGGCCTGGGGTCGAATCGACACCCTGGACGGCTACAACGAGGAGCGGATTCTCGCGTTCGTCGACGAACTGCGCGGCCGCTACGACCATCACTCGACGGTCACCGACGACGAGTGCCACGCCGGGCACTGAATCGCCCGGCGGTCGGCCGGGGATCAGGGACGAAGAACGTGCGCCACGGCAGCGGGCGCCTGGCTGGCGCGGATGAGTCCGGCGTAGCGGCCGCCACCGGCCCCGGCCAGCCGCGTACAGGAACGGTACGACGGCTCGTCGTCGCTGAGGCCGAGAACGTGCAGCCGGGCGCCCGCGGAGCCGGCCGAGGCGGCCACCGTGATCGGGTCGCTGCCTGCGGTCGCGATCCCGTCTGTCAGCAGCAGAACCTCCCTCCGCCGGGCCCGAGCGGCCCCTGCTTGGCGCAGACCAGTGCGCAACGCCAGCGCGAGATCCGTCGTACCACCACCTCGCAGGGTGAGCAGCGCGCCGACGAGATCCGTCGTCGCGGCGATGCTGCGGATCGGCCGCAGTACGACGGCTCGCGACCAGAACGCGACCACGGCGAGCTCGTCGTCGGGGCGCATCCGGGCGGCCACGGCCGCTGCGGTCACCAGGGCGGTCGCGATGCGCCGGCCGGCCACCGATCCCGAGGCGTCGACCAGCAGGACGTACGCCGTAGCAGGGCTGCGCCAGGCCCGCACCCGGACGTCGTCGGCCCGCAACCGCGGGTGCTGGTCCAGGCGAGCCAGGGTGGCGTCCAGATCCAGGTCCACACCTGCCAGTGGATCATCCACTGTGGACAGTCGAGCCGTGCCAGAACGGTACCCGCTGGTGGCCCGCGGGGGCCTAATCGTCAGGCGCACCGCGAGTTGCCTCGCGGCCAGCCGGATCGAGGCGTCAGTCGCCTTGGCAAGGTCGACCAGTAGCTCAAGCGTCTCGTCGAGGTCGACCCGGGCCGCCTCGTCCACCGCCTCGACATCGAGCTGGCCGATGTCGGCGGAGAACCGCTGCAGGTCGGCGTGTCGATGTTCCAGCTCGGCCCGGCCGATCGTCCGGGAACCGTGCTGGCGCAGCAGCGCGGCCACTTCCGCCGGGTCCTCGATCGACCGTTGTGGCGCTGACCACGGGTCCGGCGGCGGCCCGGGAAGGTCGACGACCTCCTCGGGCTTCAGCGTTTTCCCGGATCTGCCTTGATCCAGATCTCCTCGATGATCTCGTCGACCGAGCGCGGACAGCCCTCCTGCACGGTGACCTTGCCGGACAGCGCCGTACGGGCCGCGTCCTGTCCGGTCCGTTCCGAGACCGCCGCCTCGCCGCGAACCGCAATCAGCTCCGCTGCCACCAGCACGGTGTCGATCGCCCCCCGGACGGAGGAGCCGATCCGCAGGTCGGGGTGCTCACGCGTCATCTGGACCGCCCGGACCGCCCGCAGCACGAGAGCCGGCGGGCCGGGCGCGACCCGCGTCACGATCGCCGCCTCGGTGCTCTCGTCCTGGTAGCGCATGGCGACCCGGCACGACCGGTCGTACAGCGCCGGGCTCACCCGCGCGGTACCCACCGCGTCGTACGGGTTCATCGCGGCGATCAGCCGGAACGTCGCAGCGGCCGGTACGACGCCGTACCGGGGAATGTGCATCTCCCGCTCGGACAGGACACCCAGCAGGACGTTCAGCGTCTCTTCGGGGACGCGGTTGAGTTCCTCGACGTACAGCAGGGCACCCGTCGTCATCGCCCGGCAGAGCGGACCGGGTACGAAGTTGTCCGGCCGGTAGTCCTCGGTCAGCACCCGGGACGGGTCGTGGTGGCCGACCAGCCGGGCGGGGGTCAGCTCCGCGTTGCCCTCGACGAGCACGAGCCCGACCCCGGCACCCGCGGCCAGGGCGCGCAGCAGTGTCGTCTTCCCGGTGCCGGGAGGTCCCTCCAGCAGCAGGTTCCGCCCCGCGGCGAGCGCGGCCGCGACGATCTCGGCTTCCCGCTCCCTCCCGACGACCGCGGCCCGGGTGGCCTCGACCATCTCGAGTGCGGGCAGCCCCGTTGCGGCCAGCACCTAGTCTGCCGGCCATCCGGCTGACGCCGTACGGCTAGTACACAATCACGCCGCGCAGGTTCGTCCCGGCGTGCATGTCCTTGTACCCCTGCGCGACCTCGTCGAGGGTGTAGGTGCGGGTGACCAGCTCGTCGAGTTTGAGCTTTCCGTCGGCGTACAGCTGTAGCAGGCGGGGGATGTCCTTGCTCGGGCTGGACGCTCCGAACATCGCGCCCTG
>Ga0136618_10000570_pt1 | contig 12917 bp, 10 predicted proteins | sample AntDrymUQ3302106_2_FD_104805 | JGI IMG/M metagenome (GOLD analysis project Ga0136618, IMG submission 104805) | Polar desert sand microbial communities from Dry Valleys, Antarctica - metaG UQ330 (21.06) | ecosystem: Environmental > Terrestrial > Soil > Desert | place: Antarctica: Dry Valley... | reverse complement strand
GATGTTCAAACCGGTCCTGGGGCCGGCGGTGCGCCTGTCGCCCGTCGACATCGTGGACGTCAACCGCCTGTACGGCCTGGGCTTCAGCGGCTGGCTGCCGGCGGAGGCCATCGGCCATGGCGTCTACTACGGCGTCCGCGTGGCTGGTCGACTGATCGCCGCCGCGGGCACCCACGTCATCAGCCCCGAGGGAAAGCTGGCAGCCGTCGGCAACGTGATGACCCATGTCGACTTCCGCGGCCGCGGCTTTGCCAAGCTCACGACGAGCTCCGTGACGCAGGAGCTGCTGCGCACGTGCGACGAGGTCGTGCTCAACGTCAGAGCGGACAACCCGCCCGCGATTGCCGCCTATCGAGCCCTCGGTTATCGCGATCACTGCCTGTTTGAAGAGCGCCTCGCACACCGTCGTGGCGCACCCTGGGATAGCATCCTCGCCCATCTTGGACGTCTTATCGTCCGCAACAAGGAGCCCGCGTGACCACCACAGAAGTTTCCCTGTCCGCCGAGACCGAGAGGGCCCAACTGCCTCCTCACGATGTCACGGACATCGGTCTCGCCCGCGACGGCGTCACGCGGATCGAGTGGGCCGAGCGCGAGATGCCGGTCCTCCGCCTGATTCGTGAACGTTTCGAGCGCGAGCGACCGCTCGACGGCATGCGCGTCGGCGCTTGCCTCCACGTGACCACCGAGACCGCGAACCTGATGCGCACGTTGAAGGCCGGTGGCGCAGAGATTGCACTGTGTGCGTCGAACCTGTTGTCGACCCAGGACGATGTCGCTGCGGCACTCGTGGCGGAGTACGGGATCAGTGTTTTCGCGCGTCGTGGCGTCGACCGCGATGGCTTCTACAGCCATCTCAATGCGGTCGTCGACACCCATCCGATGCTCACGCAGGACGATGGTTGCGACCTCGTATCGCTGCTTCACCGTGACCGGCGTGACGCCCTCTCGGGTGTGCTTGCCGGGACAGAGGAGACGACGACCGGAATCATCCGACTGCGCGCGATGGCGGCGGACGGTGCCCTCAAGTATCCGGTCATCGGCGTCAACGAGGCCAAGACCAAGCACATGTTCGACAACCGGTTCGGGACCGGCCAGTCGACCGTCGATGGCATCCTCCGAGCCACGAACATCCTGCTCGCCGGGCGCCACGTGGTCGTGGCGGGCTATGGGTGGGTTGGCAAAGGGATCTGTTCGCGGATGCGCGGTATGGGCGCACAGGTAGCGATCGTGGAGGTCGATCCCATCGTCGCGATCGAAGCCTTCATGGAGGGCTACCAGGTGATGTCGGGGATCGAGGCAGCAGCGTGGGGCGAGGTCTTCGTCACCGCGACGGGCAACCTCCATGTCTTCCGAGCCGAACACTTCGAGCGCATGCGAAACGGCGCGATTCTCGCCAACAGCGGCCATTTCGACGCTGAGCTGGACCTGGTTGCGCTCAATGAGATGAGTGGTGGCCGAGTGCGCCAGCTACGCCGCGACGTGAAGGAATACGACTTGGGCGAGCGGCGGCTGTACGTCATTGCCGACGGCCGGCTTGTCAACCTCGCGGCGGCCGAGGGACACCCCGCGGCGGTCATGGACATGAGCTTCGCCAACCAGGCACTGGCAGCCGAATATGGGGCGAAGAACCACGCCGACCTGACGCCCAACGTCCACATCATGCCGGCCGAGATCGACCGCGAGGTCGCGCGACTCAAGCTCGAGGCGCTCGACATCCAGATCGACACGATGACCCCCGAGCAGTTGAAGTACGTGAGCTCCTGGCAAGAGGGGACCTGAGCCCGCCGTCAGTTTCCGGGTCCGCTCGTCGACGTCGCCGATTGGACGCCGCCCGAAACCCACACGAGCGAGCTGCCTAGGTAGCCTTAGGTGGCTAAGCCAAATGAGAAATGGGGCCACGGGTTGACTCCGCCATATGGAACCATCTAGAGTTCCATATGGAACCATGAACGATGCTATCGCCCCGCTGTTCGGAACATCCGCTCTTCGACGGGACGTCCTCGCCTGGTTTTACGCCCGCCCGGAAGCGGTCGCTCATCCGCGCGAACTGGCGCGGCGCCTGGGACGGCCGCCGCAGGTAGTTGGTCGAGAGCTGGCCCGCCTCGAAGCCGCCGGCGTACTCACGTCGGAGAATATCGGGCGAACCCGTCGCTACCGAGTTGACTCAGAATCTCCAATAGCCGCTGACGTCAAGTCGCTGGTGGCGAAGACGATCGGCGTCGAGGCGCGCCTCCGTGCCGCGCTCGGCGACGTTCCCGGGCTGGAAGAAGCTTCCATCTACGGGTCGTACGCGCGGGGTACAGACCGGGCGACGAGCGATATTGACGTCCTAATCATCGGGGCAGTCGATCGAATCTGGCTCTCCGAGGCACTGATTCGGCTGGAGCAGGATCTTGGTCGCGACATCAACGTGACGACCTACACGCGTCGAGAGCGAGACGAATTGCTTAAAACTGGAGACTCCTTCCTGAAGGACGTCTCCTCGGGCGCGCGAGTGCTACTCCTGCCGGCGCCGAGCGGCGGCTAATCGATGGCTTGGCGCCCCTTGGATGATCTGGTTGCGAACCAATTGTTGGAGTCGCGACATCCGGATTCCCAATTGGTGGGCAAGTGGCTGGTCCGTTCCAGTCGCGATAGGGATCTCGCGCGGGACGTACTTGTTGGCGTGGATCGGGATCGCGCCATGGCGGTTGCGTACGAGGCCGGCTTTCGAGCGTGCGCGGGCATCGTCAACCTCGCTGGTTATCGCGTCACCAGCCAGCCGGGGCATCACCGTGCCCTCATCGAAGCCGCTGCGGCCGTTCTTGGGCCGGGCTCCAGACCACTAATGCGGCGGCTGGACGCGGCTCGACGTTTCCGGAATGAGACGCTGTACGGCGACGCGCCGGCTGCCTCAAAAGTTGAGTTGGATGGCTTGATCGGGGACGTTTCTGAAATTCTGGAGGTTGTCGCGCGCCGACTGGCCGAGTCAGATACATGACGAGCTTCGCGGAGTCCACGGTCGAGGAAGCTCGCTTGGCTTGAGGCGCTGGGCTACGAGGTCTCGCATGGACCGGAAGTCGCGTTCGGTGCTCCGGTGCGCTGCGGGCCGCTGCAGCGTGGCGCCGAACGAGGTTCAGGGTCATCACTGCTACGATTTTCCGGTAAGAACAATAGGAGCAGCATGACCAGCATCGTTGACGACGAGCAGTACCTGTTCACTTCTGAGTCGGTGACCGAGGGTCACCCGGACAAGATGTGCGACCAGATCAGCGACGCGATCCTGGACGCCATCGTCAAGGACGACCCACAGGCGCGGGTGGCCTGCGAGACGGCGACCACCACCGGCACGGTGATCGTCATGGGCGAGATCACGACCGAGACGTACGTGGACTTCCAGGCGGTCATCCGCGAAACGGTTCGCGGCATCGGCTACACCGACGCCCGGTTCGGCTTCGACTACCGCACCTGCGGAACGCTCGTATCTGTCCACGAGCAGTCACCGGACATCAAGCGCGGGGTCGACGAGTCGCTAGAGACGCGCGGGAAGGGCGACCAGCACGATCAGGGTGCCGGCGACCAGGGAATGATGTTCGGCTTCGCCTGCCGCGAGACGCCCGAGCTGATGCCCCTGCCGATCACGCTCGCGCATCGACTTGCACAGCGGCTGGCCGAGGTGCGCAAGCAGGAGCTGGTCGACTACCTCCGTCCGGACGGCAAGTCACAGGTAACCGTGGAGTACAGCCGCGGGAAGCCGGTTGCCGTGCGGACCGTGGTCATTGCCGCCCAGCACGACCACGACGTCGCCAACGACCGCCTGCGCGACGACATCATCGAGATGGTCGTGAAGGAAGTGATCCCCGAGGAGCTGCGCGCGACAGCACCCAAGATCCACGTCAACCCGACCGGCCGCTTCGTAATCGGTGGTCCGATGGGCGATGCCGGTCTCACCGGGCGCAAGATCATCGTGGACTCGTACGGCGGCATGGCCCGCCACGGCGGCGGAGCCTTCTCGGGCAAGGACCCATCCAAGGTCGATCGCTCGGGTGCCTATGCAGCCCGCTGGGTGGCCAAGAACGTGGTCGCAGCCGGGCTGGCCGACCGCTTCGAGCTCGAGATCAGCTACGCGATCGGTGTTGCCAGGCCCATCTCCATCTCGATCGAGACCTTCGGCACGGGCAAGGTTTCCGACGAGCGGATCCTGGGGCTGATCGACTCGCATTTCGATCTGCGCCCGGGCGCGATCATCGACAAGCTTGACCTGCGCCGGCCCATCTACCGCCAGACGGCGTCCTACGGCCACTTCGGCCGGCCGGACCTCGACCTGCCGTGGGAGCGAACAGACCTTGCCGAGGTGCTCGCCACGGCGGCCGGCCTGCGCATGCCCGAGCCGGTGGCGGCCGCGGCCTGATCAGCAGTGGGCGGCCACCGGGGCGGCCCATAGAATGACCTCCGATATGTACGCGGTTGTCCTAGCTGGCGGCGGCGGAACGCGACTGTGGCCGCTCAGCCGCCGCGCCCGACCGAAGCCGTTTCTGCCACTCCTCGGCGATCAGAGCCTGTTCCAACTGACGCTGCGCCGCATCGCGCCGCTCATCCAGCCGGACGACACGATCGTCGTCGCCGAGCAGGGCCACCTACCGCTCGTCGCCGAACAGGGGCCCGAGCTGCTCTCACGCAACCTGGTCGGCGAGCCCGTCGGACGCAACACGGCGGCCGCGATTGTGCTTGCCGCCCTCACCTCCCGGCGCCGACCCGACGACGTGATGGTCGTCCTGCCCGCGGACCACTTCATCGCCGACGAACAGGGCTTTCGCAGTGTCCTGTCCGCGGCCGCCAGCGCTGCCGGGGACGGTTCACTGGTCACCCTCGGAATCAGCGCGAGTGGACCCGCCACGGGCTACGGCTACATTGTCGGAGCCGACCCAGTCGGAGCCGACGGCGTGGGCGCCGACCAGGGCGCCGTTCAGGTAGAGCGATTCGTTGAAAAGCCAGCGCGCGAGCGCGCGACCGAGCTGCTCGCCGATCCACGGGGCGCGTGGTGGAACGCGGGCATCTTCGTCTGGCGCCACGATGCGCTGATCGACGGCCTCGAGCGACACGCGCCGGCGATCATCGGCCCGATCAGGCGTGGCCTGGAGTCCGGGCATTCGCTCAGGTCGATCTACGAGATGTTGCCGGACGTATCAATCGACCGCGCCCTGCTCGAGCCCGCATCGCTCGAAGGCAAGGTGAAGGTCGTGCCCACCGACATCGGCTGGAGCGATCTCGGCAGCTGGGATGCACTCCACAAGGCGCTCGCAGGCCGCTCAGGGTCGCTCGATGGAGTCGTGGCCGTCGGCCGGGCTGAGGATCTCTCGTCTCAGGGCGTGCTTACCCACTCGTCGGGCGGCAGGCTGGTCGTCACCATCGGCCTGCGCGATACCATCGTGGTCGATACCCCAGACGTCGTGCTCATCTGCGCGAGCGATCGTGCCCAGGACGTGCGCGCCATCGTCGACCGTCTGGCCGAGGCGAAGGAGACCGACTACCTGTGACATCCCCGACCGCGCCCCTGCCGCCGATCGTCTTCGGGACCGACGGCTGGCGGGCTCGTATCGGCGATGACTACACGTACCAGAACGTCCGTCGCTGCGCCGAGGGTGTCGCCGACTTCGTGGTCAAGGGCAACATGGTCAGCCAGGGTGTCGTGGTCGGGTATGACCGTCGCTTCTCCAGCGAGTTCTTCGCCCAGACGGCTGCCGAGGTTCTCCTCGCGCACGACATCCCGGTCTTCTTCGGCGCCAACGCGATCCCGACCCAGATGGTCTCGTACGAGGTCGTCGAGCGGAAGGCCGCGTGCGGCATCGTCATCACCGCCTCGCACAATCCATGGACTGACAACGGCTTCAAGATCAAGTCGAACACAGGCGCCGCGGCCGGTCCACGAATCCTGACGCTGGTCGAAGAAACGATTCACGACCGAGCAGCGGGCACCCCGGCCAGCCGGCCATTCGCCGACGGCGTCGCGGCTGGCAAGGTCGAGTATTTCGACCCCTTTGATGGCTATCGGCGGTACGTCGAGCGAACGCTCGACCTCGAGCGGTTGCGCCAGGCGGAGGTGCGCGTGCTGGTCGAGCCGATGTGGGGGTCCGGCGCGGGCTGGATCTCGCGCCTGCTCGACGGCGGCCGAATCCAGGTCCACGAGATCCACCAGGAGCGCAACCCGTATTTTGGCGGCGTCAACCCGGAGCCAATCCGGCCCAACATCGACGAGGCCCTCGGCCTTCTCGCCGGCGGTGGCTATGACCTCGGCCTGCTGCTCGACGGCGACGCCGATCGGGCGGGCGCAGCCGACGAGCGTGGCGTCTTCATCCACCAGCTCCAGGTCATGGGCCTGCTGATGTACTACCTGCTCGAGCACCGCGGAATGCGCGAGCCTGTCGTCTCGACGGTCAACGAGACGACGATGGTCGGCCGCCTCGGCAAGCGCTACGGCGTCCCCGTCTTCGAGACGCCCGTCGGCTTCAAGTACGTCGGCCCCAAGATGATCGAGACGGGCGCGATGATGGGCGGCGAGGAGTCAGGCGGCTACGGCTTCGGCATGCACCTGCCCGAGCGCGACGGCATCTACGCCGATCTCCTGTTGCTGGACCTGTTCATGCGTGAACGTGAGCAGGGACGCTGGCCTGTGTCGCGCGCGGTGGCCCATTTCCACGAGATCGCCGGTCAATCGTTCTACATGCGCAACGACGTCCACGTCGACCGCGCGATCTACCCGGCGCTCAAGCAGCGACTGATGGTCGAGCTGGTGGAGAAGGCGCCGTCGTCCGTCGCCGGCCGTCCGGTCGTGCGAACTGACGCGCTCGACACGAAGGACGGGTTCAAGTTCTGGCTGGACGACGGCTCTTGGCTGCTGGTGCGCTTCAGTGGCACCGAGCCGCTGGTCAGGGTCTACGCCGAGGCGACGAGCGCGGAGCTGCGCGACGGGATCCTGGCCGAGGGCTCGGCTTTCGTGCGCGGAGAGGCCAAGCCACGGAGCGCCTCGTGACCACCGAAACGGTCAACATGCTCGACGAAGCCGCGGCGATCGGCAGGCGTGACCAGGCTGGAATGCTGGCGCGGATTGCCCGGTTCGGCGATCAGCTGCGCACCGGCTGGGAGCTCAGCCGGTCACTCAAGCTGGCAGACGCGCATACGTCGGCCAGTGCCGTAGCGGTACTGGGCATGGGCGGGTCGGCGGTGTGCGGCGACCTGGTCCGCACCATCTTTGCCGACCGTCTGACCGTGCCGATCTCGTCGGTCCGCGACTACGACTTGCCGGCGTGGGTAGGCCCCCGGACCTTCGTCGTCGCCGTCTCGCACAGCGGCGCAACGGAGGAAACGATCAGCGCGCTGACCGCGGCGCTCGAAAGGCGCTGTCCGGTCGCGGTGATCACCACCGGTGGCCCAATCGGCGAGGTGGCCAAGCGTGTCAACCTGCCCCGGCTGATCTACTCCAGCGACGACCCGCCGCGCGCGGCGCTCGGCTACACGCTGAGTCTACTGACGGGCCTGCTTGAACGAGCCGGCATGCTGGCCGTGGACGGAGCCGAGATCGAGACCGGCATGGCGGCTTCGGCGACCGTCGTCCGCGCGTGCGGCCCCGGGACCGCGACCGAGTCGAATATGGCCAAGCAGCTTGCCTGGTCGCTGGTGGATCGCCTGCCGGTGATCGAGGCCAGCGGCTCGCTGGCGGCGGTAGCCAGGCGCTGGAAGACGCAGATAAACGAGAACTCCGATTCGATTGCCGAGGCCGAGGAGCTGCCCGAAGCCACCCACAACGCTGTGGTCGGTTACGCGCAACCGGAGGAGCTGCGCGATCACCAGTACCACGTGCTCCTTCGCTCAGCGTCAGAGCACCCTCGAAACGACTACCGCGCGCAGCTCTCGGTTGAGCTCCTGGCCGCGGTCAACATCGGCCACCAGCAGGTCGTCATCGACGGGGACGGCCGCTTCGCCCAGGCGTGCGCGGCAATCACGTTGGGTGACTACGTCAGCGCCTACCTGGGCCTGTTGTATGGCGTCGACCCCAGCGCCACACCCTCGCTGACCCTCGTCAAGGAGCGCATGGCCGAGTTCGGCAAGGTCGACGAGGAAACCGAAGGAGCCGACGCAGAGGACGACTGACGCCCGATTTCGGGCCGGTCAGTGGCGCGCCAGCCACTCCTCCAGCGAGCGACCGCGGGGCGGCTCACCGGACTGCTCGGACAGCCGGTCGACCCGGCCCAGCGCTGCCTGGAGGAAACGAACGCCCATCCAGCGGAACGGCTCGGGCTCCCACGCACGCGTCCGATGGCCGACGAGCGGAATCTCTGTACGGCTTGTGTGCTGGCCGGTGATGAGCTCCGCCAGGGTCCGGCCGCCCAGGTTGGCCGTCGAGACGCCGTGACCGATGTAGCCGCCGGCCATCGCCACGCCCTGGGCTCGATCAAAGGCGATCCGTGGGTGCCAGTCCCGTGGCATGCCCAGCGGTCCGCCCCACGCGTGACTGAACTCGACGTCGCGAAACAGGGGGAACCAATCGCGGGCCAGCGCGCGCAGCATCTCGTGGGTCGGTTCGTGGCGGTCGTATTCGTCGCGGATGGGCGACCCGAAGCGATATGGCGCGCCACGCCCGCCGAAAAGGATGCGGCCGTCGCTGGTGCGCGACAGGTACACGACCGTGTAGCGCGGCGATCCGATGAGCTCATGGCTCTGCCAGCCGATCTCCTGCCATGCCGCATCGCTCAGGGGCTCGCTCAGCACGATCAGCGACCAGATCGGGATCATCGACCTGTGCATGCGCCGGAGCCGAGTCAGGTATGCCTCGCCGGCGAGCACGACGACGTCGGCAGTCACCTCGCCGGCGAGCGTGCTGAAGCTGGGCCTGCGCGAGAAGATGCCCGCGGGTTGGTAGTCGGTGACTTCGGTCCGCTCGTAGATCATCGCCCCCATGCGCTCCACGGTCCGCGCCAGCCCGCGGGCAAGCTTGCCGGGATGAATTGCCGCGCCGTCAGGTGAGTAGAGGGCGCCGTCGCCACCTGCGATGCGCACCCGGTCAGCGAGCCCGGCCGAATCCAGCAGCTCATAGCGGTCGCCAAAGCCGAACTCCTCCAATTCCGTGTAGTACTCCTTGAGCAACGGCGTCTCGTGCGGACCGCGCGAGATGATCAGCTCACCACCGTTTCGCCAATCTATGTCCATGCTCTCGGCCGCCGCCACGCGTCCGACTTCGTCGACTGCATCGAAGACGGCGTCGTAGACCTGGCGCGCGGGCTCGCGGCCGTGCAGCCGCGCCAGGCGGGTGAGCGAGATGTTGAGGCCGGGAGCACACCACCCGCCGTTGCGCCCGGATGCGCCGAAGCCGGCGATGTCGCTCTCGAGCAAAACGACGCGCAGCGTCGGGTCGGCGCGCAAAAGGTAGTAAGCGGTCCACAGACCGGTGTAGCCGGCGCCGAGGATGGCGACATCTGCGTCGATCGACCGGTCCAGGGCGGGTCGTGGCGTGAGGTCGTCGCCTGACGTTTCGAGCCAGAACGAGGTGGTCCCGTAGTCGCGCATGCCGGCGCAGAATACGTGCCCGCCAAGTGGGCGGGTAGGCTTTGGGCCTGCGGGTAATCGCTTGCCCTCTGATGTAGCCTAGGTCCTCATCGCTCGGCTCCGACGGCACGAGCGGCACGCCGTGACCCGAGCGCCATAAGCGGGACGATGCACCTCGTCCCGGGCGGGAGGTTGTTGCCCAATGCACTCGAGCGTGATCGGCAAAGTCGAGAAGGCAAATCGCTACTCGCACGAGCTGGACCGGATCACCATAAACCAGCTTTCGCTGACGTTTCGTGGCGATAACGACACTCACGTAGTGACTCTCGAGGCCGACCGCTGGCAGTGCAATTGCCACGCATTCCAATCCTGGAGTACCTGCGCCCACGTCCTGGCGATGCAGAAGATCCTCGGCCAGATGCTGCCCGAGGCTGCCCAGACCAGCTACTTCGGAGCGCCCGAGCCACAGATGAGTGAGGCCGCCCCGGCGTAGGCGCCGGGGTCGACGGGCCGATCGCCGGCCATAACGAAGCCGCCAGTGCGGCAACGAGCACTGAAGCGACGGTAATCCGCCCGCGCAGCTCGCCGGTAGAGATCATCGGCCGGCGCACGGAACTGGAGGCCATCCCGAAGTTCCTTGACGGAACCACGCCCTCTCGGGCCCTGCTTTTGCGTGGGGAAGCGGGCATCGGCAAGACGGTCCTTTGGCACCACCTTGTAGTCAGCGCTCGAATGAGCGGCTACACGGTGCTCGTCGCGCAGCCGACGGCCTCCGAGACGCGGCTGTCCTACGCTGCCCTCGGCGATCTGGTGGCGGCCCTCCCGGGCGCCGCGCTGGAGGCGCTGCCGGGGCCCCAACAGACTGCCCTTGATCTGGCCCTGCTGCGTTCCGGCGGCGCCCGAACGGAGCATCTAGCCGTCTCGATGGCGTTCGTGTCGTTGCTGAAGTGGGCCGCCACCTCCGCTCCCGTACTCGTGGCCATCGACGACGCGCAGTGGATAGACGCCCCCACGGGCCGAGTCCTCGAATTCGCTTTCCGTCGGGCGACCGACCAGGACGTGCGTTTCGTCCTGGCCGCGCGCTCGGGCGAACCGGCCCCGCTCGGTGACGCGCTGCTGCGCGCGTTCCCCGGGTCGGAGACCTGGAGCGTGGAACTTGCGCAACTGAGCCTTGGCGCACTTCATCATCTGTTCACGTCGCGGCTCGGCCAGCATTTCCCGCGACCTACTTTGGTGAGGCTGGAGCAGGCGTCGCAAGGCAATCCGCTGCTGGCCCTGGAAATTGCTCGCGCGTTACTGGAATCCGGCGAATCGATCGCGCCTGGTGCACCGTTGCCAGTCCCGCGGTCACTGCGCCAGCTCCTAAGCCGGCGGATCGTGCGGCTTCCGCACACTACGCGCGAGGCGCTGCTCGTCGTGGCGGGTTTGGCCGATCCCGTAATCGAGACGGTCGCGCGCGCGCTCGATGTCGACGTCGACGATACCGAGGCATTGCTGGAGCCTGCGGAGGTCGCCGGGGTCGTCGAACAGGATCGCGGCCGGCTGCGCTTTGGTCATCCGCTGATGGCATCCGTCGTCTATGGAGCGGCCTCTCCGACGGGACTCCGCGACCTCCACAAGCGACTCGCCGCGGTGGCCACGAGCGACGAGGAACGTGCGCGGCACCTCGCCCTGTCAACCCAGACCGCCGACGAGGCGATCGCAGCAACGCTCGAGCAGGCAGCTTCCAGCGCCAGCCAACGGGGAGCGCCCGACGCGGCGGCCGAGCTGATGGCGCTCTCGAGGACGCTGACACCTATTGCCGATACTGCGAGCCGAACCCGTCGGCTTCTCGCCACTGGGGAGGCGATGTTCGAAGCGGGCGACTCGATGGGGGGTCGACGGCTGCTGGAGGGCGCCGCGGCCGCGATGCCGCGCGATGGAGACCGCGCCCGAGTGTTGCTGTTGCTGGCGACGATCCGATGGTACGACGACTCGGCAGCCGCTTTTACGATCGGCGAGGAGGCGCTCGGCGATGCGGCCGAGGACCCGACGCTACGGGGGCGGATCCACACGCGCCTTGCGCTCTTCTCGCCTGATCAGGAGAAGGCGGCGGCGCACAGCGACGCCGCGGTCCGGCTCATCGATCCCGATGAGGATCCGAGCCTCCTGGCCTTCGCGCTCTTCGGCTCGTTCTATGAACAGATCCAGAGTGGCAAGGCCATCCGGATGGACATGTTCGAGCGTGCGCTATCAATCGAACCCGAACGGCCGACGTGGGAGGTCTCGACGATTCCTGCCCTCTGGTGGAAGTACACGGACGACTACCCGCGCAGCCGCGAGCGGCTCCATAAGCATCTCCTGTGGGCCCGGGAGAGCGGGGATGCGTCATCCGACGCCGACATCCTCGCCCACCTCGCCGAGCTGGAGCTTTGGGCGGGAGACTTGCCACTCGCCGAGCAGTATTCAAACGCGAGCGTCGATGCCGCGGAGCAGATGGGGCAGCCGCTGGAGAACCCATCACACCGGGTTCAGGCGCTCGTCCTGGCTCACCGCGGGGGGACCGCGCAAGCCCGTGCTGCGGCGGCAGCGGGTTTGGCCGCCACATCGGACGATCCGACGCTCGCCGCCATGTACCACACCGTCCTCGGCTTCGCGGCGTTGACCGATGACGACCCGGTGTCCGCCGACCAATCCTTCAGCGCGCTGGAAGGGCAGATCGCCGAGCTGGGCATCCTCGAGCCGATCAGGTTCCGGTGGGAATCGGACCATATCGAGGCGCTTGTTGCGCTTCGCCAGCTCGACCGGGCAGTGGCGCTCGTTGCCAGGCTCGAGGCAAGGCACGCGTTCCTCCCTCGACCGTGGACGAGTGTGGTCATCCCACGATCCCGCGCGCTCGTGCGGCTCGGGCGAGGTGATGTCGAGGGAGCGAACCACGAGGCAGAAGAGGCGGTCAGGGCAACGGCGTCGCTGGCCGCACCGTTCGAGGTCGCTAGAACGCTGCTCGTGCAGGGGCAGATCCTCCGACGGGCTAACCAGCGCCGGGCGGCCGCGGCGGCGCTAGGCGAAGCTCTGCGAATTTTCGAGTCGCTCGCAGCGCCCGCCTGGGCGAGCCACACCAGGGACGAGGCGGCCAGGCTTGGGCTTCGCCGCGATGCCGGCAGTGCGCTCACCCCGAGCGAGCGTGAGGTTGCCATGTTGGCCGCCCAGGGCCTCACTAACCGTGCGGTCGCGGAGCGTTTATTCGTCAGCCCCAAAACCGTCGAGGCGAACCTGTCGCGAGCATATTCGAAGTTGGGCATCCGCTCGCGCGCGGAGCTCGGTCGCGTCATGGCCGATACCCCTGCGGTTGACGGAGCGCAGCCCACGACCGATTCGTAGGGATTCACCCGACGTACCGGCGCACGGTTGGTCGT
>Ga0136618_10000569_pt1 | contig 12920 bp, 9 predicted proteins | sample AntDrymUQ3302106_2_FD_104805 | JGI IMG/M metagenome (GOLD analysis project Ga0136618, IMG submission 104805) | Polar desert sand microbial communities from Dry Valleys, Antarctica - metaG UQ330 (21.06) | ecosystem: Environmental > Terrestrial > Soil > Desert | place: Antarctica: Dry Valley... | reverse complement strand
GCTCACCGCCGAGGTGGTCACTGCCGGTCGGCTGACCGTGCAGGACGACCCTGGTCGAGCCGTTCACGACACGGATGTCACGCTGGTCTGCGTAGGGACCCCGTCCACCCCGAACGGGGCACTCACCACGGAGTACCTCGAACGGGCCACCGAAGAGATTGGTCATGCGCTCGCCACGAAGGACTCATGGCACGTGGTGGTGTACCGCAGCACGATGGTGCCCGGTACCTGCGAGGGCGTGCTGATCCCGATCCTCGAGCGGAAGTCGGGCAAGCGTGTCGGGGTGAACTTCGGGGTGTGCCTCAACCCCGAGTTCCTTCGCGAGGCCAGCAGCGTGCGGGACTTCCTGGACCCGCCGAAGACGGTGGTCGGTGAGAGCGACCCGCGCAGCGGCGAGATCGTAATGGGCCTCTACAACGGGCTGCCCGGCCTGCGCTTCCGGGTGCCAGTAGCGGTCGCAGAGATGACCAAGTACGTCGACAACAGCTTCCACGCGCTCAAGGTGGCGTTCGCGAACGAGATCGGGGCCGTCTGCCGGCCGATGGGACTCGACTCGCATGCCGTGATGGACGTCTTCCTGGCCGATACCAAGCTCAACATCAGCCCGGCCTACCTGCGCCCCGGCTTCGCGTTCGGCGGATCGTGCCTGCCGAAGGACGTCCGGGCGCTGACGCACACGGCACGCAAGCTCGACGTCGACGTCCCGCTGCTGTCCAACCTGCTGGTCTCCAACGAGGCGCACCTGCGCCGCGCCGTGGACATGGTGATTGGGTCCGGGCGGCGTAAGGTGGGGATCTTCGGGCTGTCGTTCAAGCCGGGCACCGACGACCTGCGGGAGAGCCCGCTCGTCGAGCTCGCCGAGCGGTTGCTCGGCAAGGGCTACGACCTCAAGATCTACGACGCGAACGTGGTGCTGTCGAGGCTGATCGGCGCCAACCGCGTCTACCTGGCCGAGCGGCTACCGCACATCGGTCAGTTGCTCACCGACGACCTCGACGAGGTACTCGCGCACGCCGAGGTGTGCGTCGTCGGCTCGAAGGAACCCGCGATCGTGTCCGCTGTGGAGGCCGCCGGCGACGGGCGGCTCGTCGTCGACCTGGTACGCATGGACACCGCCGATCCGCGCCGAGGGACGGAAGACTATGTCGGCATCGGCTGGTGAGGCCCGGCAAGCGCCGACGTTCAGTTTCCTGTGCACGGCGTACCTGACCGAGGCGTACCTCGCGGACACGATCGAGTCGGTGCTCGCGCAGACCCGCGGTGACTGGGAGCTGGTGGTCGTCGACAACGGGATGTCGGAGGAGATCGCGCGGATCGTGCGGTCCTACGGCGACGCCGATGCGCGGGTCCGGCTGGTCCGTCAGGAGAACCGGGGGATCTCGGGTGGGGTGAACGCCGCGGCGGCGGCGGCGCAGGGCCGGTACTTCGTGGTGCTGCACTCGGATGACCAGGTGGTGCCGGAGTACTGCGCGCGGGTCGGCGCGGCGCTGGAGTCCCGGCCGAACATCGATGCGGTGGGGTGCGACGCGTACCTGTTCGGCGCCGACGGCCGCAACCGCCGGCAGAGCTACCTCAAGTCGGTGGGCGTGCGCACCACCCCGGACTTCGAGCACCGGGTCCGGCTGACGGAGCTCCTCGGCGGCGAGTACCTCTACGTGACCGGAGCGATCCGGCGTGCCTCTTGGGAGGCCGCACGCGGGTACGACAGCGACACAACGCCGGGTGTGGAGGACCTGGGTCTGTGGTTGCGGTTACTCGCCGACGGCTGCGAGGTGCGGGTGCTGCCCGACCGGCTGGGCCGCTACCGGCTCCGGGAGGACTCGGAGTCTCGGGACGACGCGAGCGTCGAGAGGTTCGAGCGGAGCCTGCAGGGCGCCATGCTGCTCGCGGCCCAGCGCTCCGGGGCGCGCGGCGACCTCCGGGCCGCGACGGAGAGCGTGCGCACGCTGCGGTACCTGCAGGCCCTGCGCAGGGCCCGGCGCGCGCTGCTCGTCGGGGACACCGCAGCGGCGCGGCGGGAGGCGGCGCGCGCGTTCGCGCAGCGGCGCACCGTACGCAGCGCGGTGGTGCTCGGTGGCCTCACCGCGGCACCTGAGCTGCTCCGGCGGATCCATCCCGCGAAGCAGCGGGCGCAGTCCGCGGTCGTGCGCGTGCTGTCCCGCAAGGCCGCGCCCGCGCCCGCGGCACCGGTGGCCACTGCTGTGGTGGCCGGGGAACCGGCGTTCAGCTTCCTGTGTTCGGCGTACCGGACCGAGCACTGCCTCGCGGAGACGATCGAGTCGGTGCAGGCGCAGACCCGCGGCGACTGGGAGTTGGTGGTCGTCGACAACGGGATGTCGGAGGAGATCGCGCGGATCGTGCGGTCCTACGGTGACACTGATGCGCGGGTACGGCTGGTTCGCCAGGAGAACCGGGGGATCTCCGGTGGGGTGGACGCGGCCGCCGCGGCGGCGCGGGGCCGGTACTTCGTGGTATTGCATTCCGATGACCAGGTACTGCCCGAGTACTGCGCGCGCATCGGCGCGGTGCTGGACACCGGGCCGGAGGTCGACCTGGTGACCTGTGATGCGTACCAGTTCGATGCGGCCAGCGGGCTGAACCGGCCGAAGACGTTCCTGCGGTCCATCAAGGCGCTCGACGCCGCCTCCCCGCAGCGCCGGGTCCGACTCGGCGAGTTCCTGCGCCGCCAGCACCTCTACCACGGCGCCACGTTCCGCCGGGCGACCTGGGAGGGCGCACGCGGTTACGAGAGCGGAGACCTGCCGAACATCGAGGACCTCACGCTGTTCCTGCGGGTGCTGCAGGGAGGCGGCGACGCACGGATCGTCCCCGTCCCGTTGGCTCGCGAGCGCCTGTCTCCACACTCCACATCGCGGGACCCTGCGAACGTGGCCAACATCGAACGTGCCGCGGAGCTCGCCATCGAGCGGGCCGCGCAGCAGGCGCACGACCCGGGCGACCTCGAGGGCGCACAGGACGCGCTGCGGGAGATCCGCTACCAGCGTGCGCTGCGCAACGGCCGTGCTGCACTGGTCGCGGGCGACGTGGTCGCCGCGCGGGAGCAGGCCCGGATGGCGTTCACCCAACGGCGCACCGCGCGCAGCGTCGCGGTCCTCGCCGGGCTGAGCGCTGCTCCCGGGGTGCTGCGCCGCGCGCACCCGCTGAAGCAGCGCGTGTCCCGCGAGCTGGACAGCGTCGCCGCCGCTATCGGCCGTGCCATCAACAGCGCGCGATGACCGACAACGGCACACCGGGGCTCCGCGAGACGGGATCGCTGGGCTCGACCCTCCGGCGTGGCGCGGTTCTCTCCGCCGTCGCACTGGTCATCGTGCAGACCGTCTCGTTCCTGCAGACGCTGGTGATCGCCCGGCTGCTCAGCCCCGCCGAGATCGGCATCTTCGCCGCGGGCACCGTGCTGACCTCGTTCCTCATCACCTTCTCGGAGGGCGGCCTCCGGCACGCGCTAATCCAGCACGACGGGGACGTCGAGGAGGTCGCGAACACGGTCTTCTGGGCGACGATCGTCACCGGTGCGCTGATGAGCGCCCTGATGCTGGCCGCGTCGCCGTTCGTGGCGATGGTCTTCGACAGCGAGACTGCGGGGCTCATCGCGGCGATCACCTCGGGGACGCTGCTGCTGCACGCGTTCACCAACGTGCCCGACTCGCTCATGCAGCGTCGGTTCGACTTCCGCCGCAGGCTGATCGTGGACCCCGGAGTCGCGATCAGCTTCGCGGTCACCTCGGTGGTGCTGTGCTCGTCCGGGTACGGCGTCTGGGGTCTGGTGATCGCGACCTACGCCTCCCATGTGGTGTGGATCGCGTCCACCTGGGGCCTGGCCCGCTGGCGTCCCGGCGGCGCTCGGCCCAGCTACCGGCTGTGGCGCCGGCTGGCGCGCTTCGCGTTGCCGATGGTGCTCGACGGGTTCGTGGAGCGGATTCGCGAGGTGATCGAGACCGTGGTCGTCGGCCGCGGACTCAGCGAGAGCGCGCTTGGGCAATACCGCTACGGCCGCCGGATGGCGATGCTGCCCGGTGTCGCGATCGTGCAGATCTGTTCGTACGTCCTGTTCCCTGCGTTCTCCCGCATCGCCGGCGAGGCGGACCGCCTCAGGAGCGCGTTCCTGCGGGCGCTGGGTTGGATCTGGTTCGCTTCGGTCCCTGTCGCCTTCCTGTTGGTGGCCCTCGGCGAGCCGATGGTGGTCGTACTGCTCGGGGAGCGGTGGCGGGAGGCGGGCGTGCTGCTTGTCGCGATGGCCGGGTACGGCCTCGGCGAGGCGATGAACTCGGTCAGCGCGGAGGCGATGAAGGGTGCCGGGCGCTCGGACCGGCTCAACTGGATGACGTTGACCGGATTCGTAGCCGGGATCGGCCTCTTGCTGCTCCTGCTCCCGTTGGGGCTCGCCGGGGTGGGCCTGGCGGTGACCCTCACCTCGGTTCTGGTCGGCGGCACCGGGCTCTCGCTGGCGCGCTCGGTCGTCGGAGTGTCCATCCGGGACCTCATGCGCGAGCTGGTACCGCCGGTGCTCTGCGCACTCGCCGCGCTGGCGGTGGTCGGATCGCTGGAGCACCGGTTGGTGCATTCCGACGAGCGCCCGATTCCTGCCGCTCTCGGCCTGCTCGCCGCGGAGTCCGTCGCGTTCGCACTGGTCTACCTCGCGTCGATCCGCATGGTCGCACCCGACCGCATCGGCATCCTGCGATCCGGCCTCCGGTCCCTTCTCGCCCGTTGCCGCCAGCACGCCGAAACCGGTGCGGTCGTCCCCGATGACGATCCTGCTGCACCACTGACTCCGGCGCCGTCCCTCGGTTCGACCGCGGACCCTGGCGCTCGTAACGTCACCACCTCGTCCCCCGACATACTAGATAGGAGGACCCGCTCAAGCGCCGGGGGCGCGGCGGGCCGACGGGAGGGGCCGAATGAGCATCGTACCGAGCAATGATCCCGCGACCTGGCCGCCCGCCGCTGACCGTGCCCGGATCCATTTGGGAGATCGAAAGCGAGCGGCGGTAGGACGTAGCCGGGTGGCCCGGTTGCGGAACCGGGCCTGTCGCTGCGCAGCCGCCGAGCCCGAGACCCGGAACTCGCAGAACATCTCCGTCCTCATCGGTCTGGACGGATGGTACAGACATGACTGCCTCCTCGGAGGTATGAAACCAGCTCGATTCACCGTTGGCCAGCGGACATCCCGCGGAAGGTATGGGACACTGACGTGAAGATTCTGATCACCGGCTCCGAGGGGTATCTCGGCTCCCTTCTTGCTCCGGACCTCATGGCCGCGGGTCACGAGATCCTCGGCGTCGACACCGGGTACTACAAGGACGCCTGGCTCTATCACGGCCCGGACCGCACGCCGCTCACCCTCGCCAAGGACATCCGCGAGATCACCGTCGACGACCTCGCCGGCATCGACGCCGTTGTCCACATGGCGGAGCTGTCCAACGACCCGCTGGGCGCCCTCATCCACGACGTGACCTACGACATCAATCACAAGGGGTCAGTCCGCCTCGCCCGCCTCGCGAAGGACGCGGGCGTCGATCGATTCGTGTACATGTCGTCATGCAGCGTCTACGGCGTCGCCGAGGGTGAGGATGTGACGGAGGAGTCCGGGACCAATCCGCAGACGGCGTACGCCGAATGCAAGGCGCTCGTCGAGCGAGATGTCTCGGCGATGGCCGACGACGACTTCTCCCCGACATTCCTGCGCAACGCCACCGCGTTCGGAGCCTCGCCCCGGATGCGTTTCGACATCGTTCTCAACAACCTCTGCGGGCTGGCGTGGACCACCCACGAGATCGCGATGACCAGCGACGGTACCCCGTGGCGTCCGTTGGTCCATGCCATGGACATCGCGAAGGCGATCCGCTGCGCGGTCGAGGCGCCGCGGGAGGCCGTTCACGACGAGGTCTTCAACATCGGCAGCAATGAGCAGAACTACCAGGTGAAGGAGATCGCCGAGATCATCGCCGACGTGTTCGAGGGCTGCCAGCTTTCCTTCGGCGACAATGCGGACGACAACCGCAGCTACCGCGTCCGTTTCGACAAGGCGGCCACCGGCCTGCCCGGTTTCTCCTGCGACTGGGACGCTCGGCGCGGGGCCGTACAGCTTCACGAGGTGTTTTCCCGGATCGATCTCGACGGAGGCACCTTCACCGGACGGGGCCACACTCGACTCAAGCAGCTCGAACATCTCATCCGCACGCGTCAGCTCGACGCCGACCTGTATTGGACCCGCTGATGTTGCTCACTCTCACCGACCTGCCCGGTGCGGCGATCGTCGACCTCGAGCGGAAGGAGGACGAACGGGGGTTCTTCGCCCGGACCTTCTGCCGGGAGGAGTTCGCCGAGGCCGGCCTCGAACCGATGGTCGAACAGTGCAACGTGTCATTCAACCACCGCGCGGGCACGCTGCGCGGGATGCACTACCAGCTCCCGCCTGCGGGCGAGGCCAAGCTCGTACGGTGCACCAGGGGCGCGGTCGTCGACATCATCGTCGACATGCGGGAAGAGTCTCCGACCTACCGCCAGCACATCGCAGTCGAGCTCACCGCCGACAATCACCGCGCCCTCTACGTCCCGCCGATGTTCGCGCACGGCTACCAGACCCTGGTCGACGAGACCGAGGTGGTCTACCAGGTGTCCGAGCGCTACACACCAGGCGTCGAGCGCGGACTGCGCTACGACGATCCGGCACTGGGGATGTCGTGGCCCTTGCCGGTCGCGGTGATCTCGGACAAGGACAGCTCCTGGCCGCTGCTCGAGACCTCGGGGAGTCTGGCATGATCATCGTCGATCGAGCGCTCGAGGAGCGCGCCAAGGCCGGCAAGCCGATCCGCGTCGGCATGATCGGCTCCGGCTTCATGGGTCGCGGCGTCGCGAACCAGATCATCAACTCAGTGCCGGGCATGGAGCTCGTCGCCATCGCCAACCGCACAGTCGCAACCGCCGAGCGAGCGTACGGCGAAGCCGGTGTCGACGGCGTGCGACTGGTGGATGATGCCGTCGAACTCGGCCGGACGATTGAGCATGGCATCCCGGCGATCACTGCTGACCCCTACGCGATCTGTGCTGCCGAGCGTGTGGACGCCATCGTCGAGTGCACCGGTGCCGTCGAGTTCGGCGCCCACGTCATCACCGCGGCGATCGAGTACGGCAAGCATGTCGTGACGATGAATGCGGAGCTCGACGGCACCGTCGGTCCGCTGCTCAAGGTGCGTGCCGAGAAGGCAGGCGTCATCCTCACCGGCTGCGATGGGGATCAGCCCGGCGTCGAGATGAACCTCGTGCGCTTCGTGCGGAGCATCGGCCTCACCCCATTGGTCTGCGGGAACATCAAAGGATTGCAAGACCCGTACCGCAATCCCACCACCCAGGAAGGCTTCGCCCGTCGCTGGGGACAGGACCCCGCGATGGTGACGAGCTTCGCCGACGGCACCAAGGTCTCCTTCGAACAGGCCATGGTGGCCAACGCCACCGGCATGACCGTGGCCAAGCGAGGGATGATCGGCGCGGACCACACGGGCCACATCGACGAGCTCACCGAGCGGTTCGATGTCGATGAACTCCGTTCGCTCGGTGGCGTCGTCGACTATGTCGTCGGCGCCAAGCCTGGACCCGGGATTTTCGTCCTCGGCGCGCACGACGACCCGAAGCAGCGGCACTACCTTGAACTCTACAAACTCGGGACAGGGCCACTCTACAGCTTCTATACGCCCTATCACCTCTGTCACTTCGAGGTGCCGCTGTCGGTAGCGCGTGCCGTTCTCTTCGCCGACCCCGTCATTCAGCCCCTCGCCGGCCCGACGGTCGAGGTCGTCGCCACCGCCAAGACCGATCTCGCCGGTGGTCGGGTTCTCGACGGTCTCGGCGGTTACGACACGTACGGACAGGCCGAACGCGCACACGTCACTGCTTCCGAGCGGCTGCTTCCGATGGGCGTCGCCGAGCATTGTCGACTCCTTCACGACGTCACCAAGGACCATGTCCTGACCTATGACGACGTCGCGTTGCCCGAGGGACGGCTCATCGACCAACTGCGCGCCGAGCAGGTCGACCTCTTTCGGTAGCATCGCCGCGGTCCCGGCCGCGCAGGCGGTCGAGTCCCGGCAGGCTGTGCGGATCGATCCAGCTGTCACACCGACGGGAGCCTCGTGATCTTCGATTACTGCGTGGTCGGTGCCGGTATCGTCGGGATGGCGACCGCGATGAGCCTGGCGGAGCAGCGGGGCTGCTGGAGCGGGTCGGGTGCAACCGGATCGAGGTGGAGGAGCTTTCGGCCATCGAGCTGAATGAGCTCGAGCCGCACGTTCGGGGCGCTGCGCGTCGCGGCGACCGGCAGCGTGGACTACACGCAGGTCTGCGAGGCGATGCACAAGATCGTCGTGGCGGCCGGGGGGCATTGAGTTCGGTGTCGAGGTCACCGGCATCGAGGAGTCCACGAGCACGGTGTCGGTCCGCGCCGGGCAGCGGTACTGGAGCACCAGGCGCCTGGTGGTGTGAGGTGGGCTGCAGGCCGACCGGCTGGCGAGGGTGACGGGGGTCGAGTCCGGTGCGCGGATCGTCCTGTTCCGCGGCGAGTACTACCGGCGGCCCGCGCACCGCAGCGACATCATGTCGCACATGATCTACCCGATCCCGGATCCGGCGTTGCCATTCCTCGGAGTGCACCTGACGCCGATGGTGGACGGGGGGTCACGCTCGGGCCCAATGCGGTGCTCGGGCTGTCCCGCGAGGGCTACCGGAAGGTATCGGTGTCGCTGCGCGACATGCATGACTACCTGAGCTACCCGGGCTTCTGGAAGGGTCGCGGCGAACAACATCCGGACCGGTGCCGTCGAGCTGCGCAAATCGATGATCAAGTGTGGGTACCTGCAGGTCTGTCGTCGGTACTGCCCGGATCTGGAGCTCACCGAGATGCTCCCCGAGGAGGCCGGGATCCGGGTGCAGGCCGTTCGCCGCGACGGCACCCTGGTACACGAATTCCTGTTCGCTGGCACCGACCAGACCCTGCACGTGATCAACGCACCGTACCCGCAAGCAACCTCGGCGATCCCGATCGGCACCATGGTCGCCAACCGCTGCATCGAGAACGAGCAGTAGCAGCGGTTCCGCTGCCGTGGACCATCCGGGGCCCATCGCTGGGATGACGAACTGCACAGCCGGGTCGATCTCAGCGCCGCGACCCATCGCGCGCTCGCGCGCCGAGTACGAACTTGGTCACATGAAAGGCCTCCGCGCAGCGGCTCTGGCACTGCACACCCCGCACCCTGGCGAGGCCGGCGAACGTCGCTGCATCGAACCAGCTACGGCCCCGCTGCGACGGGTAGTGCTCATCGAGCAGCTTCCACTTCTCCCGGTTCAGTGACTCCGGCACGGGCAGGTATGCCTGCGGCTGCGCGAGGTCACCCTCCCACTTGAGGATCTCATAACCCAGCACGAGGTGATTACGGAATGCGGTAGGGACCAGTGCGGCGAGACCGCGGTGGTCCTGGTGCGCGTCGTGCACGGGCGGGGCCAGCACCACGTCGGGATCGCAGCGGCGGCGCAGGGCCTCCAGCGCCTCCTTCGCCCGCTCCCAGTGCACCGGCAGCCTCCCATCCGGGATGTCCAGCACCGTCAGCTCCAGGTCCGCGCCCGGGCAGAACGCGTCGAGCGCCTTGCGTTCCTCGGGCTCCCGCTCCGTGCCACCGCCGCTCAGCACGAGCGCGGTCACCCGCAGCCCCGGATTCGCGCGGCACAGCGTGAGCAGGGTCGCGCCGGCCCCGATCGCGATGTCGTCGCAGTGCGCGCCGAGGGCGAGCAAGTGGCAAATCCGGCCGGGGTCGAGCGCCAACATCAGTGCTCGCCGCCCGAGGAGATCAGGCTCTGCAGCGGTGTCCGGTCCGAGCCGTCCTCCCACAGCATCCAGGGCCGGGTACCGGACTGGTAGCTCGCCTCCAGGGCGTTGCGCTCCTTGACCGTGTCGGCGGGCTGCCAGAAGCCCCGGTAGGGGTAGGAGAGCATCCGGCCGCGCTTGGCTAGCTCGGTGCACCCGTCGCCCACCAGATCCCCGTCCTCGGGAATGTGGTCGAAGATCTCCTGCCGCAGCACGAAGTAGCCGCCGTTCTCCCACAGCGGCATGGTGTTCACAGCCACGATATTATCCACTCGCGAGTCCTCGCCCAGCTGCACGCAGTGGAACGCCGACTGCGGCGGGACCGCGAGGAGGGACGCCCCGGCATCCGATGCCGAGAACCGGGCGACCACGTCGTTCAGCGGTGCGTCGGTGAGGACGTCGGCGTAGTTGGCGAGGAACATCTCCTCGCCCTCGACGTGTTCCCGCACCCTGCGCAGGCGCTCGCCGATGGGCGACTCAAGTCCGGTGTGGACGAACGTGATCGTCCAGTCGCTGATGTCCGAGGAGAGCAGCTCGATGTCACCACCGCGCAGCACGAAGTCGTTGGACGCCGTCTCGGAGTAATGTAGGAAGAAGTCCTTGATGTGGTGCGCGCCGTAGCCGAGGCACAACACGAAGTCGGTGTGGCCGAAGTGCGCGTAGTAGCGCATGACATGCCAGATCAGCGGACGGGGACCGACCTTCGCCATCGGCTTGGGAAGGTCCGATACGCCGTCGCGCATCCGCATCCCATAGCCGCCACAGAACAGCACGACCTTCATGGCGTAACCACCTTCGACGTGGAAAGCGGGCAGAAGAGGTTGCCCGTGTCGGGGGACCGGGTGCAGCCAGGGGCGGTGGGAGCCGCTGATCCGCCCGCGGGACTTCCCGCGCGAGACTGGTCGCCTGCGTGGACGGTCATGTCGAGCCCCCGTCTGGGTAGCTGCGTGGACGGAGCTGCCCGAAGTTCTCGTGACGCTGGCGTCGATGGCTCCGTCCCTGACACCCGAGTCATCGTGGTCACTACCCAGTGTGTTACAGGGACTCCTGGTTCTCACCGCACCGGTCGCACGATTGGCGCAGCAAGAAGCTGAGAGTTACCGCCGAGTGACAGCGCCGGGTCCCGCCGTGTCGATATCGACGCGCTGGGTGCCGCCGCGCTCAGCCCAGGTCACGACGATCGATTCCGCGCGGGTGGTCACGGCCAGGTCGATGGCCGGGCTGGCATCGTCGGCGAGCGGGATGAGCAGCGTGGCGAGAACGAGCGGGGCAGGCCCCTCACTGATGTGCCCGACCAACCAGGTGGGTTCGCGCGACTCCAGCCGCGTCGACCACCACCCGAGGTTCACTGTCTCGTCCCCGCGCACCTCGTGCGAGGCCCACTCGGTGGTCGCTGCGTAGGCGAGCTGCAGAACCGGCTCGCCCGCCCGTGTCACGTGGTGACCGCCCGTGCCCGGAACGGCGTCCAGCGAAGGGTGTAGGGACCAGCTGCTTCGCGCCCGGTGCCGGCCCGATCCGTGCAGCCGATCGACCACGAGCACCGACCGTTGTCCCGGCGTCGCCAGCAGCCATCTCCGGTGGATCACCGGAGCCGAGAGCCTGCGGTATCCGTCGTGCTCGGCATCCACCACGCCGCGATCGAGGTCCACCGCGTGCACGATGACCCGAGCGTGCCGGACCCAGAGGAAGGGCCCGCCCGACACCGACTGGTCGAGGTCGTCCACGGCCACGGTCGCGTGCATCCGGGTGCCGCGGTGCGCCTCGCGCCACGCCGGATGGCCGTAGTAGCTGCCCGCCCCGGGGTCCCCGATGACGTCTGCCCCGTCCACTGCCAGCGAGATCGCCAGCGCGTCCGCGTGTCCGTGCGCGGCGATCGAGAGGTACCCCAACGGCCCGGTGTCCATCGTGAGCCGCCGGCCGGGGGCGGGTCGTAGGACGACGAGCCCGCCCGCGTCGGCGTGCGCGTCGGCAGGCGCCGGTCGCGGGTGCCCAGGTGACGGTGTCCCGTGCTGCGCGACCCACCGGGCTGTGAGGTCAGGCTCCGCCGCAGCGCCGCCGGGCTCCCCGGTCAGCGCGGCGACCGCAGCCAGGTGGTGGCGCAGCTCCCGCAGTGGCTGCGGGCCGAGTCGCAGCGCGAAGCCCTCGTCGTCGTCGCCGTACCTCGGCGCCGGGTCGCCCTCGCCGACCAACGCTCCGAGGTAGTCCGCACTGCGTCGCAGCGCACACCGGATGGGCGGGGGGACGACCGCACCCTCGCGCTGCAGCAGCACGGTGACCACGAGCAGCAGGTCCGCTGTGAAGACCTGGTAGCCGAGCGCCTGCTCGGCCCCTGCGCCGTCGGGCAGGATCTGGCGGTCGGCCTCGGCGGCCAGCTCGCGCAGGGGCACTGGCGCGCCAGGACCCTGCGTTGCGCAGCTCGGGGAACAGGATCGCGACGGTCGCGAGGCCGGCGAGCTCACCGACCAGGTGGTTGTTGGCAGAGCTGAACCTCGAGCGCTCGTTCCAGCACCGGTGCGCGCTCTGCGCCAGCATGCGGACGGCCCTGCGGTACCGCTCCGGAGTGAGGGCGGCGGAGCCCCGAAGGCCCTGCAGCGCGATGGCGACGGAGATCGCCCGGATGCCGGCCTCGAACGCACCGCGCCAGGCGATCCCGACACCGGGCGGGTTCTGCGCGATCCACGAGTCCAGCTGGTCGAGCGCGCCCTCGGCATAGCGGGGCTCGCCGGTGAAGAGCCACGCCTCGGCCAGCCAGGGCAGGTGCTGCAGCCGATTCAGCTCCCAGATCCACTTCGGATCACCCGCGGTGACCCGGTGGTTGATCCGCGCCGACGGAATCGCGGGCCACCGGGCGCCGGAGAGCGGGTCGAGGTGCCAGTCCAGCGGGTCCGGGCAGGTGGCCTCGGGGTAGCCGAAGAACGTGAACCGTCCGATGAGGACCTGGTCGGCGGCACGCACGAGCGCGGCCACCTCGTCGGGAGCCGCGTCGGCGACGGTGCTCGCGCGGGCGGGGTCGAGCAGGACGGGACGGCCGGTTCCGGCGTGGAAG
>Ga0136618_10000568_pt1 | contig 12926 bp, 11 predicted proteins | sample AntDrymUQ3302106_2_FD_104805 | JGI IMG/M metagenome (GOLD analysis project Ga0136618, IMG submission 104805) | Polar desert sand microbial communities from Dry Valleys, Antarctica - metaG UQ330 (21.06) | ecosystem: Environmental > Terrestrial > Soil > Desert | place: Antarctica: Dry Valley... | reverse complement strand
TTTCTAGCGTTTCAGAGCCAGAGCTGGCACACCGACGATCAGACCGGACATACCATCCCGGACCTTCCGGCCCCCGGTCCCGCACCCATCCCCGGGCCAGGGGAAGCCGGATCACCTGGTGCGCATCGTCGCGGCTCTGGTCAACCCGTCGGTCCAGCACCGGAGTGGGAGACTGTCACCCTGATTAACACCAGCGCGCACGACCTTGACCTCGGCGGCTGGGCGCTGCTGGATCGGCTCAAGCAGCGGATGCCACTGGACCCGATCACCCTGCCGGCGGGAGAGACGGTCCGCATCCAGCTCCAACTCCCGCTGCAACTGGGCAACCAGGGCGGTTTGCTGACCCTGCTCAACCCGGACGGGCTGAAGGTTGACGGTGTGGCCTACACCGGGCAGCAGGCCGACGCGGAGGGGCGGACCGTGGTGTTCTGACCGGTGGCCCCAAGTGGCGCCACGTGACCGTGCTCGGTTCCGGGGAGAGCTCCGATCAGCTCGACGCACTCGTGGCCAGCCTCGGTGACGCGCGAGCATGACCTCCCGCGACTCCTGTCAGTCCAGCCGGTCCAGCACCTCGCGCACCGCTGGCGCACAACGAGCGGCACCCGGTCTCGGGCAACGCGGTGGCGAAGGTGATCCACAGCTTCGGGCGGGAGGACCAGCTGGACCGGGACGCCTTGTCCCGGCTGGTGGCCTCGATCAGTCGCTATCTCGGGCCGTCGGCCCAGCTGCAGCTTCCGGCGGCCGCCGGCGATGGCGGGGACGACACGGATGGCGAGCTGGCGTTTGTGAGCTCGCGGCAGCTCGGGGGCACGTGGGTGCTGGATGGTTGTGGCGTCGGCTGGGCATCGATGAGCGCATCCGCAGGCTGCTGCGCGGTCGGCGCTGCGACCCGACCGCGGTCGAGCGGGTGATCTTCGCGCTGGTGGCATCCCCGCCTATGGCCGCAGCCGCCCCAGTTCAGAGCACTGGACAGTCTCCAACTCCTCACCGACCTCGGTCACCCGCACCAACACCGGCCGACGCTGGTACAGGTCAATCCCCACGATCTGACGTCCTGCGTCCTCTTCGCTCCACAGCCGGGATGGCGAGCCTGGGCGCTGCGTTCGGCGTCGATGGTGTTCAGCGCGGCGCCAGAACTGCACGTCGACCAGCTCAGCGGCGAGGCACTCGGCCTCGATCAGCTCCTCGTAAGTCTGCGTCGTCCGGCGCGTCGCAGACAACCTGGCAACGTACGGGGCCGACCGGTGCCGGGCCGGACGGTCGCGGTGGCGATCCACGCGCACGTCACGGTCACGCCGACCGGATGCCAATCGTCGGTCACGCCCTGCTCACCGCAGCGCCGCTCCGCCGCCGCCCAGACCGCGCCGAACTCCGCCCGCGGCACCCCGAGATTGCCCACCGGATCGTCGGCTGATACTCAAGCGGTACGGAAGATTGTGCACGGCGGCGATCCAGTCGGTCGCCCGGCGCTCGCGGGAGGGAACCGGGACGCGTGAGGAGCGAGATGTCCAGAATAACTACCAACACTGCGCGCGACGCGGTCCACCAGCTCATGGCGCACGGCACACCGGTTCGCGCCCTCCGGCCGGCCGCTCTCACCAGGGCACTCGCAGATATGGCTCCGGCGGATGTGGAACGTGTCTGGCATGAGCTGGAAGTCGCGAGCTCATCCCGCGGAGATCTCGAGACACTCGCCCATATCGTCGAGAGTCTGTATCCCGAAGGAGCAGCCGCTCCACCCTCGGCGCGTGTTGCATACGTCAGCGTACGCCCTGGGCGCACACGCAGGGATTTCTCCGACGCGCTCGAGGAAGCCGTGGCGCAATGCCTGAACGACGATCTCCGGACGTGGTATCGCCGCAGGCTCATGATGTTCGGCTCAAGCACAGTGGCAGAAGTCGAGAGTGCCCTGCGACGAGCGTGCCGTGAGGTCGATCGACTGGCGATCGACCGACAGGATCATCAGGAGCCCCTGCACCAACGCGGGTACGTTGGCGCGCTGGCCACGGTGCCCAGCGCCGAGCACCAGGGAACGTTGCTCTCGGGCAGTTCCGACGGCAGCCTGTGGCTGTGGCGGAAGGGCCGAGGGACTCCGCTCATGCAGGATTCGCCCGCGATCCGGACCATCTCATGCCTCAGCCACGCAGCCCAGAACCTGGCTTTGATCGGCGACGGCAGCGGACGGCTGCAGCTCTGGGACATCGACGCCGGAATTCGACTTCACGACCCTATCCGCGCACACACCGGGCCGGTCTTCAAGGCGGTCGCGATGGTCCGCGAAGACCGACTGTTCGCCGTCAGCAGTGGTGAGGACGGCAGGATCGCGCTATGGTCACTCGACGACGCCGAACCGCTCCTCGGCCGCCTGGAGACCGGGATCTCTAATCCCGGCCCGCTCGCGGCACTCAACCACGACGACCGCGACTTGATCATCTGCGGAGGACTGACTGGTCGACGCGGAATCATCGAGGTGTGGGACATGGACAGTAGGACACGCCCGCAGAACGTGATCGACGCCGGGTTCGGGCCCGTCTGGGGTGTGGATGCCGCCGTCGTCAACGGCAGGCCGCTTGTGGCCGCGGTGGGGTATGACGCGACTGTCCGCGTCTGGGACGTGGAAACACACGAGCTTGTCACGAGGGCGAGATCCGTCGCGATTCTCGGCATGAACAACCTGCGCTTCGTCTCCAGCTGCGGTGCAACCGTCCTCCTCACGGCCGGCGGGGACGGGAAGCTCCGCGAGTTCGATATCGAGACGGGCCAGCTCATCGGTGCCGCCGTCCGCGCCCATGTAGACCCATCCGACCACCGGATGCCCTACCATCCCGCCACCGGCCTCACCGCGGACATCGTCGCCGGCCGGTGCCACGCCACATCGTCCGGAATCGACGGCCGGATTGTCGGTTGGTCGCCAGCCGTCGATCGGGTTCACGAGGCTCGCACCCTCGCCGCCGAGATGCTGGACACGTACCGGACGACTCTGTCGCGGGCAAGCCTGAACGGGAATCACTCGCGGGCGTTCCGCATGGCTACCCGCATCCTGGTCGCCTGCCGGAGAACCGGCAGCAGCGTGTTGACCGCGAACGCCGAGGCGCTGCGAGCGGACATAGCGCGCGAGGCCGGCAACCTGCCGCTCGCGAAGGCCTCGGCGCTGAGGGCGGTCAAACAGCTCGACCAGCTTCCCGAAGGCCGCAGCCGTGCGGAGCTCCCGGACTGGGGCCGACTGCGGACGACCATCGAGGAGCTGTACGTACGGCTCCTCCTGGTCGATCCAGATGTACCGGTACCCGGCGCTCTGATCGACGTTGCGGAACGCCAGCAGCGAACGCTCTTCACCGATCGGCTGCTGTCGATCGGCCTGATCCATCAGCTCGAGATGGGGATTCCTCCGACGGAGGTGCTGCGGGAACTCGAGGCCTACGTCAACCTTCCGTGGGCGGGTCCGCGAAAGGTGGCGACGGCCGATCCGGTGGCCAGCCTCCCCATCGCTCTCGTAAGGGTATGGTCGGCGATCGGTCACGGCGACCACGCGCGTGAGCTGCTGATCATGGCGCGGGCCGAAGACCCACTCGACTCAAGCGTCCTGCGGGAGGAACTCCGGTCGATCCGCCTGCTGAGAGATGACGACGCGGCTCGGAGGCTTTTCGATCCATCGGACGATGACCGCCGGTGGCTGGAGGAGTTTCACCATGTCGACGAGTTCCACCATGTCGACGCTCTGATGGACCCAGCGGGCGGCAGGTTCACCCGTCACCGCGACGCACGGTGGCGGTACGTGGATCTGCTCGACCGTCCGGCGGAGGAAGCGAGGGCGCTCGCCTGCCTCTTCACCGACGCTACGTCGGTCGATCGGCTCATCACGGATGGCCCGCCGATCTCGGATCGGCCGTACGATCTTATAGCGCACCTCTTGGACCTGCTCGAAGCGGCGCTATTCCGCGAAGCCGATGCCGGTGATGTGTCGACTTCCCTGGCGGCATTCGACGATCGTGCCTGGCTGCGGGCGCATCCCGGCGAGTCCGACGATGCAGTGCGGCTGTCGATCCGACACGCCGTGCTCGACCCCGGACATCGCTTCGGCTTGCTCGACGTGATCGGCCGGCGCCGGCTGGCCGAGATCGCACTGGACGAGGCCGAGTTGCTGTCGATCCGGCTGCCCGACCGAGCAGCACTCCTCGCCGCCTTCGCGTGCCGATCCTTCGCCGAATCGGACGATGTGTTCGGGACCTTCCGGGCCGCAGTGGTCCATGCGATCCTGGCGAGGACGACCGACACTGTTTCCCCGATCATTCTCCACCTGCAACGCCGATACTTCGAGCTCGCCCTGCAGGTTCCCCGTCTGCCCGAATGGAGCGAACTCCTCGCCCGGGCGAGGACGGGCTCCGCCATCCCCGTGGATGCTCATGGACATCTGCACGGCTGGCTGAACCGAGTGATATATGTCCTGGCTAAGGAAGCGACCGGAGAGCAGGATTTACACGCTGTCCGGCGTATCGCCGATAAAATTCCCGAGCTGTGCAGAGTCGAGCGCCACAACCCGGATGGCGACTCCGATGCTACTTCGGTCCGGCCGACGGTCCGGCCGCCCACTGAGGCCACCACTCCGGTTCGCTCCTTCGTGGCGACGCTGCTGAGTGGCGTGGCAGCATTTGCACCCGTCGACCTCGCCTTCTGGGCGTGTATCGTGCTCGACAGCGTCTTCGTACTGTCCTGCATCGTTCTTGTCCTGAACATGTTGAGATGGGTCCTAGCGCGCCGCCCGATCCGTACAGCGGAGATGGTCGTTACCCCCGTCAAGTTCTACTCCGAGGCCCTGCCGATAACACCGGTTCGCGTCACCTACACGATCCACCGGGCCCGTCGAGCCCATTTCCATACATGGCAATTCCAGGTCCTGATTTCGGACGCGACATACCCACCGACGGCGGAGGCAGCCTGGCAGGTGGCTGCGGGCGCACACCCGGTACGCGGCAAGCACGATGTTCAGCTGCATGTGGCGGAATCACTCTCCTACTACCCCTGGGAGTGCTTGATCCCAGGCGACGGCGTCACCTCGGCGATGCGCATAGGACCTTATCGAAAGCCGCGCCGGGAGATCACGAACAACGCATCGTGTGTACTGCTGACTCGATCTGAGTACGCGCCCGGCCTGTGTCGGGCCTTGGCACCACTCGATCCTCGGCTGCCGGCCTACCCCGACCCGGATGCGATGGAGGACTCGCGCATCGTAGTTATAGCCGGGCCCTCACACGTCCAATCAGGACCGGCGCTGGAGGTGCCGCTGGTGGCTCTCGAAGACGGCGGCGAAGCGGACCTCCTCGGCCCGCTCCGGCCAATCGACCTCGCGCCGCGATACCGCGACTTGATCCTCCTCGTGGAGGAGCCGGGGAAGATCGGGTACGGCGCAGTGCAGAGTGACAGAATCGGCACGTTGCGCCAGTTCGCGTCATCGCTGCTGTCGGAAGGAGCGAACGCGGTTGTGCTCATCCCACGGCTGCCGGCCTCGTCGATACTTGCGGCTTTGAACAGGGTTGCGCTTCGGCTGAACGACGGTCCATGCGATATCTTCAAGATCGGCGAACTGATCCGGGTCTCGATCGCCCGCTCAGAGAAGCCGGAGCAGGCAGCCCGAGCGGTCAGCGAGATAACAATTCTGGCCCGCCGCGCGACCGAAGCCGCCGACAATGACGCGTACCCTTATGACTGGGTGGATCTGGCCGACCTGATGCAGGAAGCATCGGCCGCCAACATCCATCGTCACTAGATTGGACGGTGCCGTCTGGTGGCGACCCACAACGGCGCACCAACGAAGCCGAGCCGGAAGCACCTGCCTCTCAGATCGACGTCCTCGGACTGGTAAAATGGTTCGAACAGCACCTCGACCTCGCTAATGAAGACCTCCTCCATGGGGCGCAGCTTGCTGAAGGCAAAGGCAGAGTCGAGGGCAAAGTCGGGATCGACGCGCGCCCCTGCCGACACCGAGCCTGGGGCGCTGCACGCAGTGATCGCCTCCAGCGCGTGCAGCATTCCATCCGGGCTCGACGGATATCTCCGAAAGGGCATCTTCTGCGGCTCGCCGTCATAGCTTACGAAGTTGTGTTCCGAGCCACACAAGGCGACGAATATTGGGCCCTCGAGAGTCGTCAGGCTGGCCGCAAACCAGGCCACTGCGAGATCCGGCCTGCTGATGATCTGGACTGCGCTCCAATGCATCTCGAGCGAGGCTCGTACATACCGCAACGGACGGGACAGCTCTCCGGTGTTCTTCCGGACGCCTCTAGTGACGTCCCTGGCGATCTCGAATATGGACGGTTCCGCGCCTCTCGCCAATCCGAGCTCGATCTGGACCCCAGGCAGCGCCGGTTTCACGGAATTGACCCGCGGGAACCTCGAACCACGCATCCTAAGCTGCGCCAGCTTCTCCCGCAGGAGACGCTCCGCGATGTAGATGTACTGCTGGTTGTCGAGATCGACGTCCACCACTTCCCCCGTTTCCGGTTGATGCGCAATGCACTGGAGGGCCACATCCCTCGCGCATCGAGGATGCTTGATCCAGTGTAGCCACACCGGTGCTCACTCTCACCGTCCGCTGCACGGTGAGCTTGATCGACCCTGTTGCCTAATCCAGGTCATGTGGCCAGGGCGAGGTTGAGTCGGATGAGGTGGCTGGTGCGGGCGCGGTCGAGTGGTTGACCGCTCCATCGGGCGTTGAGTCGGATCATGTTGAGGGCGACGGCGGAGAACACGTGCTGGAGGTGGGTTTTGGCCAGGCCGCAGTAGCGGGCATGACGTGTGCCGGTCGCGGCGACGGCTTGGTGCATGGTGGCTTCGGCGCCGGCCCGGATGGCGTACCTGGCCCGCCAGTGTCGGTGCTGTGCTGCGCGCTATGGGCGGCGAGCTGGGCCTGGTGGAGCTCGCGTGGGGGCACGGTGAGCTGCCGTCCTGCGCGCTTGGCGGTGGTGCACTGGCCACGGACCGGGCACGGCGCGCAGGTCGTGGTGTCGAACTTGATGACGATCGCGTCGGTGCCGCGTTGGGTGCACGAGCTCCCCGACGAGCTGATCTTGTCTTGCGGGCAGCGGGCCTGCCGGGCGTCGAAGTCGATGTCGAAGCTGACCCGGTCGAACCCGGCGTCCGCCCTGGCCTGCGGGGAGGTGTCGGCCAGCAGCGGGCTGACCAGCTCGACGCCGAAATCGCGCAGCGCCCCGGCGACCAGCGCCACCGAGGGGTACCCCGAATCGAGGTAGTGCTCGGCGGGCAACAGTTCCCGCTGCACCAGTGCCTGGTGGATCGGGGTGGTCATCGCCGAGTCCGGCACGGCCGCATGCGTGGTCGCCACGTTGGTGATGACGTCGGGTAGCGGCGGCTGTGGCCGTGCGACGCCGGGATCACCGCCAGGATCGGAGCCGTGCCCGCCGTCGCAGGTCTCGGAGAGGTGCACCTTAGTAGCCATTCCAGAACAGGTCCTCGCCCTTGGCGGCCCAGCGGGCATCGAGGTCATACGGGGAGCTCACCCGCACTCTGCCCGGCGGGAGACCGTCCTGTGCCTCCCGCCGCCTGTGCACCTCCCGCCCGTCGCTGGTGACGTCGATAAGGTAATTCTGGATCAGCACCGTGCGCAGCACCGCCACGGCGGGCAGCTCGCGCAGCGCGCACTCGAGGAGTTCCGCGCCCTCTACACGGATCCAGTACCGGTCAACGGCCGCCCCCTGCACGCCGCCGACCTCCTGGCCCAGAGCTCGGTCGTTGCACCGTGCGCTAGACGACGTGCACCCGGAGCCGCTGCGTCGGATCGACGCCGAAGGCACCATTGTGATCGTGTTCCGGATGCACGGCCGGCACACCGGTCCACTGGCCACCCCCCCTCGGCGAGATCGCGCCGACTGGCCGCCCGGTGGAGATCCGCACCATCGACGTCCTCACGGTCACCGAGGGTCGAATCAGCGAGGTCTGGGTGGTGGCCGACGAGCTCAGCATGCTCACCGGACTGGGAGCTGTCACCCTCGCCTAATACCCACGCTGGTTCATGAGCTGGACGTCGAAGTGCGACCGACGAACGCCTTTATCATGTCCGTGGTCACGGTTCCGCCAGGCCGATGCCATCGCGAGCAAGCGTTGGACCCAAGCAGGGTTCGCCAAGGGTTCCAGAAGGTCCACCAAACTGCCATAATGCGAACCAATCCCGACGAGATCATCGTCGGGGTTTTTCATTCTCCCACCATGCTCACCATCTGCGGAAGTTCGGACCGTGGACGAGCCGATCGCAATCGAGAGGTGAGTGTGATGAACGCGACGCGCCCCGAGGCGGTGCTGTGGGGTTGCCGCGCACCAGACGCCCGCTGCACACGGTGTGATCACTGTGCCGACCAAGTGTGAGTTGTTACGGAAGCAGCTGATTGGTGGTCAGTGCGGCCGCCCAGATCAGTCGTTCAGCCCCCGACACGTCTACTTGCACCGCGAAAGCATCGGGGCACGTACCATTGGCCGCAGTGCTCAACAAGCCAGTGGCGCGCCGGCTCTTATTTGATCCACCAGCGAAGAGCTTCCATCGGCGGCCAACGATAGGAGAGGAAAGAGCTTCCCTTCGGCATCACCGCAAGCGGACATTGATATTTCACCACTCGCCGCCCGGATAGCGTCAACGCCTTGGACTTGATATAGGAGCTGTATCACTGCACTCGTACTTACCTCTGCCGCACCGCCGCTGCTGTTCAGCTCGCCGGCCCGACGAATCCCTGTTACGGCCAGCACGAGGGCGTCATGGCCCATAATTGCCGCGCCGTCATCGAGGCGATCATTGGGAAAGAGTCGCGCGAAACAACAATCTGTATCCTCGAAGTAGGCGAGCGCCGCTGCACTGTAGCTTGAACGGCTTTCGTTAGTGCCCCACATTCCAGGATGAGCAAGTCCGGTGTAGAATACTTTGACATTGGTGGCTAGCGCCGCCCTAACTCCGACATCGCCATTCTGGGCCCTGTCACGAACCCCCGCGATATCGTCACCCGTGAAGATCGTAATCGGCGAATCTTGACACGAGCGGTTGCTAAGCACGTCGACCAAATCCGCCAATGCCTCGCCGCGACCAGCAAAATAGATCGAGTCTGGCGGGTTGTCGCATATATCTCGGGTGATACTGCCAAAGGCACCCCTCACGGCGTCCTTGCTACTATCATATGTTTTCTCCCGCATCGGAAGAAAAGCCGTTCGAAATGCCTCACCTAACGTTCGAGAGTACACATCATCGGTCTTTGTGTCTCGAATCAGAAGCGGTTGGACAAATCCGTTTTTCCGCATGTACGAGGACGTGGCAACCGCCTCATCTGTGTTTGTTGGAGTTACTCGAAAGAAGCCGTCGACGAACCGATCCGATGGGTCCCGGCTAAGGGTATCAGCTGTCGCGCGCGACCCTACTACAGCAATGGGCGGCGTACCTGGTGAAGGTCCAGTTAAGGCCTCAATGGCTTCCTGGGTAGACTCTAGGCTGTTTCCAAGTCCGGCGACGGCTCGGAGTCGATCCGGCCCGTCAGTCATCTCCTGGAACTTCGGCACAACGGCACTCCAGTGCTCGTTTTCAACGCCAGCATTTCCAACGAACACCTGAACGGGAAACCCGCCACCCTCGATTTCCGCGGATTCGTTGGTTCGAACCTGGGCCAGGTAAACGCCTTGCAGCTCGTGCCGAAGTTCGGCGGAAAACGAGGTGCGGGCCTCTGGTGGTTCAAGGGGGACGAGATATCCTATGCTGTAGTGAGCTCCAGTCACCTTACTATTCGCAGCTGCGATTTTGGCCATCACATCGGCCAGCAATGGATCACCAAAGTCACTTACATCCGACACGCCTACGCACTCCGGGCCCTCCTCTTGTAGTCCAGGGTCGCATCGTGGGGGTGGCGGTGGCGGATCCCGGAGGAGTATCAGAATATACCAAGCCGTAATCCCAACCAAGATGAGGCCCGTCAATGTGACTGCGACGGCTCTTGGGCCCGGAATTGTAGCCATGAGCTAGATTTCCTTTATCAAGTAAGAGGTGTGTAAAACTGTTGGTCAGAATAATGCTTGCGGTAGCTGTCTGCGCGTTTGACCAGGCTCCTAGAGAGCGGACGATTGGACACGTGGTCGGCAAGTGTCTCAAGCGCGTGCGCGATCCGTTGATATTCTTCAAGGTCGTGCGCGCCCATGTAGTTCTGACTAAGCCAGAGAGATCCTACAATCTTCACAATTTGCCGCTCGGGAGTTTGCAGTTGATCCCCGTTAGAAACACCTTCGGCGGTCTTGAGGCGAGAATCGAAGGCGCTGACACCCTCGCCATTACCCTCATTGTGAGCAGTCGTGGAGTTATGTCGCCGCGGTGCTGCGGCTACATAGTCGATATCGTCCAGCCAGTTTCGTGCGGCATCGGGTTGTTGAAGTCGCCGCGTCAGATATATGACGACGTCACCACCGGCGTTTCCGGAGGCGGCCAGTCTGTAATGGTAGTGCCACGGCGAAGACTTATCATGCGTATCAGCGAGGCGGTCGAAGAACTCAAACCATTCCGATGGTGACATTGCATTGGATAGTTCAGTTAGCAGCAACCGACGAAAGAACGGATGCAGAGAGCCTGACATCGGGTCGACCCAGAGCTTTCGCGCGATAAACTCGGTCGCACGCGTTCGTCTCCGCGTGGCACTGCCTGATCTAACACCATCATACGCCAGTATCCTTTCAAACGTATCTTCTATCTTCGGGTCGAGTGGATGAATCGCCGCAAGTAGCGTCAGATCCCGACGGAGTTCGCTTGTCTGACGTTTGAGCGCAACCGTCACTACCTCGTTCGAGACGTTGGACGAAATCAGATTATCAAGGTTCAGTTCATCCAATGAATTCAGTCCTCCACCTACCGTCAGGAGATGCTCGAATCCCCAGCGATGCCCCCTGGAAATTGCTCTGCACCATCGATCTTGGGTGTCGGCTTGGGGCGTTGGCGGTGGAAGATTCGTGGACAAGTCGACGACATAAATCGGTGCTGTAGCGTGAGTCGGGTATGGGCGGAGATCGACATCGTCCGGGCTTGATGGACCAATGATGTTTCGGCCGAATGGAAACTTGTCTAAGCCATTGCTCGAACAGGTTCCGGATGATGCGATTACCAGTATCGGGTCCCCGACCTCTTCCGTATGAATGCGGTGGTCACCCGCCCGCCCGGAATTGCTTAAGGTGGCTTGATCGCTAGCTTCGTGGCGTCGCCGCTCGCTGCGTTGTGTTCGTTCAGCGAGAAGATCGGCGACGAATCTCAGCTTTGCAAGCTCGTTGCCAACGCTTCCGGCGTCGGCGTCGTCGATTAGCACTAGAACGTGCCGCGTCAGGCGGTCCTTGTTCCACCAGCTTCTGAATCCATGTCGGAGATCCTCAAGGAAGGCCTGAAGAAGAACTCGATCGACCTCATGATCGACGTTGGCTCGGTGCCAGCGATTAAGCTGCACTAGACCGGAAATGCCATCGTTAGCGGCAGTTGCGGTGGCGAACCAGCGGTAGGTTGGTTGACGTTTCCGTACCCACCACGTGATTGGTGCCACGGCTTCAAGTCCATGGCTCGCCCTAGACGCGCCTTCGTCAGGAACCACAACTGGGATGACACGTCGGGCCGAGGAGACGGTGTTTTGTACGGTCTATATTACTTGGTCTCGCTGTCGCAAGTGCGCTGCAAGCTCGGCAATGGCGGCGTTCGGATCCTGGGAGAGAGTCGGCGTTAATGCGGCGATGCCCAGGAACAGCCTAGCGAACAACCGTTTCGGAACCCTTGCCCGACGAACCAGCTCGTCAGCGATGGATACGGCAACTCTATAGGTGCGCTCGTCTGGGGCCACCGAGCCCATCGCTAGCCTGACGACAGGTGCCCGTCTTCGCCACTGATCATCGAGATCTTTTAGGCAGGTAGTCTTTCCGACTCTCATCGGACCCTGAATGAGAATTAGTGGAAGCTCGACGATCTCGCGAAAGCTCTCCCTTCTTAGGAGGCTTGAAACCGAAGAATCGAGAGCCAACGGAGGTCCTTTGGTCGGGAGTCGGTGATGCACGTCCGTTCAGGTTAGACCTCGCGAACGCAGACTTGTGCCCATATGATCGCAGCGAGACCGCGCTGTGTTACCCCCAGGGCCCCGGCAAAGTCGGCCAGGGACGGCTGAAGGCGGCCTGAACTGCCGGGGTTGATCACGACTTGGGCACGGGACGGCGTGTCACCAGCATGGATGCCACGAAGCTCCACTAAGACGGGCGCTCCTCCAAGATCGTTCGTCCTCGGGAGCTTCGTTGCACACGTATCCTGTCACGTTCGGGACGTCCACCTCTGCTGATCGGCAGTCGGAGGATCCGATCGGGTCGCCGTTTAGCGACCCCGGGCCGGCCGAGGGCAGCTGCCGTGACCTGCTCGAACAGCTTCGCGCGGTAGTCGATCCGCGCAAGCGCCGGGGGGATCCGCCACCAGCTGGTGTCGATCCTGGCACTGGCCGCGGCCGCAGTCGTCAGTGGCGCAGTGGTCCGCGCACGCCCCCGAGCGGGTACTCGCCGCGCTCGAGGTCCGGATCCATCCGCACATCGGGCAGTACGTGGTGCCGCACGAGGCGACCATTCGACGCGTCCTGCATGCCTGCAACGGCGACCTGCTTCGACGCGGTCCTCGGTGCCTGGCTCTACCCCGCCTGCCCGCCGGCCAGCCCATCGTGGACGACCGGCATGCTGCGCGCCGGGGCACCGTTGGCGCAGGTCGGGCAGGTGCTGCGCATCGTCGGGCGCTGACCACCGCGGCCTACGCCAAGGTTGACCGCGACGCGCTGCGCGAGCTGGCCCTGGCCGGGAGGTGCGGCATGACCGGTCTCGACGCGATTGATCTTGACGGTCGGCTCGAGGAGTACCTGAGGATCCGCCGCAGCCTGGGCTTCAAACTCGAA
>Ga0136618_10000567_pt1 | contig 12936 bp, 22 predicted proteins | sample AntDrymUQ3302106_2_FD_104805 | JGI IMG/M metagenome (GOLD analysis project Ga0136618, IMG submission 104805) | Polar desert sand microbial communities from Dry Valleys, Antarctica - metaG UQ330 (21.06) | ecosystem: Environmental > Terrestrial > Soil > Desert | place: Antarctica: Dry Valley... | reverse complement strand
GACATAGCGTTGGGCGGATGGCCGCGGGTTCGGTACTCGTAAACGCGCAGAACCTTGCCAGCGAGCTTCGCGGACGGCAATGCTACACGGGGGTCGGTGAATGGCCTCGGTTTGCGTATCCTGACACCGATCCGAGGTCCGGGCCTTCTTGAGGGCGGCGGTTCCAGTCGTCACCCGCGGACAGAGGGCGGAAGGGAAAGATCAGGAGAGCCTTGCGGCGCTTGAGTAGAGATAATCGGCGATTCCCCGCACGTCGCCGGTCACCACCCTGATGCCGTACTGCTCGCCGGCGCGCTCGGCCGTGCCCGCCATCGGCGAGGCGCTCCCGTCTAACGCGAAGAGGATCTCGGCGGGTTTCCTGAGCCGCAGGCTCGCGTAGAGCTTCCGGTTCCTGACCTTCTTGTAGATCGCCTTGGGCCCGACCTTCGATGCCTCCGTCTGACGCTCCAGCATGAAGACGTGATCCCGGAAGACGACGTGGGCGTCGGGGTTGTGGACGTAGAGCTCGTTCTCGTACTCGCCGACGTAGAGCACTCTCTTTTCGTGCCGCCACTCCCACTCGGGGTAAGGCCCCAACTCCTCGTCCAGCATGTCCCGGACGGCGACGTAGACATCGTTGGCGAGCACGTAATGCTGGGCGTTCTCCTGGAGCAGTTGCTTGGAAGCGTACGGCTCGTCCAGGCCGAGTGAGGCCGTCACCGCCTCGTAACCGTCCTTGGTGAGATGCCACACGCTCTGCTTCCCGCTCATGGCCTTCTCGGTTGGCTGCGCCAGGTAGAACACGCGATGGTCGAGGTAGTTCTTCGCCTCGAGGTCGAGCAGGCGCGCCCGCGCGCGGCCCTCGGAGCCGAAGAACATCCGGGCCATCTGCCTGCTGGTGAGGTAGCGGCAGAAAAAGAGGGTCTTGAAGATTAGCTCGTCGCGCGGCGTCGTGGTCCCCTTGCGTCCTATCAGCAGTGCCACCGTCTGTCTCCTCCCTCGTGGTAGGCGGCGCGCCGTCGGGCAGCATCAACAGCCCAGGTGGGTGGCCGGTGCGGGTCCTCGAACGCAGATACGGTCGGGATTGGCGTTGACCTCGTGGGCCGATCCGAATAGTGACCGCCGCTGCCGATCGCCACGCTACGGCGCACCGTATTCGGCTCCACCGCTTGACAGACCCTGCGATTTTAGGCCGCGAATAGTGACGCCCCGTGCCGGTAAGATGTCCTGGACCGCCGTTCCCAGAGAATAATAGTGATGCCCGATGCCGGTCGAATCAGTGAACTGAGGCGTGCAGAGGCCCATTTCGCCGCTTGCACGTCCTCGCGGCCGGTCGGCGAGGCGCGTTTGGGGCCGACATAATAGTGACGCCCGATGCCGGTCCAATAGTGATCTCGGATGCCACTAATGGTGACTGCCCGTGCCGGTAATAGTGAGGTCCCGTGCCAGTAATGGTGATGCCCCGTGCCAGTAATGGTGATGCCCCGTGCCGGAGATAGTGACGGTCGGTGCCACTAATAGTGATGCCCCATGCCGGTTTTAGTGACGCTCCATGCCGGTGCTGTCCGAGACGAAATGTGTTTTACCTGCAAAACGCTCGGTTTTTTGGTGGCCTTCAAGGGGCTTGCGTCCGCCTTGTACTTGTGGTTTGTTTATTTTGTACTTGTTTATTGTCAATAGGCCGGAGAAAAAGGATGGGGAAAACACACGGGGGCGACCCCCTACAGAGCGTACTGGAGGGCTGGATGGATGAGATCGGTCCTTTCACTGATCGCCTCGTACCCACGGAGTTCAATCATGAGTTGTTCCCGCTGACGTCCACGGCAATAGATCCGACCGAGAAGCTGCTCACCTTCACGCTCGAGACGGTCTTGCCGGATGGCAGGTTGATCGAGCGGACGCTGGAGGTCGAAGGTTCTCCGCGTCTCGGCCTGCCGGGCCTTTTCGACCAGGAGGTCTACGCGGGGATAATGGCGCTGGTGGAGAGGAGGGGAGGTATGCGCGAGGACGGCAGGCTGAGGTTCTCGCTCTACGAACTCAAGGAGATCCTGCGATTGCCGACGAACGCGGACAATTACCGTCGGCTGCGAGATTCCCTCCTGCGCTGGCAGCGAACCAGCCTCACCACGCAGGGCGCCGTATACCTCGCGGACAGCGAAGAGTACGCGCAGGGAGAGGCCTACAACATCTGGGGCGTGAGGTGGGCGCGTGACTCGCGCCCGGGCCGCGCCAAGACGGAACTCAACGAGGTCAAGTTCCATGAATACTTCATCCGTAACTACCAGGCCGGGTACATCAAGAGCATCGACTGGGACTTCTGGCTGTCCCTGGGCCGCGGGAAGCGCGGCGGCACCCTCAAACGCCTCTACAGGCTAATCGACGCCCAGCGGGGAGGAACCCTCCAGTGGCGAACCACGGTTCAAAACCTCATGGGTCAGATGCCTATTCCACCGTCGTACAAGTACCCCGGTAAGGCCAGGGACTATCTCCAGCGTCACCATCCCGACCTGGTGGACCGCGGGTTTTTGGAGTCCGCGGAGATCTCTCCCGACTACGAGGTTCTGTACAAGGTGGACTCCCGGTTCGTGAGCCGTCAGAAGCACCTGGAGTTGGCCGACGACCCCCGGGATCGTGCGGCCATCGAGCGGCTCATGTCCTTCAGGGTGCGCGAAAACGTGGCCCGCCGGCTGGTGGCCCTGCGCGGCGCGGATCTTTGCCAACGCTACGCTGGTGCCGTCCCCCGCCAGAAGAAGATGCGAAACAAGGCCGGCTGGCTCAAGACCTACATCGAGGGCGACGCCAACGGCCCGTTCCCGCCCAAGGACGGCTTCGCGCCCGGCCCGGGAGAGACGCAACCCGGCGAGGACCCTAAGAAAGGTCTGGCGGACCCGAGACGTCGCCCCGTCAAAGACTACCAGTGGTTGTTTGGACATGGCTCCGCTCCCGACTCGGGCCCCCGCGAGTCGCCACCAGGCTTCCGGGAGACTGCGGAGATCGAAGGCGGCCCGCCGTCCAGCCGTGCGGGCGCGACGCACCACCGTGCTGAGGAGGCTTGGAGAACCCTGGTAAGCAGCTTTGCGGACGGCACCCAGCCTGCCGTCGAACCCGAGTGGTTCGCTCCATACGTAGGATACTCAATGGAGGGCACGACGCTCATCATCAGCGCGCCCGACGATGAGGCGACGCGCGAGATCATCGATCGTTTCGGCGAAGCTCTCGGCGTGCTCTGGCGCGATGTTTGCGGCGCTGACTCGCGCATCTTTGTCGGTCCTCCAGATCAGTGCGCGACTGCCGTGACAACACTTCGGGAATGGAGCACAGGGAGCGGGGAGTCACCCACTGCGGATGGTTGGGTGGAGGAGCCACCCCAGTAGTGGTTTCTACCTCGGCCCTCACCTCGTGGCCCTCAGCTACCACATTATCACCACATAATACTCCGAGACGAGATTCGGCCCAAGAGTGCTCGTGACGCTTCCCTTCCCCATTTCGCTCCCCTGTGGTTCCTTTCTGCTTTGTCCGCCTCCGTCGCTGCCTTTGGGCTGGGTCGCCTTCTCGCGGCTGGCTCTCCTCGGCATTAATGTGTTATTGCTGCTGTTCTCTGGCTTCCTTCTCGGCCCCGTGTCTGTTGTTGCGTTGTGGGCCGGTGTTCGATGTTTCCGTGCTACTGTCTTGTAGTATTACGCGAATTTGTAAAACGAGCTGGGTCAAGGAGTAGCGCAGCGTTGCGGGAAACCCTCGTCCCCCCGCCCCGTCGTTGGCGCGGGCTCGTGGGTACCGCCGTTGACGGGGCTAGGCGGGCGTCGTGAACGCTGAGGAGCATCAGGAGTTGTGCCGGGACCTTGCCGGGATGTTCTGGCGGGCGGGCCAGCCGAAGCGCCTCTTCATCCTCGTGGCTTTGGAACGCCGCGGGGAGATGGACTTTTCGGGGCTGGGGCGCGTTACGGATATAAGCTCCGGGAACCTGCCTTCACACCTGAAGCGGCTTCATGGCTTCGGGTACGTGACCATCACGCGCGGAACGCCCGTCGTGGGCCGAAGGACGCGAACCATCGCCGGGATCACGCGGGCTGGTATCGAGGCGCTGGAGCGGCACTTCGCGACCCTGGAGGACCTCGGCGGCAGGCTGTGCGCCCTGGTTCAGGCGAACTCAGAGCCCCGAGGGGCCGAATGAGGATCCGTGGCGAGCGCATCGAGGAACTGCGGCCGCGGTTGGGTTGGACCCAGCAGGAGCTGGCGGAGGAATCCGAGGTTGCGAGGGACACGATTTCAAAGCTGGAGGCGGGGTGAGGAAACGCCCCGACGGGGTCACCCTCGGCAAGATCACGCGCGCTCGGGGTTGATCCGATGGCGCTGTCGCGCGAACCGTGCGCCGTTGCGAACGGGCCTGCGGAGGCGGTCGGCCGTGAAGTGTCCGTGGGCCGCAAGTGTGCTGCGGAGAGTTCCGAAGGCTGGGTCCCGATCGCCAGCCTGCAGGGTGAGGAAGCCAAGCGCGTGCTGCTGCGAGACGTCTGCGAGGCCCTGGACGGGCCGGAGCTCACACTCCTTCTGCAAATCGCCGGGCGCATGCCCTCAGGCAAGCTCGCGCTGGCGGCGGCAGAGGGCCGCGTCGGAGGAGACACAGAGAGCGCAAGGACAGGACGGGGGGACGACCCTATCCTCTCCCCCATTGGCGAACGTCCGCGATGATAAGTCGGCGTGTGTTGGTATTATACGGAATCACTACGAGCAGCCATGAGCGGGAGCAAATCACCCGACTTCTCTCTGGCCGGGCAACCCGGGGGTATGGACTGTTTGGATCGTAGAAGCCCAGCAACTCTTGCACCCAAGTCCTCGCAAGCCCCTCGAACCGCTCGTCCACCCGCCAGAAGCTTCGCGCACGGGCTCACGCCTCGCCGTCCCCATCGCCCGCGGGTTCCTTCCCATCATCCTCGTTCGCCTCCGGTTCCGCGAACGGCTCGAAGTATAGATCCACCTCGCCACGCGACGCCTTCACGAGGTTGCGGTCGAAAGCCAGGAAGAGCGTCGTCCATTCAGGTCCGCTCCCCTCCGCCGGGCCGTAGTTGCCGAAGGCGTCCAACGCGCTCGCCAGGTGCAGCGCGTCGTAGGAGCGCAGCCTCTTGCGGCGGTGTTTCTCGGCCAGAGCGCCGGCGGCGCGCAGAAGGTCCTCGGTGACCGGCCTGGCGGTGAAGGCCGGCCAGTCTTCGTCAAACCTATCGACCACCCGCCGGAGGTCCACATCGCTTTGCAGCGCACGGTCCTCGCGCATCCGGGCGAAGGCGGCGCGCGCCTCCAGGTAGGAGATCTCCGAGACCAGCAACACCTCCGCCTCGTCCGCCGCACGCTCGGCTACCTCTGTCCACCTCTCCTGGACGTAGAGCTTCAGGAGCGCGGATGTGTCGAAGTAGACGGCGGAAGGATTCCTATCTACCACGAAAGCGGTACGCGGCCGCTACGAGCCGCGCACGGATCTCAGGGCCTGAGTCGAGGCATCCGGATTAGCCATCACGGGACGCTCCTCCCGCGGCAGCCCGAAGCGGCGCCTGGAACCCACCCGCTCGAAGAGCACGTGCTCGCGGTAGAGCCGCCCGAGGGCTTCGTCCTCGGAGACCCCCTCAGCCCGCGCCCGCCGCTTCGCAAGCGCAAGCAGCGCCCGCTCGTCTTCCACGCCGGCGGCCTCCGCTGGCGTGCCCGGAGCACCCCCCACCAACACCGGCTCCGGCTTGGCGAGCAGGTCGTGGTAGTCGAGCCCCAGCGCCCCGGCCACCTTCGAGATGGTCGAGGGGCGAGTGTTCCCATGCCCTCTCTCGACCCGGAGCACGGCGTCCCGGCTAACGCCCGCCTCACCGGCCAGCGTCTCCTGCGTCCACCCGCGCGCGCGTCTGGCGTGCCGTATCCTACGGCCCAGCTCAGCCGCTGCCTCGTCTCTTAGCTTCGCCATCGCCCGCGCCCTCCCCCAGCGTTGCCTTTCCCCATCCTCGTTACGACATGGACTCTAACACAAAACCGATATAAGTACGACAATACCGCTACTTTCCTGCCCACACCCTCGAAAAAGTTGCTACGACAGTCAAGCACCTCCCCCACCTCCGCAGCGAGCTCGCTCGGGCGACAGTCGTATAGGGCGCACGGCAAATCGGGGGTGAGTGTCCTCTGTTCGCCGCTCTTGGCTTTCCGTGTTCTCCTCGCTCGTGGATATGTCATGGGGTGGGTCCGCCCCTGCTTTTCTTAGCCAGCGTCCAAACCATGCGTTAAGATATGGACACTAACGCACGCTAACGCTGGAACGGAAGGCGAGCGCGGCGAGGTCCATCCGATGGAGTTGACAGAGAAGGAGTTGCGGGACCGGGGCATCAGACGGGAGCCGGGGGAGATCGAGGAGGACGCCAGGCAATTCGCTTCCCGGATCCTCCTGTTGTTGCCTACGGGTAGGTGGGTCTCGGAGCCTGAGAGAGGGTTCTCGGCCGCAGAGGTGGAGGCGCTTTGGGAGGGCGGCATGGACCTCTCCCCTACCGTACCCGGCGAACCCGACCCTCTCGCCCGCACGGCGGCCAGGTACGCGGCCATGCTGGCGACCGCCCTGACCACCAGGGAGGCCGCCGACCTTCTCGGCGTGAGCGAGGGCCGCGTGCGCCAGAGGCTCAAGGAGAAGACTCTCTACGGCTGGAAGGCAGGCAGGGAGAACAGGTTGCCGGCCTTCCAGTTCGAGGGCGGTGGGGAGGTACGAGGCATCGGGGAGGTCCTGAGGCACGTGGAGCGCTCCGTTCATCCAGTCGCGCTGCTTAACTGGTTCACTATGGCGGACCCTGATCTGTACCTGGGCGAAGAGGAGGAGAGGGCCGTCTCCCCGCGGGCGTGGCTACTCTCCGGCGGCTCCCCTGGGAAGCTCGTGCCCCTGGCGGAGGAACTTTAAGTATCCGTCCGTGGCCCGTGGCTAGGCCTCGACGCCGCTGGGGCCCGTGACCAAACTACCCGAACCCCCGACCGTCGTTGCAATGCGGGCGATCCCGCCGGACGTTCGAACCCTGCCTGCGGAGACGAGACTCTGGCGGGTCTACGTCAGCGGAGGCGATCACCCGAGCGCGTGGGACCGGATGAGGGCCTTCGGGCCGCTCCCGGATGCCCGGTTCGACCACCACGCCGAACCGCAGGGGGTCCAGGAGCGGGAGATACTCTACGGTGCGATCGGGGACCAAACCGTAGCCGCCTGCAGCGCGGAGGTTCTCCGGGAGGTCACTAACGCGCTGTGTTAGTATTCGATTGTGATAAAGAGCTGGGCGGCCAAAGAGACGAGGAAGCTCTTTGAAGGGAAGGCGTCGAGGATACCGACTGACCTCCAGAAACGAGCGCTCTCAAAGCTCCAGGCGATCCACGCAGCGCCTAGTCTGGAGACGCTGGGCAAGGTTCCCGGCAACGAACTGGAATCCCTGAGCGGAGATCGCCAGGGGCAGCACTCGATCAGGATAAATGTTCAGTACAGGGTGTGTTTCAGATGGGAGAACGGAGACGCCTACGAGGTCGAGGTCATTGATTACCATGGGTAGTGGAAGGAGAAACGGGTGACCACCGATAGGAGAGAGTTCGCGCCGCTGCATCCGGGCGAGGTTCTGGCCATGGAGTTCCTGGAGCCCCTGGAGATGAGCGGGTACGAGCTGGCGAAGGGCCTTCACACCAACGAGCAGAAGGTTTACGCGGTCCTGCGCGGCGAGCGAGGCATCAGCGAGGACCTGGCCCTCCGGCTAGGGCGGTTCTTCGACATCGAGCCGGAGTTCTTTGCAAACCTCCAGGCTCACTATGATCTGGAGATGGAGAAGATGCGGGTCGGCCAGCGGATCGAGGAAGAGGTGAAGCCGCTCTCCCCAGCGTAGCAAGACGGCCAAGAACTAACATCCCTCCGTAGGCCACACTCTCCCCTCCCCCCTCTCCGCACCAGCTCACCCCAATCCCCTCCCCCACTTCCAGGAAACGCGCTTCCGGCAGCCGCTCGTCTCGGCGCTTTCACTCTTTGCCGTCCCTGGTCCCTCGTGCATCACCCATTGCGATGTGCCCGCAGCCACGGAGCCCGGATCCGTCGTCCCCCTCCCACGTCGGGTCGGTGTCACGGACGGAGAAACAAGACTTACGCGATCTTCGAGAATAGACGGTTCGCCTGACCCAGGAACGCTCAAGGCTTGTCTCTGAGCCACGGGAGCCGGAGGCCACAGAACGCGAGAGCACCTCATGGAAGGCCCTCCAAGTTCCCGAGAGGGTGAAGCCGCCGGACCACGCTTTGCGTCAGAGCCTGTTTGAGACCTCCGATTCACAGACGTACATATCTTCTTTGCATATCCGGGTAGCCATTGAATACCCGGATATGCATATACCCGGAGGGTGGAGGACCAAAGACGAGGGTGGTCCACTGGCATGGTGGGGTGGTGAGCCGTCGAGAGGGTGCAGCGTGGTCGGGGAGCGTGAGGTGGGGGTTGGGGAGGCGATGGTCCACGACCGTGACCAATTTCGTTGTGAGAGGGACCTCTAAGCCTGTGTGAGCACCTGAACGGCCGCTTGAATGGTGTGGGGACAGGACGCAGTGCCGTTCTAGCGTACGGCGGCACTTGTTCGCCTCCGTCCTAATGGCAGTGTGCATCCAACCCGAGGGTGTTGGACCTGACCTCCAGCGTAGAACCCTGTACATGTTTTTGGATATCCGAAAGTCCATTAAATATCCGCATAGTTGCAGGCTACCCGGTTTCGGTGTAGGGTGGTAGCGTCGTTACGCAGTCGCGAGAGTTGGCTGCGGCGGAAACTCGGACGCGAGACGGGGTGGAGTGGTGAGGATAAACGTGATGGGGGACAAAGGGGGCGTAGGCAAGAGCGTCACGGCGGTGCATCTCGCTGCGGTATTGGGACTGCGCTTCGGAGCGGGCACGACGGCGGTCGTCGACGCGGACCCGAACGGGAGCGTTCTGAAGTGGCGAGAGCGAGCGCTTCGGGAGGAGGGCGGGAAGGTGGACTGGCCGTTCGAGGTGATGGGCCCGGACGATGGCGGCCGATGGATGCGCTACGAAAACGTCGTGTTCGACAGCCAGGGAAGACCGAGCGAGGACGACCTTCGGGCGGCCGTCGAGGGGAGCGATCTAGTCGTCGTCCCCACGACGACGGAGGGTCTGGCGATAAACACGCTCATGCCATTCGTCGAGGCGATCGAAGAGATGAGCGGACAAGACCGCTACCGGGTTCTCGTCACGATGGCCCCATGGTGGAATCGATCCGCTTCGCAGCTGCGGGAGCAGCTCGACAGGGAGGGCATCCCGACGTTTCGGACCCATGTTCGACGCCGGCAAGCGTTCGACACCGCTACGATAAACGGGCGCCTCGTCTACGAGCTTTCCGACCGCCGGGCGCACGATGGCTGGCGGGACTACGAGTCAGTGGGCGGCGAGGCGATCGAGGTGGTCATGGGGGCGCGCGGGGCGCTCCGGGGGAGGTAGCGTAGGTGGGAGGGAAAAGAGGCGGGCGGGAGGACAGCCCTCTTGCGGGTCTGCTACGGCGCAGTCCGCGCCAAGAGGAAATTCCCAAACCGGACCATGAAGACGGGCGAGCAGCGCCGCGCGACACGGGCGTGGAGGAAGAGCAGCAGGGAGGGAGGATAGACCTCCGGCCCGAGGCGCGGCGTGGCGCGGCTGGAGCCGCCCGGCCCGCGCAGAAGAGGCGGGGCAGGCCGCGTGGGGGACGACGCAGCAACCCGGACTACGTCCAGATCTCAGCCCGCATTCACAAAGGAGTCCGGTTCTCTCTAGAGCGGGTGCTCGCGGAGCGGAGCGAGCGGGAGGGGCGTTACGTCGAGATGGCAGAGGTCATCGAGGATCTCATGCGCTTCTACGTGGAGAACGGAGACCCCTACGAGTTGCTCGAAGAAGGCTAGCGACGCGGAGGAGGTCGATGCCAGGTGACTGGTAGACCAGCCGAGGACACGATTCAGTGACAAACGGTGATGAGCGCTCTGAGTATCGTGCGCCGACGATAGTCGGGACGGGCTAGCCACTTCTCGCGGCACAGACCACTCCGGGAGAACAGATTTTCCATCGTGACCGGATCCCCATCGCACCAGTACGCAAGCATGGCGCACAGGGCCAGGTCCGCCTCCGAGTGGGTAGGATATCCGGAGGCGTCGCCGCGCCACAGCCGCTCGAAACGCCAGCCGTTCCTCGCGCCCAGCGCCCTGGCGATGATCGCCTCGTCCGAGAGCCTTCGACACCAGCGGCGAGGTAGCGAACATCGCCCTGAACCAGCGGCCGTGTTCAGGCTGGCCGACCGTGAGCGATCCGGGGGACCGAAGATCCAACGGTGAAGCGGAGCGAGGTCAACGTCCGCGAGGTGCTCGGGGACGCCGGGCAGCGTCGTTCCGGTGAGGGCGAAGAAGCGCCTCTGATCGTACATCTCGACGCCCAGCGCGCGGTGCTGGCGACGCTCGCCGGGCACGCGCCCGCGCGCGACGATCTTCACTCCCCGCCCCGAAGGGCTCACCTCGGCGTAGCTTGCGAGGTAGCGTATCGCCACCCGCGCCACGAGCGAGATCTCGCCGGTGTCGGGATCGAGGCAGTCGTCGAGGTCAACGCCGCAGAACGGGTCGTGGGCGGTGAAGACGAAGCCGATCTTGGGGTGGTGGCGAGCCGCTTCGTAAGAGGCCCACGTCGAGGGGTCGGTGGTCGAGGCGATCTCGGCGATGGTGGAGGATCTGCTCGGTCGGGACGTGGTAATGCGGTGGGGGACCTTCGACCACTGGCCGCGTGCCATGCGGTAATCCCAGGCCACCCACTGTCTGAGGGCGCGTAGCTCCTCGGGCACCTCGATTGTGGTGGGAGGAGAGGAACGTGGCGACGCTTTTGCCTGGTTCGCCTGGGATTGCATCGTGGGACCTCTTTTCGGCTGGGAGCGGGTCAACTGCTGGTCGGCGGCGCCCTTCTCTTCGGGGCGAGCCTGTCTATCCACGAATCCGCTTCATCCCGAGTGGGGGAGGGGAGTGGCCTGCCGGTCGTGGCCTCAAGGCGCCCGGCGCCGGCTTCGCCGCGCAACTCGACGGCGAGCGTCTTCAGGAGATCGACCTGGCTCTGGCTCGCCTTCGGCTCCGGGTTGGAGCCCGGCGCGCCACCGCTCCGGATGGAGTCGCCATAGGATCTCGTCCTGGTTCGAAGCGCGCGGCGCGATTTCATGGGGAGTTCGCCCTAACCGTCTCGCCCATATCGGAGTGGTTTACCTCGCCATGACTCGGAATTTCTTCAGGGCCGGGCGTCTTGCGCGAGGCCGATCGGGCGGGTCGTCCCTTCTAGGCGAACGGTGATTCGCCCCGGTGTTCCAATTGGGCGATCAGGGTGCCTGCCGTCCATGTCGCTATGCCGCAGCCGAAGAAGTCCCCGTCCTCGGTGAGAATGCCGGCGCCCAGCGAAAGGGCCAGGGCCGCGACCTGCCAATCGTTGGGATCCCGCGGCAGCCGGCGAAGCGCTTCGTCCTTCAGATCCGCGTAGACCTCCTCGGGCACCTCTGCGACCCTTCTCTCATTGAGTCCCATCGCCGCGTCCCAGTAGCGGTTCGCGACCCTCTCGGGGAGACCTCTGGACACCCGGATTTCGAGCCTTCCCCGTACCTCGTGGCTGGTTTCCTCCCACATCCGGGCCGGCACGTACAGGTCGAGTTGGGAACTCGCAAGCAACTCCTGGCCCCTCTGCCTGAGCAACTCGGCGACGAGCGTGCTGGCGTCCACTACCAACCGCAAGCCGCTAGGCGCCCATGCGCTCGCGTTCCCGGCCTTCGTGCTTTTTCGGAACGAGCTCTTCGACGAGCTCCTCTTCGGAAAGCCCGGTTTCCCGCCGAAGCTCGGCCAGGCTCTCGCCCAGCTCGCGCAGAGCCTCCTGCAGCTCCTGCGCGTCGCTCCTGCGTTTCACAGGCAGGTAGAACCCGAGCACCCTACCGTGCCTCCGGACGGCCAGAGGCTCCTCCCCGGACAGGTAGCTGGAGGCGTGGTCCCTGAACTCTCTTACTCCGACATCCTTCATCGCGATCCTTTCCTCCACTCGACGCGCGCGACCTTGCTTGTGGCTACAATGTGCCACAACATGGTCCATTTGGCAACAGGGGTAGGATCCGTTCCCCGCGCGCCGCAAAGCTGTTCACGCTGTAAACAACGCGGGACGGGTACTGCAGCTTCGCTGCGAAGCTGCATGGCGCGCTCTCATCCAAGACGAGACTCCTCGGTTGCGTTCGCCCTTGCCGTTGTTGCTTTGCTGCTGCTCACCTGGGCGGCCTAGTACTGGTTGGCGCGGATGGGGGGGGTGGGGGGGCTGCCAGTGGCGCTAGAGTGGGCAGGAGAGGGTCCTGGTGATTCGGTAGCTCTTCACAATAGGGTCACGCGATCTCATCAATGTCCTCGCCGTCCAGGTAGCGAAGGATAAAGGGACCGTATGTCAGCGCCTCCTGGGCCGCGGCGTAGCTCCCGAACTTCTCGGAGGCGAGGTCGCGCCTCCCGCGGCGGCCTTCGGCTTCGAGCCGCTCGATCGTCGCGGGAGCCTCCGACATGAGCCGCTCGGTCTCCTCGCGCAGATGGATGGATGCTCGCCGGAGGGCGGCATCGTAGCCGATGACGTGTTCGATGGCTCCGGCGCGGCGGGCGAGGTCGTAGAGGGCGTCCACCCGCCCTCCATGCGCTCCTTCTCGTCCCAGCACTCGCCCTTCTGCTCGCGAGCGGCGACGACGTAGGAGCGCATCGTCTCCTTGATCCTCTCCACGATCTCCTCGTCGAGGTCGGTCAGAGAAATAGTGAGGCTTTCTTGCCCCGTGCTCACGACTAGCTCCTCTCTCCGGCGCGCTCGTGGCCGCGGGAGACGACTTCAACTTCCCAGTCTTCGCTGTCCATGTAAGCAACCTGATAATCCGGGAAGTCCTCTGGCAGCCAGGTTGCATAGCGGCCCTTCGGCTGGCCCTCTT
>Ga0136618_10000566_pt1 | contig 12951 bp, 9 predicted proteins | sample AntDrymUQ3302106_2_FD_104805 | JGI IMG/M metagenome (GOLD analysis project Ga0136618, IMG submission 104805) | Polar desert sand microbial communities from Dry Valleys, Antarctica - metaG UQ330 (21.06) | ecosystem: Environmental > Terrestrial > Soil > Desert | place: Antarctica: Dry Valley... | reverse complement strand
AGCGCAGCCGGATCTTCGTGTCGCGCTCGGCCCTGAAGAGGTCAACGCCCTTGCGCTCGCGCGCAAGCTCGAGGGTCTCGCCTACAGGCGGCGCCGGCGTGGCGTCGATGGGCGTGCGGTAACGGCCAAGGCGACGATTCCCGATCCGTAATTGCTGGCGCGCGCTCATGTCTGGGGCGCTGTCCTCGTTGGAATTCGAGCGTGAGCGCGATCGCTGACGCGGTCCGCCAGTTTACGCGCTACGTTTGATCGTCTCTATTCGGCGGCTAGGGCGACTAGTCGTCCATGGCTGCGTCGGACGAGTCGCGCAGCCAGTTGTCGGGGCCGTAAACGACCCTCGGCGCGCCCGGATTGCGGCTGTCCAGCGGGCCGATGATGCCATGCTTTTCGAGCTCGTCCATCAACCGCGTGGCGCGATTGAAGCCCACCTTCAGCTTCGTCTGGAGCATCGACGTGCTCGCTCGGCCTGTCTGCATCACGAGCTCCGCTGCGCGCGGTGCGAGCTCATCCTCGCCCGACTTTGCCAGCCACGAGAACTGGCCGCCGTCGGCCGAGTCGTCGTTGTCCGCCCCGGCGAGCAGGTCGCGGTTGTACGTCGGCTCCGACTGGGCCCGCCAGAACTCGGTGACCGCGTGCACCTCGGCATCGCTGACGAAGACACCCTGAAGGCGGATCGGGCGCGGCAGGTCGGCCGGCTGGTAGAGCATGTCACCGCGCCCGATCAGGTCCTCCGCGCCATTTGCGTCGAGCACCGTCCGTGAGTCGACGTTGGACGCCATCGCGAAGGCAATCCGCGAGGGCACGTTGGCTTTGATCAGCCCGGTGACCACGTTGACGCTCGGCCGCTGCGTGGCCAGGACGAGATGGATGCCCACCGCACGCGCCTTCTGGGCCAGCTTCACCACCGGCTCCTCGACCTTGCGACCCTCGCGCAACATCAGGTCGGCCAGCTCGTCGATGACCACGACCATGTACGGCATAGGCGCCCCCCGTCGCCGAGGGCTGACGTTGTAGGCGGCGATGTTGCGCTCCATGGCGTCGGCCAGCTGCTCGTAGCGCCGCTCCATCTCCTGGACCATGTTGACGAGCACTGCACGCGCGTCGTGCGCTTCGACGATGACCGGGGTCTCGAGGTGAGGCAGGTCGCGGTATGCGGCCAGCTCCACCCGCTTGAGGTCGATCAGGATCAGCCGGACCTCCGTCGGCGAGGCACGCATGAGCAGGCTGGTGATCAGCGCGTTGACACAGACGCTCTTGCCCGACCCGGTCGCGCCGGCAATGAGCAGGTGCGGCATCCGCGCGAGGTCGACCGCGTAGCCCTTGCCTGACACGTCGCGGCCGAGGGCGAAGGTCAGCTTGCTGGCCCCCTCGCTCATGCCGACGTCCTCGAGCAGCGACCGGAAACCGACTATCTCGCTGGAATGGTTGGGGATCTCGATGCCGACCACGTCCCGGCCCGGGATCGGTGCTTCGATGCGGATGGACCGCGCGGCCAGGGCCATGGCCAGGTCGTCGGCCAGTGCCTCGATGCGTGACAGCTTGACGTGCGCGTCCGGCCGAACCTCGTATTGGGTCACCACCGGACCGGTGTTCGTGGCCGTCACGGTGGCCGGGATCTGGAACGAGGACAGCTTCTCTTCGATGATCCGGATGTTGCGGCCGTGATCGAGCTTCACGCCACCGATCTTGGGCTCGGCTGCCTCCAGCAGCTCCTGGCCGGGCATCTCCCAGATTCGAGCTGACTCCGCCGCCGCCTCCTCGTCGGCGACAGCCACGGCCGTGGCGCTGGCCGAGCCTGCGGCGGTGGCTCCCTGCGTGTTGGTCGGCCCGCCGCTCCACACGGTCTGGCTGAGCGGGAGGACCTGCTGGTCCGGCGCCGGTGAGCCCCCGCCATCAGGCCGGAAGAGCTTGTCCGCCTTTCGGTCGGCCGGCGCCGGTGCGTCTCTGGCGGCTACTTTGCCGTTGGTCGACAGGCCGGGTCCGGTCGGCTTGAGTGTCTGTTCGCTGCTTCGTCGCGCAGCTCCTGCCGCGCCCTCGGCGATGGCGCGTGCGGGCGTCGCGAGCGCGCTGGCGAGCATTCGTCCGCCACCGGTGACCGGGCTCAGCAGGCTGCGCAGCGTCACGTTGAGCAACAGGATCAGGCCGCCTGCGAGCAGGCCGAGGAGCACGACAAGTGCGCCCACCGGCGAAAGCAGGTCGCTCAGGGTCGATGAAAGAGCGTTGCCGAGCACCCCTCCCCCAGCGCTCAACATCCTTGGCTCGGCGCCGTTGCCCCAGATGAGGTGCATCAAGCCGAGCGCAGCCGCGAACACGATCAGCCCGCCAACGATGGCGAGACTGGATCCGTACCCGAGCGGCGACGGGCGCTCCACCAACACCCCGGCGACGATCAGCAATGCCGCCAGCAGCCAGGCGCCCTGGCCTACTGCCGGGCGCAGCAGGTTCTCGACATAGCGGTTGAAGACGCCGGCGTCGGGGAATATCAGCGCTATGACCGTCACTGCGCCGATGACGATCAGGGCTAGCCCGATGAGCGATCGAACGACGTGCGGCGGCACGTGCAGGCCCTCCAGCAGCGGACGCCGTGCCGGACGCCGATTGCGCGTACGCGAGCTCGGCGACGCGCGCTTGGTACGGGTGGCCACGCGAACCTAGATCTCGACCACGACTGGAAAAACCATCGGCCGTCGCTTGGTGCGCTCGTACAGGTACTGCGAGAGGCTGTCCTTGATCTGCGCCTTCAGGAGGCCGGGCTCGCTGGTGTGATCGCCCGGGTTGGCGATGGCCGAGGCCACGCGGTCCGCGGCTGCGGCAATGACTGGATCGTCGGCGCCGGTCACGAAGCCGAGAGTGACGATTTGCGGCCGGCCGATGAGGTTGCCCGTCTGCTTGTCGACGGTCACGACGACCAGGAACATGCCGTCATTGGCGAGCGCGCGGCGGTCGCGCAGGACTACGTCGCCGACTTCACCCACCGATAGCCCGTCGACGTACACGTAGCCAGCTTCGACGGGCGCCCCGCGGCGTGAGCTGCCATCCTCCGCGAACTCGATCGGCTGGCCGTTCTCGATGATGTAGATGTTTTCGGGCTGCACACCCAGCTCAGCGGCGATGCGGCCGTGCTGGACGAGCATCCGAAACTCGCCGTGGACGGGGATGAAGTGCTTCGGCCGGGTCAGGTTGAGCATCAGCTTGAGCTCTTCCTGGCTGGCGTGGCCAGAGACGTGAGCGCGCTTGATGTCGTGGTAGAAGACATTCGCGCCGACCTTGAACAGGTTGTCGATGGTCCGGCCGACCACCTCCTCGTTACCGGGGATTGGGCTGGCACTGACGATCACTGTGTCACCGGGCTGGAGCTCGACCCAGCGGTGGTCGCGGTTGGCCATGCGCGCCAGGCCGGCCATCGGCTCACCTTGCGCGCCGGTGGTGACGATGACCAGCTCGCTGTCTGGAATGTCGCGCAGCCGGTCCTTGTTGACCAGCTGGGCCTCGGGGAACTTGAGATAGCCGAGATCAGAGGCAATCCGGACGTTCTGCTCCATGGAGCGGCCGATGACCGCAACGCGGCGCTTGAACGTCGCCGCGGCATCAAAGACCTGCTGCACGCGGGCGATATTGCTGGCGAACGTCGCGACGATCACTCGACCGTCCAGGCCCTCCATGATGTCGCGGAAGACCTCGCCGACGATTCGCTCCGAAGGCGTGTAGCCAGGGCTCTCAGCGCGCGTGGAGTCCGACATCAGCAGAAGGACGCCCTCGCTGCCGAACTTGGCCAGCGCGTGTATGTCCGACAGCTTGCCGTCGACCGGCGTGTGGTCGAACTTGAAGTCGCCCGTATGGACGATCAGCCCGCGCGGCGTGCGCAGGGCGATACCCATTGCGTCGGGGATCGAATGGCCGATTCGGAACGCGGTCGCCGAGAAGGCGCCGATCTCGACCGTCTCGCCCGGATCAAATGCCATCAGCGGGTTGCTGTGGAGCTTGTGCTCCTTGATCTTGTTGCCGAGCAGTCCGCGCGCCAGGGTCGAGGCGTAGATCGGCACGCCGGGGAACTCGGGCAGGATGTAGGGCAGCCCGCCGACGTGGTCTTCGTGCGCGTGGGTGATCAGGAACGCCTTGACCATGTGGCGGCGGTCCTTGAGGTAGGTGATGTCGGGCACGACGAAATCGATTCCGGGCATCTCCTCCTCGGGGAACATCAGGCCGCAGTCGATGATGACGATCTCGTCGCCGTACTCGAACACGGTCATGTTCTTGCCGATCTCGCCGACCCCGCCGAGTGGGAGGACGCGCAGAATGCCGTTCATCGGAACAGCTCGAGCTGCGGCTCCGTTGGCGAGGGAGCAGGCGCAACCATAGCCTCGAGGTCAGCCGGGGTGATGGGCGCCTCGATTGTGAGATCGGGCGCGATTCCCGCCACGACGGCCGACGCATGTACCGGGTGCTGGTCGGGCGCAGACGCTGGTGCGGTCGGCGCTGGCGCGGCCGCGACCTGGCTGCCCGCGCCTGCGGCCGCAACGTTTGCGGCCGTGCGCCGCTCGCGAGACTGGATCAGGACTTCGGGCAGACCTGCCATATCGACCAGCATCGTCTCCTTCAGGCTTCCCTGGCGCAATGCGGCCGCCGGGTGGTACATCGCATAGGTCGTCGCCAGTGCGGCGCCGGTTTCGGGGTTTGTCGGACGCGCCGTGCCGTGCGCGCTCGAGATGCGCTCTCCGGGCATGAACGTGCCGAGCGAGTGGCGCCCGAGCGTGACCACGACGGCGGGATCGAGGACCGCAAGCTGGCGCTTGAGGTAGGGCGCGCACGCCGCGATCTCGAACGGCTCGGGGTCACGGTTGCCGGGTGGCCGGCATTTAACTACGTTGGTTATGAATACCTCTTCCCGCAGCCAGCCGATGGCCTTCAGCATCTCGTTGAGGAGCCCGCCGGCGGCGCCGATGAACGGGCGCCCTTCGCGATCCTCGTTGTAGCCGGGCCCCTCACCGACAAAGACGACTTCCGTGTCGGAATTCCCCTCCCCGGGGACCGCGAGCGTGCGCCCGACGTGCAGTGGGCAATGCGTACAGACCGCGACCTCGGCGGCTATTGCGTCAAGCGCCTGCTTTCTCTCATCCGGCGTCACGCGGCCTGACAGGTCCATCTGTGCCCTCGCTTAAGTGCGCGCGGCATGGCGCGACTCATCAGCTCATTCAGTTGGGGCACGGCCTCGATCATACAGCGGTCAGCGGGCAGCCGCGTGGCGTCGTCCCGGGCACCGGCGGGTGTACGGTTCCTCGGGGCCACTCACCCCTGGAGGTTTCTTATCCGCGCGAGAATCGAAACGGCCCGCCCTCTCGGGCGGGCCGCAACGAACAATCGCTTTGGTGATCAGCCGCTGACTTCGGCGGGCGCCTTGGCCAGATGCCGCTGCATGGCCGCCTTGCGCGACAGGTTCACGCGCCCCTGGCGATCGACCTCGGTGACGACCACCATTATCTCGTCGCCGACCGACACGACGTCCTCGACTGTCGGGACGTGATAGTCGGCCAGCTCGCCGATGCGGACGAGGCCCTCCTTGCCGGGCATGATCTCGACGAAAGCGCCGAAGCCCATGATCCGGGTGACCTTGCCCAGGTACAGCCCACCGATCTCGACCTCGCGGGTGAGGCCCTCGATCCAGGCGATTGCTGCCTTGGCCTTCTCGCCATCGATTGCGGCGATCTCGACCGTGCCGTCGTCCTCGACGTTGATCTCGGTGCCCGTGTCCTCCTGGATCTTGCGGATCGTGGCGCCGCCCTTGCCGATGATGTCGCGGATCTTCTCGGGGTTGATCTTGATGGTCGTGATCCGCGGCGCGTAAGCACTCATCTCGCTACGCGTCGTGGGCATGACCTCGAGCATCTTGTCGAGGATGAACAGCCGCGCCGTGTGGGCCTTCTCGAGCCCGGTGCGGATGATCTGTTCGTTGATGCCCAGGACCTTGATGTCCATCTGGATGGCCGTGATGCCCTCGGTCGTGCCGGTGACCTTGAAGTCCATGTCGCCGAACGCGTCTTCCTTGCCCAGGATGTCTGTCAGCACGGCGAACTTGCCGTCCTCTCCTGACATCAGGCCCATTGCCGCGCCGGCCACCGGCGCCTTGATCGGCACACCGGCGTCCATCAACGCAAGCGTCGAGCCGCAGGTCGAGGCCATCGAGGTCGAACCGTTAGAGGTCACGGCCTCGCTCACCACGCGGATGACGTAGGGGAACTCGTCGGCCGCTGGAAGCACCGGCACGAGCGCCCGCTCCGCAAGAGCGCCATGGCCGATGTCGCGCCGCGAAGGCCCGCGCATCGGCTTGTTCTCGCCCGTGCTGTACGGGGGGAAGTTGTAGTGGTGGATGTAGCGTTTGGACTCCTCGGGGCTGATCGTATCGATGCGCTGGACGTCTGACGATGGGCCAAGCGTGGCCACGCTCAGAACCTGCGTCTCGCCGCGGGTGAAGAGCGCCGAGCCGTGAGCCCGCGGCAAGAGCCCAACCTCGACCGTGATCGGCCGGATGGTGTCCGTGTCGCGGCCATCCATGCGGATGCCCTCGTTGAGCGTCAGCTCGCGTACGACCTTCTTGTGCAGCAGGCCGGAGAGGTTCTTGGAGAAGCGGGCCGTCTTGCGGGCGGCCTCCAGGGCGTTCTTGGCGTCATCCGGCGTGCCGCCACTGCGCAGTGAGCGGATCGCGTTGCCGACCGTCTCTCGATAGCCTCGGATGCGCTCGGGCAGGTCGCTTGCGATCCGGATCAGCAGCTGTGCTGTCGCCTCGGCATCAGGCAGCGCCCGATGATTGGGCTCGACCTCGAGATCAAAGAAGCGGGCAAGGTCGCCCAGCTTCAGATCAGTGTCCGGATATGCCTCGCGCGCCAGCACGAGGGTGTCGAGATAGCGGCCCCGCTCGATACGCTGGCCGGAGCCGAGCGCAGCTTCCAGGAAGCCTATATCGAAGCCGATGTTGTGCCCGACGAGGAGCGCACCGCCGGCCCACTCGAGAAATGTCTGCGCGGCTTCGGCAGCCGAGGGTGCGTCCTTGACGTCCTCGCTGGTGATGCCGTGGAGCTGGCGACCGACGATCGGCACGCCCGGATTGACCAGTGTCGACCAGCGGTCGGTTATCTTGCCGCCGCTGACCTTGACTGCGCCGATCTCGACCATCGCGCCCTGCTTGACGTCGCGGCTGGTGGTCTCGACATCGAACACGACGAATGGCTGGTCGCTCTCATACGCCTTGACGAAGTCGAGGATCGAATCAGCACCAGGCTCGATGTAGGGCAGCCGCTTGGGCTTGCCGAGCTGCTCGCGCAGCTGATTCTGGAGATCGATGATCGGCGCCAGGGAACGGTGGCCGAACATGATCGCTTCGGCCATGACGTCCTCGGTGACGATCTTGGCGCCGGCCTCGACCATCATGATCGCGTCCTTGGTGCCGGAAACGATGAGATCGATATCTGAGTTCTCGAGCTGGCTGACCGTGGGATTGAGCACGAGCTCGCCATCGATGCGCCCGACGCGCACTGCGGCGATGGGCCCGTTGAACGGAATCTCACTGATCGTCAGCGCCGCGGACGCCGCAATGGTGCCGAGGATGTCCGGATCATTCTCCTGGTCCGTCGACAGGACAGTCAGGACCACCTGGATATCGTCCTTGTAGCCCTCTGGAAAGAGCGGCCGGATGGGCCGGTCGGTCAGTCGGGCGGCGAGGATCGCAGCCTCCGACGGGCGCGATTCACGCTTGATGAAGCCGCCCGGGATCTTGCCCGCGGCGTACATGCGCTCTTCGAACTCGATGGTGAGCGGGAAGAAATCGAGTCCCGGTCGCGGCTCCGAGCGATTGGCCGTGCCGAGCAGCATGGTGTCGCCGTAGCGCACGGTGACCGAGCCGCCAGCAAGCCTTGCGAGCTTGCCGGTCTCGATGGTCAGGGTTCGACCGTTCAGTTCGGTCGATAGCGTTGTGACTGGCATCAGTCCTCCACTGGTGGAGGACGGGTTTTGCTTAGCGGCGCAGTCCGAGGCTGCCGATAACGGCGCGATAGCGGGCGTTGTCCTTGCGCATCAGATACGCAAGCAGTCGCCGTCGCTGCCCGACGAGCTTGAGCAGGCCACGACGCGAGTGATTATCTTTTGGGAAGGCACGCAGGTGCTCGGTCAAGTCCTTGATTCGCTCTGTCAAGAGCGCGATCTGGACCTCAGGCGAGCCTGTGTCTGTCTCCGATCGGGCATATTCCGCCACGATCCCTTCCTTGGCTTCTCGCGCCAGGGGCACCCGTTCCTCCGGTTTTTTTCCTTGTTCTAGTTCGGCCGCAGTCTAACAGGCGCTCGGTTTGGCCGCGCCCCAGGTGCCTCTTCGATGTCCGAGGAGCGCTCGCGCGCGCGCCGCGTCACGGTCCATCTGCCGAATGAGAGCGCCGGCTGATGCGAACTTCTTCTCGCCCCGAAAGCGGCGCACGAACTCGACGCGCAGATCCTCGCCGTAGAGCTCCTCGTCGACGTCGAACAGGTGAGCCTCGAGCAATCGTTCACCGCCGCCGAATGTCGGGCGTACCCCGAGCGAGGCAACGCCATCGGCGGTCCGCGAAGGCGACAGCGGATTCTCCCCTCCCCAGCTGACGTGGACGGCATAGACGCCATCCGGTGGCAGGGCGACGGGAGCATCGAATGCCAGGTTCGCGGTGGGGTAGCCCAGCGTTCGCCCGCGACGGTCGCCGGGCACGACGCGTCCCGTGACGGCATAGCGGCGGCCGAGCAGGCGGCGGACATCGGCGAGACGGCCCTCTGCCAGCTGCCCGCGCAGCCGCGTGCTCGAAACCGTTCCGCCATCGCTGGTGAGTCGCGCAACCTCGACGGCGCGAAACTTCATCTCACCGGCCAGCTCCCGAATCCGCTCGAGCGCGCCTGTTCGGTCCCGACCGAATGCCGACTCGCCGGTCATGACGAGAGCAAGCAGGCGCCGCTGTGCGCGGATGCGCGCCAGGAACTCATCGGGCGATTGGTCGGCAAACGCAATGTCGAAGGGCTGCACCACCGTCGCGTCCACCCCGAGCTGCGCAAGGCGAGCCAGCTTCTCCGCCGGCGCACAGAGCAGTGGCGGCGCGGCACCGCGAAGCACCTGCGCCGGATGGGGATCGAATGTGAGCACGACAGCCTCAACCTTGGCTCGCCTGGCAAAGAGCACGAGCGTGCCAATCGCGCGCTGGTGGCCGCGGTGGACGCCATCGAACATCCCGATCGTGAGCGCGAAGGCGAGACCGGCTGGCAGCTCTTCGATGCTGTGCACAACCCTCATCGCCCGACCTTACCCGGCGACGTTGACGAAGACCTTCTCCGGTTTGATCAGACCGCCGCCCGCGTGAGCGATGGCAACCAGCCTGCCCGACTCGTCCAGGACCCGTATGAGGCCCTCGGGAGTCGTGTCCTTGCCGCGGCGGATCTGCTGACCGCGGGCAAGGCTCGTCAAGTCCTCCTCCCCGACGGTCACCACCGGGTAGCTCTCGAGACCCGTGTCCATCGGCAGCAGGAGCTCCGCCGCCCGGCCATCGGCCAGCGCGGATCGGACGTCATCGAGCGGCCGCGCCATATCCAGGGTGAAGGGGCCACTGGCTGTCCGCGAGAGGGCGGCAAGGTGGGCGCCGCTGCCGAGCTGCTCGCCCAGATCGCGCGCCAGGGCGCGGATGTACGTGCCCGCCGAGCAGCGCACCTCGACGGACGCGACCGGGCGCAGCGGATCCTCGTCGTCCCAGTCGGTCAGCTCGAACCTGTGGATCGTCACGCGGCGCGGCTTCAGCTCGGGCTTCTCACCGTGCCGCGCAAGCTCGTATGCCTTGCGGCCGGCAACGCGCACCGCTGAGTAGTCAGGCGGGATCTGCTCTATCGCTCCTCGGAAGCTCGCCAATGCGTCCTCGGCCTGCGCTCGGGTTGGTGCTGTACCGGTCGCGGTGAGCTCGCCGTCGAGGTCATCCGTCGTCGATCGAGCGCCGAATGAAACCAGCGCTCGGTACTCCTTGTCGTCTCCCAGGTGGTACTCGACCAGGCGGGTGGCGTGGCCGACAAAGACAGGCAGCACGCCGGTCGCGAAGGGGTCGAGCGTTCCGCCGTGGCCAACCCTGCGCACGCCCGTGAGGCGGCGGATCAGGGCAACGATGTCATGAGATGTAGGCCCGGCTGCCTTGGCCACGACAAGGATGCCGTTGAGCACAGGGCGCGGGGTGACGGTCTGGCTGCACCCCTGCTCAGTCACTGTCGGCGATCATCTGCCGAGCGGCCGAAAGCACCGCCGGCATCGCCTGGTCGATGGGCAGGTCGATCGTCGCACCGGCCGCTCGGGCGTGGCCACCGCCGCCGAACGCACCGGTCAATACCGTGGCGTCATGTCCGCCGTCGCGGGTACGGACGCTGATCTTGGTCCTGTCGCCGTTCTGGCGGAACATGATGACGAGAGCGCCCTCGGCCGACTGGCTGAGAAGGTCGCTCAGCCCCTCGGCGTCCTGCGCGTCGGCTCCGGTCGCGCCGTAGTCCCCTTCATACAGCGACGCCCACACGAGCCGGCCGTCGAGATCCTGCTCGAGCCGTCCGAGGACCAGGCCGAACAGCTTCAGCTGCCGGTTTGGCTTCGTCCGATAGAGCAGCCTGGCCGTCTGCGCCAGCGGAGCTCCCACAGCGACCAGTTCTGCTGCCACGCGCAGCGTGCGCGGGGTCACGTTTGGGTGCTGGAAGTTGGCCGTGTCGATGACCACCCCAGCGATGAGCGCAGCGGCGATGGCGCCGTCCGCCGCTGCCAGCGGGACGCCGAGCGCGGGCATCAGCAGCGTGTCCATCTCGCAAGTGGCCGCGGCTGTGGCATCCATCCAGTCGACAGCCCCAAAACCGGTGTTGGAGATGTGGTGATCGATGTTCACGATGGGCACCCGGCCGAACAGCTCGGCGTTGCGCCCGAGGACGGGGCCGATGCGTTCCAGGTCGCCGCAGTCGCCGACGACGATGAGGTCGTAATCGAGCGCCGGATCAGGATCCTGGCGGAAGCGATCGATCCGTGGCATGAAGTCGTACATCTGCGGCACGGGATCCGCGCACAGCGGCGTGGCGCGACCACCGAGCTCCTCGACCGCGAGGGCGACGGCGAGCGCCGAGCCCAGCGCGTCGGCCTCCGGGTTCTCGTGGCATACGGTCAGGACAACACGCGCAGATCTGATCCGCTCGACGACGCTGGCCGGCACTGCCGAGATGTCCGCTGGGGTCAGGGAAGTCAATTCGACGGCCTTCATGGCGCTCACCGTCGTGCCCGCCTGCGCCGCGGCTGCCTGGGCGGGAGCGGCTCGATTGCCGAGACCCCGGTCGGCGTCGGTAGGCTCTCGGGCTGGGCGGGAACGACTCCGTCCCCTCCGTCCTCGAGACCCTGGAGAATCTGGAGAAGCCGGGTGCCGCGCGCGGCGGTCTCGTCTTCCTTGACATGCAGGTCAGGGATGCGCTTCAGGCGAAGCTTCCCCAGACGCTGGCGCACGAACGGCATCGCGTGCGACAGCGAACGCAACGTCTGCTTCTTCTCGTCGGGTGCGCCGATGACCGAAACCCATACGTTGGCATGGCTCAGGTCAGAGGTGACCTCAACGTCCGTGATCGTCACGAAGCCGATGCGCGGGTCATCAACCTCACGTTGGAGAACGCCGCTGATCTCTTCGCGCAGCAGCTCGTCCAGCCTCTTCGTGCGCCCGCTCATGAAATGTTCACCTCCGCAGACGCCTTCGGCGCTGCTGCGCGCTTCGGCCCGAGTCGCGGCTCTGCCGCCCTGCGCGCCTCCGCTTGCGGTTGATGTTCACCTCCGCAGACGCCTTCGGCGCTGCTGCGCGCTTCGGCCCGAGTCGCGGCTCTGCCGCCCTTCGCGCCTCCGCTGGCGTCAGGCGCTTGCGATGCGTGAAACCATCTGCTTGGTGAAGCACTCAATGATGTCCCCGTCCTCGACCTCGTTGAAGTCGGCAAGCCCGATTCCGCATTCGTAGCCGGTAGCGACCTCGCGCACGTCATCGCGGAAGCGGCGGAGTGACTCGATCCGATCTGTCGCGATAAGTGCACCGCCTCGGTAGACGCGACCGCCGCCCTTGACGATGCGACCATCGGTCACGTAGCAACCGGCAATGACGTTGCGGCCGCTGCGGAAGATCTGGCGCACTTCGGCGCGGCCCTCCACGACCTCGATCTCCACCGGTTCGAGGAGGCCATTAAGGGCGGCACTCATCTCGTCGGTCAGCTTGTAGATGATGTCGTAGAGGCGTACGTCGACGCCCTCCGTCTCGGCCGTTCGACGAGCCTGTGGGTCGATCTTGGTGTTGAAGCCGACGACGACGGCATCTGACGCCGAGGCCAGGTTGATGTCATTGTCGCTGATGTCGCCCGTGCCCTCGTGGAGAAGGTTGATGCGCACCTCGTCGGTCTGCACCTGCTCCAGCGCGTGCCGGATTGCGCCAAGCGAGCCGGACACGTCAGCCTTCAGGATGATGCGCAACTCCTTGGTCTGGACGGCCTGGATCTGGCCATACAGATCCTCGAGCGTCGCTCGGCCGGCCGTCTCCTGGGTGGCGCCGGCGCGGCGCTCTTCGATCATCGCTCTGGCGATCTTCTCGTCCGCGACGACGCGCAGGATGTCGCCCGCGGCAGGCACCTCGGCCAGACCGAGCACTACCGCCGGAATCGAAGGCCCGGCCTTGGTGATCCGCTCGCCGTGGCTGTCCTGAAGAGCCCGGACCCGGCCGAACGTGTCGCCGACGACAACGACGTCGCCGACGTTGAGCGTGCCCGTCTGGACGAGCACTGTGGCGACTGCGCCGCGGCCCTTGTCCATCTCAGCCTCGACGACCGTGCCGATCGCCGGACGCTTGGGGTTTGCCTTCAGCTCCTGGACGTCGGCCACGATCTGGATCGTGTCGATCAGGTCATTGATGCCTGTCCCGT
>Ga0136618_10000565_pt1 | contig 12953 bp, 7 predicted proteins | sample AntDrymUQ3302106_2_FD_104805 | JGI IMG/M metagenome (GOLD analysis project Ga0136618, IMG submission 104805) | Polar desert sand microbial communities from Dry Valleys, Antarctica - metaG UQ330 (21.06) | ecosystem: Environmental > Terrestrial > Soil > Desert | place: Antarctica: Dry Valley... | reverse complement strand
ATAGCGAATTTCAAATTTGTGCGACTTGCGGCAGAAGCCCGCGCGTGAGCAAGGGCGGAATCGAGTCTCCGCCCTTGCTCACGCGCGGGCTTCTGCGGTCGCGCAATTCTGAAATTCGCTATATTTGACTGACTTTCTCTGCGTCTCGGCGTCTCGGCGGTGGAAAAATCCTTAACCCGAACTCAGGTTAATTAACCTCCATTTATGTTTATCATCGAGGTAGAACAAACGGATTTGCGTGTTTTGCCGGAGCGGAAGGTATTGGGTTAAAATTGACGAAGTAATAATCGGCGATTTTTCAGATACAATTTAGAGTGCGGAATTTGTAATTTAGAACTGTTTCCGGTTGATAACTGAATCGAGGTTGATCAAGTGCAGGCATTCACCCTACTGTTAGCAATAGAAGAGAGTTTCAATATTTTATTTCCGTTTTGATAGTTATGAAGATTTTGAGTAGAGGGTCAGTTTGAAATTAAATATAGTGGATTTGTTAGATTAAAATAAAAAAGCCGTGAGTTTTGACACTCGCGGCTTTTTGTTTCGATTTACTGAATCCCGATTAAAAAGCTCTTATGCTCTTTTTTGAATCGGCAATGAAATTAACCGCATCGGTTTCATCGTTGATGTTCAGCACTTGCGACGGTTGGCTGAACGTGAAGCGTTTGCCGCTTGCCGTCAGAATGTAGGTTGCGCCCGCTTCGACATCGTTGAAGCGGTAATAACCGAACGAGGTGGAAATCGCCGTTCTGAGATTTCCCTCTGAATCGGTCAAGCGGATAACCACGTTGCGGATGCCGCGCCCGCTTGCCGTCATCACGCGCCCACCAACTGAAACGGTTGCGGCTGTCGGTGCGAGTTGCACTTCAAACGCGCCGATGTCCGCGCCGTCGCCGCCCGTCGCATTCGGGATAGTGAAATTATTGACCGGGCGAGTAAATCCGCGCTGGTCGGTCGTTAAGCCGAAAGAATTGCCTTTATCAATCGCCGGAGAACCTGTCAGCAAAGCGTGATTTGCGGTTGTGCCGCCATTGAGTTGAAGCGTCGGGTCGAGCTTCGGGTCAACGCCGACTTGATTAGAGTTTGCATCACCATTAGAAATGCCGGTCGTGCCTTGACCATTGCCGATTAGGTTAAAAGAGCTTCCTGCTGCGACTGTGCCACGAAAGTCAGGCGAGGAGGAAGCATTAGCGACGGTGTTTCCGGCAACAATCGTGTTTTTTAGATTAGCTATACCCCCAGAACTATCAAGGTTAAAAATGCCTCCGGCGCAAGATGTGCAATTTGTGTCGGTTGAGCTGTTTTGGGTAACAGTGACGCTCGTTAGATTTAGTGTACCGCTGTTGTTAATGCCGCCGCCGCCGCCGCCGCCGCCAGTCGCCGTATTGCCGCTGACAGTTGAGTTGGTTAAAGTTGTTGTGCCGCTGCTGTTGAAAATGCCGCCGCCAGTCGCCGCCATATTGCCGCTGACAGTTGAGTTGGTCAAAGTCGTTGTGCCTTGTTGGCTGTTGAAAATGCCACCGCCGCCAGCCGCCGCCATATTGCCGCTGACAGTTGAGTTGGTCAAAGTCGTTGTGCCGCTGTTGATGGCAGAAATGCCGCCGCCGTTTTCCGCCGAGTTGCCGCTGACAGTCGAGAAATTCAAAGTCAATGTGCCCAAGTTGGAAATGCCGCCGCCGTCGAACCTTGCCGTGTTGCCGCTCACGGTCGAATTTGTCAAAGTCAATGTGCCGATTTCGTTGTAAATGCCGCCGCCTTGAGAACTCGCCGTATTGCCGCTGACAATTGAGTTGGTCAAAGCCAATGTGCCCAAGTTGAGTATGCCGCCGCCGACTCCTGAAACTGTTCCCGTGCCGTTGCCTTTGGTAATCGTTACGCCGTTTATCGTCAGATTCGCGCCCGTATTTAGGAAAAACACGCGGCTTGTATTATTACCCGAAATCAACAGATTACTCGCGCCGGTCGAATTGGTAATCGTCAATGTGCCTGCCGTTGCAGCCGAAGTGATGGCAAGCTCGCCGAGCGTCAATGTAATCGTGCAAACTCCTGATGTGCAGCCTGCGTCGCCTGCCGGAATTGCAAAGTTAATCGTGTCATTGCTCGCTGCTGCGTTTGCCGCATTGACCGCTTCTCTTAGACTGCAATCAACTCAGAGTTACAAGTTGCGTTGCGGTCATCAGTGCGCGTGACGGTTAATGTCAATTGTGCTTGCGCGCTTTGCGCTGCAAACAGACAAATTAAAAACGCGAACGCGGCAATCAAGCCGGACGTGCGAAACGATGATGATGGAAAAAACGCGCGAAACGTATTCGTGAAATCGGACATAAACTAATTTTCTCCTAAATTAAATTGTCTGGAAGTATTGAAGACTCAAGGCGCCCGACAACAGAGAAACCTTAAACGAATCGCTGTCGAGAGCGTTGAATTACACAAACAATACTTGCAATGGCTTTGCAAAGTCAAGCAAATATTCTCAAAGCCGCGAGCAGTTGTGCTGACGGCTTCTAACTAATAGGAAAAACAAGTTGGAACATCACACCTGACTTTATTTCAATCTGAATGCTATCCGGCTTGAATTGTCTTTCGGTAAAAACATTAAAATAAAAATCAGAGGCAAGTTGTTCTATCTTTATTGGTTACATAATCTTAAATAACTTTCATTTTCAAACTGACCCACTACCAGATTTTGGGCGCAGCGGCATAGCATTGGCACACAAATTTGGCAGATTTATTGACGCTTTCAAATACTTCCAAATTGAATAATCAAAATGAAGGGCGAATTAAATTCGCCCTTCAAAGTTTTTATGTTAATTTGTTTTCACAGGCGCGGCGGGACGGGCGGGAAGTTTGACCGGATTCGTTAATTTCTTCATTACTTCGCCGACTGCGCGTTCGAGCTGCGCGTCTCGTCCGGCGATAACCGATTTCGGGTCGTTTTCGACTTCGATGTCCGGGTCAACACCGTAGCCTTCGATAATATATTCGCCTTTGGTGTTGACCAGTGCGGATTCGGGAACGCTGACACCGCCGCCGTCAATCAAACCGCCGCGATTCGAGATGCCGACGACACCGCCCCACGAGCGTTTGCCGATGAGCGGTCCCAAGCCTGCTTCGCGGAACATATACGGGAAAATGTCGCCGTCAGAAGACGAATTTTCATTCAGAATTGCCGCCATCGGACCGATAAACACACCATCTGGATATGTATTTGCGAGGTCGCTGGTGCGCGAATAATTGACAGCCAAAACCTTGCGGCGCAGGCGTTCAATCAACATTCTCGAAACATTGCCGCCGCCGTTGGCGCGAACGTCAACCACCAAACCTTCCTTATCGAGCTGCGGGTAAAAGTATTTTATAAACTCGCGGATTCCGTTCGCGCCCATATCGGGAACGTGAATATAACCAACGCGCCCGCCCGTCATTTGTTCGACGCGGCGGCGGTTTGCCGTAATCCAATCGAGATAGACAAGATTGCCTTCATCGGTAATCGGGCGATACGAAATCGTTCTCGCGCCTTGCAGGTTGGGCGTGCTGTTGACCATCATAATCACCGGCGCGTCGGCGCGGTTTCGCAAGTGTTGATAAATATCTTTGTCGGCGGTAACGTCCTCGCCGTTGATTTGCAAAACGTAATCGCCCGCTTTGACGTTTACGCCGACCTCGGTCAGAGGCGAGCGGTAAATTTCTTCTTCGTTTTGTCCTTCGTAAATTTTCGAGATGCGATAGCGGTTGGCGTTTCTGTCAATCTCAAAACGCGCACCGGGCAAAGCGACGCGCGGGCGAGTCGGCGTGTTAAAATCGCCGCCTTCGATATAGGCGTGCTGAACGGTCAATTCCGCAATCATCTCGCCGATGACATAATTTAAATCCGAGCGATGGGCGACGTATGGCAGCCACGCCTTATATTCTTCGCGCACTTTCGCCCAATCATAACCGTGCATATTCGGCACGTAAAACCAATCGCGGTAACGCCGCCAGACTTCATTGAAAATTTGATTCCATTCTTCGGTCGGGTTGATTTCAGCAACGAGTCCGGCGGTCGAAACAGGTTTCTTTGAATTAACGCCCTGCGGTGTCGCGTCCATCAAAAAATAACCCGCGCCCTGCCCGTAGATTAGCTTTGAACCGTCGCCCGACAGCGAATAAGAATTGACGTTTTCCGACAAAACTGTTTCCTTGCGGTCTTTGATTGCAAAGATTCGCACCGATGGCTGACGGTCTGAGGTGCGTCCGTAATAAAACGGCGCACCGACAAAATAAATCAAATGTCCGGTTTTGGCAGTCAAGCCGCCGTAATTTTCCGGCGGCAGCGGAACGCGCGTCACTCTGGCTGCGATTCCGTCAAAATCAATCGTTTCGGGTTTTGGCGAAGGCACATTTTTGCGCGTCGGGTCGGGCGTTCCCGCAGTTGTCGGTGTCGGCGAAGTTGACGGCGACGGGGAAGTCGTCGGCAGCGGCTGTTTCTCATCCAGCGGTTTCGGTTTCAACTCTTCTTCGGGTTTTAATTTTGTGTCGTCGCCCTGCGGTTTCGGCTCAGTGGTGACGGCAACTTCGTCCGATTCCGGCGGAAACGGATTTTTCACATCCTTTCGCAAAGCCGCCGCGTAAACCATCGTTTCACGGTTTAAAGCGTAATTAAACTCGATGCTTGAAATTTGCGGCGCAAATTCGCGGTCGCTCAAAAAATACAGATAATCGCCCGATGGGTCGAATGCCGGATTGAAGGCATTAAACAGCGAATCGGTAATTCGATTGAGTTTATTATTCGTTGTGTCATAAACATAGACGGACGAAAAACCGTTTGTGCCGGGATAGCTAAAAGTCAGATAATTGCCTTTCGGCGACCATTCATAATCGTTCACTTGCCCGCGCGGCGCGTCGGCGATTTGAGTCAATTTTTTGTCTGCGACGGTCAAAATATAAACTTTGCCGTCCTTGTCCGAGAAGGCGATTTTTTTGCCGTCGCCGCTCCATTCGGGCGCGTAACGCATCGCAGTTCCGCCGCTTGTTAATTGCTGTGGTGCAGTCAAACCGTCTTGCGCGGAAACCCAAATTTCTTCTTCGCCGCTTCTGTCAGAGATAAACGCAACGCGCGAACCGTCGGGCGACCAGCGCGGAAATTTGTCGTGCGCGGTCGATGAATGAGTTATATTTCTGGTTCCGCCTTTTTCAGCCGGAGCCGAAAAAATATCGCCGCGCGCGCCGAATAAAATACGCTCGCCTTTCGGTGAAAGCGCGACGTTTTGAATATACTGCGCCGCGTTTATCGTGCGGGCGCGTTTGTGAACTCCGTCATCGGGAACGGTGATGCTCAGCTTTGTCGGTTTATTCGATTTGGTGTCGAGAATTTCCAGTTCGCCGTTGCGCTCGTAAATGATGCGGCTCGTGTCGTCCGATGATGCCCAGCGAACGTCCCAATCTTTGAAGGTTGTAACCTGCGCGGTTTTCGCGCTCGAAACGTCGTAAGCGTAAAGATTAAATTTTCCGTCGCGGTCGGAGTTGTAATAAATTTTATCGCCAATCCACATCGCATCGCGCGAAGCCCGCACGCCTTCGGAAATTTTCTTCGCGTCGGCAGTATTCAAATCGTAAATGTAAAGCGTGTTTGCCTGCCCGCCGCCGTAGCGTTTTTCCGTGCGAAAATCGCGGCTTCTCGGCGAATAAACCATTTTTGTCCCGTCAGATGAAAAATCTCCCGAACCGGCTTCGGGCATCGGCAGAGCAGTAGCCGCGCCGCCCGTTACGGAAACTGTGTAAAGTTTGCTAATCGGTAAAGTATAGGAATCGCGCTGCGAACGAAAAACGATTGATTTTCCGTCGTTTGTCCAGCCCATAATCTGGTTGTCATAACCCCAACGCGGTGTCAGCGGTCCTTTCGCCGGATAAAATGTCAGTTGTTTCGGCTCGCCGCCGGACGCGGGCATCACATAAACCTGTTCGTCGCCGTCGTATTGTCCGGTGAAGGCAATCCATCTGCCGTCGGGCGAAAATTTGGCAAAAACTTCCATTCCCGGATGCGCCGTCAAACGCACGGCTTGCCCGCCGCCAGCCGAAGCAGTCCATAAATCGCTGCCGTAAGTAAAAGCCACGCGGTCGCCGTGAACATCGGGAAAGCGCAGCAGTTTGGTCTGCGCGAGAACAGGCATCGCAAACAATAAAAAAAGAAGCGCAGTCTTAGCAAAGACTTTTATGAACATTCGATTTTCCTCCGGTAAATTTGAAAAAGATGAGCCAAAAATTGTGTATGGATAAAATATCTTTGCCGACAGACAAAATCAAGTCCGCACACTTTTGTTTCGCTTTGAAATGTTCTTTTGGCACGGTTGATTTTGTGCAAGTCCGGCATACTTAACCCACTAAAATCTATTGACTTGCGGCAATTTCAAAAGAGTAATCGTTTTTCTTGTTTGCCCTGATCTCCGGCAGACCTTCAAATGACCGGCACGCCAAACGAAAAAAGGGCTGTTTATTTTTGTAGCCCTAAACTACAAAACTATTTGTTCTTAGTAATCGGACAAAATAATTTTTGAGATGTTCTGAGTTCCGCCTCCAGGCGGCTTTTCCGCCGCGCTTCGCTGGCGGTTGCCGTCTAAAGACGGGACTCAGAACGAAGCCGAACATTCTTAATTTAATTCTGTCCGGTTACTTTAAATTGGTAGTGTCTTAAATTAGTGTTGCTGTGAAAAATAAGAAGTCGCGATAAGTGCAATTTTTTATTGACATCGTCTCTAAAAATGAAGTATACAAAGTTTCGTATAGCGCAAAACTAATTCAGAATAATACAAACTCAGGCGGTTCTTATAATTCCGTCCCGTCTACAAGGAGAAAGAAGTTATGTTTTATCTAACGAGAGTTAAACGTTTCGGATTTATAACAGTCCTCGCCTGCCTGGTTTTTCATTGCGGGTTGGAATCCGCGTCAGCGCAAACAGAGTTGATTGTCAACGGCAGTTTTGAAACCGGAAACTTCAACGGCTGGACCATCACCCAGCCTACTGCGCCATTCAGAGCTTGGAGAGTGTCCGGTGCGGGTCAAGGCGGCGGTTTTCCTTCGGTTCATATTACACAACCGCAAAGCGGAAATTTCAGTGCCTGGAACGGATTCGATGCCGGACCTCCGGTTCCCGCACAATTTACCCTGTCTCAAACCGTAAATATTCCGGCAATGAGTTCGGCACGGTTGACTTGGATAGACAGAGTTTCGTGGAATATGCGCGATTTTCCCGGTTCGACCCAGCCGAGGCTTTATCAGGTGCAAATCCGCAATCCGTCAACCGGCGCGGTTCTGCAAACAATTTATTTATTTACAGCCCCGCCGGGAACAGCCGGCGACACGGGTTATTTGAGGCACACGGTAAATCTTTCAGCTTACGCCGGACAAACAATCCAAATCTTTTTTCTTGAGAATATTCCAGAACCATTCACGGGACCCGGGCAGTTTGAAATTGATTCCATTAGTCTGATTGCTATGCCGCAAGCCGCTGTGCCGCTTGATTTTGACGGCGACCGTCGTGCTGATTACGCTGTTTTCCGTCAGAGCAACACTACGTATTTTATCCGCCGAAGCTCAAACAGCAGCTTTTTCAGCGTGCCGTTCGGTTTAGCTGACGACAGGCAGGCACCGGGCGATTATGACGGCGACATGCGTGCCGATATTGCTGTTTTCCGACCAAGCAACGGATTTTTCTATGTCTTGAGAAGTTCCGATAACACAGTTCAATCGATTCAGTTCGGGCAAAACGGAGATGAGCCGGTCGCGGGCGACTATAACGGCGACGCGCGCACCGATTTTGCGGTTGTGCGCCGAACCGGCGGACAAATGATTTGGTTTATTTTAACCAGCAACAATTTCACTTTCAGTGCCAGACAATTCGGCTTGGCTACGGATACGGTTGCGCCGGGCGATTATGATGGTGACGGCAGATTCGATTTAGCCGTTTATCGCGGCAGCGGAGCTGACCGAACTGGTCAGGCGACCTTCTTCGTCCAGCGCAGCAGCAGCGGTTTTCAAGCCGTGCAATTCGGTTTGGGAAGCGATTTGGTCGTGCCGGGCGATTATGACGGCGACGGTCGAACCGACTTTGCGGTTGTCCGCACGGGTTCGTCTTACACCTGGTATATCCTGAACAGCTCGAACTTTAGTTTCCGTGCCGTGCAGCTCGGAACGAAACCGTTCTTCACGACGCAAGCCGATTATGACGGCGATGGACGAACCGATATTTCGGTTTTCAATCCTCAGAATGGAACATTCTTTACATTGCAAAGTTCAAACAATGCGGTATTGACGGTTCAGTTCGGACAAAACGGCGATTATCCGATTGCCAATTACTATACTTTTTAGTCGGTGGAAAAAATTCAATGTCGGCTTTACCCGTGTTGAAGTTAGGATGAGCTGGCTAAATCAATTTTCGATCAAAGCAAAGAGCTTCAAACGCAAAAGACCGCAGAGCATATTTTCTTGCGGTCTTTGCTGACTTTTTTAGATAAAAGATTGAATCAAGACGAGGTTAGGACGCTTTCACTGAATATGTTGCAAGCAGCTTTCTAACCCGAGTTGGTCTTGGTTCATTTGACGGTAGCAAAACAAATTAAATAATCTATTTTGTGACAGACAAACGCAAAACTGTCAGCAACACAAATTTAAGACACTACCCTCAAATTACGTTTGTTGACAGATGTTGACTGCAAAAATAAATGCAAAAAGAAGGAAATCTTCAATTAAACGATTAGCTGCGGAATTTTTTCCAGTCGCCCCAGACGGCAAGCGTCATTCCCGCCGTTTGGATATTGACGAATAGTATTTTGCCGTCTTTGCTGAAAGTTGCTCCGGCAAATTCGCTCGCTTCTTTACCGGGCGTGATATTTTTGGCAAAATCGGCGACTTTTCCGTTCGGAGACAAAATGCGGACGAAGTTTTCCGGCGACGAACCGGCAAGCCGGTAATCGCTGTCCTCGCACATGAAAAGCAAATCGCTTTTCGGGTAAAGACAAATGTTGTCAGGCATATCGAGAACTTGTCGGTCAGGCGATTCAAAAACAAGTGTCAAGCGTCCTTCGTCGCGTCCCGCCGCCTCATACCGCCAAATTTGCCCGCAGCGACTGTCGCCGCCGCTGGTCGAAGCAAAATAAATTCCGCCGTCTTTGGCAGCGATGCAGCCTTCGAGACGATTGAAAATCGCCGCGCCGTTTTTCATCGCCGGTTTGAACATCGCCAGCGAATCGGTATCAGCTTCCGGCGGGTCGGGATTTTCAATGGTCAGCCAGTTCGTCGTCAAAACCGTGCCGGTTTTTTGTCCCTTGCGCGTGTCATAATGAGGTTGATTTTTGATTGCCAAAACTTGCAGCGTTCCGCCTTCGGCGAGTCGCTTTCTGCGGTTCGGTATGAAGCGATAAAATCCCGCCGGATTGTTGTCTTCGGTTTCATAAACGATTCCGGTTTTGCGGTCAACCGCGACGGCTTCGTGAACGAAACGCCCCATCGCTTTGAGTGGAACAGTCGGCAAATTATCGTTCGCCGCTGCTGAAACTTCAAAACAATAACCGTGCGGCTTTAAGAATCCGCCGACTTCTTTGCCGTCTTTTGCCGTGTACTTTGTTTGCCCGAAAGTTATTTCCTCGCAAGAAATCCAGCTTCCCCAAGTCGTCGCGCCGCCCGCGCAGTTATTTAAAGTTCCGCTTAAACTGACAAAATCTCGAACGATTTCACGCGATTTCCGGTTGATAACCAGCGTCGTTGTGCCGCCGCCCGCCGTTTCGTCATAATGATTTTTTGAGCCGATTGCCGCGCCGTCGCCCGGAATTCGGTTGTAAACTTCGTGATTTCGGACAATCCGCAAATCTCCATTGACTTGAAAAGTCGCCATCGCATCGTGAGCGCGAGGCGTTTTTCGTCCGTCGGTCATCAGGTCGCCGACTTTGCCGAAGACTTTATACTCAAAACCTTTCGGCAAAGCGAGCAGCACTTCGCCCGTATTTTTTGCCGCCACCGGCGCGAGTTCACCATAACCCGCCGCGCGTATGGCTTGAAAATTTCCCGTTTCGGCAAAAATGTTGGCGCGGCGCAAAAAACCGCCGAACATCAAAGCCGCTCCGCCGCTCGCTATCGCAGCATTAAATAAAAAATTACGACGATTCATAATACTCCGATTGATAATTTGTTCTCATTTTCTGTTATAGATTTAACCTTACTCATCCGCATCGTCGCCTTCTTCGTCTTCATCTCAATCACCGATAATGTCTGTTGCGCTTTGCTTTCACCGTTAAACTGCAAGCCGAATCCGCTGTTGACGGCAATCAGATAACGACCTTTGCCGTCCGCGCCGGAATTGTCGGGCGAGCGCACAAAATCAACTGTCAGCGGCGCCACCGCCGGAAGATTCGTCGCCGCGTCGGTCAAGAGTTTTCCGGCGAGCGTCAAGGCGCGTCCCTGAGTGGAAACATTATTTGGAATTTCATTTTGCGCCGCCGATTTAAACGGCAGATAAATGCCGAGCGAGCCAAATAAAACAACTGCCAGAGCGATTTTCGCCGAGCATTTTGTTTGAAAAGAATCGAACATAATTTTTATATTAACTACCGCATTCCGAATATCTGATTCAGCGTTTCCGCCATTCGATAACCCGCTAATGCAATTTGTTCTTCTCCGACGGCAACGGCGCGTTTTTGATATTTTTTCGCGGGTAGCTCGCCGCGTTTTAACTCCTCGTCATACACGGTTTCGTTCAAAAATCTGAAACCTTCGGCGTTCCATTCTCTGTAATCTCCGAGTTTCAAACGCTCTTTCATCGCGGCGAACGAATGCTTTTTCATAATTTTCTCCGCCATTCGAGCGATGTATTCGCCGTCGCAGTCGTCGTTTTCGCGCGGCGCGTTGCGCCGGAGAATCGAATCCCAGTAAGAATGCAGATTGACGCGGTTTTCCCCAACCGCACCGGCGGGCGAAAGCAGAAAAAGATTGCCGCCCGAATCGCCTTTCGGCTCAACGTCCGTGATTCTCGAAGCGTTGTGCAGCGGGTTGTGAACGTCGCCCGCCACGTGCAAAAACCACGCCAGATTGACTGCTTTGTCGGCATCGGAGACAGAAACATCTTTTAAGTTTTTCTCGAAATCGTAAAGTTTCGCAATCGCCAAACCTTCGCTGCGATTTCCCGTCATTTCCGCTTTGCCGCCGGTTTGTTTCCAGAATATATCGGCGTAGTGCCACGGTCCCTGATTATATTTTTCGTAACGCACTTTGAAATCGCGGCTGCGGATGATGTCCGACCACGTTGAAGCGACCATAAAAAGTTCGAGTTCCTTGGCTTCTTTTGAACGCGAACCAGCCGGATAGTAAACGCTCAAATGCGAATCTTCCGGCGCGGCGAGCAGTAATTTAACCGCTTTCGTCTTTGCTGCCGGCGACATTTGCCGCCACGCGATATAAGCGGAAACTTTGTGTCCGGTATCGTCCCAAGCCGGAAGGGATGACACTGAAATCAGATTAATAAAAACAACCAAAAGCAAAATTACAATATATTTTTTCGACATCTTTAAATCCTTAGAATTTTCCTACTTAATTAAATTACAAAAATAAAATAAGAGCTGTCTGTTGTCCAGCTCTTATTTTATCAGCAAAGTTTCCGGCTAGCTAAAAACGGATTGATGCCTGCTTCTCGATAAAGTGTTTCGGGTTCAAATTTTTCGGTGTTTTAGCTGGAGAAGAATAAGTCTAACCGCGAGTGATTAACAAAATGTGTCGCTCGTTTTATAATTTAGTTAAATCTCGATTAAGTTCGTGTAACAAAAGTGCAGTCGCACCCGTATTTTGAGAAGCCGCGCAATGTCTTTTCATTTTGACGAGCGAAACTAGCTTTCGACTTTGAAAATTAGGCGCGGCGCGGCTTAGACAAAACACCGACTTTTATTATTATGGGAAAAACTATTCTTTGTATTTGCCTGATGTATTCGATTAACACATTCGCTCAAGAACCGGCGGCTTTTGACATTCAAGGACATCGCGGAGCGCGCGGATTGATGCCGGAGAACACGATTCCGGCTTTTCTCAAGGCGTTGGAGTTGGGTGTCGACACGCTGGAATTAGACGTGGTTGTGAGCAAAGATAATCAATTGGTCGTCTCGCACGAACCTTATTTTTCCGCCGAAATTTCCCTTGACAAAAATGCTTCGCCAATACCGCCGGAAAAGCAAAACCAATATAACCTCTTTAAAATGAATTACTCGGAAATCAAGCTGTTCGATGTCGGCAGCTTGGGCAATAAACGTTTTCCCGAACAGCAGAAAATCAAGACTTTCAAACCGCTGCTCCGGGATGTTTTCACGGAAACGCAAAAATACATTCGGAGAAATAAACTCAAGCCGACAATCTATAACATCGAAACCAAATCAACCGCGGCTGGCGACAGCATTTACCATCCGACACCGGAGGTTTTCGCCCGACTGCTTTACGAAGAAATCGTGAAAAGCAAAATGCAAAAGCGCGTCACGATTCAATCGTTCGACGTGCGGACTTTGCAGGAGTTCAAGAAATTTCCGATTAAGCTGCCGTTGGTTTTGTTGGTTGAAAACAAAGACGGCATTGAAAAGAACGTCGCAAAATTAGGTTTTCAACCCGAAATATACAGCCCGCATTTTTCGCTGGTTGACGAAGGAATCGTAAAATATTGTCGCCAAAGAAGAATCAAAATCATTCCCTGGACGGTCAATGAAATCTCCGATTTGGAACGGATGAAAAAGTTCGAGCCGGACGGAATCATAACGGACTACCCGAACCGGGCAATTGATATTTTCAGAAAATAAATCTTTTGAATCTTAGATTAGAAAATCAGGAAATTAGATTAGGTTCTGTTGACATTTGCTTTTCTGCGCTGGAAGCGCATCGGAAATTAGCCTGCGGTAAAACCGCAGTAAAATGCCAAACCAGATTTCCGCGCCGATAGGCGCGGTGGAAACTGCGAGTGT
>Ga0136618_10000564_pt1 | contig 12958 bp, 13 predicted proteins | sample AntDrymUQ3302106_2_FD_104805 | JGI IMG/M metagenome (GOLD analysis project Ga0136618, IMG submission 104805) | Polar desert sand microbial communities from Dry Valleys, Antarctica - metaG UQ330 (21.06) | ecosystem: Environmental > Terrestrial > Soil > Desert | place: Antarctica: Dry Valley... | reverse complement strand
GGACGGCTGCCGGCTGACGGGCCACGCCGGCCCGGCACCGCGTCGGGTGACCTCGCGGCCGCGGCTCAGCGCACGGTGCGCAGCAGCGGCTCGTGCTCGAGGTGGGACAGGCCGTTCCAGGCGAGGTTGACCAGGTGCGCGGCGACCTCGTCCTTGCCGGGGCTGCGGACCTCCAGCCACCACTGCCCGGTGCGCGCGACCATCCCGACCAGTGACTGGCTGAACAGCGCGCAAGCGCGGTGTCGTAGCCCCGCGCGGCAAACTCCCGACCGAGGATGTGCTCCACTCGGCGGGCGATGTCGCCGAGCAGGTTGGAGAAGGTGCCACTACCGACGACGACTACATACTTTGACCTATGGGGGCCTCGCTAGCCAAGACGCGCGGAAAGTCCGAGCGTCGGACACTGGTACTGGTTGGATGCATCGCTTGGCCCGTTCAAAATGACTTCCCGGCACCGATGCATCGGCCCACCCTGCGCGACTTCCGCCGGCTCACCGACCATGCGGTTCAGCGAAGACGACGCGCGCTACGACACGTCCGGCGCCGGGGCCGAGCTTGCAGACGTGCAGACGTGCAGGGCGCCGGCCCGACGCTCGACTACGGCGTGCTACGTCTTGTGGGTGGGTAAGAGCGTCAGGCTCGTGACCTGTGCGCGTTTGGGGAGGGCGACAATACTCACAACCACGTCGGCGACGTCATCGGGCTGTATCAGCAGCTCCGGGGTGTAATCGCGCCCCTCAGCGGCGAAGATGCCCTCCTGACGCGTCGTTGCGGTGCGCCCCAGATGAATTGTGGTCACGCGCACACCCCGGCTGTTCACCTCAGCGCGAAGGCTCTCCCCCACAGCCTTCATCGCATGTTGAGTGGCTGCGTACCCACCGAGCCCGGCCCCAGCGGACAGTCCCTGGGTGGAGTTGATGAAGACGATGTCACCGCGACGGCAGGCCAGTAAGGCCAGCGTCGCTTGCGTGAGTTCGTACGGAACGCGCACGTTCGCCTGATACAGCTCGTCGAGGCCCTTCACGCTGGCCATCTCCAGAATACCCCGCTGGTAGATGCCGGCCGCGTGAACGAGGATGTCCAACGCGCCCAGCCTCCGGTCCACCTCGTCGGCCAGCTCCTGGACCCGACCCGGATCGGTGAGGTCGGCTACCATGCTGACCACGGTGACATCCCGGCCGGCCGACGACCTGCGTACAGCGTTAACTGTGGAGTCCAGCCTGTCCCGGTCGCGTCCGACCACAAACAGACGCGCACCACGGGCGGAAAGCCGCACTGCAACCCCTCGGCCGATTCCGCCACTCGCGCCGGTGACCAATGCCGCACGGCCACCTAGGTCACCCGCAGCGACTTCATCCACCTAGCAACTCCCAATCGATACGCGCATCACAAGCATGCAGTAGACGGGATGTCAGCCGGTGGTAGCGGCAGGAGGCAGGAACCAACAAGGCAGTTTTCCATTTCATGTCAGCAACCTCGCTACCTCGGCAAGTGACGGCGCTTCCATATCCCGCGCCGACATCAGCGTGACGGGAATCGGCCACGGGATGGCCAGATCGGGGTCGTCGAATGCGATCGCGACATCTTCGGACGGGTCGTGGGGCCGGTCGATCCGATACGACACGTCGGCGGGCTCAGTCAGTGCCTGGAACCCGTGCGCGCAGCCGGCGGGCACGTACAGCGTGAGCTGGGTTTCTCCGGACAGCTCGAAGAACTCCTGGTTGCGATATGTGGGCGAACCATGGCGGAGGTCTACGACAACGTCAAAGACCTTGGCGTAGGAACAGCGCACGAACTTCGCCTCGCCGGCACCCGAGCGAAGATGAAGACCGCGCACAACCCCCTTGCGCGAGTTGGAGATGCTGTCCTGAGCGAACCCGTCCGGGTCGATGCCCACGGAGCGGGCAACCTTCCGGTCGAAGGTGCGGCAGAAGGACCCGCGCTCGTCGACATGCGGACTGGGCTCGAACAGGAACGCGCCAGCAATACCTGGAACCGGAATGGCCTTCACTTGATCTCCCTACGTACGAACACGTGCCCGCTCGGCAGGAGCAGGTTCGGACTCGGCCATTGGAATCAGCGTCGAGGACAGGACGGTGAACTGCTGCTCGAGACGGCGTGCGGCTATCAGGTTCGTCTCCACCATCGCCGCCTCCAGCTGGCCCCGTCGGCTCTCGAGCTCAGTAAACTGCTCGATCAGGCGCTCGACGTCGAGGGAACGGATGGATTGGCAGAAGTCGACCAAACCCATCTCCGCCATGAGCATGTCGTTCTTGGCTGCGTAGCCGATCGACAGCGTGGGTTTCGACAATTTCAGCGCGCACAGCACGTTGTGATAACGCGTGGCGACGACGGTGTCGACGGACGACATCTGCTGCATCAGGTCCGCCAAGGAGGACACCGATTCGGCGACAACCCGCGACGGCTTGAGATCGGGTCGGTGCGCACAGAGGTCGGAGATGATCTCCGTTACTACGCTCTCGTCGACGTGATCGCCCGTGAACAACCGTACCCGGCGATCGTTGTCGACGAGCCATCGGACGAAGCGCTTCATCTTGTCGACGTAGGCGTTATGGATCTCATCGGCCCGCCGGCGGTCGTCGTTCCCGCCATAGTACGCCATGACGCCAACGCCGACGGTTCTTTCGGCGACGGAGACGTCAGGAGGTACCGGAAGCGCGAACGCGAGGTCAGGGTAGACCTCATCGTTCGAGGTGTCGACACCCATTCTCCGCATCGCGTCCCTCGAGAGGGTGTCGCGATAGGACCGGTAATGAGCCAGGCTCGCGGCGGACGTGAACATCCATCTTGTGAGCCGCTGGTGGATGACGTTTGCACCCACGCTGACCAGCGCGACCTTCGTCCTGCAAAGCCGACCGGACACACAGAGCAGGAAGAGTGCGTACGGCGTTGCCCACGGTCGCAGGGGTAGGGTCGCCTCCAGGACACCCATGCCGGGCACGATCACGACGTCGAATCGCCGGACCCACGACAGTGTGCGGATCGCGTCGAGACCTTTCCCTAAGGTCTTCGCGGCGATCGCCAGCAGACCGGACGCCGCCTGATATTCCGAGTGGTACCAGTGCAGGGGGGTGGCGGGGATCCCGTATCGCGCCGTCACCTGCTCCGGCCCAGCGCACAGGCAGCCCAGGACAGCGTCCGGATGCTTGGCCCGGATGAAGGCGAGCACAGCCTCGAACGACCCGTCATTACCGAAGTTACCCGAACCCAGGAGGCCGAAGAATCCTACCCGTGGAGGCGTTCCCGTGGACCGCTTACGTTTTCTTGCGAGACTGCGTCGGATCACGGAGAGCCCCTCTTCCGGCCGGCGACGACCGTGTCGACGTTGACGGTGAGTGGGTCGAGCACCGGAGACGATCGGTCCTCGACCCGCTGGGAGGTTCGGGGGAGGACCCGGCTCACCAGCCATTTCGCCAGGTACCGATAACACTGTCGCTGGTCCGTGGGCGAGAGCCGGGCACGCCGGATTGCCGCGGCGAAACCCCAGACGTAGTCGCCGAGCAGGCGGACGGTCGGGTGCCAGAGCCGGTCCGCCCGGCGCGGGTCCAGGTTGGCGCACCGGGCGCGCTTGGTCGGGTACGCCCGTTCCGCGCGGGCGGGATGGTCACGGCGGAAGTACAGCAGCTCGGGAACCTGGTGAAACGGTCCGTGCAGAGCGATCTCGGCGACGATCGTCCGGTCCGCGTGGTGGTAACTGTCGTGCGGGGCGGTGCGGCGGAGGACGTCCGACCGGATGACACCGTAGAAGTCGTCGCCGCCGGCGGCGAACAGCAGGCTCCCGAAACGCTCCGGCGCTCGCAAGGAGTTCGTGGCCAGCTGATAGTCGAACACCTGCGTGACCCTGCCCGCGCCGTCGATGATGGCCTGCCAGGCGTGAGCGAGCACGACATGCGGATGCTCGTCGAGCGCCTCGACACAGCGCAGGAGCAGGTCCCGGCCGTACAGGTCGTCGTGGGAGGCCCACTTAAAGAGTTCGCCGTGGCTCTGCCCGAACACGAAGTTGTGGTTCGGGGCGGCGCCGATGTTGCGCGGCTGGCGGACGTAGCGGATCCGCGGGTCCTGGGCCAGGTAGCGACGGCAGATGTCGGCGGTGCCGTCGGTGGAGGCGTTGTCGGAGATGATCAGCTCGAAGTCCGCGTAGCTCTGGCCGAGCAGGGCGTCGAGGGCCTCGGACAGGTACTGCTCGCCGTTGTAGACGGGCAGTCCGATGCTCAACCGGGGAACGGCGGTCATGAGGTCCTCGTCACTTCGTGGTTGACCTGCGTCGCGGAGGCGACGGGCGGTTTGGTGGGTGGTGGGGTGGCAAGCTCGCGTAGGCTGGCGCAAAGCTGTGCCCACCACACCACGGCGCCGAACAGGCTGCCGAGAGCGACACCCCAGGCCGAGCCAAGAGCTCCGGCCACCGCAGCGCCGACGAGTCCGCCGATCAGGTAGGCGGCGGAGGCGAGCAACTGGACGCGCAGGCTTTGGCGAGCGGCGCCGAGTGCTCGCAGCCCGACCGCCGCTCCCGAGGAGAAGCCGGCGTTCATCACCGAGAGCGTCGTCGGCAGGATCAGTACGGCCGCGGACTGCCAGACGGAGCCGAGGGCGTACTGGCCGATGTCGTCGGGCAGCAGGAACAGCAGCGCCAAGCCCCACGCTAGAGCGGCGACGGCTTGACCTCCGCCGAGAAGGAGGCAGAAGAGGGGCAGCCGGCGCTGGGACCGGCGGAGGATTCTCGCCGCTTCCGGCACCGCTACCAGGCTGAGGCCCATTAGCACGGCGAGGAACGGGCCGAGCAACAACTGGGCGCCGCGGACGGCTCCGACGTCGGCGAGTCCGGCGATCGCGCCCAGGCCGTACATGCGCAGCTGCGCGCCGCCGCTGTTGCTGAGGTTCTCAACCAGGTAGCGCGGTCCCAGGTCGCGTTGTTGGTGGTACCACGCGCGGACTTCGACCAGCCGCGGGAGGAGCCGGATCTGGACGAATCCGTACGCAGCGGCGACGGCACCGGACAATCCCCAGGCCAGCACGAACCCGAAGACACTCCCACCATCCGCCGCGATGATCACCGCGGGGATCAGGGTCACGGCCCACACGATGTCGTTCGCGAACGCCTTCCGGCCCTGGCCTGCGGCGAAGAACGCGAACCGCCAGCTGTCCTGGAGGAGGAGGCCCGGCAGGACGAGGCCGAGGGCGACGAACGCGGCACCGACCGGGCCGCCGAAGGCGGCGCCGGCGAGGAGGCTGGCGGCACCGGTGACGAAACCAACCAGCAGGGCCGTGCCCGACGTCCGGGACACCGCCGCGCGCCAGGACGCGGTCGAGACGCCGCTGAACCGCACCATCAGGGGGTCGGTGGCGAGCCCGCGCGAGACGTTGAGGACCACACCGTAGGTCACCCAGGCGAGAGTGAAGATCCCGAACCCCGTCACCCCGAGCGAGCGTGCCACGACGATACCCACGGCGAAGTTCGTCAGGCTGGAAACCGCCTGGTCGCCGAGTCCCCAGCTGAGCCGTCCCGCAATGGACCGAACGGTGCGGGAGATCGCGACGGGCCGCGCCCAGTGCCGTCCGCTGCGGGCGTCGAGATCGGGAGAGCTGACGTGGGTCATCGGAGCGGCCTCAGCGCGACCACGTGCGGCGCGGGCATCGGAATCAGGTACTCCGCGCCCCACCCGCCGTCCACCTCGAGCTGTGAGATCACCTCGTCGGCAATGTCCCAGGTCAGGACGAGGACGACGTCGGGGCGGGCGGCCCGGAGGTCGTCCACCGGGCGGATAGGCACGCCACAGCCAGGAATCCGTCGCCCGTGCTTGCCCGGGGCGGCGTCGACCGTGAACGGCAGCAGGTCGGGGCCCACCCGGCTGATGTCGAGCAGGACGGGTGCCTTCGACGGCGCGCCGTAACCGAGCACCGTGCGGCCCTGCGCCCGCTGGGCGACGAGGTAGTCGTGCAGGGCCGCCGCCGACCGGTGGGCGGCGGCGTGCAGACCGGCGAGTCGGCCCAGGTCGTCCACCCCGGCCGCCGCTTCATCGTCCAGAACCACCTTGACCGACGCATCGGCCGGATCGAGGCCGTCGACGGCGCTCGTATGGCGCAGCATCACCTGCAGGCATCCGCCGAACAGCGGGACCTGGCGCACGGAGGCGACCGCGAGACCGAGCGCCGCCGCCAACCTGCTCAACGCGCCGAGCGACAGATACGACCAGTGCCCGTGCCGGACGGTGTCGAACTGGATGTCGACTAACAGCGGAAGGAGATGGTGGAACTCGAGCACCAGCAGCCCGCCCGGAGCGAGCCGCTCGACCCGCTCCGCCAGGGAGCGGCCGATCGCCGGCTCGTGGGCCAAGCCGTGGACGTCGACGACGAACTGGGCGCGCTCGCCGTCGCTGACCGTGCGGCAGCCAGTCGCGAGCAGGTGCGGGAGCCAGGATCCGCCGTGATGGCTGTCGAACTCCACGACCGTGGCGCCGGAAAGCTCGGGATAGTCACGGACGAGATCGTTCACCGACGTCTCGGCATGCGCTCGGCTGGTGGCCGACTCGATGGCCAGCGGCGGCTCCGCGAGCCGAGGCTCGACCGGGCCTAACTGGACCAAGGTGCAGCTCCGGCAGAACCACAGCTCAAGCGGCCAGCGGGGGTCCTCCCCCGGAGTATCCATCGGCGGGAAGTAGTCGGCCCCGGGCTGATGACCCAGGTCGACGACCCGCACGACATCGCCCGAGTCGCACCCGCGGCACCGATGTGAATGCGCGGGACTCCTCATTGGGACTGTGCTCACGACGTCGCCGTGGCCTTGATCGTGGTGAGCGCCTCGGTGCCGTGCTGCCGCGCAGCGAACCGGTCGACCACCAATACCGTTGCGGGTACGATCGCCATGGCCGTGCAGAAGCCGCCGATGGTGTCGGTCGGGTAGTGGGCGCCCAGGGCGACCTGCGACCACGCCATCATTGCGCCGGCCGCGCCCGCCCCGGCGAGGATGAGCAGCACGCCGGGCAGCCTCCCGGCCCGGAGCAGGTCGACAACCAGCAGCGTGACGACGAGTGCCAGCACAGTCGCCGCGGCGGTGTGCCCACTGGGATAGGCGAGGTAGCCACCATGGATCGTCCGGCCGATCACCGGCTTGAGCACCGTGGTGGCGACGCCGGTCAGGCCCGTACCGGCAACGACGACCACGGCCAGGCGACGTCGCCCCAGGGCCAGGCAGGCAACCGCCGGCAGACCCGCCAGCACCACCGTCACGAGGGGCTCGCCGACGAGATCGATCAGCAGGGCACCGGCTCCCGGCTGGGGAAGCAGACTCTCCACCGCGGTCTGGGCCCACCTGTCCGCCCCACCGGCGGCGATGTCACCGGAAAAGTGAACGCCCAGCGCAGTAGCCACCAGGGCAGCGAGGAGCGCCATGAACCCGATCGGCATGCGGAGCGCCGAGGGCACGGCCGGCGAACCGCACTGTCGACGCGGGACGCCATCGCCGGCAGTTGGTGCGAGCTGAGCTCCTGACTCGGCTGAGACGAGGGCAGAACTCACGGTGCCACCGCCGCGCGTATCGGATGCATGTCCGCGGAAAGCTCGCCGGCTGCCTGCCGGTCCGACAGCCTGGTCAGCCGGGTGAACCGGCGGTCGAAGGTGTCCTGCGTGAGTCCGTGCGCGGTGTAAGCGCGATACAGCTCCCGGGCGCCTGCCTCGATCGTCCACTGGGGACGGAACGTCGGGAGCGCGGCGCGGACGGCTGAGAAGTCCACCCGGTAGGACCGGGGGTCCGACCCGTTCTCCCCAGTGATCGCCAATGTGGAACCCGGCACCGTGGCGACCACGGCATCCGCGATCTGCGCCACCGTGACGTTGTTGGCCTCGCTGCCGACGTTGAACGCCCTCTCGTGCACCACTGGGCACGGGGCCTCGAGGGCGGCGAGGAACGCGCCGGCGATGTCGGCGGCGTGCACCAGCGGTCGCCAGGGTGTCCCGTCTGACAGCACGCGCACCACCCCTGTCAGCACCGCATGACCCACCAGGTTGTTCAGCACGATGTCGGCGCGCAGCCGGGGCGAGAACCCGAACGCCGTGGCGTTGCGGAGCGACACCGGGCAGAACCCGTCGTCGGCGAGCGCGAACAACTCGTCCTCGACCCGGACCTTGGACTCCGCGTACGGGGTGACCGGACGCAGTGGAGCGTCCTCGGCGACGAGGCCGTTGCTCCCCGCGGCGCCGTAAACCGAGCAGGTGGAGGCGTACAGGAAGCGACTCACGCCGGCGTCGCGCGCGAGGCCGGCGAGCCGGGTGGACGCGTGCTGGTTGATGTCGTAGGTGATCTGGGGTGCGAGCGACCCCAGCGGGTCGTTGGACAGGGCCGCGAGATGCACCACCGCGTCGAACCCAGCCAGCTGGTCGAGTGTCACATCGCGGAGGTCCGCCACAATGCCCGGCGGATCCTCCGGCATCGGACCCAGCACGCAGTCCGCGAACAGGCCGGAGTCGAGGCCGACGACATCATGGCCAGCCGCCGCGAGAACCGGAGCCATGACCGTGCCCAGGTAGCCCTGGTGCCCGGTAAGCAGAACCCGCACGCCGTCAACCCCTCTCCACAGAGCCACAGGGACCGGCTCCCAGCACGAACTTGGACAGGTGGAACGCCTCGGCGTACCGGGACTGGCACTGCACTCCGCGTACCCGGGCCAGCCCCGCGAAGGTCTCGGTCGAGAACCAACTACGGTTCCGTTGCGACCCGTAATGCTCGTGCAGGAGCGCCACCTTCTCTGAGACCAGATCGACGCTAAGTGGGAGATATGCCTGCGGTTGAGCGAGATCACCGTCCCACTTGAGGATCTCGTAACCCAGCACGAGGTGGTCCCGGAACGCCGTAGGCACCAGGCGCGCCAGCTCACGGTGATCCTGGTGGGCATCGTGCTGTGCGGGGCCGATGATCAGGTCCGGGTCGCAGTCGGCCCGCAAGTCCTCCACGGCCTGCTTTGCCCGCTCCCAGTGGGTCGGAACCCGGCCGTCCGGCAGGTCCAGCACGGTCAGCTCCAGCTCCGCCTTGGGGCAGAAGGCAGCCAGTGCCATCCGCTCCTCCACTTCACGGTGAGTCCCGGCACCGGTGAGCACGAGCGCCGTCACGCGAAGTCCGGGATGCGCTCGGCACAGGTTGAGCAAGCTACCCCCGGCACCGATGGCGATGTCGTCGCAGTGCGCTCCGAGCAGCAGCAGGTGGTCGAGCCGCTCGGGAACCAGGGAGCGCATCACCGGCTCGAGCCTTGGGCGATCAGGTCCTGCAGGGGTGTGCGTTCGGGCCGGTGCTCCCACAGCATCCACGGGCGCCGGCCCGACTCGTAGGCGGCTTCGAGAGCCACCCGCTCCTTGACCGTGTCGGCCGGCTGCCAGAAGCCGCGGTAGGGGTAGGCCAGCATCCGGCCACGCTTGGTCAGCTCGGTGCACGCATCACCGACGAGGTCACCGTTCTCCGGGAGGTGGTCGAACACCTCCTGCCTCAGCACGAAGTAGCCACCGTTCTCCCACAGCGGCATCGTGTCCACCGCGACGATCTCGTCTACCTTCGACTCCTCGCCGAGCTGCACGCAGTGGAACGCCGACTGCGGCGGCACTGCCAACAGCGACGCGCTCGCGTCCGAGGCTGCGAAGCGAGCCACCATGTCGTCCAGCGGGGCGTCGGTGAGCACGTCGGCGTAGTTGGCCAGGAACATCTCCTCGTCCGCGACGTACTCCCGTACCCGACGGAGACGCTCACCGATCGGCGAGTCGAGCCCGGTGTGCACGAAGGTGATCGTCCAGTCGCTGATGTCGGACGAGAGCATCTCGACGCCGCCACCTCGGAGCACGAAGTCATTCGAGGCGGTTTCGGAGTAGTTGAGGAAGAAATCCTTGATGTGGTGCGCACCGTAACCGAGACAAAGGACGAAGTCGGTGTGGCCGAAGTGGGCGTAGTACCGCATCACGTGCCACAGCAGCGGTCGGGGGCCTACCTTGGCCATCGGCTTCGGCACGTCAGCCACCCCATCGCTCATTCGCATCCCGTAGCCACCGCAGAAGAGCACGACCTTCATGGCGAGACAACCTCCAGCGTGGGGATCGGGAACACCAGCCGGCCGCCCCACCCGCCGACGTAGGAGAGTTGCTCTGTGATTTCCGCCCGGAGGTTCCACGGCAGCACGAGCACGTAGTCGGGCCGATCGGCCGCGATGCGTTCGGGTGCGTGGATGGGAATCCGGGTACCGGGAGTGAACCGGCCGTGCTTGTAGGGGTTCCGGTCGACCGTGTAGCGCAGCAGGTCGGTTCGGATCCCACAGTAGTTGAGCAGCGTGTTTCCCTTACCGGGCGCGCCATAGCCCACGACGGTCTTGCCGTCCGCGGCAGCGTCGAGTAGGAAGCGCAGCAGGTCCGCCCGCACCCGGTCGACCGAATCGGCGAAACCCATGTGGCCCTCCACCGTGGACAGACCGGCGGCCTGTTCACGCTCGAGCGCCTCGGCGACCGCCGCCGAGGGTGCGCCCGCGGTCTCGGACGGCTGGGACCAGAGCCGGATGGAGCCGCCATGAGTGGGAAGCAGCTCGACGTCGACGAGTGTGAGGCCGCCAGCCGCCAGTGCCCGCTGTGCCGTGCCGATTGTGTAGTACTGAAAGTGCTCGTGGTAGATCGTGTCGAACTGGGTGCGCTGCACCAGGGTGAGGAGGTGCTGGACCTCGATCGAGACCCAGCCGTCGTCGCGACCAGGGTGCGCAGTCCCTCGGTGAATCCGAGGACGTCGGGGATGTGCGCATAGACGTTGTTCGCTATGACCAGGTCGGCTGCGCCATGTTCGGCGCGGACGGCGGCGCCGGTCTCCGGTGAGAGGAACGTGGTCAGGGTCGGCACCCCCCGCTTCCGAGCGGCTTCACCGACGTTCACCGAAGGCTCGATCCCGAGGCAGCGGATTCCACGAGCCACGGCGTGTTGCAACAGGTAGCCATCGTTACTCGCTACCTCGACCACGAACGATTCCCGGCCGAGGTCGAGCCGGCTGACGGCCTCGTCGACAAAGCGCTCCGCATGCGCCACCCAGGAGGTCGAGAAGGACGAGAAGTACGCGTATTCGGTGAAGGTGTCTTCGGGTGTGATCAGCGGTGGCAATTGCGCGAGCAGGCAGTTTTCGCAGAGCCGCACGTGCAGCGGATAGGTCGGTTCCGGCTCATCCAGCTCGGCGGCGGTCAGGAACCGCTCGCATGGCGGCGTGGAGCCGAGGTCCAGGAACGTGCGCATCCGAGTGGATCCGCACAGTCGGCAGCAGAGCGCCTGACCTTGATTCCGCGAAACGGGGTGCGCCGGCTCCGCAACACCGTCCATGATCGCTGTCATCTGTTTCCTCCATCGGGCTCGCGCGGCTGCCAGCCACAGTCACTATCGACATCGGCCGTCCGGCGGCAGCCGTTACCCCGCAAGCAACACATTCCGTCGCTAGTACGCACCGTTACCTCGCAGCACCGCACCTACCGTCTTCCAGACGATCATCAGGTCCATCGCGAAGGACCAGTTCTCCACGTAGCGCAGGTCGAGCCGGACGGTCTCCTCCCAGGAGAGGCCACTGCGCCCGCTCACCTGCCAGAGCCCGGTGAGCCCTGGCTTCACGAGCAACCGGCGCCGGGCGTCGAATTCGTACTTTTCCACCTCAGCGGGCAGCGGCGGCCGAGGCCCGACCACCGACATGTCGCCGATGACCACGTTGATGAACTGCGGGAGCTCGTCCAGCGAGTAGTGGCGGAGCACCGCGCCGACGCGGGTGACCCTCGGGTCCGTGCGGAGCTTGAAGAGAGGCCCTGAACCCTCGTTCGCTAGCTCGAGCTCGAAGCGCTGCCGCTCCGCGTCGATGACCATCGAACGGAACTTCACCATCCAGAAGCGCCGGCCGGCCTTGCCCACGCGCTGCTGCCAGAAGAACACCGGCCCCCTGTCCTCGAGCTTGACCGCGAGCGCGACAGCGAGGAGGAGGGGTGCGAGCAGGAACAGCGCGAAGCACGCCGAGACACGATCGAGAGCGCTCTTGAGGACCCACCGCACACCGTGGAAAGTCGGCAGGCTGACCCGCAGCATGGTCAGGCCGTACACGGGCGCTACGTGCAGGCGGGGGCCGGTGATCTCCATCAGCGCGGGGGTCACCACCAGTTCGACCATCCGCTGCTCCCACACCCGGCATCCGACGAGGCTGCCGAAGAGGACGATTGCGGTCATGCCCGCCAGTGCGCCGGGCAGGTGACCGGAGAGGCTGCCGTCGGTGAGCACGAGGCCCACCCGCAAGCAGATGGCGATGAGCACTAAGTCGGCCAGCACCACGGCCCGGCGGTAGCGCGACTCCCAGGAGGGAGCTGGCGGGCCGGCGGTCGGCCGCAGGCCCGTCGACCCCAACTCGCTCACCTCGATGTGAGTGGACAACACGCCCTCCGCTGACTGTCCTGGTCCCTGATCATCGACCGTGGTGGAGCGCGCGATTGCCCGGCTCACCGGTTGGGATGAGCGACCAAATCGGCACACCGGGAGGTCCCCGGCTCGTTGCCGGAGACCACCCTCTCCTGTCCATCCTATCGTCACGGAGTGTCGCGCGTTACATCTTTTGGGAACTCGCCATGGGCCACACAGGTGACGTCACGGTGCGTGATTCAGGCATTACCGGACGCGAAAGTGACCGAACGTCAGCAGGAGGGATTCACCGCGCTCGCCTGGGTGATCGTGGCGGTCCTCGTCGGTCTGGTGCTGGCACGGCGATCCGGCTACGCGAGCGCCAAGTGCCGGTGGACCCGGACGAGGAACGCGCCGACCGAGTACTGCTGACGGAGACCGACGACCTGACCGAAGGCGACCGCTGGGACACCCGGCGCTGAGCTGTGCCGCGAATCCCTGGAGCGGTCGCACTTGCCCGCTACTGGACCCGGCTGAGGTCAACGCGCGGTGCGCAGCAGCGGGTCGTGCT
>Ga0136618_10000563_pt1 | contig 12962 bp, 8 predicted proteins | sample AntDrymUQ3302106_2_FD_104805 | JGI IMG/M metagenome (GOLD analysis project Ga0136618, IMG submission 104805) | Polar desert sand microbial communities from Dry Valleys, Antarctica - metaG UQ330 (21.06) | ecosystem: Environmental > Terrestrial > Soil > Desert | place: Antarctica: Dry Valley... | reverse complement strand
GCCGCTGGCTGCTTGCACGACCGGGGCGGCCGGTGGAGCCGGAGGCACCAGCCAGGGCGCAGCTGCGCCTACCGGCGCCCCGCCCGAAGCGGGGGCGCCCGTGCGCAGCCCTGAGCCGTCGGTGTTTCCGCCCACGCCGGTTCCCCCAACCCCGGTGCCCTCACCTACCGTCGCGCCCACGGCCACGCCGGCTGGATCGGCGTGCGGCGGCCGGCCGAAGTGCGAGCGAAAGAGCTCGTAAGTGGCGTCCAGGAGGTGCAGCTGCATCAGCTCTGCCGCAGTACCTGACGCTTCACGATCCGCTGGTGCGCCGCGCGGGAGCCGCCGCCCCTTTTCGGGTGCGGCGCGCGGCCGGTCTCGCCTTGGAGACACCGAACGCCGCGGCGGCCGCGTACGCCGCCCCGATGATGCCGGACGCGTTGAGGTGCTCGGCCGCCTTGACGGGTGCCCTTGTGGTCAGCAGGTGCCCGTACTTGGCGATGTCCTTGCTGACGCCGCCGCCCAGGATGATGAGATCCGGCCAGAAGTAGAGCTCCAGGCGGTCCAGATACTCATCGAACTCACGCGCCCAGCGCTTCCAGCCCAGGCCACGTCGGGTGCGCGCCGCGCCGCTGACTCGTGTCTCGGCATCCTTGCCGTGGAACTCGAGGTGCCCTAGCTCCGTGTTGGGCACGAGCCGGCCGTCGATGAAGAGTGCCGACCCGATGCCGGTCCCGAGCGTCAGCAACAGCACGGTCCCCCCGACACCCTCGCCCGCGCCGTAGGTCATCTCCGCGAGGCCCGCCGCGTCGGCATCATTGATGGCCAGCACGCGCCGCCCGATGACGCCACCGATGAGATCCTCCACGGAGACCCCGACCCAGGCCTTGTCGAGGTTGGCGGCCGTCCGCAGGATGCCCTCGGTGACGACGCCGGGCAGGCCGCAGCCAGCCGGCAGGTCGTCCGGGACCTTCTCCCCGTCGAGGATCTGCCCGACCACCGACGCTACCGTCTGGGCGACGGCTTCCGGGGTCGCCGGCTGCGGTGTGCGCTCGCGCACGCGGTCGGAGGCCAGCTTGCCCGTGGCCAGGTCGACCAGCGCAGCCTTGACGCCGGTTCCTCCTACGTCGATGCCCAGGGCGATGCCTTTGAGCCGGGTGCCGGGGACGGGGATGGGCGGGTCGTCGTGGGTCGGTCGTCGTGCCATGCCAGTCAGGATACGACGCGCCACGCGCCCGCCGGATGCCGCCGGATCGCGCCGGATCGCGCCGGAGGTGGGCGTCCGCGGGACACCAGACGCCCGCTGGAGACGCTACCGTCAGTTCCCATGTCCCGCCCGCATCCTGGCGTCGTCGCCCTCTGGCTGGCGGCCGCTTATCCCATCACGCTCCTCGTGCTGTCCTTGCAGCAGGTGCTGGCGCCGCAGCGGAACGGGCTACTGGCGATCGGCCAGATCGCGGCACCGCACCTCTTCCTGGGCGCGCTCCTGCTGGTGCCCCTCGCGCTCATCGGTCGATCGCCACGGCTGGGCCGGCCCCGGCGAGTGCTGCGCCTGGCGCTGGCCGTGCTGCTGGTCGTCGGGCTGACGCGCTTCCTGCCTGGCATGGTCTCCCTGCCGCCACCCGAGGCCGCCAGCGCGACCGGGATCTCGATCACCAGCTGGAACCGCCAAGCGCTCGACGGCCCCAGCGCAGACGACGTCATCGCCGTCCTCCGGGCGTCGGGTTCGGACATCGTGGCCATCCAGGAGCTTCGACACGACGATGCCGCGCTGATCGACGCAGACCCGCTGCTCGCCTCACGCTACCCGTACCGGGTCCTGCGGCCTCACGGAGGGACGTTCGGGCTGGGCTTGCTCAGCGCTCATCCCATCCTGGTCGAAGGCTGGCGCGACATGCCGCATACGGTCTGGGCTCGCCTGGACCTGGGGGGCGGTCGTGAGACGGTCGTGGTCAACGCACATCCGTTGCCCGGCGCCATCAGGACGCTCGACGGACTGCCGGTGCCCGTGCCGGTGGACTACGACGTGAGCGAGCGCGACACCGCCATCGGCCGTCTTCGCGCCGAGCTGGTGGATCCACTCCTGGCGGACGGGGAGGTGGTCGTCTTGATCGGTGACTTCAACACGACGGTCCGCGAGCCGGCCTTTGCCGAGCTCAGCGCGGGCCTGGTCGACGTTCACGCGTCGGTCGGCATGGGACCAGGCAGCACCTGGCGCCCCGACCGCCTGGAGTGGCTGCCCTTCGGGGTGCTGCGCATCGACCACATGTTCGCCGGCCCGGGCATCCGGCCACAGCGCATCTCCACCGATTGCACGCCCCGTGGCAGCGATCACTGCATCGTCTACTCGGTGCTGGGCTGGGACCCTTGAACGGTCGGGCCGCGTGCCGCTATCCTCCAGCCGTCACCAGACAGCGAACGGGTAGATATCGATGCGCACCTTCCGACCCGGCATCGCGGCATCCTTGATCCTGGTGGGCCTGCTGGCCGCGGCCTGCATCTCCACCGCGCCGGCAGCAACCGACCGCCTCGAGTGTCGCCGTCCCGCCGTCCGTGGTCGCCACCGCGACCGCCGCAGCGCCCACGGCCGGCCCGCCCACGCAGGCTCCCACCGACTCACCCGCCGACGCGCCGACCGACTCACCCACTGATGCCCCGACGGACGCGCCGACGGACACGCCGACTGACACGCCGACTGACACGCCGACCGATGCTCCTGAGCCCACCCAGGACCCCTGGGCGCTCACCGCCGGATACCAGCGCGATTCGATGAATCAGCGCTTCACCATCGAGTGCCCTCCCGGGGGCACCCCCCGTACCGTCTGGGGCACGACCTTCTACACCGACGATTCGTCCATCTGCACGGCGGCCGTGCACCTTGGTGCCATCACCCTCGCATCCGGCGGAGCCGTGACCTATGAGATCGCCCCGGCTCAGGACAGCTACGAGGGGTCCGATCAGAACGGCATCAGCTCACAGGACTACGGTCCCTGGGGCGGCACCTTCACCATCGTCATCGAGTAGCCGCACCGATCGAACCGACCCCCCGAGCTAACCGGAGTGGGCCTCTCGAAGCCGAATGGCTGGCCAGGCATCGCCTCGTCGGGCACTCTTGACCCGCCCGATTCCAGCCAGGCTGACATTTCGGCCCCAATGAGGGCATAAGGCTCGGAGTCTGGCATCGAGCGGTCGCACGATGGACTCGGGCGAGGGCATCCTGAGCGTGGATGGGCTGCTCCTCGCTACCCAGGGTCCGAAGGAGTGTGCCCTCAAGGGCCGTTTCGACAGTAGTCAGCGAGCTTGCGGCTCCCTAGAGCCGTGTATGCCAGCCAGACTGTCATCGGGAGCCGCAACGAGGACGGTGGATGGCCGCTACTCCGAGGTCGATCGCACGGCGGCGACGAACGCATCGATGGCACCTTCCCGTCCAGCGGCGTGTTCACCTCCCCGGCTGCTGAGACGGGCCACACCGTGAAGGAGGCCTGCCCGGCAGGGTCACCCGCACTGGGCGCGAGCGGAAACCAGCACCTACACTTTGCCTCGTGACCTTCGATCAGTACGGCGAGTTCAAGCGACACCTGCCTGACCGTGACCCCGGCGAGACCGAGGACTGGACCGACTCGCTCGATTCGGTCGTGGACACGGCGGGACCGGACCGTGCGCGGTTCATCCTGTATCGCCTGCTGAAGCGAGCGCGCCAGCGGAACATCGGCCTGCCGGCGCTGACCCAGACGCGCTACATCAACACCATCTCGCCCGAGCAGGAGCCGCCCTTTCCGGGTGACGAGGAGATGGAGCTGCGCATCCGGCGGATGGTGCGCTGGAACGCCGTGGCCATGGTCTTGCGTGCCAACACCACGTCCGCGGGCATCGGCGGTCACCTGGCCACGTACGCTTCGGCTGCCACCCTCTACGAGGTCGGCTTCAACCACTTCTTCCGGGGCAAGGAAGCCACGGGCATGGGCGACCATGTCTACTTCCAGGGCCATGCCGCGCCGGGCATCTACGCCCGCGCCTTCCTGGAGGGGCGCCTCAGCGAGGACCAGCTCGACAACTTCCGTCGAGAGGTCTCCGGAAAGGGGCTCAGCTCCTATCCGCACCCGCGCCTGATGCCCGACTTCTGGGAGTTCCCCACGGTCTCCATGGGCCTCGGCCCGCTGTCGGCCATCTACCAGGCGCGATTCAACCGCTACCTCCACGCGCGGGGCATAAAGGACACCAGCCACAACCACGTGTGGGCCTACCTGGGTGACGGCGAGACCGACGAGCCAGAGTCCCTGGGTTCCATCTCCATCGCCGCCCGCGAAGGCCTGGACAACCTGACCTTCGTCATCAACTGCAACCTACAGCGCCTGGACGGCCCCGTGCGCGGCAACGGCAAGATCATCCAGGAGCTGGAGTCGATCTTCCGCGGCGCCGGTTGGAACGTCATCAAGGTCATCTGGGCACGTGAGTGGGACGAGCTGCTGGCCAACGATGTCGACGGCGTGCTGGTCAATCGGATGGGCGACATCCTTGATGGCGACTCGCAGAAGTACTCGGTCGAGACGGGCGCCTACATCCGCGACCACTTCTTCGGTGGTGATCCCCGGCTCACGGCCCTGGTCGCCGACAAGAGCGACGACGAGCTGAAGGCGCTGCGGCGCGGTGGCCACGACTACCGCAAGGTCTATGCCGCATACCGCGCCGCAATGGATCACCGCGGCAGTCCCACCGTGATCCTGGCCCAGACCGTCAAGGGTTGGACGCTGGGCACCGCGGTCGAGGCCCGCAACATCACGCACCAGGCCAAGAAGCTCACCGAGCAGGAGCTCAAGGTCTTCCGCGACCGGCTCCAACTGCCCATCGCAGACGCCAAGCTCAAGGACGCGCCGTACTACCACCCGGGGCCGGACTCGCCGGAGATTCGCTACGTGCAGGAGCGGCGGGCGGCGCTGGGCGGCGCCATCCCGCGGCGCGTGGTCCTGCGCAAGACCTTCGACCTTCCGGCCGATCCGGTCTACGGCGAGTTCATGAGGGGCTCCGGCGCCCAGGAGGTCTCGACCACGATGGCCTTCGCCAAGCTGCTGCGCAACCTGCTGCGCGACAAGCAGATCGGGCGGCGCATCGTGCCCATCATCCCGGACGAGGCGCGCACGTTCGGCATGGATCCGCTCTTCAAGGAGGTCGGCATCTACGCCGCGCTGGGGCAGCTCTACGACCCGGTCGATTCCAACCTGGTGCTCTCCTACCGGGAGGCCAAGGACGGACAGGTGCTCGAGGAGGGCATCACGGAGGCGGGCTCCTCCGCCTCGTTCCAGGCCGCCGGCACGAGCTACGCGACCCACGGCGAGCCGATGATCCCCTTCTACATCTTCTACTCGATGTTCGGGTTCCAGCGGACGGGCGACATGTTCTGGCAGTTCGCCGATGCCCGCGGCCGGGGCTTCCTGCTGGGTGCAACGGCGGGCCGGACGACGCTCAACGGGGAGGGGCTCCAGCACGAGGACGGGCACAGCCCGCTGGTCGCATCGGTCATCCCCAACATCCGCGTCTACGACCCGGCCTTCGCCTACGAGACGGCGGTCGTGGTACGCGACGGCATCGAGCGGATGTTCGGGCAGAGCCCAGAGGATGTCTTCTACTACCTCACGCTCTACAACGAGAACCTGCGCATGCCTGAGCGCCCGGAGGGACTCTCCGACGCGGACATCCTGTGCGGCCTCTACCGCTTCCGCGCCGCTCCGGCGATCGGGGACGATCCGGCACCGCTGCCGGCCGCCACCATCCTGGGCAGCGGCTCCATCATGGGCCAAGCGCTGGCTGCACAACAGCTCCTGGCGGAACGCTTCGGGGTCGCGGCCGAGGTCTGGAGCGCCACCTCCTATCAGCTGCTGCGAAACCAGGCGCTGGAGGTCGAGCGGTGGAACCGTCTGCATCCGGCCGACGAGCCGCGAATGCCCACGGTGTCCCGCCTTCTCAACGAACCCGGCGGTCGTGGGCCCATCGTGGCCGTGAGCGACTACCTCCGAGCCTGGCCCGATCTGATCAGCCGCTGGGTGCCAGGCGGTTCGTGGCGCTCGCTCGGCACCGACGGTTTCGGACGGAGCGACACGCGCGAGGCTCTGCGCCGCTTCTTCGAGGTGGATGCCGCGTCGGTGGCCGGTGCCGTGATGGCGGAGCTCGCGCGGTGCGGTCAGATCGAGCCGAAGCGGGCGGCCGCCGCCGTCCAGGAGCTGGGCCTCGATCCGGAGGCCTCCTTCTCCCTCACGCATTGACTCGGGCTGCCCGGCTGGGCCGGCGCCCACCCGGGCGCGCTCCCCGCTAGGCCCGACACGTGCTTGGTCTCGTCCTCGCCATGGGCCTGTCGCGATGGGGTTCCACGCCTTCATCGCGTCGATGCCGCTGGCCGCGTAAGTTCGTCGGTCATCCTTGCCCCGCTCCTGGCGCTTGCGATCCCTTTCCCGCTCGCGAAGGGGCACCCGCCGACCGATCCTCTCGCACGGCCCGTCTACCGGTGGCTCGAAGGCGAGAACCGACCATCGTGCGCATCGCCGATGCACGCCAAGCGCGACTGATCTGACGCGTTTCGTAGCCGCCCTGAAGCCGACCGATCCTACGGGCGGGCCGCTCGCTGTGGATCACGACTTGCGCGGCGTTCCCCTGGCGCTGCGAGACACCTGCACTCGCAAGGCGATCGCAGCTCTGCACGGGCATGATCGACGCCGATGAAGTCAGGACGGCGTGGGAACCAGCCCTTGCACCCGGTGGGACTGCGGGCCCGCCTGGTTCCACGGAGACCTGCTACTCAGGAACCTGCTGGTGGAGGGGGCCGCTTGAGCGCCGTCATCGACTTCGGGGGTCTGGTGATCGTCGCCAACGTCCGACACGCGATCGACGAAGTCCTCGCCGACACTGATTACGACTTTCGAGAGGCGCCCGGCAGCGGCGGCTCGACCAGGACATCGGCGAGCGGCCTCCGACTGATCACGGGTACGGTCGCGTCGGCTGCCGGATGCCCGACCGGGATGACGACGTAGGCTCGCTCGTTCGGGGGACGGCCGAGGATCTCGGCAAGGAAGCCCATCGGGCTGGGAGTGTGGGTCAGGGTCGCGAGCCCGGCGTGGGCCAACGCGGCCAGCAGGATACCGACGGCGATCCCGACCGACTCACGAACGTAGTAGTGCTTCACCTTGCGTGTTCGGTCGCCCTCGGTGGCGAGGCCGTAGGCTTGCTCGAAGACGACGATCAACCATGGGGCATCGGTCAGGTGCGGCTTGCGCCAGTCGGTGCCGAGCGGGGCCAGCGCCTCCAGCCACTCGGCTGACATACGGTGCTCATAACCGGCGCGCTCTTCGGCCTCGGCCGCTGCTCGGATCCGGGCTCGCAGCTGTGGCTCATCGCCGATGAGCACGAATGTCCAGGGTTGCTGGTTCGCTCCGCTAGGGGCGAGCGCCGCAGCACGGATCGCATCTACGACGAGCTGACGGGACACCGGCGTCCTCGCAAAGTCGCGGATGGAGCGACGACGGCGCATGATGTCCAGGAATCGTTCGGACGCCTTCATGCGATCCTCGTCCGTCATGGGGACGGCTTCGTAGGGAAGGCGATGTGCAGGCATGGCCGCATGGTAGTGCCGACGCCATCGTCAGCGAACGACCGCTGTGGGCGGGCCGAGGGTGGCCTTGGAGCAGGACGACCGGCCGATGTCCGGATCGTCGGCTGGCTCGGCCGCTCCATCCACCCTGAGGCGCGACACTTCGCCTATGAGCAACACCCTGCTGGTCCTGCGCTCCCTCCAGCCGCTCCTCGTCCTGGCACTCGCCGTGTCGGCCTGTGGCGGCGGGCGGTCGACCCCGCAGCCGTCCACTCCTCCATCGTCCGACCCCTCGGTGGCGCCTTCCGCATCGTTCGCCCTGGAGCTACGACCCTTCGCCGAGGGACTCGCCAGCCCGACATTCCTCACTCACGCCGGCGACGGATCTGGGCTTCTCTACGTGGTCGAGCAGGAGGGGCGAATCAGGACCGTGGACCCTATCGGCACCGTCGGCGAGGCGCCTTTCCTGGACATCGCCGACCGCATCGTGGCGGGCGGCGAGCAGGGCCTGCTCGGCCTGGCCTTCCATCCCGACTATCCGGACGACGGCCGCTTCTTCGTGATGTACACGGCGGTCGACGATGGCGCCAACACCATCTCGGAGTTCACGACCGCCGACGGCACGGCCGATCCAGCCTCCGAGCGCATCATCCTGGCCATTCCCGACTTCGCCGGCAACCACAACGGCGGGATGGTCGCCTTCGGGCCGGACGGCTATCTGTACGTCGGTACCGGCGACGGTGGTGGCGGCGGCGATCCGCAGGACAACGGCCAGGACAACTTCGCGCTGCTGGGCAAGATGTTGCGCATCGACGTGAACGGACCTGCGGAGGGCGAGACGCCCTATGCCATTCCCGCGGACAACCCTTTCGCGGACGGTGCGGCGGCCGCGCCCGAGGTCTGGGCCATCGGCCTGCGCAACCCGTGGCGCTTCACGTTCGACCGAGAGATCGGAGACCTGTGGATCGCGGATGTGGGTCAGGGCCAGTGGGAGGAGGTCAACGTCGAGCCGGCCGGGCAAGGCGGCCGAAACTACGGCTGGAACACGATGGAGGGACCGGACTGCTTCGAGGCGGAGTCTTGCGACCAAGCGGGCCTGACGCTGCCGGTCACGGCATATGAGCACGGCCAGGGCGACTGCACCGTGGTCGGCGGCTATGTCTATCGCGGCCAGGCGCACGCCGAGCTACAGGGCCAGTACCTCTACGGCGATTTCTGCAGCGGTCGACTCTGGAGCCTGGACGCCGCCGCCGCCATCGCCGAGGGCCCGGCCGAGCCGACCGACCGGCTCCAGGCCGGCATCTCACTCTCGTCGTTCGGGCAGGACGAGGACGGCGAGCTGTATGCGGTCGATCTGGCCGGGACGCTCTACCGGATCGTCGCTGCCGGTGAGGGCGGCGAGTCAGGAGCGATCGACTAGGATCAGGCCGCCCGGCTGCCCGTCGGCGCTGTCGCCCGTACCATGCTCAGCATGCCTCGACTGACACTCTCCGCCCTCGCGCTCTGCGCGCTCATCGTCGTCTCCGCCTGCGGTGGCGGCCCATCCGCGACCGGGACCCCGTCCGCAGGCGGCTCGTCCGCCACGGCATCGCAGGCCCCGTCGGTCTCACCCTCGGGCGGCGCGGATCCGTCTGGCAGCCCGATCGGGTCGATCCCGTCCGTCGCGCCCTCGACATCGGACCCCGCGAGCCCTGCGCCCTCGGGCGAGCCGACCGGCGACCCTACGGGCGACCCGACCACCCGCCCCAGCGATCCGCCAGCCACCGGCTTCGACCCGCGTCGCGTCCAGCTGGCCCTTGAGGAGGTCGTCACCGGTCTCGACTCACCGGTCGCCGTGACCCACGCCGGCGATGGCAGCGGGGCGCTCTATATCGTCGAGCGCGCCGGCCGCATCCGCGTGCTCCAGCCTGATGGCTCGCTGGCCGATGAGCCGTTGTTGGACATCAGCGACCGGGTCGATACCCAGGGTGAGCGCGGGCTCCACTACGTCGCCTTCCACCCGGAGTTCGAATCGAACGGGCGCTTCTTCGTCCACTGGACGGACGGGAACGACCGCTCCTTCATCCAGGAGTACACCGCCGAAGGGCAGGGGACCGTGCCGCGAGACTCGTCCCGGGACGTCCTGCGCATCGATCATCCCGAATGGAATCACAAGGGCGGCTGGATGGGCTTCGGGCCGGACGGCATGCTCTACATCGCGGTCGGTGATGGCGGCGGCAACTCCCCGGGCGACCCCTTCGGCAACGGTCAGAAGCGCACCGAGCTGATGGGCAACATCCTGCGTATCGACGTGGACGGGGAGGGGGCTTACGGCATCCCGGATGACAACCCGTACGCCGGCGCTGGCGAGGGACGCCAGCCGGAGATCTGGGCATACGGGCTGCGCAACCCCTGGCGGGCCAGCTTCGACACGGAGACCGGCGCGCTCTGGCTGGGCGACGTGGGACAGGACACCTCGGAGGAGATCAACGTCATCCCGCCCGGGGAGGGAGGCGTCAACTTCGGCTGGTCGGACATGGAAGGCACGCGCTGCCATCTGGAGCCGGACTGTGATCCCGCCAAGTACGTCCTGCCGGTGACGACCTACGGGACTCGAGACGAGGGTTGCGCCATCACCGGCGGCTACGTCTACCGCGGGACGGCCAGTCCGCTGCTCACCGGTGCCTACCTGTTCACCGACTACTGCAGCGGCGAGATCTGGGGTTTGGACGCAGCCACCGGGCTGGGGACCGGCGAGGCCGAGTACCGTCGCCTGCTGCGCACCGACCATCTCGGTGTCTCGATGGGCGAGGACGAGGCGGGCGAGCTCTACCTGGTCGACTTCGCCGGCGGCATCTACCGCATCACAGCCACGGAGCGGTAGCGGGACTCAGCGCGGCGCCGGCCAGCCCTCGGCGATGAGGTTGGCCACGGCCGCCGTCCAGCCTGCCTGCGCGTCGGCGCCCAGCCCTTCGCCGGTATCGCCGTCGTAATACTCCCAGAGCCGGCCCGTCTCGAGCCACTCCCGCTCCACGTTCGTGACGACGCGCTGCCGGATGTCCGTGGCCAGCGTCGGGTCAACCTCCGTGAGCGCGTCGACCAACAGCAGTTGCAGGGGCACCCAGACCGGGCCCAGCCAGTTGGAGTTGACGCCTCGGGCCGCGTAGCCTGGTTCGTAGACGGGGCTCGAGGCATCCAGGCTGCGGATCCCGCCCGGGGATAGGAAGGCGTCCTCGTCACGCAACGCGTCCAGGATCCGAGGCAGGCGATCCGCCGGCACGATGCCGGCCACCAGCGGGATGAGGCCGCTGTAGGAACGCACCGTGAAGAGCCGCTCCGTGCTCGTGTCGAGGTCGAAGTAGAAGCCGCGCTCCTGCTCCCAGAGATGAGCGTTGACGGCGTCAGCGATGACCGAGCGGTCAGTGCGGTAACGCTGCGCGGCGGCCGGATCGCCCAGCTCATCGGCCATCCGTGCCAGGTCCGCGGCGAAGAGCGCCATCCAGGCAGAGGCGTCGGCCTGCGCCGCGGCATTCGGCCGGGGGAGGTTGTCCATGCCCATGAAGCCGCCCGTGAAGAGGCCGCGCGGTCCGATGGCCAGCGTCTTCCACCAGTAGTCGTACTGTCGCTGGAGGCTCGCGTAGAGCTCCTCGAGGAAGGAGCGATCGGCGCCGGCCTGGAAGACTCGCCATGCCGCCCAGGCGAAGATGGGCGGGCACTCGACGTCCATGACCCACTCGGCGCAGGGCACGTGTCCGTCCGGCTGCTGCCAACGGTCCGACAGCAGGAAGCGGAGCTGGTCGGCGCCCAGCTGAGGATCGATGAGTGCCGCCGTGACCGCGTGGAAGGCGCTGTCCCACGAGGCGATCCAGGGGTACTCCCACTTGTCCGGCATGATCAGGACATCGCGTGCGTCCACGCGGCCGGCCCACTCGGGCGCGACCCCGCTCGTGCCGTCCCAGCGGTAGAACGACTCGCTCCAGAGCAGGCCCATCAGCGCCTGACGGTAGAGCGGCTCGTGGGCACCGACCTCGCCTGAGAAGATCTCCATCGCTTCCATGGCGCGCAGTTCGAGGACCTCCGTGGCACGCTCCAGAGCGACCGTCGCCCTGGCCATGGCCGCGCCGTCGGTCTGGCCACTGCCGCTACCGACCTCGACGGACGCCTCGGGCTGCCCAGCTGACTCTGCGATGCCGATGATCACATCACGCGACTCACCGGACGCCATCTCCAACGCGTACGAGAGCAGGCCGATGTGGCCGCTTCCTCCGCCGTGGAGGCCGGGACCGCGGAGACGCTCGTCCAGCGCGGAACGCTCCGATGTGATGAGCCAGTCGTCCACTTCGTCGCCGGCGATCGCGACGCGCGACGACTCGCCGTGGAGGATCAGCCCGCCCGTCTCCGCGGTGACCGGAGCGTCCTCTGCCAGCCAGCCCTTGAGGACCAGGTGGAGCGTTCCCGGATCGGCGCTGGTGTTGGTGGCCGTCGCCCGCAGGACCATGGTCTCCGAGTCGATCTTGGCCGATTGCAGCTCGATGGAGAACCGCGGCTGCTCGAAAGGGTAGCGATAGGTCATCCGTTCGTAGGAGTGGGTGGGGCTGCTTTCGTGATGGACGCGGTCTTCGAGGATCGTCTCGCCGTTCACGCCCTGCGGGTTGCTTGCCCCGTCGAAGCGCTCCGTCACGCGCGGCTCTTGACCGTCCCAGAAGGCCCAGCCGATGCGAAACTCGCCTTGGTCGTCAGAGAGGCCGGCGATGCCGTCATCGAAGAAGCGGTACTCGTCGTCGGATGCGGTCGTGGCGCTTCGGCCCCAGCCATTGCCGTTCAAGTCCTCGCGGGGCGTGCCCCACTCCCGCTCCGAGAGGTACGTGCCCCAGCGCCGGTCGAGCTGGTGCCAAGGGGTCAGACCGGCAAGGTCCGGCTCCGGCGGGCGCGGCTGTGTGAGGGCGACCGCGGTGCCGAGCCCCAGGACCGTCGCCAGGACGATCGCGATGAGGATCACGCCGCGCCGCCTTCTCAGCGGCGGCTTCGTTGGGGCCTCCCGGGGACCGTCAGCAGGCGACTGCGTTGCCACGGATCGAGGGTAGCGTGCCAGCTCAGTCGAGGATCTCGGATCAGCCGTGCACCGCTTGGAACGCCGGACGTGCGAACTGACCCTTGGAGCCGCGGGAGCCTCGCCAAAAGCGGTGTCGCTTCGGCGCCCGTGGTCGGTTCGCACGTGACCTGTTTCGATCGACCGCTGAAGCGGCTTGCCGCGGCGCTTGGCCGGATCGCGGTGTCGTACGAGGGTCAGTTCGCTCCTCGGACGTGCCAAGCACCACGGGCTGTGCCTCGCCGCGCGGCCGGTGCCTCTGCCTCAGGACCTCATGCGGCGGGTGCCTCGCCGCGCGGCCGGTGCCTCTGCCTCAGGACCTCATGCGGCCGGTGCCTC
>Ga0136618_10000562_pt1 | contig 12962 bp, 16 predicted proteins | sample AntDrymUQ3302106_2_FD_104805 | JGI IMG/M metagenome (GOLD analysis project Ga0136618, IMG submission 104805) | Polar desert sand microbial communities from Dry Valleys, Antarctica - metaG UQ330 (21.06) | ecosystem: Environmental > Terrestrial > Soil > Desert | place: Antarctica: Dry Valley... | reverse complement strand
AGTCTCGACCGACGTGGCGACGGTGACGGAGCGCAAGCCGGGGGTGTGGTTGGCGAGGGCGTTCCTGCCGCCGTCGGCCGACGGGCCCGGTCGCCAGGTGGCCAAGACGTTCCGGGGCCCGAAGAAGGCGGTGCGCGCCGAGGTGGCCATCTGGGAGGCCGACCTGCGGGGCCGCCCGGCCGCGAGCATCGGGGCGACGGTCACCGACCTGCTCACGATGTGGCAGGAGGCCCGGGCCGCGGAGTGGCAGCCCACGACCGTGCGCGACCACCGAAGCCGGGCGGCCCGCATCACCGACGACCTCGGCACCGTTCGCCTGGTCGACCTCGACCCACTCCGCGTTGACGCCTGGATCCGCCAGCTCCGCCGTCGGGGTGTCGGAGTCGGCGCCATCCGGGGCCGGGTGTCGACGCTGAAGGCGGCGTGCGGGTGGGGCGTCTCCCGTCGCCTGCTGCGCTCGAACCCGGTGGCCGACGCCGCCCCTCGGCTCGGCTCCGGTCGCCGCTCGGCCCGCCCCGAGCCCGAGCAGGTCGTCGCGTTGCTTCAGGCCGCCACTGCCGAGAGCGCCCGGGCTGGCCTGGCACTGCGGCTGGCGGCGGTAGCCGGCGCCCGGGAGGCCGAGCTCGTCGCCCTTGCCTGGGACGACCTCGACGGCGACGTGCTGCACATCGGCCGCCAGCGCCACGGCCTCGGCGGCGTCGTGGTGCGGAACCACACGAAGACAGGCGGCGGGCGCACGGTCACCCTTGACGCCGGCACCGTGGCGGCAATCGCGGCCCTGAGGCGCAAGGCCGACGAGCTCGTCGGCGCGCCGACCACGTGGATGCTCGCCGAACCGGGAGCTGCTGACCCGCCGTCGCCGCGCTGGCTGTACGACGTGTTCATGCGAGCGGCGAAGACGGCTGGCATCCCAGCCGGTCGGGCCGAGGGCTTCGTGCTCCACGACCTCCGGCACTGGGCCGCGAGCACGGCGCTGCGGGATGGGCACGACCCCGTCACCGTCGCCACCCGCCTCGGCCACTCCCCCGACACGCTCCTGCGGGTCTACGCCCAGGAGATCGAGCAGGGCCAGGTCGGCGTCGCCGCGTCGCTCGCCGCCAGGCTGGACGGTTGAGCCATGCCCGACGACCTGATCCCCATCGAAGATCGGCTCCGGTCGGGTGAAATCCTTGACCCGACGGCGAGCCTTGTACTGCGAGGCTCGCCGCTGACCATCGGAGGCGTGCTCGCAAACGCCGAGCGGACCCGGCGGCGGCTCTCGTTGGCCGGCGAGCCCTTCGTGGCGATCTCGGTTGACGTGACGATCGCCGGCTGGGATGTCCACGCCATTCTCGCCCGTCGCCTCGCCACCCGCCGCAGCTACGCACTGGCCCGAGCGGGCGACCTCTCGCGGAAGGCTTCGCGCTCGCTCCGACGTTCAGCGCGCCGCATTACAGCCTGATCCTCCCCTCATATACTTGGAACATCGCAGCGCGCCTCATCGAGGCGTTCGGCGAAGTGAAGCCAAACCCGCACTACAGACCGAGGAGGGAATCATGACGAGCGACAACGGCATCGTCGTGACCATCCCGGCCGACGTTCAGATGATCGACGAGACCGGCTACGTGTGGACGTTCCTCCACGAGGCCTCCGAACCCGACCGTGTCTTTCCGGGCGCGCTCATCGTGGCAGGCGATCCCGTCGAGCCCTTCCTGGCTCGCGTGGTCGACATCGTCGATGGCCCGCGAGGAACATCGGTCGTGCACCTCGACGTGCTCGGCGTTCCCGAGGACATGGTCGACGAGCTCCGGCACGCCCACCTCCTGCCGCAATAGCCCGCACTGGGTCACCCGGTTGGGTCGAGCCCGACGATCAACGCCAGGTCGACGCGGCGGACGAGCAGCCGGCTCCCGAGGCGCACGGTCGGTAGCCCCGAGGCGCCGTGGGACCAGCGCCACTCCTCCGCGAGCTTGTACGCCGAGGTCCGGCTGATCCGCAGGACGGCGGCGGCCTCTCCGACGGTGAGCATCAGCGGCAGCCCGCCGAGCGTGGCCACGTCGATCGGCATGGCCATGCCTGTCATCGCGTTCACCTCCGTCGACTTGATCGAATCCCCTACTCGTATACGGCCCGCGTTCTCGCCCGAGCGCGACAAGGATTCTCAATACCCACCATGAGCGTCCGCCGGCACTCAACGCCCTCTCAGAGCCACCCCTGCAACCTGACACAGACTTGCACCTATCGATGGCGATAGGAACGAAGCCCAAATCGGGCGCGGCGGCGGCTCACTCGGTCGGCGGATGCTCCTCGAAGGCTCGCTGGGGGCTCGGATCCTCTCATAGCCAAACTCAGAGATCTCTGTAGCGACCCGGGCGGTCCCTCCGCAGAACGGGATGTGCGAGCCTTGAGGCTCTGGATTCGTCTAGTACACTAGACATGATGACGGGGAGGGACGTGTTGCGGATCATCGAGCGCAGAGGATGTGCCCGGGTGCGACAGCGCGGCTCTCACGTCATCGTTCGCTGCCCTGGCGGCTGTCAGACCGTCGTTCCCGCACACAGCGGGCAAGACATCGCGTCCGGCACGCTGCGAGCCATCGAACGTGTACTCGAACCCTGTCTCGGCAAAGGATGGCTGCGATGAGCCCGAAGAAGAACTATGTCGCCGTCTACGAACGCGACGACACCGATGACGCCTGGAACGTGCACATCCAGGGCCTCGACGGTTGCCAGACCTACGGCCGCAGCCTCCGCCAGGCCCAGGCCCGCATCCGCGAAGCGCTCGCGGCGTGGCTCGACAAGGAACCAGATGCCCTCGTCGTCCACGATCAGCTGCCCGCCTCGCTCAAGGCAGTAGCGGCCAACGTGGCTCGAGCGAGGCGCGACGCCGACCTGGCAGGCACCAAGGCCCAGCGGCAGACCATCGAAGCGGTCAAGAAGCTCACCCGGCTCGGCCTCAGCCGCCGCGACGCCGCTGAGCTGCTCGGGCTGTCCCACCAGCGGGTCCAGCAGCTACTCGAAGCGAGCTGAAAAGACCACCCAGTGGAGGCATCGACTCTCTTCGACAAGTCATTGGCCTCAGCGGCTCCGGCCGCCGCCGGGCGCAGTCGTGGTGTCGGATGCAGCCCACGACGAGGCACGGGAGCAGTGGTGGTCGTGGCGCCGCCTCCCTCGCCGGGAGCTGAAGGGCGTCGGCTCGGTCGCGGCGTGGGAGGTCACGGGAGCTCTGTGACGGCAGGAGTGGTGGGGCAGATCAGCACTCCCGGCGGCTACGTGGTCGTCGGCAGCGCCGGTGGCTCCCCGGTGAGGTTGACCTGCTCGGCCACCTCGGTGAGCTTGATGTTCTGGTGCTGGGACGAGCGCCGGAGGAGATCGAACGCCTCGTCGTCGGTGACGTGCTCGCGGGCCATCAGGATCCCCTTGGCCCGGCCGATCAGGTCTCGGGTAGCGGCCTTGCGCTCCAGGAGCTCTTCCCGGTGCGCCGAGCTCATCGCCACCGCCGCATGGGTGGCGAACACCGCCGCCAGGGCCACATCGGTGGTCCCGAAGGCGTGCGGCCTGGTCGCGTAGAGGTTCAGAGACCCCATCGTGTTCTGCTCGGCGAAGAGGCGGAGCGACAGGATGCTGCTGACGCCGGTTGCCTCCCGGGCCCGAGCCGCGAACCTCGGCCAACGCTGGTCGGCCACCAGGTCGCCGACCAGGAACACCTGGTGCTCCCGGATGGCGTCGAGGCAGGGGCCTTCGTCGACCTCGGACTGGATCTCGTCCAAGATGCGGGGGATCTCGTTGGTGTGGGCAGGTGAGGTGATGCGCCGCCCCTCGATCAGGGAGATCCCGGCGAACTCGCACGCCTCCAGGCTGTCGACGGCCAGCCTCACGATGGTGTCGAGGGTGGTCTCCGTGTCATGGTCGGCCAGCAGCGTCCTGGCCACCTCGCCGAACGTCTCAGCGATCCGGACGACCTCCTCGTCGCGGCCCGATGCCATGCAACGAACCCTACGTCGACCGCCTGGCGGCCAGCCGGGCCGGCCTCGGAGCGCCGTCGGCGTCGTCGGGCGCCACCATCCCACGTGTCAAGGGACACCCACCCGCGGTTGGGCCGGCCGGGGCACCGGACCTAGCCTTGCCCTCCATGGCCACCAGCCGTTCCCGCCGCACCGATGACCCTCGGCCGAAGGCCAACGTGCTGCCCCTGCCCGGCCTCGGAGCCACCCACAGCGAGCTGGCCCGGGAGGCCGCCACCACCCGCTGGACGAAGGTGCACGGCCACGACGTGGCCTACCGCCAGGCTGGGTCTGGCCCCGTGCTCGTGATGATCCACGGCATCGCCGGGAGCTCCGGCACCTGGGTGCCCCTGATGCCGCTGCTCGCCGAGCGCTTCACCGTCATCGCCCCCGACCTCCTCGGCCATGGCGAGTCGGCCAAGCCTCGCGGCGACTACAGCCTCGGCGCCTACGCCTCGGGGATCCGGGACATATTGGGCGTCCTCGGCCACGAGCGGGCCACCATCGTCGGGCACAGCCTTGGTGGTGGCATCGCCATGCAGTTCGCCTACCAGTTCCCGCAGATGGCCGAGCGCCTCGTGCTGGTGGGCAGCGGCGGCCTCGGCAAGGAGGTCAGCCCCCTGCTGCGAGCCCTCAGCGTGCCGGGCACGGAGTTCATCCTCCCCCTCGTCCTCGCCCCGCAGATCCACTCCTTCGCCAGCTCCATCGGTGCCGCCTTCAGGCGGTTCGGGTTGCGCACCGACCCGTTCATGGGCGAGGTCTGGGGCTCGTGGCGCCGGCTCACCGACGTTCGTGCCCAGCGGGCCTTCATCCACACCATCCGGGCCGTCATCGACGTGTCCGGACAGCGCGTCAGCGCCCGGGACCGCTTGTACCTCGCTCACGAGATCCCAACCTTGATCATCTGGGGTGACCGCGACCAGGTGATCCCCGTGGCCCACGCCCACGTCGCCCACGAGCTGATGCCCGGGAGCCGCCTCGAGGTGGTGGAGGGCGCCGGCCACTTCCTCCCCATCGAGCGCCCCGAGCTCCTCGACACCCTGCTGCGCGACTTCATGGCGACCACCAAACCCGCCAACGTCAGCCCCCAGCGCTGGCAAGAGGTGCTCACCAGCCACGCCTGATGAGAGATCTGTGTGCTCTCACAACCGCCATGCGGTGGTCAGCGCCCACAGATCTGGTGGTCTTGGCAGCTACGACGGCGCGACGCGGCGGCGGGCTCGCTCGACTCGGCCGAAGAGGGCGACGAGGCCGGCGAGGATGACGCCAGCACCACGATCCACAGCGGGCGCTCGAGCCACCAGCGGCCACTGGGCTCGGTCTCCTGGCCGAAGCCGAGGGGCCAGAGCACGAGGATGGCCATCAGGTAGGCGGTCATGTGCCAGAGGAAGAGCGTCATGATCCAGGCGTTGCCGGCGATGGTGGCCTTCCACGGGCCGGGCTGTTGCAGCCACGCCGTCAGCCGGGGGCGCAGGAGCAGCATCAGGCCGATGAGCCACAACCCCACCAGCATGAAGCAGATGGTGGGTGGATAGGCGTTGGACACGCTCTCCACATCGGTGCCCAGCAGGCTGCGGGGATAGTGACCGATGCCGGGGAACCAGGCGAAGCGCTCCTCGCCGGCCAGCCGCCACACCCATGGGTTGGTGGCCAGCACCAGTCCCCCGAGGCCGACGACGACCATGCCCCACAGCGCCCGCCGGGGCCACCGGTCGACGCTGCCGTCGCCGTAGAAGTGACCGAGCTGGTGGGGGAGCAGGAGCACGAACACGACGTTGAGGTAGCGGATGCCGTCCTGCTCGCCGAGGAAGCCGATGGCGTCCGAGACAACGGTGCCCACGACCATCACGATGGGGACCGCCCACCGGAAGCGCCGGTGCAGGGCGATGGTGAGCGGGCTCAGGCACACCACCACCAGGTAGACGCCGAGGAACCACAGGGGGCCGAACGGGATGGTCTGGCCCGGTGGGCGCACGCCGCGCAGGAGGTCGACGCCGGCGATGCTCGGCCCGGCTGATGCTCCCGTGTCGGTGAGGTGGAGCACTACCTGCACCACCGCCCACACCGCCAGCAACACCGAGGCCGGGAGCAAGAGGCGACGGGCGCGGTCGCGCATGAACGCCAGTGCCGAGTCGCCCCGGCGGCGGGCCGAGTCGTAGGCGACCAGGTTGGCGTAGCCACCCACGAAGAAGAAGATCGGCATGACCTGGCAGACCCAGGTGGCCAGCCACAAGCCCGGTGCCTTGCCGACCGCGCTGGTGGACCGGATGACGCCGCCGTCCCAGGAGATGATGGCGATGGTCCAGTGGCCGACCACCACCACCAGGATGCTCAGGGCCCGGAGGAAGTCGACGTAGCGATCTCGTGTGGCTGGCGTGGCGCCGGCCAGCTCGTCGATCCCCACGGCCGCCATCGGGTCAGACCGTAGGCGAGCGCGGCTCAGACGCCTCGCACGCCGCGCAGCCCGCGCCAGGCGAGGTCGGCCACGAGGCGGGCGAGGTCCTCGGCCGGCTCCTCGGCCCCCTCCGCCATCCAGAGCCGGCTGGTGCCCTCCGCCAACCCCACCAGGCCATGGGCCAGCTGGCGACGTTGGTCGCCGGTGAGGCCCTCGACATCGATGAGGGTGGCGATGGCCTCGGCGATGGCGCCTTCCACCTCGGCCACCTGGGCGGCGAACTCCTCGTCCCGTCTGGTGCCGCCGCCGAAGAGCACCCGGAAGGCGGCCTCGTTGGCTTCGACGAAGCGGAAGTAGGCGATGAAGCCGAGCTCGACCTGCTCGTGGGGCGACTCCGCGGCCGTGGTCGCCTTGGTGATGGCGTCGAGGAGGTGGGCGCCGACGTCAGTGAGCACCTCGCGGTAGAGGTCCCGCTTGGACCGGAAGTGCTGATAGAGCACGGGCTTGGTGACCCCGGCCGCGTCGGCCACGTCGTTCATGGAGGCGGGGTAGAACCCTTGCTCGCCGAACACCACCAGGGCCACCTCGAGCAGCTGCTGGCGCCGACGGGCGGCGGGCAGGCGGGCGGAGTGGGGGCGGGTGGCCACCCGGTCGAGCGTAGGCCGGGATCCGTGCAGGAGACCGACGGACCGGCGTGGAACCCCTGTTCGTGCGACCCCCCAAGCAGACCCCTGCGATGACCGCCCGGCGCCCGCCGGAGCCGTTCCGGCCGCTCCCGGCCCGGAAGGTCGGCGTCTCCTTGCTGGCCGTCCAGGCCCGCCGGCGTCGCTTCACGAACTCCCTACCGCCTCGGGCGGGAGAGAGCGGAGGCTGGTAGCCCGCCCCCTGGGCAGACGCCTCCTGTCGCAACGGGAGGACCGGCCGCTGGGGGTCGGTCCTCCCTGCGCGCTTCAGTGCTGGTGCGTGATCAGGCTCCGGGCCACCTCGCCCTGCTGCATGGCGGTGAACGCTTCGTTCACGCCGTCGACGCCGATCTCGCGGGAGACGAGCTCCTCGAGCTTGAGCTTGCCCTCCTTGTAGAGCTTGATGAGCTTCGGCACATCCTCCCGGACGTTGGCGGATCCGTACCAGCAGCCCTTCACGGTCTTGGCCAGGTACAGGAAGGTGAAGGCGGCGTTCAGGTTGAGCATGACGTCCATGCGGGGCACGCCGACGAGGATCGCCTCGCCGCCGTTGCGCGTCATGTTGATGGTCTGCTCGATGGTCGGGCCGAGGCCGATGACCTCGAAGGCCACGTCCACGCCTCGACCGTCGGTGAGGCTGGTGACGTTGGTGACGACGTCGCCTTCGTCAGCCTTCACGAGGTCCGTGGCGCCGAACTGCTCGGCCATCTTCAGCTTCGAGGAGAACATGTCGACGGCGATGATCTTGCTGGCGCCGGCGATCTTGGCGCCCTGGATCACGTTGAGGCCGACGCCGCCGCAGCCGACCACGGCGACCGAGTCGCCGGGCCGGATGTTGGCTGTGTTCAGCGCCGCGCCCACGCCGGTCAGGACTCCGCAGCCGATGAGGGCGGCGTAGCGCAGGTCGACGTCGTCGTCGATCTTCACAAGGGAGATCTCCGGCACGATGGCGTAGTTGCCGAAGGTGCCGCACATGGCCATCTGGCGCAGCGGCTCACCCTCGAGGGTCAGTCGAGTGGAGCCGTCGAGCATGCCGCCGGCCGCGGCCATGGCGCTCTTCTCGCACAGGAAGCCCTGGCCGCGGTCGCAGTAGTAGCAAGAGCCGCAGGCGGGCACGAAGGACAAGACGACGTGGTCGCCTGGCTTCACCGTCGTGACGCCCTCACCGACCTCCTCGATGATGCCGGCGCCCTCGTGGCCCAGAACGATCGGCGGGGGGAGCGAGATGGTGCCGTTCTGCACCGAGAGGTCGGAGTGGCAGACCCCCGACGCCACGATCTTCACCTTGGCCTCGCCGGGGCCCGGCGAGGCGATCTCGACGTCGTCGTGGACGTGGACGTCTTCGCCGACGCCCTTCAGCACTGCTGCGGTGATCATGGACTTCCCCCTGAGAGATGACGAGTGGTGAGCGTGCCACCGCCCTCTCCACGCGGCAACACGAGAACGATTCTTGCTCAGAGGCCGCGCTGGCGATCGTCCCGCTCTGCTGCCTTGACGGCGTAGCCGAAGACGATGGCCGGCGCGAGCACGAGCGATCCCGTCACCAGGCAGCCGATGATCATCGATCGCACCAAGCCGTCGAAGCCGGTGGCGAAACCCACCCCGAACAGGATCATGGCCACGCCGAACAGTCCGTACCCGACGCGCTGGCCCACCGCGACCAGCTTGGCGATGCGGGCGCGGCGGGCCCGCACCGGATCGATGCTGGCCCCTCCCATCCGATCAGCCTCGTTCATCCCCACCGGGCCGACGGCATCCGAGTCGGGCTAGCCGACCAGCTCGGGCGCCGAGGTCGGTCGCGGGTCCGAGGCGAGATCGATGGTGGCCGAGCCGCCCGCCGGAGCGTCGCCCGAGCTCGCCCGATGGCCGGTGTCTGTGGTGACCGATCGCCGCCGGGGCCGCCGTCGGCTCAGCTCGCGCACGGCGTCGCCGGCGCCGGCCAGGACGATCAGATCGCCGAAGGACAGCACCTCGCCGAGCGGTCGCAGGGGCAGGGCGTCGCCGAGGACGCCGAGCACGTCGCGGTCGGTCTCGAGGTGGCGGGCTCCCCGCAGCTCGGTGCCGACCAGTCGTCGGGGGCAACCAGCCCGGCCCGCACCAGCGCCCCCGGCCGCACGGGCATCCCCCCGTCCATTGCGACGGGCGCCAGGTTGACGAGCAACCCGAGCCCCACCACGGCGATGCCGGTGACGTGCCGGTTGGTGACGGCGAAGGCGATCAACACCACCAGGGAGGCCGCCAGGCTGAGGATGGCGACGTTCCCGTCGAACAGGAGCGACGCGGCGTTGAGGACGGCTCCGCCGCCCAGCAGCCCGGCGTGTCGGAGGCGCGGGTGCACGGCGTGGGTCCCCAGCGGCGGACGGGCCAGGCCGCCGAGGAGGCCGGCCGAGACGACGAGGGCGAGCAGAACCACCCACTGACGGTACCGAGGCCGCCGACCGTCACCGTGGACGGCGGCCCCCGTCGGTCACAGGTCGGTGCCCTCCCCAGGGAGCTCGACCACCGCGGTGGTGCTGGGATTCGAGCTGAGGAGGGCAGCCGCCTTGTCGGGCGGCAGACAGTCAACGACCGTGCGCACCAAGGCGGACCGCTCGTCGTCGGTCACCGTGCTCGCCTCGGCGGCCAGCGCCTCAGACCGGGTGAGGCCGAGCAGGCTCACCAACCTGTCGGCCACGCAACGTGCCTCGGTGCTCGTGAGCGGCGCGTCGAGCCCGTCGCCCAACGACGAGGCGATGGCCCGGGCCAGGTCATCGACGGTGGTGGCGGCGGTCGTGGACGTGGTGGTGGTGGTCGTCGTTGTCGGAGCGGGCCGGTCATCCCGGGCCGCCACGAACGCTCCCGCTGCCACGAAGACCACGAGCGCGAAGAAGCCGGCGGCCGTGGCCGCCGGCTTCGCGCCGGGCATCAGTTGGCGCCGAGCTCTTCCAGGCTGATGTCGCAGTCAGCGATGTACTCCATGAAGGCGCTCATGGCCTCCTCCTCGTCGAGCGCACCGGACTCGATGTCGTCGGACAGAGCGCTGGCCAGGCACTCCGCCTGCTCCCGGCTCAGACCGAGGCTCTCCTCGTAGGTGTCGGCAAGGATTTCCTCGAAGTCGTCGGGGAGCGCCGAATCGGTGAGCCCATCGCTGAAGCCGCCCGAGTCGCCGCCGCCGTCGTCCTCGTACAGGGACACGCAGGTTCCGGACGGCTCGTTGCGGTCACCGCAGGTGTCGCCGAAGTCCTCGTACTCAGAGCCGGTGGGGCTGTCGAAGAACAGGTCGTCGCAGGCCTGGAAGTCGCCGCCCTCGCACTGGTCGTACAGCTCGTCGAGCTCGGGATCGCTGCCGTAGGTGCCCTCTTCACCGTCGGTGCTGTCCGTGGACCCGTCGTCGGCTTCGCGCTCCGTCGTCGTGGTCTGGGCGTCGTTGGAGGCCCGATCGCTGTCGTCGTCGTCGCTGCTGAGGGCGAGGAAGGCGATCACCGCGATGGCGACGGCGGCCAGGATGCCGCCGCCGATGAGCAGGTTCCTCTTCGACCCGTCGCCACCAGGAGCGCCGACCGGGCCGGTGGGCACGTAGGGCGGGGGCGGGGCCGGAGCACCTGGTGTGGTCGGCCAGGCGGCGGTGGGTGGGGATGGCTCCGAGACGACGGTGGGGTCGACGGGCGCCGGGGGCGACACGTCGGAGGCCGAGACCGCCGGGGTGTCGGCGACCGTCGGGTCACCGAGGCCCGCGCCGTCGCCGGCATCAGCCGCGGCGTAGGCGTCGGTGCCGGCAACCCCTGCATCGGACACGTTGTCCGTCCACTGGGAACCGTCCCAGTAGCGATGGTCGTGCTTGCCGCTGGGGTCGATCTGCCAACCCGGGTTGTTGTCGCTCATCTGAGAGTCCTTTGTCTGGAGGTTTCGGTCAGCCGCCCGAGGCGTTGGATCTGCAACGATTGTCGGCACGAGAGGCCGCGGCGGCGATGTCCTCATCGAGTCCTGCTTCGGGCTCGTCGTCTGAGAGGTCGACCTCTCGAAGCACGTCCAGCCCCAGCTCCTCGATGATCGCCTCGGCGTAGCAGTCTGCGGTCTCCTCGTCGAGACCGTCCCGGTTCCGTTGGAGGCTCGTCGAGAGATCTTCCTGCACCTCTGCCTCGTCCTTGTCCTCGGTGCCGGCGCAGGCGCCCATGACGATGATGAGACAAGCGCAACCCGCGGTGCCGAGGAAGGCAGGTGGTCGCATCAGGGGAGATCCGCCTTGCGTTCGAGGGTCCGGAACCGGACCTGAGGAGCATAGGTGCGGATCAAGCGCGCCGCTTCACCCCGGCCAGTGCCAGGTGGATGATCTTGCGCGGGGCCTCGACGAGGCCGACGAACGGAGCCGCCCGCCGGGGGAGGTAGACGGTGCGGGCCGAGCGCTCAACGCCGGCCACCACCGCCCGGGCCAGGTCGTCGGCGGCCGTGTCGGGCACGAGCTGGATCCGGCGCAGCCGCTGAAAGGCCTGGTGGAACGGGGCGTAGGACTCACCGGCGGCCAGCATGTCGGTGGGCACCCCGCCCACCATCACGGTCGTGACCCCGACCGGCAGACCCTTGAGCTCGTCCCGCAGCGCGGCCGTGCCGTGGGCGACACCGGCCTTGGTGGCGGCGTAGGCCGTCATGCCCGGCACCGAGGCGAGGGCCGCGAGGGACGCCACGTTGACGAGGTGGCCACGGCCCCGACGCAGCATCCGGGGGAGGGCCTGGCGGCAGAGCTCCAGAGGCGCGATCAGGTTGAGGCGCACCTGAGCGTCGACCTGATCGGCCGAGCTCTCCCACAGCGGGCCGTCGTAGGCCAGCCCGGCGTTGTTCACCAGCACGTCCACCACTCCGGCTTCGTCCTCCACCCGGTGGACGAGGCCCCGCAGCTGCTCGGCGTCGAGCAGGTCCGCGGGATGGGAGGTGCCGCCGAGCTGGGCGGCCAGCGACTCGAGGGCGGCAGCGTCGCGCGCGACGAGCGCGACGGTTGCCCCGGCGGCGACGAACCCCTCGGCTAGGGCCCGTCCGATCCCGCGCGACGCCCCGGTGATCAGCACCCGCTTGCCGAGCAGCTCCATCGCAACCCTCCGTGGTCCGGGCAGAACCTAGGTTCATCGCATGATCCACGTCGAGGACCGCGGCGCCGTAGCCCTGATCACGATCGATCGGCCCGAGCGCCGCAACGCCCTCGATCATGAGGCACTGGAGCAGCTCCTCCAGGCCCATGCCGCCACGTCGACGGCGAGGGTCGTGGTGGTAACCGGGGCCGGCGGCCACTTCTGTGCCGGCGCCGACCTGTCGGGGGTGGAGGACACCGCCTTCGCCGATCTCCTGCGGGTCGTGCTGGCCTCGCTGCGCGACGACCCACGCCCCCTCATCGCGGCGGTGGACGGGGCCGCCTTGGGTGCTGGCACCCAGCTGGCGGTGGCCTGCGACCTGCGCGTCGCCACCGTCGGGGCTCGCTTCGGTGTTCCGGCGGCCCGCCTGGGGCTGATGGTCGACCACTGGACGCTCCAGCGACTGTCGCTGCTCGCCGGTGCCGGGCCGACCCGGGCCATGCTCCTCGGGGCGGAGACCTACACCGGCGAGGAGGCCGAGCGGCTCGGGTTCGTGCAACGCCTCGGCGACCTCGCCGCCGCCCTCGGTTGGGCCGACGAGATCGCCGCCCTCGCCCCCCTCACGCTGGCCGGCGCCAAGCTGGCTCTCAATCGCCTCGAGATGCCGGTGGGCAGGGGTGACGACGCCGACGTGCACGCGGCGTGGGCGGCCGCGTGGGCCAGCGAGGACCTGCAGGAGGGCATCGCCGCCTTCCGGGAGCGCCGCCGCCCCGTCTTCCGCGGCCGCTGACGATGGGCGGCTAGCCGGGGGAATGCACGTGTTCGAACCGGGCTGGATGGTCGGTCATCGGGGTCAGTTTGGT